>Ga0209797_10000505_pt1 | contig 19620 bp, 17 predicted proteins | sample DOMMetBare3Fresh_2_FD_187472 | JGI IMG/M metagenome (GOLD analysis project Ga0209797, IMG submission 187472) | Wetland sediment microbial communities from St. Louis River estuary, USA, under dissolved organic matter induced mercury methylation -... | ecosystem: Environmental > Aquatic >... | reverse complement strand
ATATAGTCACCCGGTCGACGGTTTGTTTTGCTTTCTTAACTTCGGCTCAGGATAAAATCCCCTGACCCCAAACAAGCCCACCATTGTAGCCCGCCTGGATTACTTGTCAAGAATCTATTTCGGGCTCATCTAAACTCCACTATCTTTCTAAGTCTCTAAACTAAAAAAATGCGCTTTTTACAGACAAAGTTATTACTGCTTAGCAGTTAATTTTACTCGCGCAAACTTTCTTTTTCCTACCTGATAAACGTTTTCAGAATTTGCCATTATTACCAACCTTGGGTCTGAAACTTTTTCTCCATCAATCTTGACTGCACCTTGATTTATCAGCCTGATTGCTTCAGAGGTACTGACTGTTAAACCAGCATCTTTCAATACATTGGCAATACAATAACCCCCTGCTTCTACTTTTAAGTCTACTTGAATCATTTCATCTGGTATTGCGCCGCGCTGAAATCTCGCTTCAAAATTTTCCAGTGCCTTATTGGCAGACACCACATCATGAAATCTTTCAACAATTTCCTGCGCCAGCTTTACTTTATAATTCCGAGGATTAGCGCCTTGCTCACATTCCTGAGTCCATAACTTAATTTCCGCCATCGGCCGGAAACTCAACAACTCAAAATACCGCCACATTAATTCATCAGATATCGACATTAATTTGCCAAACATTTCATCAGCAACATCCGCTATGCCAATATAATTATTAAGCGATTTTGACATTTTCTGCACACCATCCAAGCCTTCAAGAATTGGCGTAGTGATAACCACTTGTGGTTTCTGCCCAAAAGCCTCTTGTAGCTGACGTCCAACTAGTAAATTAAACTTTTGATCCGTACCCCCCAGCTCCACATCCGCTCTCATTGCCACAGAATCATAGCCCTGTATTAGTGGGTACAGAAATTCATGAATCGCAATTGGCTGACCACCCTTAAATCGCTTACTAAAATCATCTCGCTCCAGCATTCTGGCCACCGTATGCTTTGCGGCCAATTGAATCAGGTCTGCTGACGACATTGCATTCATCCAACTTGAGTTAAACATAACTAACGTTTTTGTCGGATCCAGAATCTTGAAAATCTGTTCTTCATAGGTCTTGGCGTTGTCAATAACCTCATCCCTTGTTAATGGCTTTCGGGTTACATTTTTCCCTGTTGGATCGCCTATCATGCCTGTAAAGTCACCAATAAGAAAAAGAACTTCATGCCCTAAATCTTGAAACTGCTTTAATTTGTTGATGAGCACCGTATGCCCCAAATGCAAATCCGGTGCTGTCGGATCAAAGCCTGCCTTTATCCGTAGTGGCCGTCCTTCTTCCAATTTCTTAATTAACTCTTGTTCGATTAATACTTCATCAATCCCTCTTAGAAGGATTGCCAAAACGTCCTCTTGCAATTTCTATCTCCAACTTTAATCTTTATGGATAGTCATTATAGAATTTTTGATGAGCTCGGCTGAATAAATATTTTTTATAGTCCCTGCAAATTGGTAAAACCTTCAAAAAAAACTATAATAGGCTAATATAGATAATTATTGAGTTCCAATTTTGAATCAATTCCAACTACTTGGCTAACCTCTCGTGAAAAATAAATTTTATACTTCATTACTTTGGATAGGTTTAGCTCTTGCCAGCACGACTAGTTACGCAAAACCTGCCCACCTAAAAAAACATACCAATACTTCTTCCAAAGGCGTCAAAATGCCAACTCGGAACGCTCCAGGTCATAAAAAGCGCTCACCTGACAACCATTTTTCTATCGTCTCTACAAAAAGAAAAGGATCAAAATTTCGCTCCATTTATAGCGTCCGGAAGATTGAAAGAAAATCGCCATCAATTTCAATCAGAAATTCATACCAGGCACAACAATACCTGAACGACTCCTATTTAGAACCTACCGAAAGCAATGAACGTATTCACTCTTTTATTGCTCCCCATGGCAATGATGCTTTTGAAGATAAGGCAAATTCCTATGGCGATGAAATACCCCGTCACATCACCAGCGTTCACGGAACGATTTACTCTTCTTTAGCGTTAGCGGGCCAGAAAGCAGGCTTATCAGATGAGCTAATTGCTCAACTCACGAATATTTTCGCTTGGGACATAGATTTTGCTACCAACTTACACCAAGGCGATCAATTCACTGTCGTTTATGAGAGCACTGGATATGACCACAACACAGACGATAGCCAGATTATTGCGGCAGAAGTTGTAAATCAAGGGAGAATATTATCTGCAATCAGGTATAAAGACCGCGAGGGCAATGTCAATTATTACAGCCCTGAAGGCAAACCCATGCGCAAAGCTTTTTTAAGTACGCCTGTTGACTTTGTTCGCATCAGCTCTGGTTTTAATAGTCATCGTAGACACCCTATACTCAACAGGATTCGTGCGCACAAAGGAATTGATTACGCCGCAAGAACAGGCACACCGGTAAAATCAGCGGGAGATGGTGAAGTTATTTTCCGTGGCCGCAAAGGTGGATACGGACAAGTACTGATAGTAAAGCATGGTGAACACTACGAAACGCTTTACGCACATCTTTCTGACTTTAGAAACGGGCTTGAGAGTGGTGACCTGGTAAAACAAGGGGAAGTTATCGGTTATGTCGGTCAAACCGGCCTCGCAACTGGGCCTCATTTACATTATGAATTCCGTGTTGATGGTGTCCATCGTAATCCGGAAACACTTAATCTGGCACAATCAATACCGCTTGACGCAGAGGCACTGGCTGACTTCAAAGTGCAATCCCAGCCCATGTTAGCTCAACTCAACAGAACCAAAGCAAAATCGTTATTTGCTAAAAACCAGTACAACTTTTGATTGCCAATTAGAGATCTTTTGATTTAAAACTTATCCCCGTATCCAGTCTCTATAAAATTGTCTTTGGCCTTGTTCAAAAAATAAATGCAAGATATCCCAGTACACTGGCAATGAAACTTTCCACTGGATTTAATCATTGCCTTTCAAAGTCTTGGGTTTATACCGACACTCAAAAAATCGAAAGCCGTCAATAAGGGCGACAGCGAAGTCGCCCTTAGATCATTATTAAGCCGAAAAAGAAGAACCGCAACCACATGTGGTTGTGGCATTTGGATTACGGATAACAAACTGCGCGCCGGATATGTCTTCTTTGTAATCTACTTCAGCGCCAGCCAGATACTGAATGCTCATTGAATCAATGAGTACCGTGACACCACCGTTTTCAACGCTGGTGTCATCCTCATTGACTTCTTCATCAAACGTAAAGCCGTATTGGAACCCAGAACAACCGCCACCTGAAACATAGACTCGCAGCTTCAGATTATCGTTACCTTCCTCGGCAATTAATTCGCTCACTTTGGAAGCGGCGCTATCAGTAAAAATAATTGGATTAGCCATAAAAAATATTAACACGCTGAAATTAAAGTTAGTTGGATTATGACTATACCTAGCGCTATAGTCAAGATTTATGGATATAGCGCTATTACCTTCAAACCGGAGCCTTCTTTCAGCCCAAACATCAAGTTCATATTTTGAACGGCTTGCCCTGCAGCACCTTTAATAAGGTTATCAATCACCGATAAAACTACAATCGTTTGCTTGCCTTGCGGTTGATGAATTGAAATCTGGCAATTATTACTACCGCGAACATTGCGTGTATCGGGATAGGACCCTTGGGGCAGGACATCAACAAATAGTTCATCAGAGTACCGTTGTTCATATAAGACTTGAATATCCTCCAGATTCGCGCCGGAAAGCTGTCCATACAAGGTGGCGTGAATCCCGCGTATCATCGGCGTTAAATGCGGCACAAAAGTCAACCCCACAGGCTGTTTTGCGGCAATCGCAAGGCCTTGGATAATTTCCGGCAGATGCCGATGCCCGCTCACCGCGTAAGCTTTAAAACTTTCGCCCGTTTCACTCATCAAGGTACTCAGTTCGGCTTTGCGTCCTGCCCCGCTAACACCGGATTTCACGTCGGCAATTAAATGATCAACATTAATCAAACTGTTTTCAATCAGTGGTAAAAACCCCAGTTGCACCGCAGTGGGATAACAACCCGGGCAGGCAACTAATTGAGCTTGTTTGATTGCCTCACGATTTACTTCCGGCAAACCATAGACGGCTTCAGTAATCAAATCAGGACAAACATGTTTCAATCCATACCAGCGACCCCACTCCAGCGCGTCTTTCAGTCGAAAATCGGCCGATAGGTCAATGATCTTAATGCCCCGCGCCAACAACTGCTCAGCCATCAGCATTGCGGTGCCATTTGGCGTGGCAAAAAACACCACATCACATTGGCCCAAGGTTTCGATGTCTGGCGAACTAAAGATTACGTCTATATAACCACGCAGACTGGGATATAACATATCCACCCTTAACCCCGCATCCGCGCGTGAAGTCACCACCGCTACTTCAACCTCGGCATGCAAGGCTAAAATCCGCAATAACTCAACACCCGTATAACCGGTTCCGCCAACAATTCCTGCTCGAATCATCTCTTTTATCCTACTCACACATTGTTTATGAAAATAACCGAAGCTTATAATAACCGCATACCCATTTTTACAGAACTCAACTTATGCCACTAACCAGGACCATGCGAGCCATTGAAATTGCAGATGGAGCTTTAAAACTGACTTATCGCCCCAAGCCTATTCCGGCCGATGCTCAAGTATTGATCAAAATAGCTGCTGCCGGCGTTAATCACCCCGATATTATGCAGCGCAAAGGCTTTTACCCGCCGCCTTGCGGCGCATCCGACATACCGGGATTGGAAATCGCAGGAACTGTCGTAGCAACTGGCGCCACTGTTAGCCGTATAAAATTGGGCGACTACGTTTGCGCTTTAGTGACAGGTGGCGGTTACGCTGACTATTGTTTAGCCTCTGAGACCCTATGTTTGCCGATACCCGAAGGCCTGTCTTTTGTCCAGGCTGCAGCAATACCTGAAACTTTTTTCACAGTCTGGAGCAACATCTTTGACCGCGCCCATCTGCTGCCCAACGAAACACTGCTGGTACACGGAGGTAGCAGCGGCATAGGCACGACTGCAATACAACTCGCCAAGGCATTTGATGCTAAAGTTATCGTCACCGCTGGCTCGAAAGCTAAATGTCAATTCTGCATAAAACTCGGTGCGGATGCCGCGATTAATTACAAAACAAAGGATTTTGTTGCAGAAATCGACCGGCTTACCAATGGCACAGGTGTCAATGTCGTTCTTGATATGATAGGCGGCGATTATTTTCCGCGTAATCTGAAATGTATGGCGACTGATGCGCGACTGGTCCAAATCGCTGTACAAAACGGCGCGAAAGCTGAAATCAACCTGTTATCCCTTATGCTGAAACGATTCACCCTGACGGGATCGACATTAAGAGCCAGAGACGATGCCTTTAAAGCCGACATTGCACAAAATCTGCGTAAAAACGTCTGGCCCTTATTTGCAACAGGAAAAATAAAACCTGTTATCCATTCCACCTTTGCTCTCAAAGATGCAGCCCTTGCCCATGAACTCATGGAAAGCAGCCGGCACATCGGCAAAATACTATTAGAGTTATAACAATATGTCTTACACCACGCTAGTTTCTTCAGCCACACTCAATCAAAATCTTGATAACCCCAACTGGGTGGTTGTTGATTGTCGTTTTTCCCTGGCTAATAGCGATGCAGGCGGCTACGAGTATCGACACGGACATATTCCCCAGGCCCGTTATGTTCACTTGAATAATGACCTATCATCAGCTATCACCAGCTCTACTGGCCGCCACCCCTTACCCGACTTAACACTTTTAGCGAAAAAAATGGGCGCTTGGGGCATCGCGAATAACAGCCAGGTAGTCGTTTATGATGATGCTGGCGGAGCGTTTGCAGGGCGCTTATGGTGGCTATTAAGATGTTTGGGGCATAATAACGTTGCCGTATTGAATGGCGGCATTCAACACTGGCAAAGACAGGGCTTTACCCTGACCACTGCATTGCCCTCCATTAAACCGACTATCTTCAGGCCGTATCTAAACACTTCCAATTGGCTCAGCGCCAGTCAAGTCGAAAACAGTCTCGCCCAAAGAGCAATATGCCTCATTGATGCTCGAAACCCTGAACGCTATCGCGGCGAACAAGAGCCAATAGATGCGGTTGCAGGTCACATTCCCCATGCGTTAAACCGCTCTTTTCAATTAAACCTTGATAGCAAGGGGTTATTTATATCAGCAGAACAATTAATAAGACACTTTAAACAGCTTATCGGCACAGCCACACCCGAACAGGTTGTTCATTATTGTGGCTCAGGGGTAACTGCATGCCATAATTTATTAGCAATGGAATACGCTGGGTTAACCGGCTCCAAACTTTATCCAGGGTCATGGAGCGATTGGATTAGAGATAAGAATCGGCCAATTTCGGCAGGCAAAAATTAATAATAGAACACCGATAACATTAAGTCGACGGATTGTATTTGCTTAATTATCAGTATTTAACAATCAAATCCGTGCAATCCGTGTCCTATTTTTTTAATTGTTGATTGGTTACCAAAGTATAATCTGTGAATTTGTAGCGGTTTATTTTTGCGAGTCACCTAAGGGGATAATAATTTAATAATGCACTCCTGAGCGAGACCGATGGGCTCATAGCGACCGCTTAAACGCTAAACCATCGGATAGCCCCTAGTAGTATCATCTATCACCCATTCCATTGCCAAGAAAAGATCCTGCAGCTGCGCCAAGTCCAGCAGCAACAGGGTCTCCGTTACCTATTTCATAGCCAAAAACACTACCTACAACTCCCCCTGCCAATCCCTGATGAGAGCGCCGATCATAGTTTTCATACCGAGGCTGTGGAGGATAATAATTTTCTTGTGGCTGGGGATAATAGTTTACCTGCGGTTGTGGATAATAATTAACTTGAGGTGGTTGATAGTAGTTTATTTGCGGCTGCGGATAATAGTTTATTTGCGGCTGAGGGTAGTAATTTTCGCGGTGATGACCATGATGATGCCCCCAACCATGATGTCCGTGACCGCGACCATGCCCTCCCCATCCATAATAGTCATCGTCAGCGTGAGATGTAGATGAGTAAAAAATTACAGCAGTCGTTAATTGAATTAAAAAAAGTAATTTTTTCATAATATTCCTCTCGATAAGTAGTCAATTCAGTATTGAAATAATTAAATAAGTTATTGTCTTATAGTTTTAAGCTTTGGTGATCATTATTATAGATTTAACATGAATGAATGCTTAATCCAGAAATAAATTTAATCATTTTGTTATGCGCTATTTGTAATAATCAGATTTTAAATATCGATTATAAACAATTGGTTAGCGCTGCAAACCTAAAAAAATAGGCCAGCAATGTCGTTTTTATTTACTGATCTAATCAAAGAGAGATTATCTTTACTGTAAAAAAGGACAAAGGATGACCCGCCATTCCTTGATAGAAAGTGGATCTCTTTTTGTATTTATTAAGCAGCCTGGATTAACGTCTTCCTCCGATTCCGTTACCAAGATAAGAGCCAGCAGCGGCGCCGAGTCCAGTAGCTATAGGATCACCTTTGCCAATTTCGTAGCCCAAAACACTGCCTACTACACCGCCAGCCAAGCCTTGATGAGAACGCGGATCTTGAGGCTGTGGCGGGTAATATCTAGCATCTGGTTGCGAATAATATCTTGCCTCTTCGGGATGGTAGCGATGATGTTTATGGTGTCCTCTGCCATGGCCACCAGAAGCGAAAGATGATGACGTATAGATAGCTACAATTGCCGTGAATGTAATTAAAAAATGCAATTTTTTCATAGGTTTTTTGAGTTAAGAAAAGATGAGTAATAAAAATTAATTTATCAGTTACATAATGTTGATAAATAATACCAAGCTTAACCTTAATGACTGCTTAACGAACTTTGACGCTGTTGGAAATACATATGGTTGCAAGCAACCCAAAAAAGAATTAAGACATCTGGCTTGAAAACCTGACAAGCCGCTTGTTTTACTAAGATAAAACCCGAAACAATTCTTTTGTTACGCTTATAATAGTAATTTTTTTATGTTTAACGGCAGTTCAATCAATGGCAGATTTCATCCCCGGCCAACGCTGGATTAGTAATACTGAGTCGGAACTTGGTTTAGGCCTTATTCTTGAAGTAAGTTTCAAACGCGTAACTGTGCTTTTTTTGGCAAGCGACGAGCGGCGCATTTATGCAAGCGATAACGCGCCCTTAACCCGTGTCAGCTTTGCAGTCGGCGATATGATTGAATCGATTGATGAAGAAAAACTGACAGTCATCCGATTGATCGAGAAAGAGGGCTTGATAACTTATGTCGGAAAAAACAAATCCGGAAAAGAAGTTCAGCTGGAAGAAATTGAACTCAATCATCATATTCAGTTCAACAAGCCTCAGGATCGTCTATTTACCGGTCAACTCGATCCCAGTTCATGGTTTCTGCTGCGCTATGAAACGTGGCGCAGACTGCAACAGCATCAGAAATCTCCAGTAAAAGGCTTGATGGGTGGCCGGACTTCATTAATTCCTCATCAATTATATATCGCTCACGAGTCCGCAAACCGCTCTGCGCCAAGAATTATGCTGGCAGATGAGGTAGGATTAGGTAAAACCATCGAAGCCGGTTTGATTTTGCACCATCGGCTTCTCAATGGCTTGACTCACCGCGTATTGATTATTGTGCCGGAAAGCCTTCTGCATCAGTGGTTGGTTGAAATGCTCAGGCGCTTTAATCTGCGTTTTAGTGTCTTTGATGAGACACGCTGCCTTGAAGAACTTAATGATGATGGCTTGAGTGAAGATGATAATGCGGAGCTTAACGCAGAAGATACTAATAATCCGTTTTTAACTGAACAATTAATTCTATGTAGTCAGCAGTTTTTTTCTGATTTCCCGCGTCGGCAACAACAAGCCTTACAGGCCGATTGGGATATGGTCATTGTTGATGAGGCCCACCATCTTGAATGGAGTGAGCAGGCCGCTAGCCCTGAATACCGGTTTGTTGAGCAACTGGGGCATCTTTCTCCCAGCCTTATCTTATTGACCGCCACACCTGAACAGTTGGGCAAGGAAAGCCATTTTGCCCGGCTAAGATTGCTGGACCCTGATCGGTTTTATAGTTTTGCCGCTTTCTTGGAAGAAGAACGACTTTTTGAACCCGTTGCCAACGCCGCCAAATTGTTACTGGCAGAGCAAACATTGGATGAACAAGACCAGCAATATCTGACAAGGCTACTTAAGGATGACAATGTCGGCGGTTTATTGAAAAAACTTAATGACCCTTTAAAATCGGAGGCCGCGCGTGATGCGCTGATTAAAATCTTGCTCGATCATCATGGCACAGGACGGATTTTATTTAGGAACTCCCGGCAAACAGTACAAGGTTTTCCAGAGCGCGAACGTTATGGTTACGCTTTAACAGGTCAACAAAACGATGCGGACTTACAGCAGGATCCCCGCTTTATCTGGCTGGTTGATAAATTAACAACAACAGCAAAGACGCCATCAAGTGCGTCTCTTCAAGGCAAAAAAGCCCTGTTAATCTGCAAACACGCACAAACCGCTAATGATTTGGAGCAAACCTTAAAAAATCGTGTAGGTATTGCCTCGGCGGTTTTTCATGAAGGCATGACCATAATCGAACGGGACCGCGCTGCGGCTTATTTTGCTGATCAGGAGAGTTCCGCGCGGCTATTGATCTGTTCCGAGATCGGTAGCGAAGGTAGAAATTTTCAATTTGTCCATCACTTGATTCTGTGGGATTTACCCACCAACCCGGATTTATTGCAGCAACGTATAGGCCGTCTTGATCGTATCGGTCAGAAACATATTATTCAGATACACATCCCATACTTGGTAAATACCGATCAACACTGTTTGTATCGATGGTATGACGAAGGGCTGAATGCATTTCGCAGCAATAACTCAGCGGCCCAGCCTACTGCCGAAAAGCTGCACGATGAACTGGCTAAAGTGCTGATAAATAATAATCAGGCTGAAATTGATGCTTTTATCGCTAAAACCCAGGCACTTAGTTCAGAAATTGAAACACAACTGCACAATGGCCGGGATCAATTGCTGGAATTGAACTCGTGCCGCCAAGAATTAGCCGACGAACTTATTGGCCAGCTCAATGCCTATGAACATGAAGGCGTGCTTTGGCCTTATATGGAGGATGTGTTTGAATGTTATGGAGTTGATACCGAGTTTCATTCGGCGGATTGTTTTATTATTCGCCCTAGTGATCATTTGCGTGTTTCACACTTTCCCGGTTTATCTGAAGATGGCATGACTATCACTGTCAACCGGCAGATTGCCCTGGCGCGTGAAGAATTGCAGTTTCTGACCTGGGAACATCCGATAGTCACAGCGGCAATGGATCAGGTGCTGTCCAGTGAAACCGGCAATGCCGCCATCAGTGTGATTAGGCACAGTGATCTAAAAGCAGGCCAGTTTTTGCTGGAGTGTTTGTTTATTGTCGAATGCAGCGCCCCTGCCGAATTACAAATTGGCCGGTTTTTACCGCACACGCCTATTCGTGTTTTGATCAATCAACATCAAAAAGATTTAACGGAAGCTATAGATCATCGTAGTTTACTGGAAACTGGTAAAGCCTTTGATAAACAACCAATCGTAACTTTCCTTAATAATCAACGACTACCCATTACCAAGCTGTTGGCTGCGGCGGAACAAAAAGCTAAAGCCGGTATGCAACAGCTCATTGATGATGCCACTAACGCCATGCTCGACTCGCTAACGGCCGAAATAAAACGCCTGGTCAGGCTGAAAAAAGTCAACCCGACCATTAAAACCGAAGAAATTGAGCATCTTAAAGACATGACCATGCTGGCCCATGAAAACATTCAGGCAGCCCATTTAAGACTGGATGCTGTACGTTTTGTTATTACCAGTTGAGTAATTTCATGTTAAATATTGGCAAAATCAATAAACTGAACATCGTAAAAAAACAGGGCGCTGACGTCTATCTCGATAACGGCACATCAGGGAAAGTGCTTCTGGCGGACAAAAAATTGCGCGAAAACTGTCAGGTGGGCGATACCCTGGACGTTTTTGTTTATGTGGATTCGGAAGGCCATTTGGCTGCCACCATAAAAACGCCATTGGCGCAGGTGGATGAAATTGCCTGGTTAAAAGTGGTATCGCTTAATTATGTAGGCGCGTTCCTGGATTGGGGTTTGCCCAAAGATTTGCTGGTCCCCTTCAGTGAACAGCACCACGAGATGGAAGTCGGCAGGTCATATCTCGTCAAAGTGTTTCTCGATGACAAAAACCGCATTGCCGCCACCACCAAGATTGATCGATTTATCGCTGATGAATCGGTTGATTTTGAAGTCGGCCAAAAAGTATCACTGATCATCGCTGAAAAAACAGAACTGGGTTTTAAAGCTATTGTGAATAACACTCACTGGGGCTTGCTGTATCAAAATGAACTGTTTCAACCGCTCAGAAAAGGCCAAAAACTGGACGGCTATATCAAAAAAATAAGGGACGATCTTAAAATTGATCTCAGTCTTCATCATCCGGGCTACGGCAAAGTGGTATCGCTGACCGATAACATTTTGATCAGGCTGAAAGAAAACGATGGCGTACTGATGTTAAGCGATAAAAGCCCGCCCGAAGCCATTTATGCAGCATTCGGCGTCAGTAAAAAAGTATTTAAACAGGCGATTGGTGCCTTGTATAAGAAAAAATTAATTACCCTTGATAAGAATGAAATCAGGTTAGTTTGATGAAATCGCCGATTAAATATAAGTCATTGAAAAATATTTGGAAATAGCTTAATAACCAGATCATGGAAAGGCCTCTTTGACGCTTCTATCCATCCCTTGCTGTTAATCATCCGAATAGAATTTCATTAGACTGGTTTCAATGTCGTATATCGCGCAGATTATGCCATAGTCACCGTTTTTCACCATGGCATCCAACAACGGGCTTTTTCTTATGAGTTGCTCGATAGTCAGTTGCATATTTTAATCCGTCATTTTTTTGCGCCAAGCCGCCATTAGTAGCATTAGCGGTGATTTCTTAAGATCTCTTGGCGCGTAGAGCATCTACAGCTTTTTTATTCAGCAAACCAATAAAGTGATCCAGTTCCGCATGTTCGCAAGCGACTTTGATTGTGCCGCAATGCGAATGTGCCCCAACCACAATCAACTTCTAATCCGCCAGTTTACAGACATACTCAATGATTCCCAAAATGTCGCTATTGATAATGTTGTCCACCACCCATGCACTGAATACATCGCCTAATCCCTTATCGAAAATCAATTCAACGGACGTTCGTTAATCCGAACAGCTAACAACAATAGCAATGGAAAATGTCCTTGCCGGCTGTCGTTAATCTGTTTGATTAAATCCCGGTTTGATTTTACATTATCGACAAAGCGCTCATTACCCTCTTTCAGCAGGGTCAACAATATACCCGGCATTAGTGACTGTTGGGTATCATTGGTTTGCACTCACGCATTTTAAATCGTTTTTTGTATCCCATGACCCCGCACGTTCTCAATGGTCAATTTGATATTCTTTGGTTGCGCTATCATTTTTGAAATTTCCAATAATTTTTAACGCCTGGTATTCAATGTACTTTGAGCGAGTTGCATCAATGATGATTTCTGAATAATCTAGTAACGGCCAAGGGTCTCTTGAATATTGGCTTTATTAACAAAAGAGGCCAGTTCGGATAACCTGATTATGATTTTATTTCCCATTTGCGACTTTTTAAAATAAAAAGCACCGAAAGCTTTGCAATCTATACAGCGGCTTAAGACGAATTCTGAGATAATAAAACATTAATATTTCACAATAAGCGTGCGTTCCTCTTACACCAGCCTATAAATTTATACTCGACAAACAACACATGAAAGACAAAAAAACATTTAATCCCTGTGATTTAGTCATTTATGGCGCACTGGGTGATCTATCGAAACGCAAACTGCTTATTTCCTTGTATCGCCTTGAAAATGCCAACTTCATTGAACCTGATACCCGTATTATCGGTGTAGATCTGCATGACATAAAAAACGCAGGATTTGTTGAGACAGCTCATAACAGCTTGCGGGAGTTTTTGAATGATGATATTGATGACACCGTGTGGGAACGGTTTTCGGCACGGCTTTCCTATCTGAAAATAGATTTGACCCAATTGGATCAATACCAGCAGTTAAATGCCGTGATTGACCAAAAATCCAGAATTATGGTGAATTACTTTGCCGTTTCGCCGTTTCTATTTAAAAATATTTGCCAGGGACTGGCCAAATCAGGAGTTTTAAGTGAAACATCGCGCATGGTGATGGAAAAACCCATTGGTCATGATCTTAAATCATCAATAGAAATCAATGAGGTAGTAGCCAGCGTGTTCAGCGAAAGTCAGGTTTATCGCATAGATCATTACCTGGGCAAAGAAACGGTTTTGAATTTATTAGCGTTGCGCTTTGCCAATTCTATTTTCACCACCAACTGGAATCACAATACTATCGATCACATTCAGATTACCGTTGCTGAAGAAGTGGGTATTGAAGGCCGCTGGGATTATTTTGATAAAACCGGACAATTGCGTGATATGTTGCAAAATCATTTGCTGCAGATTCTGACCTTTATTGCTATGGAGCCGCCGGTCAATCTCGAAGCTGACAGCATCCACAATGAAAAAATAAAAGTCCTTAAAGCACTGCGTCCGATTACCAGCAATAACGTGGAAGAAAAGACCGTGCGCGGACAATACACCGCCGGTTATATCAAAGGCGATGCCGTACCAGGCTATTTGGAAGAAGACGGAGCGAACACTGAAAGCACTACAGAAAGTTTTGTCGCCTTGCGTGTTGATATTGATAACTGGCGTTGGGCGGGCGTACCTTTCTACTTGCGCACCGGCAAACGCTTAACCGGAAAACGGACTGAAATCGTGGTTTATTTTAAACAGCTGCCACACAATATTTTTAAAGACAGCTTTCGTGAACTGCCACCCAATAAATTAATTATTCATCTGCAACCCAATGAAGGGGTAGAAATCGAAATGCTTAATAAAATACCCGGCATTGATGAACACATTAAACTGAAAAAAACCAAGCTGGATTTAAGCTTTTCTGATGCCTTTAAAAAGAGCCGGATATTTGGCGGTTATGAAAAATTGGTACTGGAAGCCATGCGCGGCAACCCGACATTGTTTCTTAGCCGCGAAGAAATTGAACAGGCCTGGACATGGATTGATTCCATACAAAATGCCTGGCACCATTATAAAGATACCCCTAAACCTTATCCTGCCGGCACCTGGGGACCTGTCGCCTCGGTTGCTTTGCTTGCCAGGGATGGCAGAGCCTGGGAAGAATAATTGTAACTATCAGCGCGAAACGCTAGAAGCCCTTCCATCGGTAGAAGTGACTTTTCTTAAAGCTTATATAGTTATGACAAATTTATCATTCGCTTAACCTAAAGGAATTAATATGCATCCCGTAATAGAAAAAGTGACGCAAGAAATCACTGAGCGCAGTCACAAAACCCGCTCAGCCTACCTGAACTATATTGATGCGATCGCTAAAAAAGGCCCGATTCGTTCAGGAATGGGCTGCGGCAATCTGGCGCACGGGTTTGCTGCGTGCAGCGCTAGTGAAAAAGCGGATTTGACAGGCGATCAAAAAGCCAATATTGCCATCATCACTTCTTACAATGACATGTTGTCAGCTCACCAGCCTTACAAGGATGCACCTGATTTAATCAAGGCAGCCATCAGAGAAGCCGGTGGCGTCGCCCAGGTTGCCGGTGGCGTACCGGCCATGTGTGACGGTATTACCCAGGGCATGCCGGGAATGGAACTGTCATTATTCAGCCGTGACTTGATAGCCATGGCGACCGCGATCGGCATGAGCCACAATATGTTTGACGGGGCCTTATACTTGGGCGTTTGTGACAAGATTGTGCCCGGACTACTGATTGGTGCGCTCAGTTTTGGTCACTTACCGGCTGTATTTATCCCCGCAGGCCCCATGCCCAGCGGTTTGACCAACAAAGAAAAAGCCCGCGCCCGCCAGGCTTACGCAACCGGTAAAATTGGCCGTAAAGAGCTGCTTGAAGCAGAGTCTGCATCCTACCACAGCCCGGGTACCTGTACGTTTTACGGTACCGCCAACAGTAACCAGATGATGATGGAAATAATGGGACTGCATTTGCCCGGCAGTTCGTTCATCAATCCCTACACACCGTTACGTGATGAATTAACCAAAGCGGCGGCCAAACAGGTTTTGAAGTTTACTGCGCTGGGTGATGATTACCGCCCGATTGCCCACTTGGTTTCCGAAAAAGCGATAGTCAATGCTGTCATTGGCTTGTTGGCAACGGGGGGGTCGACCAACCATACCATGCATTTGATCGCTATTGCCCGCGCCTCCGGTATCGTTCTTAATTGGGATGATTTTGACAATCTATCAAAAGCGGTTCCATTAATAGCAAAAATATACCCCAATGGCCCTGCTGACGTTAACCATTTTCAAGCGGCGGGTGGCATGGGCGTATTAATTGCCGAATTGTTAAGAAACGGTCTTTTGCATGAAGATACGATAACGGTTGCTGATCAACGTGGTATGAACAGCTACTGTCAGGAGCCCAAGCTGATCGACAATAAATTAATTTGGGAACCCGTCCCCGATACTTCCCTGGATACCGAAGTTCTCGGCACTGTCGCAAAACCATTTGCGACAGGTGGCGGACTGCATGTCATGCACGGGAATTTAGGGCGTGGCATATCCAAGTTGTCAGCGGTATCGGTAGATCATCAAATCGTTGAAGCGCCTGCTATCGTCTTCGATGACCAGGAAGATATGCTAGCCGCTTTTAAACGCGGCGAATTGGAAAAAGATTTTGTCGCCGTTGTACGCTTTCAGGGTCCGAGAGCCAACGGTATGCCGGAACTGCATAAACTGACGCCACCATTGGGTGTGTTGCAGGATAAAGGTTTTAAAGTTGCTCTGGTGACGGACGGGCGCATGTCCGGTGCATCAGGTAAAGTACCTTCCGTTATCCATCTGTGCCCGGAATGTGAAGTTGGCGGCCCCTTAGCCAAGGTACACACTGGCGATATTATTTCCATGAACCTGCAAACCGGCAATATCAATGTATTGGTTGACGAGGCGGAATTCAATGCCCGAATTCCCGTTCCCAATTCCGCTAAAAATCACCATTATGGCATGGGACGCGAGATGTTTGGCGGCTTCCGTTTGGGGGCCTCTTCTGCTGAAACAGGGGCGAGTAATTTGTTTTTGGTGGATTAGTCATTAAGTTTTGGCTTTCGTCCCAACTCAGTCAAACAAACTGAATATATAAGGTAGTTGCTTTTGAAAACATACACAGCAGTTGTTGAACGATGTACTGATACAGGCTTTTATGTTGGTTTTGTACCTGTATCTTCAGGCGCGCATACACAAGCAGAAAGTTTGGATGAATTAAATCAAAACCTCAAAGAAGTCATTGAAATGCTGCTTGAGGACGGGACTGCTGTTTTAGAAGCTGAGTTTATTGGCATTCAAACCATCGCCGTCGCTTAAAGATGGGAAGTCTTCCCGGTTCTCAAGCCGCGTGAGTGTTATTGCCTGAAACATTAGGTTTTGTTGAAATCAGGCAGCGCGGCTCACATAAGCAGTTTAGATATGCAGATGGTCGATGTACCACAGTACTTTTTCATACGGGACGCGATATATCTCCTATTTTACTTCGGCAGATAGCAAAGGATATCGGTCTTTTGGTTGATGAGTTTTTAAAACGTAGCAAAACTTAACAGATCTCTCAATATTGATTTAACCCACAAACTAGAAACTCACTTATAAATAAAACAATGAACACAAACCACTGGAAAATCCAACCCAAAGATGTTTTAAACGCAGGTCCTGTTATGCCCGTGATGGTCATTCAAAACCTGGATGATGCGGTGCCTTTGGCAAAAGCGCTGGTTGCTGGCGGCATTAAAGTACTGGAAATCACCTTGCGCACGCCAATAGCACTTGATGCTATCCGACTCATCAGCCAGGAAGTCAAGGATGCGATTGTCGGCGCTGGCACTATTACCACGCCCGAACAATTAAAAGCTGCCGAAGATGCAGGAGCGGTTTTTGCCATCAGTCCCGGCTTGACGCCCACACTGCTAACTGCCGCTAAAGCAGGAAATATTGCCTTGATTCCAGGCATATCAACCCTGTCGGAATTAATGATGGGTATGGAATACGGCCTGGATCATTTCAAATTTTTCCCGGCAGAAGCCGCGGGTGGCATACCGATGCTAAAATCCATTGCAGGGCCGATTCCTCAAGTAACTTTCTGCCCGACCGGCGGCATTTCGCCTGAAAATTACAATGCCTATTTAAGTTTAGGAAATGTCGCTTGTGTGGGTGGCTCCTGGCTAGTCCCGGGGGATGCTGTAAAATCGAAAAACTGGGCTAAAGTGACCGAACTGGCAAAGCAAGCCATCGCCAATGTGACTCACACCTGAGCCGTTCTGCGTTGTGATAGCGCCTACTGTTTTAAAACTTAAGAGAAAAGCCATGACCAATCTACGCAGCCTTACCTTAAATGAGAACGCTCAGCCTTTATGCGAGTTACCTGTTTTATCTGGCTCTACGGGACCTGATGTACTTGATGTCCAGGCGCTGTATAAACAGACCGGTATGTTTACTTACGACCCTGGTTTTACGTCTACCGCCAGTTGCAGCTCAACCATCACTTACATTGATGGTGAAGCGGGTATATTACTTTACCGTGGTTATCCCATTGAACAGCTGGCGGAAAAGTGTACTTTTCTGGAAGTCTGTTATTTATTGCTGAATGGTGAGTTGCCCAACAACGCGCAAATGCAAGCGTTCGAAGGCACTATCACGATGCACACCATGGTGCATGACCAGCTTACCAATTTCTTCAAAGGCTTTCGTCGTGATGCCCATCCGATGGCCATTATGGTTGCCGTAGTGGGCGCATTGTCAGCGTTCTATCACGATGCGCTGGATATAAAATCTAAAAAGCATCGTGACTTAAGCGCCATCCGCCTGATTGCCAAAGTGCCGACGATCGTGGCAATGTGCCATAAATACAGTACCGGCTTGCCGTTTATGTATCCGCAAAACAAGCTAAGTTACGTGGAAAACTTTATGCGCATGATGCTGGGCACTCCATGCGATGATTTTGTACCCAATCCGGTATTGGTACGCGCATTGGACAGAATATTGATCCTTCATGCCGATCATGAACAAAACGCATCAACCTCAACCGTCCGCCTGGCCGGTTCCAGTGGCGCAAATCCCTATGCCTGCATTACCGCCGGTATTGCGTGTCTTTGGGGAGCGGCGCATGGCGGCGCAAACGAAGCCGTACTTAACATGCTGATAGAAATTGGTGATGTTTCGCGTATCCCTGCTTATATAGCTAAGGCCAAGGATAAAAAAGACCCTTTCAGGCTCATGGGCTTTGGTCACCGCGTCTATAAAAATTATGATCCACGCGCCAAATTGATGCGGGCAACCTGTCATGAAGTCCTCACGGAACTGGGGTTACATGACGACGAATTATTTAAATTAGCACTTGAACTGGAGCGTATTGCTCTTGAAGATGATTACTTCATCGAGAAAAAACTTTACCCGAATGTCGATTTTTATTCAGGTATTGTATTCCATGCATTAGGCATACCCACCAATATGTTTACCGCTATGTTCGCTATGGGCAGAACCGTAGGCTGGATTGCGCACTGGGATGAAATGATAGCGGATCCCGATCAAAAAATCGGACGGCCCAGACAATTATATACTGGCGCAACAAGGCGCGATGTGCCTGCACAGCATGGTAAATCGGCTTAAGGTTTGCGCAAACTCCCGCTATTGCGGGAGTTTATTAAACACATCGTTTCTAAACTACCCGCATACATATCCTGTCTATATAATTTTGTCAAACAGTCGTTACCGAATAAAGCGATTTACAATTAAGGCCTACACTGAAAGGATTGACCATGAAAATCATTTACATTTTTGCCCTGCTATTTTTGTTACCTGTTTGTAATGCTGAAGAATACGCCGGAAAAGTCTGTTTAAATATCCCGGAACGAGGAGTCGAAACAGTTAAGATTGAACACAACTGCAAAAAAGGCGACATTATTCAGCTAAATAAATTGCACGTTCCGAATCTGTGTGATTTTAGTTCAGCAATAATAAATTATGATGGAAAAGATCAATTTGTTTGCGTTTATCTTGGGGGAAAACGGGAGCTACGGGAAGGAACAAATTACAACTATTAGCTGATTAGGTAATACATCGCATACTTTTACGATAAGAAATTTATTAAAAAATGTAAGTCAAACATCATTTTAATTGCTGACTTGATTTATTTTACAACATTAAACCGAAATCAAACTTGAGCTTTTCAATCAGACAATATAATATTGATTCAATACTACTTGGAGTCCATAAGCATGAAAATAATAAAAAAGTGTCTGACCAAATCAGTCCTCGCCAGTTTAGCCGCATTTATTTTGCCGTTAGGCGCACAGGCAGCCTCTGATGATGCCCAAAAAATACATAAATTGTATGAAGAAAATTGCGCCAGTTGCCACGGTTCAGACCATGGCGGGTTTATTGCGCCCGGGTTAAATTC
>Ga0209797_10000504_pt1 | contig 19626 bp, 16 predicted proteins | sample DOMMetBare3Fresh_2_FD_187472 | JGI IMG/M metagenome (GOLD analysis project Ga0209797, IMG submission 187472) | Wetland sediment microbial communities from St. Louis River estuary, USA, under dissolved organic matter induced mercury methylation -... | ecosystem: Environmental > Aquatic >... | reverse complement strand
GTTCCTTTCGCAGCTAATGATAATGGAGCGGACCTCGTAGAAAGTTCTTACATGATAATGGGATTATTATGTGCAAGACAATATTTCAATGGCGCTGATGCTGGTGAAACGAATTTGCGATCGGATATCAATTTATTATGGCAAGGGGTCGAATGGGACTGGTTTCGCCAGAATGGAAAAAAAGTGTTGTACTGGAACTGGAGCCCGAATTTTGGTTGGGCTGTGAATGTTCCTATACAAGGATGGAATGAATGTTTGATTACTTATGTGCTTGCGGCTTCTTCTCCCACCCATTCAATACCGAAAGCAGTTTATGATAGCGGCTTCGCAAGAAACGGTGCAATGGTTAATAATAATAATTATTATGGTTACCAGCTTCCGCTTGGTCCTTCATTAGGCGGTCCGCTATTTTTTGAACACTATTCTTTTCTCGGTATCAATCCAAATGGCTTGACTGATTTTTATGCCAACTATACAACGCAAACAAAAAACCATTCACTTATCAATTATACATATTGTGTTTCGAATCCCAAAGGTTGGTTTGGTTACAGTGACAGCTGCTGGGGATTAACGGCAAGTGATATTCAAAATGGCTACACTGCAAGTTCGCCGACCAATGACGTTAGTTATATCGCTCCAACTGCTGCTATCTCATCATTGCCGTATACGCCTACTGAAAGTATGAAAGCTTTAAAATTCTTTTACTATGTGTTGGGCGATAAGATTTGGGGACAATATGGTTTCAAAGATGCTCTTAGTTTACAAAATCTCTGGTTTGCTGATTCGTATTTGGCAATCGACCAGGGACCGATCATTGTGATGATAGAAAATTACAGGACCGGGTTATTATGGAATTTATTTACAAGTTGCCCCGAGGTAAAAACCGGAATGTTAGCACTCGGTTTTAGTGCACCATATTTATAGAATTTCTTTTAATGATACGATCGATACCAATAGTTGTTTTTATTTTTTTATTGTTTTCATGTGTTCCCAAAAACAATAAAAAAAATTCTGTTTCTGTTAAAGATTCGACAGCTCTTCCTGATTCTGCATTGTTGGACCTGGTGCAACGACAAACGATCAAGTATTTTACTGAAGGAGCCGAGCCCATAAGCGGCATGGCCCGCGAACGTTTTCATACAGATAATATTTATTCAGAAAATGATAAGCATATCATAACAAGCGGCGGAGCTGGTTTTGGGGTAATGTGTCTTATTGTAGGTATAGAAAGAAAATTCATTACAAGAGAAGAAGGATTGCAACGATTGGAAAAGATGGTTAATTTTTTGGAGACTGCTGATCGATTTCATGGCGCCTGGCCTCATTGGTGGAATGGCGAAACGGGAAAAGTAAAACCATTCAGTAAAAAAGATGATGGTGGTGATTTAGTTGAAACATCCTTTATGATACAGGGATTGTTATGTGTTCGCCAATATTTCAAAGACGGAAATGAAAAAGAAAAAGCCTTAGCGCAGCGAATCGACAAGCTTTGGAGAGAAGTAGAATTTGATTGGTACCGAAATGGAAAAAATGTTTTGTATTGGCATTGGAGCCCCCGCTACGAATGGCAAATGAATTTTGCCGTTCGCGGATTCAATGAATGCCTCATTATGTACATCCTTGCTGCATCATCACCCACACATGGTATACCGGCTGAGGTTTATCATGAAGGTTGGGCGGAAAACGGAAAAATAAAATATCCTCACAATGCATTGGGATATGAACTTTCGCTACGTTACCAGGGAAATCCGCCCAATGGCGCTCCGTTGTTTTGGTCACATTACTCCTTCCTTGGCCTGGATCCGAGGGGACTAACAGATCAATATGCTGATTACTGGAAAGAAAATACCAATCATACATTGATCAATTATACCTGGTGTGTAAAAAATCCTAAGAACTTTAAAGGCTATGGAAAAGATAATTGGGGATTAACCGCCAGCTATTCAACAAAATTTTATTCTGCACATGCACCGGATTCAGTAAATGACGTGGGGGTCATCACTCCTACTGCGGCGCTTTCCTCATTTCCTTATACACCGGAGCAGTCAATGGCTGCTATGAAACATTGGTACCATGATATGAAAGACAAAATTTGGGGGCCATTCGGTTTTTATGATGCCTTTAGTGAAACTGACAATTGGTATCCGTTAAAATATTTAGCTATTGACCAGGGACCTATCCCTGTAATGATAGAAAATTACCGTACTGGTTTATTATGGAAATTATTCATGAGTTGTCCTGAGATACAAACCGGATTAAAGAAACTTGGATTTAATAGCCCATGGCTGAAATAAATTTCAAAAGCTTTCGAATATGAAACGATTGACTTGCTTATTAATTACTTTAAGTGTAATTAGTTTTTCATTTGCCCAACAAACCAAAAAAGGTAAATATGGCGATGGCCCGGATGATGTACCGGCAATTGGCGTCATCAAAGGCTTAAGCGATGAACAATTATTGGAAACGGTACAAAAACAAACCTTCCGTTTTTTCTGGCATGGCGCACATCCTGTAAGTGGATTGGCATTGGAAAGAAGTAATACAGTTCTGGCTGAACATTATTGGGATTATATCAATGAAGCATGGGATGAACCCAATTTCAGCAAAACAACCTTCGGACCTGATGCCGGCGCAATCGGTGGAACAGGATTTGGCATCATGTCAATCATTGTTGCGGTTGAAAGAGGATGGATCGGAAGAGATACGGCAGTGAGAAGATTAATTAAGATTGCTGATTTTTTAATTAATGCAGATTGTTATCACGGCATTTATCCGCATTTCATGAATGGAAGAACAGGGAAGGCAATAAAGTTTGACCGGTTAGATGATGCGGCAGATATTGTAGAGACTTCTTATTTGATGATGGGATTTTTATGTGCAAGAGAATATTTTACTAAAGACTCTCCAAGAGAAGTTTATTTGCGTAAACGTATCAATCAAATGTGGGGCGCTGCCAACTGGAACTGGCACACGAATGGACAAAACAAATTGTTCTGGCACTGGAGTCCGAATAACGGATTTGATATGAACTTTCCGGTTTGGGGTTATAATGAATGTCTGATCACTTATATCATGGCAGCTTCATCACCTTACAAAGGAATTTCAAAAGAAGCATATGATGGTACATGGGCCGGCAGCCAGGGATTCAAAAATGGCAAAGAGTATTATGGATATGTTTTACCATTAGGTAATTATGACAAAGACAAAGGCGGTCCATTATTTTTCGAACAATATACGTTCCAGGGAATTGATCCAACCGGGTTAAAAGATTCTTTAGGTAATGATTATTTTTTGCAGGGAAAAAATCATACGCTTATCAACCGTTCTTACTGTATCGAGAATCCTAAGAAATATAAAGGCTATAGTGATAAATGCTGGGGGCTTACCGCCGGAGATAGTTATAAAGGTTATGTAGCACATAGCCCTCACCCGGATAATGATAAAGGAGTTATTCAACCAACCGCTGCCATCTCATCCATGCCTTTCACTCCAAAAGAAAGCATGCAGGCACTCCGCTATTTTTATGAGGAGCTTGGAAATAAGATTTGGAGCAAATATGGTTTTGTAGATGGATTCAGCATTCATCATAACTGGTATGCGAAATCACATCTGGCAATTGACCAGGGACCAATTGTAACAATGATCGAGAATTACCGTACTGGATTGTTATGGAAACTATTTATGAAAATACCCGATATTCAAAACGGATTAAAGAAATTGGGATTTACCAGTCCTCATATAAAATAAATTAGTTATTAAACCTATAGTTATGAGTAATACAATTTCACGACAAAAATTTTTGCAATATACGGCTGCCGCCGGTGCAGCTACTCTGTTATCATCATTAGAAAGTCTTGCATTGGAAATGCCTCAAAAGAAATTGCGTGTAGCATTGATCGGTTGCGGAAGTGTCAGCAACCGGTATATCCCACATTTGCAATCATCTTCATTGATCGAATTAGTGAGCCTGTGTGATATAAAATATGAAAGAGCTGTTGCGCAAAACAAACAGTATAATGTAAATGCGAAAACTTATCCAAACATTGATACAATGCTGAAAGGTGTTCCATTTGATATGATGGTAACAACTACCGATATGCAGGTACATGGTGCATTGAATAAAAAAGCATTGCTGGCCGGCAAACATGTTTGGAGTGAAAAGCCAATGGCGAACACTTATGCAGAAGGCAAAGCATTGTATGATCTTGCTAAGAGTAAAAAGTTACGGATATGGGGAGCACCTGCAGTTGTCAACAGTCCTCAATTTGAATATATGAGCAAAGCCATACAGGAAGGCAAACTCGGCAAACTAGCATCTGCACATGGACAGTATGGACATACAGGCCCAACATGGTCTGCATTCTTTTATGAAAAACTTGGTGGCAGTATGCCTGATCTTGGTGTATATAATATAGCGACATTGACGGGATTGCTTGGTCCCGCAAAATCTGTAATAGCTATGTTGAGCATCGTTAAACCCGAAAGAACAGTAGATGATAAAGGAAAAATAAAAGTGGAAGCAGAAGATAATGCACATATTTTGATGGAACATCCCAATAATGTACTCAGTCATGTAATGTGTGGTTTTAATTTTTTCGATCCGCATGGACACGAAGCCGGTAACCAGACATTGCATTCAATACAGATCTATGGTGATGCAGGTAATATGCGTTTGATCGGGTATGATTGGGAAACCAATGGTGTTATTATGGATACATCATGGAATGAACCTCCAAAACTGGTGGCTACTGATAAAGGCACATATGTATGGCAGGAAGGGGCAACAGTAGTTGGTGAGGCATTGGTGAAAGGAATTGAACCACGCATCAATGCTGAACATGCACTGCATGTATTGGAAGTAATTGAAGCCGCAAGAAAATCGCAGGAAACAGGAACAAGAATAAAATTAAAAAGTAAATTTCCATGGCCGATCGTAAAATGATCCCCTCCTTTGGAGGGACGACAATAGTTAGTTAACAAGATTAGGAAAATGGGGTGGGTAACCGGCATAAGTATTTCATGGCATCGCCTGTTGTGTCACTCACTTGTACTTTCGGTTTTCATGGCATCAATTAAATGAGTCAGCAATTAATAAATAAAAACATAGTAATCATTGGTGGTACTACCGGCATTGGTTTATCTGCAGCCAAGGCTTTCGTTGCGGAAGGAGCTAATGTGGTAGTTGTAGGAAGAAACGCAGACAGTGTGGGCGAAGCAAAAAAGATATTAGGTAATAATGCAGAAGCACTAGCGGCGGATGCAACACATCCTGAAACTGCAGCCAATTCTATCCACACCTGCATCGGGAGGTTCGGTGATTTTGATGGCTTATATCATGTAGCCGGCGGCAGCGGCAGAAAATTCGGCGATGGTCCCTTGCATGAATTAACACTGGATGGCTGGAATAAAACATTCGAGTTAAATCTTACTTCACTCATGTTAAGCAACCAGGCAGCTATCAAAAAGTTTTTAGAACTAAAAAAAGCAGGAACGATCCTGAACATGGGATCAGTGCTTGGGTTTTCTCCATCACCAAAATATTTTTCAACCCATGCTTATGCAGCAGCAAAAGCAGCGATCATTGGTTTCAGCAAATCTATCGCTGCTTATTACGCAAAAAATAATATCAGGATTAATGTAATCGCACCGGCTTTGGTGGAAACACCCATGGCACAAAGGGCAGCAAACGATGAAGAAATTTTATCCTTTATAAAAACAAAACAACCCCTGGATGGCGGAAGAATAGGAAAACCAGGAGACACTGACGGGTTAGCAGTTTATTTTATGAGTGATCAATCAAAGTTCACCACAGGGCAAGTGATTGCCGTTGATGGCGGGTGGACGGTGAGTGAAGGACAGGAATGAACATTGAATTAAATATGAAGAATCATAATTGAGTAACGGTCTTAACATAGGAATTGATTTAGGGGGCACTCGGATTAAAGGAGTAGTGATTGATGCTGTCGGAAATATTTTGCATCAGACGTATACTTCCACAAACGATGGCGAAGGTGAAGTATGGAAAGAAGCAATTGCCCAAACTGTTCACGCATTAAAACAGAAAGTGCCCATTGAAAAAATTTCGGTGGGTATTTCGGCTCCTGGTTTACCCAATAAAGAGAACACCGCCATTGCATTTATGCCCGGAAGATTAGAAGGATTAGAAAATTTTATTTGGCAAGATTACCTGCAATCTCCTGCTTATGTTTTAAATGATGGTGTTGCAGCATTAGTAGCAGAAGCAAAAACCGGTGCGGCGAAAGAAAGCACTAATGCAGTAATGATAACATTGGGCACGGGAGTTGGGGGAGCATTACTAATTAACAAACAACCCTACCAGGGTTCATTTAATAAGGCCGGGCATATCGGTCATATGGTTGTTGACAGCGACGGTGATTGTGATGTAACGAACATGCCGGGCAGTATTGAAGAATGTATAGGAAACTGTACGATCGAAAAAAGAAGTAAAGGAAAATTCAATACCACGCATGATTTGTTGAATGCAATGCGTAGTGGAGATGATTTTGCGAAGAGCATATGGTTAACGTCGGTTCGAAAACTTGCGATTGGTCTTGCATCAGTAAGTAATTTGATCTCGCCGGATACAATTATTGTAGGCGGTGGCATTGCTGAAGCAAATGATGATCTTTTTATACCATTGAACAAATGGTTTGATGAATTTGAATGGCAACCCGGTGGAATTAGACCAAAAATTGTTAAGGCAGTTCATGGTGACCTGGCGGGAGCAATCGGTGCTGCGTGTTTCGCCATGACAAAGAATAACGCATAACAGGTATGAACAATCAATTCATAAAATCTTTAGTTGATAATTACAGATCGGGTTTTAGCCTCGAACAACCTTTCTACACAAGCAACGAAGTATTTGAGGCCGAATGGAAATCCGTTTTTCAAAAGCACTGGCTCTATGCAGGGAATATGGCACAAATAAAAAAGCCCGGTGATTATTTTTTATATCATTTGCAAAACGATTCGGTCATAATTATCCGTGGAAATAGCGGTGAAGTGCATGCACATCATAATACCTGCAGGCACCGTGGCTCGGCAATTTGTTCGAATGACACTGGCAATGTTGCAAAACTGATCTGCCCCTACCATCAATGGGTGTATGATAAAGATGGCACATTATTAAATGCACGGATGATGCCGGATGATTTTTGTAAAGAAGAACATAATTTACATTCAGCTCATGTACAGGTGGTGGAAGGATTAATATTTATTTGTCTTGCAGAGATCGCTCCCGATTTTACTTCGATCCAAAAAAATTTGTCGCCATATTTAAAGCCTTACATGATCAATGAAGCAAAACTGGCTTGTATAAAAAATTATACGTTGAATGCAAACTGGAAATTAGTGGCAGAAAATTTTCGTGAATGTTATCATTGCGGCGGAGCTCACCCTGAATATTGTAATGCTGTTATCGGCGCAAATCTAAGAGAAGACACAAACGAATTGGCGCTGACAAAACAAAAATCCTGGAATGAAAAAGGCCTGGCAACAACTTTAGTGGAAGTAACTGAAGGAACAACAACCTATGCCATCCGTTATCCATTGCGTCCCGGTTTTGAAAGTTATAGCGTTGATGGTAAAAAAGTTTCCATACCAATGGGATCACACAAAGATCATGATGCCGGAGTAATTGGATTGGTGAACTATCCCAACTTTTGGATGGATGCTGTGAGTGATTATGTATGGACAATGAAAGTAACCCCCGTTGATCCATCAACAACTAATGTTGAGTTTTGCTGGCTGGTGAATGAAAATGCTGTTGAAGGAAAAGATTACGACTTAAAACACCTCACAGAATTTTGGGAGATCACCGGCGATCAGGATGGCAAACTATGTGAGAATAATTTTAAAGGAATACAAAGTAATGCTTATCAACCCGGACCTTATGCACCAGTCGAAGACCAGGTGATCAATTTTGTTGATTGGTGTGTGAAGCAAATAAAGAATAATTCGTAAACGAATGAAGAACTATTTTTTTCTATTCTTCTTTATTAGTTTGTGTTCATGTGCTCACCGGTTATCTCCTGTTGTGAATAAACTCTATAACGATTCTATTAACCGGCAATTTTGGTCCGCAGACTGGAGCCCTGATGACAAGTTTATTGCTGTAGCAGGAGTAGACAGCACTGTGAGAATCTATCATGCAACTGATCTTACGCTTTACAAATCGTTTTATATTCCCAGCTGGATTCATGTAGTAAAATGGAACAGCGATGGAAATACTCTTGCAGTGGCCACCTTAACAGAATATGTTCAGTTAATCGATATAAACTCAGAACAGATCATTAAATTAAATAATGGCCAGGGTCCAAACTTTTTACCAAATGATAATGGATCCAGGGCCATTGGCTGGAATTATTCTGGTGATATGCTTGCCGTAGGCGGCCTGGATGGGATCATTAAGATTTGGAATAAACAGGGTAACTTATTGAAGTATGCAGATAAATATAAACCCGGAACCAGTTTTGTTTCTTACCTCGCTTTAGACTGGCATCCTTATAAAAATATATTTACTGCATGCAATTTTGAAATACAGGTTTATGACAGCGGGTGTCGTGAATTAAAAGTGATGGAACATGCAAATAAAGCAGCAATAATTCTTTGTACAAAATGGCATCCCTCCGGTGATTTTTTTGTTGTTGGCGATTATGGACATAATTGGGAAGGAGAAAATATTCCCAGTCTTCTGCATTTCTGGTCACCGGAAGGAAAACTTTATAAAAGTGTTTCAGGCAGTAAAGCTGAGTACCGCAATATTGACTGGAACTTCAATGGAAAATTATTAGCTACCGCCAGCGATGTATTGAGAATTTGGACTAAGGAAGGTGTCTTGCTGCACGAAGGTCCGTCAGATGGTACGAATTATTTATGGGGTATAAGCTGGAATAATAAAGGAACAAGAATTGTAACGGCAAGTCGTCATAAAACAATTTCTTTATGGGATAGTACTGTAAGACTAATTAAACGATTGGATGTAAAATAAAATATGAAATTAATTTTGGGTAGCTATTTTAATCCTTTTGAAGAAAAGCAACATGATCACGACAATAGAAACTATTCCCGCATTCAATAAAAACGCATCAGCTATGCTGAACCCCTTACTGATTAAATAAGCCGTCCAGTAATTCCCGCCAATAGCGCCGGCGCCAAAATATGCTGCATATAAAAGCGACTGACCGGTTGCCAGCCAATGCTCATCAACCAGTTTATTTACATACTCTACACATACCACCCAGAATAAACTCCATGAAAAGCCATGAAGTAACTCAACAGGTAAAGTAGCAACTGGTTCTTTAATGAAATAATAAAGCGTCATCCTTATTACAGTAGCAAGTACTGTTATGATCAAAGTTGTTTTCAGTCCCAGTCGCAAAATTATTCTTGCGGAAAAATAAAAGATTGGTAATTCGCATAAACCCTGGAGTGATAAACCATAACCAACTAATGAATCATTTGCACCATTGTCTTTAAGATAAGTAGAATAAAAATTCCAGATGGTGGTAGCACCTAAGGAAACAAGAAACACACAGAATAATAAGAATTGGAGTGAACGGTTTTTTATTACCTGCCAAACATTACCATATGCTTTTACAACATTTTTATCATGGGCCTCTTCCGAAAGAAAAAAACTGAAGATAAATGCCAGTGCCATGGTGATAGATGATACAATGAAAATAACTGTGATATCAATAGCGTCGATCACTTGCCCTGTGATGATAGTCGTGAAAGCAAAACCAACTGCTCCAAAAAACCGCAGCGTACCATAAGAGAATTTGGGATTGTGTTTTGCGATCTGAAGAGCCATACTATCGAGTACCGGCTGAATGGTGTTATAAAATAATGACATGATCACCGTAACGATGATCAGCCATGTAAATCCACCATCGTATAAATAACCCAGGTAACTTATCGATGCAAGAAAAGTTGAAAGCAATAATGTCTTTTTATATCCGAGTTTATCTGCCAGGAAACCATAAAGCGGTTGCACCACAAACATCATGATGGGTGTGACACTTAATATTAAAGCACTCTCCGTACCTGACAATCCTTTATGAACACAATAGTCGTAGAGTTTAGGTAGCCAGGCGCCTGTGCAACAAAACACAAGGAAATAAACGATCCGGAGTGCAGTAGCTTTTGACATCCGAATTATTTATTTTAATAACGATGCTGCTTCTTCATCCGTGACCACAAATCCATTTTTATGTTTTTGCATAATGCTGGCGGGAAAATCTTCTGTCACCGGACCTTCAATCGCTTTTTTGACTACTTCTGCTTTGTGCCTGCCATTTGCCAATAAGAAAACTTTTTTTGTATTCATTAAATGACTGAAGCCAATAGTGATCCCTTTATCCAGTTCCACGGGTCCATTAAAATATTTTTGCCCAACTGATTTTGTGGTTTCGTCCAGATCAGCAACATGAGATAAAAGAGAAAATGAAGTGCCGGGTTCATTGAAACCGATATGCCCATTCATACCAATACCGACGATCATGATATCGATACCCCCTTTTTCATCGATAAACTGGTCCATTCTTTCACATTCTTTTTTTAGATCATTTGATGTTGCATCGAATAAATGATACTGTGATGGCCTGAGTTGGAGCGGCTCAAAAACTTTAGTCTTAAAAAAATAATGACAACTGCCGGAATTTGCAGGCGGTAATCCAACCCATTCATCTAACCCAATAAATGTAAACTTTGAATAATCTGCATGTTCGTCTTTAAGTTTTTCAACCAGCAGATCACAGGTTAATGATGGTGTACTGCCCGATGCCATGCAAAGTACAAGATCAGGTTTACTTTTGATCGCATTCACTATATGATCGGCCGTATAAGCCGACAATTGTTCGTAATTTTTAAAGCTGATAAATTGCATACAATCTGATTGAAAGATTTAGTGTGAAAAGGTATAAAAATACGACTGTAATTCAGCAAGCAATCGAGCTTTTTAATATCTTCATCCTTCTTCCAATAATTTAGAAAAGCAGGGTAAAAAATGAATCTTACTGAAGAATATTTAAGTAAATGCGAAGGCATTATCAGCAGGGTCAGAGAGCAGAACAACGAAATAAAAAAAGCGGCCGGTTGGTTTGCGCAGTCCATACTTGCCGGCAGAATGGTTCATGTTTTTGGCAGCGGTCATAGCCGTATCATGGTGGAAGAAATGTGGCCACGTTATGGATCATTTCCGGGTTTTAATCCTATTGTCGAATTATCGCTAACGTATCACAACAACGTAGTTGGAGCAAATGGGCAAAGGCAAGCCATGTACCTGGAAAATGTTCCGGGTTTTGCAGAAAGGATACTCAGGAATTTTGGATTAAATGAAAGAGATACTGCCTTGATCATTTCATCAAGCGGATGCAATATTGTACCTGTTGAAATGGCTGAACAATTTCAAAAACGTAAAATAAAAGTGGTCGCATTGGTCACACAAAAACATCTGGATGCATCAACAAGTAAAAGAGTTGATGGGAAAAAGCTGACCAACTTTGCTGATCTGGTTTTGGATAGTGGTGCACCGGCTGGTGATTCAATGATCAGCATTGATGGATTAGAAACCCCTGTATCGCCCGGTTCTACTGTAGGTGGAATTATGATCATCAATAGTATAAAAGCTGAAGTCGCGAACTTATTAACGGCAGCCGGTCAACCACCAAAAGTATTGACAGCAGCTTGTGTGATCGGTGCAGAAAAAGCAGCTGCAATATTTGAAGCGGCGTATGATGAACATGCACATCGGATGGCTGAATTGTATAAAAATGCAGGTAAAGAAGTTGAATAGAATTGCAGGTGTACAAGAGTGCGACGCAACAAAAGTTAAATAGTATTTCAAAAGCTGATAACATAAAAAAATATTATGCCATCAATACCGATTCGCACAACAGTAGTAGGCAGTTATCCTTTTCCCGGGTGGCTCGAATTTGCTTCGCAAAATTTAGACAAGTTTGGTGCAGCCGATATTGAAGAAATGATCGAAGACGCAGTGATCGCTGCCATTCATGATCAAACTACCGCAGGATTAGATGTGATCACGGATGGTGAACAAACAAGGCTTGATTTTAATTTATCTTTTTACGGCTTCATCAAAGGAATTCAGAACAATGAAACAGAAACAAGAAAGTTCGGACCGCCAGCACATGATCAAAGAGGAAAAAATAATATCGTTAGTGAACTAACAGCTCCAAATGGATTAGGCGCTGTAAAAGAATTTCAACGATTAAAAAAATTAGCACCTGCAGGCCCAACATTAAAAGCAAGTGTGCCCGGACCCTATACATTAAGCGGAAGACTACTTCCAAACGATAAATACAAAACCCGTTTTGATATTACTGAAGCATTATTGCCAATTATTCGCAGTGAGTTGGAAGCCCTGGTGGCAGCAGGTTGCAAAGAAATTACAGTTGATGAACCTTCGATGAGTTGTTATGCCTATAAAGAAGACACAAAAAAGTTTGTTGATATTTTTAACCGCACAGTGAAACCAATCGTTGGTAAATGCAATCTCAGTACGCATTTATGTTTTGGAAATTTTAAAGGAAGACCGGTTGGTTACCGAAGCATTAAACCGATGTTGCCAGATTTTCTCGATATGACAGTGGATGAAATACATATTGAAATGGCCAACCGTGAGTTTGCAGAAATAGAATTGCTTGCGCCATTTGCGGAAAAGATGAATGTGGCTGTTGGGATCATTGATGTCAAGAATTACTATATCGAATCTGTGGAAGATGTAGTGGAAAGAATAAACCTTTGTTTGAAATATGTACCGGCTGAAAAATTATCTGTGGCGCCTGATTGTGGATTAAGCCAAACAGCAAGATGGGCGGCGAGACAAAAGTTGGTGAACATGGTGAAAGGGGCACAACAGGTTAGACAAAAATTATGACAAGAACTAAGAGACAAATAACAAAAAAGCAAATAAATTTCAAATAATAAAATAAGAATTTGTTTGTGCTGGAACAAAATAAGAAATACGATTTGGAAGAACGAACTGCTCTATTTCTAAAGAAACGAGGAGAATGATTTGATTTTTTTGGTTCTTGTTTCTTGTAATTTGATTTTTTGATGATACATGCTTATAAAAAGGATATGGAACTGGTAACAGAGATGGACTCATTGCTGAATGAAAAACATCACTTTCATCTCTGGTGGCTCGGGCAAAGTGGTTTCTTATTACAATGGAAAGGAAAAAGAGTTTTGATCGATCCGTATCTCTCAGATTCTTTGACAAAAAAATATTTAACGACAGATAAGCCGCATACAAGATTGAGTGAATTGGTATTGAGACCTGAGTTACTAAAAAATATTTCAGTTGTCACATCCAGTCACAATCATACGGATCATTTGGATGCAGAAACATTAATTCCTGTTTTGCAAAATAATCCCGGCATCAAATTCATTATCCCGGAAGCCAACAGGGAGTTTGTTAGCGAAAGAGTGAAGTGTAAAAACGATTTTCCAATTGGATTGAACGATAAGAGATCAGCAACAGTTGATGAATTTACTTTTCATGGAATACCTGCAAAGCACAACGAGATTGAAAGAGATGAAAATGGTAATTGCAGGTTCATGGGTTATGTAATAGAGTTTGGTAACCATAAAATCTATCATAGCGGCGATACATTGTGGTTTGATGGAATGATTGATATGTTGAAACCTTTTGTTGTTGATGTGGCGATATTACCGATCAATGGCAATAAACCGGATAGAAAAGTAGCGGGCAATTTAGATTGCGAAGAAGCAGCAGAATTAGGAAAAGCAATCAGTGCAAAATTTGTAATACCGTGCCATTATGATATGTTCACATTCAATACAGCTGATGTAAATGATTTTATAAAAGAAGCTGAAAAAATTGGTCAACCATATAACATTTTGAAAGTTGGTGGTCACTTTTCATTCTAAGAACAACGATGCTTATGAATAAATTCTTATCATCTTCGCCTTTGTGGCAGACAGCAGGTCTTGCATTCGTAAGGATTGCTGTGGGTTGCTTTATGATCTATCATGGCTGGGAAATATTTAGCCAATCAAAAATGGAAGAATATTTAAAATGGGATGCATTCAAAAGCTCATCGGGTAAGTTCCTTGCGTATGCAGGAAAAGCAGCTGAATTGATAGCAGGCATTTTATTTGTGCCTGGTTTATTTACAAGAATTGCAAGTCTGCTTACAATTGGTGTTATGGGATACATTGCTTTTTTTCTTGGTCATGGAAAAATTTGGTATGAGGATCAGTATCCGTTCCTGTTTATTTTACTTGCATTAGTTTTCTTTTTCTGCGGTCCGGGAAATTTTAGTTTAGATAAAATGATCTTTAATAATAAGAGATAGAAAATATTTATGATACCAGCATCAGTAACTCCGGTTTGGCATCGTTGTGTCGCAATCCGTTCATCTGCATTACTTCTATTTTGCTTTCTATCATTCTTTCAACAATCTTTTTCCCAGGACCCCCCATTGAAGGGAAGGGGGACTACTTATTGTAACCCTATCAACATAGATTACGGCTACACTCCTATTCCTAATTTTTCTGAATGGGGACGACATCGTGCCACTGCAGACCCGGTAATTGTTCTTTATAAGGATGATTATTATCTGTTCAGCACAAATCAATGGGGATATTGGTGGAGCAGCGATATGCTCAACTGGAACTTTGTTTCAAAAAAATTTTTAAGACCGTGGAATGCGGGGGTGTATGACGAACTCTGCGCACCTGCAGTTGGCATTCTCGGCGATACCATGATCGTCTTTGGTTCTACGTACACCAGTAAGTTCACCATCTGGATGAGCACGAATCCAAAAGCCAATGAATGGAAGCCATTGGTTGATTCATTTGAAATTGGTGGCTGGGATCCTTCTTTTTTTACTGATGACGATGGACGTTTATATATGTACAACGGAAGCAGCAACAAATTCCCGATGTATGGAGTAGAGTTGAACCGGAAGACAATGCAGCCTTATGGTACAAGAAAAGAAATGTATTTACTGGAACACTGGAGATTTGGCTGGCAACGCTTTGGCGAACATATGGACAATACATTTCTCGATCCATTCATTGAAGGATCGCATATGACGAAATATAAAAACAAATATTATTTGCAATATGGTGCACCGGGTACTGAGTTCAGTGGCTATGCAGATGGTTTATTGATCGGTGATGATCCGCTTGGCCCGTTTGAGGCGCAATCTGATCCGTTAAGTTTTAAATTAGGCGGATTTGTAAGAGGTGCAGGCCATGGCGCCACTTTCCAGGATAAATACAATAACTATTGGCATGTCTCAACAACTGTTGTTTCTGTAAAAAATACTTTCGAAAGAAGACTCGGAATATGGCCAACTGGTTTTGATAAGGATGATGTAATGTTTTGCAATACGACCTTTGGAGATTATCCGCATTATATTCCTGATGCTCTTTCTTCAGGTTCTGATTACGGCGTTAATGGCAAATCAAAATATTTTACCGGCTGGATGTTGCTTAATTATAATAAACCGGTTCAGGTTTCTTCAACATTGGGCGGCTATATTTCCAATCATGCAGTAGATGAATTGGCAAAAACTTATTGGAGTGCTGCAACAGGAAATGCAGGCGAATGGATTCAATCCGATCTTGGCAATGTATCAACAGTGAATGCGATACAAATTAATTATGCCGACCAGGATGTGGAAACAAACCGGCTTGGAAAATGGAATGACCAATATCATCAATACAAATTGTATTATTCAATTGATGGAAAAAAATGGAACTTATTAGTAGACAAAAGCCAGAACAAAAAAGATGTACCGCATGAATATGTAGAACTGGAAAAACCCGTACAGGCAAGATTTATTAAACTTGAAAATATTCATATGCCCACCGGTAAATTTGCCATCAGCGGTTTTCGTGTTTTTGGAAGCGGAAACGGAGCAAAGCCGGATGCTGTACAAGGTTTCATTGTATTAAGAACTGAAAAAGATAAACGAAGCGCATTTATAAAATGGAAACCTGTTGACAATGCCTTTGCATACAATATTTATTATGGTACCCATCCCGATAAACTTTATACAAGCATTATGGTGCATGCCAATAACGAGTACTGGATGAAAGCAATGGATTCGCAAAAGACATATTATTATTGCATAGAATCGATAAATGAGAATGGTATTTCCCAACGATCAAAAGTGATTGAAGTAAAATGAAATATTGTTTGCCCATATTTCTCTTTATTCTTTTATCCTGCAAAGAGAAGAAACAGGTTCCATCAACGGCTGAACAGCCTGCATTCTGGAATGATATTCAGAATTTCAAAAAGCAGGATTCAATTTCATTCCCGCCGAAAGATGCTATTCTTCTTATTGGTAGTTCATCTTTTACAATGTGGAAAGACGTGAAGGATTATTTCCCTGGCTATACAATCATTAACCGCGGTTTTGGGGGTTCTACACTTTTAGATCAAATCAGGTATGAAAAGGAGATCGTCTTTCCTTATCAGCCAAAGCAAATAGTGATCTATTGTGGCGAAAATGACCTGGCGTCTTCCGATACTGTTACTGCTCAAATGGTTTTTGAAAGATTCAAAACGCTATATACAGATATAAAAAATAAATTGCCTGGCGTTTCAATCGCTTTTGTTTCTTTGAAACCAAGTCCCAGCCGCAGGCATTTATTCTCTAAAATGATAGAAGCAAACCGGCTTATTAAAGATTTTCTCGCAAACCAGCAAAAAACTGCATTCATTGACGTACATCAGCCAATGCTGAATAAAGAAGGCGAACCTTTGGCTGAAATATTTTTAGAAGACAGTTTACACATGAACACAAAAGGCTATGCCATCTGGAAAAAAGAAATAGAGCCATACTTAATAAAATGAAACAATACAAGATCAACTTTTATTTATTAATAATACTTGCAACAGGTATTATTTCATGCAAACAAGAATCTGCGGTTACCAAGATCGCATTTGGCAGTTGTGGCTGGCAGGATGAACCGCAGCCGGTGCTTGATCTTGCTGCCGAACAAAAACCTGATGCTTTTATTTTTTTGGGTGACAATATTTATGGTGATACGGAAAACATGGATACCCTGCAAGCAAAATATAACCGATGGGGCGCAAAGGATGAATACAAAAAATTAGATAGCTCCACCAAAATTTTTGCTACATGGGATGATCATGACTTTGGTTGGAATGATGCCGGCAAATGGTATCCATATAAGAAGGAATCAAAAGAGATTTTTCTGAAATTTTTCAAAGAACCTGCAGAAAGTGACAGAAGAAAACATGATGGTATTTATCACACTGAATATCTTAAGTCTGGCGACAAAACAATACAAGTGATCTTACTTGATGTCCGTACATTCAGAAATAACCTGCTGCTTTATGATACAGCTGCAAAACTTCCCCGGGAAAATTATTTTTACCGGCCTGATTATATTCCGCATACTTCAACAGACAGTACTTTATTAGGTGCTGAACAATGGAACTGGTTAGAAGGTGAATTAGCTAAACCTGCAGATCTCCGATTAGTTTGCAGCGGATCACAATTCAGCATTGAGTACAATGGATATGAAGCATGGGCCAATTTTCCGCATGAACAAAAAAGAATGCTGGAGCTGATAAAGAAAACAAAAGCAAACGGAGTTATCTTTTTAACCGGGGATGTGCATTATGCCGAAATATCAAAATTGCAGGAACAAGGATTGTATCCCATTTATGATGTAACCTCAAGTGGTATTACATCAACATGGGATTTTGCAACATTGAATAAGAACAGGATCGAAGGACCGGTGATGGATAATCATTTTGGCTTATTGACGATTGAGTGGCAAACTGATCCTGTTATAAAAATGGAGATCATTGATAAGTATCGTAACAACAGGATCGAGTACACGATAAAAGGAAGTGAGATCAGTTTTAAATGAGTGTACATGTTATAGATTGCCTGCCTGTCGGCCGACAAGCTTCCGCCTTGTGAACGAATGATGAAATGTACTTAAATGACGGCCTCGCAATGACGATTAGAGAACAGGATGTTGAAGTGTGCGACGCAACAGCAGCTGAACAGAATTACTATTGTTGACAACATAAAAATAAAAAACTCATGAAAAAATGGTTGCTTGTATTGATGATGGCAATTGCAATTAATGCCAGTTCACAAGACATGAAGATGAAAACCTATGTCGATGCATTGATGAAGAAAATGACATTGGATGAAAAATTGGGTCAGCTCAACCTTCCGGGTTCGGGTGATATTGTTACAGGGCAGGCGTCTAATTCTGACATTGGTAAAAAAATCAAAGAAGGAAAAGTCGGCGGATTATTCAATATTAAATCGGTTGAAAAGATAAAAGCCGTACAGAAAGTAGCAGTGGAAGAAAGCCGTTTAAAGATCCCGTTGATATTCGGCATGGATGTTATTCATGGTTATGAAACGGTGTTTCCTATACCACTCGGTTTAAGTTGTAGTTGGGATATGAAAGCGATCGAACGCAGCGCACAGATCGCTGCATCGGAAGCAAGTGCTGATGGCATTTGCTGGACCTTTTCACCAATGGTGGATATATCCCGTGATCCGCGGTGGGGCCGCATTGCTGAGGGCAATGGTGAAGATGCTTATCTCGGTTCAGAGATCGCCATAGCAATGGTGAAAGGTTACCAGGGTGATCTAAAAACAAACCGCAATATCATGGCTTGTGTAAAACACTATGCATTGTATGGTGCATCAGAAGCGGGTCGTGATTATAACACCACAGATATGAGTTTGCCAAGAATGCATAATGAATATTTACCTCCTTATAAAGCTGCGGTAGATGCAGGTGTCGGTTCAGTGATGGCATCGTTCAACGATATAAACGGCATACCTGCCACTGCTAATAAATATTTAATGACAGATGTATTGCGCAAACAATGGGGCTTTAAAGGATTCGTGGTTACTGATTATACGGGTAACAATGAAATGATAGCACATGGCATGGGTGATCTGCAAACTGTGACTGCATTGTCATTAAAAGCAGGAGTCCACATGGATATGGTCGGCGAAGGATTTTTGACAACACTTAAAAAATCTTTGCAGGAAGGAAAAGTGACACAACAGGAAATAGATAATGCTTGCCGCCTGGTACTTGAAGCAAAATATAAACTCGGTTTATTTGATAACCCTTATAAATATTGTGATGAGAATCGTGCAAAGACAGAAATATTTACTGATGCAAACCGGAAGGAAGCCAGGAAGATCGCTGCTGATTGTTTTGTGTTATTAAAAAATCAGAACAATGTATTGCCTTTGAAAAAATCAGGAACCATTGCGTTGATCGGTCCCTTAGCAGACAACAAAGAAAATATGCCGGGCACCTGGAGTGTAGCTGCTAATTTTTCAAAATCTACGTCGGTATTATCTGGACTTAGATCAGTAGTGGGTGATAAAGCAAAAATTCTTTATGCAAAAGGTTCAAACCTTGATGCTGATCCCACATTTGAACAAAGAGCCACAATGTTTGGCAAATCATTACAAAGAGATAATCGTCCGGCTGCGGAAATTATTGCCGAAGCAGTGAACATCGCCAATCAATCTGATGTTGTAGTTGCCGTATTGGGTGAAGCCGCTGAGATGACCGGTGAAG
>Ga0209797_10000503_pt1 | contig 19636 bp, 19 predicted proteins | sample DOMMetBare3Fresh_2_FD_187472 | JGI IMG/M metagenome (GOLD analysis project Ga0209797, IMG submission 187472) | Wetland sediment microbial communities from St. Louis River estuary, USA, under dissolved organic matter induced mercury methylation -... | ecosystem: Environmental > Aquatic >... | reverse complement strand
ATAGCAAACCGCCATGCTCAACCTATAATCAGACGAGCATATTCAGAGCATAAAAAACCCTAGCTTGGAAAGTTCCGAGCAAGGGTCAGTTTGGTATGCTCCGTTGATGGCGGATTGCTAGCGCGAATCCGCCCTACAATTTATACGCCGTACGGCCGTTTTAATAAAGACCAAATTCATTTCTGTTGATGTCGTCGATAGCTGTGGAAATGAGGCCTTCAACAATATCGATTCCAGCGGTGCTCTTTGCGTCTTGAACCACTTCTTGCGATGCCGTAAAAATATCACCAACGCCAAAGCCGCCTTTGGCGACGTAAATTCGGTATTCGCCGGTTTCCTCAACCTGATATACGAGAAGTTCGTAGTCAGTGTTTCGAGCTTTGTGGTTTACCTTCTTGACTTGAACCATATGGGTGAACATCAGAACTCTCCTTTATAGGCATAACGTGGTTTTAACCGGCGCGGGCCAAGCACTTTCAGGAAACGGTGCACCGTATCACCGCGTCCGGTTGAAAACATAGTTAGGCGACACTTACCGTTTCTCCAGCTTCGTGAGTGCCGCCGACCACCCCATGAGCTTGTTTCGAAACCAGTTACTTCCGAGACACAGGTAAGCAACCAACACCAGATCGAATACAACGAACAAAAGGCGATGATTCTTTGCGGCATCGACGCCAAGGCATAGCGCTACCACTACGCCGGAGAGCGAAACATAGAACCCATAAAACACCGCCATGGATTGTGGACCGCGATTCACTTGTGCACTGAATCCGCCACCGTGAATGATTTGACGCGACCGGACAGCGCTGAACAGCGCGAACAGTACCAAGAGAATCTGAGAAGTCGGAAAAAGAACGGCGTCCGACAGCCAGAACGAGATCGTGCCCACAAAGGTGCCCATGTTGTGTGTCGCCTAACGTTTGAGTTAAAGGTCAAGTCAGCACTATGAAATCAGGTAATGTGTTGTTGTCATTCTGACTTGTACCTTTGAACGAAATGTTGAACGACATACTGAACTCCTGGAATAGTTTATTTGCCAATGGCTAAATTGCTGAAAATAATGCGCTATAACAATGAAGCCTCTCTAAACGTTGTTCGTCATGAACGCCGTTTGCGTTATGCAACAACGTTTAGAGAGGCTTCACTAATTAGCAGTTTTTCAACGCTTTGTCAAAATTGGCTAATAAAACAACGGTGGTCGGGTATGTTGATCAACGTAATGTATACGACATCATTTGTCGCATAATAAATGTAAATTGTCGTACTATCCAATTCAATTAAAATAACTCATTGTTTATGTTGACTTGAGCAAAACTAAACACGACATGCATGCAAACAAATACGACACCAGCGCATCCGAAGAAATTATTGGATCAAGTACGCGACAGGATTCGGTTCAAGCACTATAGCTTGAGTACAGAGAATACCTATCTCTCCTGGATTAAGCAATTCATTTTGTACCATGGTAAACGCCATCCGGTCGATATGGGCGCCGCCGAGGTTGACTTATCTTGCTACGTAGCGCCGCGTGTCCAGTTCAACTCAGAATAAACGCGGTAAGGCGCAATAGGCTTAGCCGTATTGCACCGCGTGATGTAATTTTCGAAAATGGCGCAATACGCTGTCGCTATTGAGCCCTACAAAAGTGGCGCGAAACCGCCCGGTCTTTAATCGCTTTCCGACTCACGGGGGTCGCCCAAATTCCGCATTTGCCTGAGTATCCAGTTCTGTCTTCTGATGACATAATTTGAGGGTCGCGCTGCTCGCAGTCGAAGCGGATTGGGTAAAGTGGCTGCAAGCATGGCTGCTTGAGAGCGGCTGAGGTTTTTTGCTGGAATGCCAAAATAGTGTTTGCTGGCGGCTTCTATGCCAAATAAATGGTCGCCGAATTCGGCTATATTCAGGTAAACCACCAATATGCGTTCCTTACTCCACAATATTTCAATGAGTAAAGTAAACCAGACTTCCAAACCTTTACGGATAAAGCTTTTCGAGGGGGTTAAAAATAGGTTTTTGGCTACTTGTTGGCTTATTGTGCTGGCGCCTCTTAGCTTTCTTCCGCCATTGATGTAGGCGCTGATTGATGACCCTATAGATTGCAAATCAAAGCCGAAGTGCTGGTAAAACTGCTGATCTTCCGAGGCAACAACTGCAGCCATAGCATTTGAGGAAATCTTTTTTGCATTGACCCATTTATATTGAATGGATTTATATGTTTGGTCGTCGACCAAATCTTCATAATGCCGATAGAGCATAAAAGCCGTGGTTGGCACAGGCAGAAAACGCAGTAAGACGACAGCTACGACAGATGAAGCGATAAAGAAAAGCAGGCTGTTTCGCAGTATTGCACGTATTGAAAATGACTGAGCTCGACTGGTTTGTATGTGACGGTTTTTTTTTGCCAAGTTGCAAAGACTGTTTATTGTTAATGTTTGTGGCTCTCCCAAAGCTGGTTAATGCCTACAGTTAAGCAAGTTGAGCCGTTAATGCTGAGCCTGTCGAAGCATGAACGGCTCAACTTGCAAGGTTCGGATTTTTACATTCACCCTTCGACAAGCTCAGGATAATCGGAAAAATCCTTAACTGAATGGCAGTATCCCAGACTGGTCGAAGAAATGTTTGTGTATATGATAAAGACTTTACATAAGCTTGAATACAATACCCCTGCTATTTTTGCAATTGGGCATCGCTCACCATGGCTTCGCTTTGCCAACCGCCACCCAGGGCTTTGTATAGCGCAACCAGATCGGTTGAAAGCTGGGCTTCGCTATCGACGAGATTGCGTTGGGTTTGATAAAGTGTCTGCTGGGTTTGGAGTACATCGAGAAACATCGTTAACCCCCTGTGATAGCGTTCGTCGGCCATTTGCACCGCCAACTGGCTTGCTGCAACGGCTTCCGCAAGTGATTTGTGCCGTCGCTGTTCATTGCGATAGGCGACGAGTGCATCTTCGACTTCTTTAAAAGCGGTCAATACAGTGGACTGATAAGTCAGGAACGCTTGGTCAAATTGCGCTTTTTTGCCTTTGATAGTGGCGTTGATTCTCCCCCAATTAAAAATGGGCAAGGTTAATGAGGACGCGGCAGACCAGGATTTGCCAAGGGGGGTGAAGTCGGTGATTCGCATATTTTGCAAGCCTAGGAACGCCGCCAGATTGACTCTCGGATAGAGTTCGGCAGTCGCTACACCTACATTGGCGTTTGCTTTTGCAATTTGTCGTTCGGCCTGACGAATATCGGGCCTGCGCAACAACAACTCAGAAGGGAGTTCTGATATTGCGATGGGGGGCATCTCTGGAATCGTGCCTGGAGTGTCGAGCCGAAGAGCCAGTGCATCGGGTTCCCGTCCGAGTAATACGCTTATATTGTGAATTGATTGTTTAACAACCGTTTCATAGACTGGCATAAACGCCTCGGTAGTGGCTGCCTGGGATTGTGCCTGCGCCACTTCCAGCCAACTAGCGAAGCCGGCTTGTTGGCGGATTTGAGTCAGCCTGACTGTTTCCTGCTGAGAGTCCAGGTTTTCACGCGTTATTGCGATAAGCCTTTGATTGGCGCGTAGCTCGATGTAGTTGCTGGCGACTTCGCCCAGTAGTGTAATCAACACGTTCCGGCTGCTTTCTATTTCGCTGTCGACATTCGCATCAGCGGCTTCTATCGCTCGTCTTTCGCCGCCAAAGAAGTCTAGTTCCCATTGCGCGTCAAAGCCCATTTGAAAAATATTGATGAACTGATTGCCAATACCAAAACCGCCACCTGCAGAAGATGTGCCCCCTGTTTGAGAGGTTGAGGATATGTTGTTAAAGCGCCGGCTGATAGTGCTTTTGCTGGTTATACTGGGTAAACCTGCGGCAATGGTTGCCCAACGCTGGGCGCGAGCTTCTTTAACGCGCACTAAAGCCTGCTTTAAATCCAGATTTGCAGCGATGGCATCGGTGATGAGCCGGTTGAGTACCGGATCATGGAAAGTTTTCCACCATTGATCAGGCGGCGCTGGATGAGGCAATCCCCCTTTGTCTTTGCTCAGGGCAGACTTGAGGTTGCCCTTTTGTGTTTCACTCCATTGTTTTGGAACTGGAACAACAGGGGGCTTGTAATCCGGGCCAACGGTGCAGCCGACTACCAGCAAGATTATGGCTAGCGTGATTAATCGGCGCATCATGAAGATGGACCTTTTGCATCCTGCGGATTTTCTGAATCCTTATCACTGGAGTAATTCTCAGCTTCAATGAATACGTCCATCTGCTGGCCCACATAGATGGGCAGTTGTTTACGGTCAAAGCGGTAGAGGGCTTGCAATACGCGGGTATCAACCCGTTCATTGCTATCGCCAGTCAGCGATCTTTTGGGTACGACATAGGGTTCTACATAGGCCAGATTCAGGTCGACTTTAAAGTCTCGATTGCCGCGCAGATAAGCTACCGCCTTGCTGTTTTTGTCGAATCGCCAGGCATCATTCTCGTCAATGTCAACTCGGACATGCAGTTGATCAAGGTTACCTAGCACCAGCAATGGGGTATTTAAAAATCCGGCCTGGGCGAATTCGCCGGGACGGATATTGACTTGTAACACTTCGCCTGCAATTGGAGCGCGAACAATAAGCCGGCTTAATGTAGTTTCAGTATCGGCCAGACTGGCTTCGGCTTGTTGTACAAAAGCCTGCGCGCTATCCAGTTTGGCTTTGGCGATTAGCATAAAGTTGCGCCGTCTAAGTAGTTCTTCGGTGCTGATGGCACGTCGATCTGTTACCGCCTCAGCCAGATCACTGAGTGATTTGGCATCGGCGAGAGTAACTTTCGCTACACTGGCATCAGCCTTTGCTTTAGCGAGGTCAGCAAGTTTTACAGCCAATGTCGCACGGGTATCGCGGTCATCCAGATAAAAAAGCGGAGCATCAGCCTTGACTTGATCGCCAACCTTGACCGTTACTGTCTTTACAATCCCGGGCAGAGGGGTGCCGATATCGATATTTTGGCTTTGCGCTTCTATAATCCCGGAGCCGGCAATAAAGGCTTTAAATGGAGCAGAGGCAGGCTCTGTAACGGCTTTTGCAACCGGCACAGGCTGGTTACTGTTGATTACCGTGTAAGCGGCAAACAAAAATCCGGCGACTGCAAGTATGGGGAGTGCATATTTCATTTGCATATCGATTTTATGTGTAAGGCCCAAGGTGCAAGGCAAAAGTTATGGAGAGTGCGCTGTTTTTGTCGTTCATTTTGTGTCTTGCACCTTGATAATATGTCCGTCGTCCATTTCCGCAATGCGGTCGGCGAAGTCAAAAATACGCGCATCATGGGTGACAATCACCAAGGTGCGGTCTTTGTGCATGGCGACGTCTTTGAGCAATGTCATTACATTGCGTCCGGTTGTATGGTCAAGTGCGCTGGTCGGTTCGTCGCATACGATAAGTTTCGGGTTATGCACCAATGCACGAGCAATGGCGACACGTTGCTGCTGTCCACCGGAAAGTTGTGAGGGCAAGGACGTCCAGCGTTCCCCCAAGCCAACATGCTCAAGAACAGTTATGGCCTTACGCTCGGCTTCAATGCGTTTCATGCCATTGATGATTAGCGGAATGGACACATTTTCTGCGGCATTTAGTGAGGGCAAAAGGTTAAACGCCTGAAACACGAAGCCGATATTGTGCGCCCTGAAGTTTAACTTGTCCCTGCTACGCATAGTGAGTAAATTCTCGCCAAACACTTCACAATTCCCGTCATCCTGATCGAGAATGCCTGCGATCACAGAAATAAGGGTGGTTTTGCCGCAACCGGATGGTCCGACCAACATCATCAATTCACCCGCAAGAATATCCAGATTGATGCCGTTAAGTGCGGTTACTTTTTGCCCGCCGGTATCATAGACCTTGACCACGTTTTGGCAGCGTACTGCATGATTCATGGTTTAGCCCTTAAAAACAATCGCTGGTTCCAAGCGAATCACTTTAACTATGCTGATAATCGCGGCAAAGACGCAGATCAGACTGACACCTGCGCCGCTGAACAGCAGCAGTTGCCAGGGAAACTTGAATGCCAGAATGGTATGACGCATGGCGAAGCCGAATAATGCAGTCAAACCGACGCCTAAACCATAGCCAATGCTGCCGACCAGAACCGCCTGTAATAAAATCATGCGCAGCAAGGTCCAGTTGCTGGTCCCCATTGCTTTTAGTACCCCGAATTGCAACAGATTTCCCAGGGTGAAATTGTAAAAAGTCTGGCCCGCAATGGCCGCACCGACAATAAAGCCCAAAAGTACTGAAGTACCAAAATTAATCGGGATACCCGTGTTGTGTATAAAATATTCGTAGGTGAGGGTTTTAAACTCGTCCTGCGTATAAGCTGCCAAGCCCGTTGTTTCATGGATGCGGCGGGTTAGTTCAGCGGGGTCCTGGCCTTTTTTTGCTTTTACCAAAACAAAAGACAATAGCTTGCGTTCCCGGGGAGCGTAACTCTTGGCGCGGGAATAAGTTGTGTAAACTACAGGCTGAGATTGAAAGGTACGTGTGACTTTAGCAATACCTACAACGATCGCACGGCGGTCATTTAACTCCAGACTGTCGCCTATTTTGAGTGGAATGGGTTTGCCGCCGGGTGTCGGCGAAGGTTTCCCCAGTTTATCTCTGGCGCCGTCAATATCGACGATAACACTATCGCTACGGCGCAAATCATCAATCTTTCCCTCCAGCATAACAGGAGGGCCGCCGATTAAAGTCGCATCGTCCAAACCCACAACATTGCAGGTTTGAAATCTACCATCGAAAAGACGTGCTTTCAGTAGCCCCTTGTACATTGGCATCGCCCATTCAACACCGGAAATGCCCCGTACACGATAAAGTTCCGTATCCTGCATGGGCTTGATGTCATCGACGAATTGCACTTTTGGATCCATCACCCAGATATCAGGCAAGCCGACATCCGCTATAAAGCTGTAAGTACGTGACATAAGTCCCGTAAAAATGGCTGGCTGTTGGGTCATAATCAACGAAGCAAACGTCAGTCCCATAACAATGCCGATATATTTACCTTTGTCACCCATCAGCATTTTTAAGGCGATGTGATTCATGGATTTAGCCTCTCTTTTTGCTGCGCGAACCGGGTCAGGGCTGCTAATGAAAACTGGGTGATATGTTCGGAACTCGCTTGTATGGCCGATTCATCTGTAATCAACTGGGGATATAAACGGTCAATTATCGACCGGGAGTGTTTAAACATCAGACATTGACCAAAAATGCTGAGCAGGCAACGCTGAACTATTACTTCCTCAGTTTGAGCTCCCAGAATTTGTTGGATAATTTCTTGCAACAGAGCAAATTGAGAAATAATGGCGGATTGCATAATTTCATCCAACGCTTTGGTGGGGTCGGCAATTTCGCGGGATATCAATTTGCTATGGAGACCCAAATGACTTTCGTCCAGCAATTTATGCAAAAAATTTTTGATAAACAGGGCAAGGCGTTGCTCTGGAGGCAGGCTTTTATCCAGGGCGGCATCTTGTGGATGCAGTCGATTGGCTTCTCGAAAAGCAAAAGCTAACGCCTGGGAATAAAGCGCCTCTTTGCTGCGAAAATAGTAATTTACCGAGGCCACGTTGACATTAGCTCTGCAGCAAATTTCTCGGACAGTAGCCTCACGAAAGCCGCATTCGGCAAAAACTTCCACGGCAACTTGGAGTAGTCGGTCAAAGGCAGGTTCAATGGCAGTTGATTGAGTCATCTTAACGCTTGTATTAAACGGTTGTTTAAAATAAGTGTATAGCTAACCTGTTTTCATGGCAATGGATATTTTGACGAAAAAATAATACTGGCTATGGCTGAAAATATTGTTTTGTCACTGTGTACAAAAATGCACAATGATAGAGCAAAGGTGGCGCGCTTAAAAAAATGCGATAATTCCTAAATTAGTAACTTTGTTATACCTATAATGCCTATCATTAAAACTGGTTGCCTGCTTTTGAGTTTACTGCTGTGTTTTTTTGTCGGTATGGTAAAAGCTGAGCCAGTCAAAGCTTATGCCGCTCAAGAGCCGAATAGAAGGTTATTGCAGCCATTAAGAATACCGCAGCAACAAAATGGCATTGTTATCATCCCACAGGTTGTTAATATTCCGTCCGGGTGTTTTCAAATGGGTAGTCCGGAAACAGAGGAGGGGCGTGGCGCTGATGAGGTTCTCCATAGAGTTTGTGTTAAAGGATTTAAGTTAGCAAAAAATGAAATTACTGTAGAAGAGTTTAAAAAGTTTATAAGTGCTACCCATTTCATGACCGATGCGGAACTTAATACCGGAGAATCTGGTTGCTGGAGCTATCAACAAGAGTCTAAACAGCACTGGAATTGGCGGCCATGGGCAAATTGGAAGAAGCCGCTTCGGGGTGCTGCCTTAGAGGCAAGAACCCCGGTAACCTGCGTAAGTTTTAATGATGTTTTAGCTTATATTCGATGGCTTAATAAAGAAACAGGCCAGGAATACAGACTGCCTACGGAGGCAGAATGGGAATACGCGGCAAGAGCAGGGACGACAACAGCCCGCTATTGGGGTAATAATCCGGATATAGCCTGTGGCTATGCCAATGTTGCAGACAATACCCATGCAGGCTATGCTAAATGGCCCCAGACGCATAATTGCGAAGATGGTCATTTTTTTACGGCAACAGTCAGCGCGTTACGCGCTAACAAGTTCGGTTTGCATGATATGTTGGGCAATGTATGGGAATGGACCTGCTCGAGATACGAGGAAAAGTATACCGGTGCAGAAGAAGTCTGCACCGGCATGAAACGAGGTGGTGATGAATTGATTTCAATCCGTGGTGGTGGCTGGAACGCTGATGCGCCCCGAGTGCGTGCTGCCTATCGGAATTGGGGGGTAGCCTGGTCACGCCAGGCTAATCAGGGTTTTCGGCTGGTTAGAGTGCGTTAGGGGCAGAGTATTAATTCTCTTTGAGCTAATAGCTACTTAATGCTATTAACTTGTAATTATTCCATCTGAGGGGGGAAGTTTTTAACGCCTGCATCGGGATTGTTGGCTGGTGTTTCTTCCAACTTAAGGGGTTGGCTTTCAGTCTCTGTTGCGGTTGAGGCAGCATCTCCTAAAAGGGGTTCAGTAACAGAACCCGCCGAACCAATGGGTACAAAGCTTGATCCGGTATCTTTAGTTTTTAGCAGTGTTTTTACATCAGGGCCAAGAACTACAGAGAAGTCCGTAGAGGCGATTACATGCTTGGAAAATCTATTGACTGCACGCAGGGAAACATAGGCATTTTGCTTTCCGGGTGCATAGACACCGCCTACCATAATGGCGGCTTTATATTTTCTGAGCAAGGCTTGATCTTCTTCAGAAAGATTTAACTCACCATCTTCTTTCATTGCAAAAAGATCAATAGGAAGGTCCATGGCGATTATTTGATAACCAGAATTATGTAACGCAGTAGCAATCTGATCTGAAATTATGCGACCGAACGAGGATGTTTCATTAGGATTTTTTTTAACATTAAGCAGCGTACTTACCACGATAAGTGAATCTTTCGGTATCTTACGAATAAGTTGGTCATTAATCTCTTCTGTCGCATCATGGCTGGCTTCGATTAGGTCCGTATTGAGGTAGGTTTGAGCTTCGAAGAAACGGAAAGTCGAACTGCAACCGCTCAACGAAACTATTAAAAGTGCTGGAATAAGGCTTCTGGCTTTTTTTAACATTGAAAATCTCCTTAAATGTAGGTTACCAAGTACAGTGGCATACACCATTGCCTTTGGCTTATGGTAAATATTTTTCTAGGTAAGAAAAAATGACGAAGGGGTAACTAATGATAAATACTAGCCTATCGGCGAATGGGTAGCAAGCAAGCTGATATTAAAGTGCTTAAAGTTTAAGGCATTCTGCTCTTATTGATGAATAAGATATTATGTCACCCTTATAAAATTTTATAGTGAACATGATTCTAGATTACTCAGTTAAGGTTTCTGATATTAATGGAATCATCAGTTAATTTTTGCTCTGCGGAAATACTTGTAACGTCCTTTGAATGTAAAATTACATGAGATGCCGAGTTCAGAATCAGGCCAACATTTAATGATTCTGCTCTAAAGATATAAAAAGGCCGCTGTATTTGCCATAAAGCTACGGTTGAAGTTTTAGCTACAACTTTGCTGGTATTAATGCAAAAAGTGTTTTAATTGAGGTTAGCAGTTTATCATTGGGCTAGTTTTGTATTTGAGGTTGAAGTAAGTGAGAATTTAAACGGGAGATTTCCAAAAAACTTATAAGGAAGCCATGTAACCCCGTAGAATAGCCTGATTAAAATTACTTCTAAGCAGAGTTATGGTGTCGAAATTAACAACAACAAATCATCGTTCCGATATTCTCGGATTAACCTATGTATATCCGGTTATTTCCAGGCGCATGGGCGGTTTGTCCATAGGTATAAATTTTAATACCAATAATGCCTGTAATTGGCGCTGTTTATATTGTCAGGTGCCTGATTTGAAAATTGGTGCCGCGCCTGACATGGATTTTAAGTTATTGGAGGATGAGTTAAGGTTTTTTCTTGAGGATGTGCTCAGTGGTGATTTCTATGATCGTTTTCAGGTTGATGAAGATAAGCGCGTGATTAAAGATATTGCAATTGCAGGCAATGGTGAGCCAACTAGCTTAAAAGAATTTGCAAGGGCAGTAGAGTTGATTGGCAAAATAGCAACAGAAGCAGGGATTTTCCCGAACAGTAATTATGTGCTAATTACCAATGGTAGTTTGATACATCAAGCCAGAGTTCAGGCGGGTTTGAAGATATTAAAGTCTTATGGTGGAGAAGTCTGGTTTAAGCTGGATAGCGCTACCGAAGAAGGCAGAGCTTTAATTAACAATTCCGGGCAAAGCTGCAAGGCAAGTGTGAAAAACCTAATGCTCTCGGCAACATTATGTACGACAAAACTACAAACATGTTTGATTGATTATGATAAGCAAGGCTTGACTGACAAGGAAAGGCTAGCCTATCTTAATTTATTGAGGAGTATTAAACAAAGTGGTTGTAATTTACAGCGAGTGATGTTGTATACCATAGCAAGGCCTTCACTGCAGCCGGAAGCCATGCGGATAGCACCCCTGTCAGCTGAAACATTGAATGCTTTTGCCGATGATATAAGATTGTTGGGTTTTGAGGTAACTGTGAGTGTATGATTCAGAATGGCATTATTAAAAGTTTTTGTCTCAGTCTATTGCATAACCTTTATAACCTATCCTAACAGAAAATTACTGTAATCTTTTTAGTTAAATCTGACTAACGCTTAAGCCATTACCCCCACACATAACCATCGAATTGAGTTGTTAATTGGGATCGTGCAAAAATAACGTTTACGTCCTGAGCTCTCTTCCTCCGGGTGAGAGCTTGGGCTAGGGGATATAATGCTCAAGTTAATTCTTGCACCTTCCTTACTATCAGTGAAGACCCTACAGGATATTGTCAACAAGCCAATGAAGGAAAAATGCGACTCGTATTAAAGAGTGCCTCAAATCGGACGAACCCCTTCCTTTCATTGTTGATCAGGACAGATGGATATTGAACTTTATCTTCGCCACTACGCCGATAAAGAAACCCGGCATGGTTGGGCCAAATTCTGTGCCAACGATACCCGATGACTCCGCGTGAAACTTCGTGTTTTTCATGTCTTCGTGGTGAAAAAGCTACTAAACAAAATCGGCAAAGCTTATTGCTTTGAGTAGAACTCCCTCGAATCTATTGCGAGCCATTGGATTTACTTAGCTTTTGGCGGTAGTCAATTTTCAACCACTCACCGTGCCTTGCCGTATAATTGACATTTTATCTGACATATAAGGTTACCCCAGATGTCCATTTCGCTTGCTGTTCTTGAAGAAGTGGTCCGTGAAGCAGGATCAATTGCAATGGCTTATTTTAAAGACTTAAAAAATGTGGAAGTTAACAAAAAAAGCCCACGTGACTTCGTAACCGCTGCTGATGTTGCAGTTGAGAATTTTTTAAAAGAGGCCCTCGCCAGAAAATACCCGGAATATGGTTTTTGGGGAGAAGAGAGCGGGCAAAGCGCTAACCAGACCAATCGTTGGATAGTCGACCCTATCGACGGGACGCATTCATTTTCAAGGGGTCAATATTTTTGGGCTATCAGTGTCGCACTGGAACTTGATCAAGAGCTTATGATCGGAGCGGTTTATGCGCCGGCGTTAAATGATTACTATTGTGCAGAAAAGGGCAGGGGAGCCTGGAAAAACGGCCAACCGATCACGGTTTCCTCTGAAAGTAATCTGGCTGATGGGATGGTTGCTACCGGATTTGCCTGCCTGCGTTCTTACCTGGAAGACAACAATCTGGAACGCTTTGGAAGAATCGCTCAACATACCACTGGGCAGCGGCGTTTTGGCTCGGCAGCAGTGGATTTATGTCTGGTTGCGGACGGTCAGGTTGATGCTTTCTGGGAACAGGAATTAAACCTATATGATGTTGCTGCGGGCGCTTTAATTGCCCGGGAAGCGGGCGCTTCCGTAACTGATTTTAAAGGCAATGAAGGAATCTTTCCAAAGCAGATTCTGGTTACTAATGGCAAGATTCTTAGTCAGATTCTTCAGCTGATGTAAATTTAAGTACTCGGCCGGAAGTTTTTTACAGCTTCCGATTTGATTTGGGACAATTAATAATCCTTATCCTTTTATTTTAGCCTTTAGTCATGCGATCTGAACTAAGTGCCTTGTCGAAGTCAGCTATAGTAAAGCCTTATTTGGTTTTACAAGATTCTCCCGAGTTTATTTAAGACCTCACTACGAACGGATATTATTGAGCTATTCCCCCCTAATCGTGAAAAACATCTTTCATTCTAAGGGGGTTGCTTGTAGACGCAGTAGTAAATTTTGCACCTGTTGATTTCCAACTCATTCCTAAGCTACAGCTACGCGCAGTTTATTTGCTGTAAACATTCATGAAATTGATTGTTGACAAATCGCATATAAAAGAGTAGAAATCGAAACGCCTAGTTAGTAACTTATTAGGGTATAAACAGGACAAAATCTCATGAACCTTTTGGATTTAGTCAAGCTCATAGTATTTATGGGACGCACCAGCGGTAGCCCTGAAGTGAAGATAGGGCTTATTGAAGGTGCTGTCGTTACCCATCACACCGATCTGGCGGGGGAATATCTCCGCGTGATTCCAGAAAGTAATGGCGCTACATGCAATCATGCCATCTGTACAACGTGCCTGTATGGAACCTTTGTAGCCGGAATCTTATCCCCAAAACGCAATTCTCCCGCACCCGCCATTTGTTCCATTTGTACCCCAGTTATTCGCCCAATCTTTGCCGAGACTACGTCTGGAAGCGGACGCATGCTGAGCTCGACGCGAAACGATCTTGCCGGGGCTATCATCGAACGCATTGACGGCGCCGCCCTAGTCAAAAGCTTGAGCCTTGCCCTCGTACAACTTTCCGCCAACGGTGAACAGGTGCTCAATCAGAACGTTAAAGCCCTAATTCACGGAGCGTATACAATTAATTATTATGTAGGTTTTTCGAAGCTGTTTTTTATGTTTTTGATACGCTTATTAAGCTATGGTTCTATTGAACATGGCGGTTTGCTGGCGCGAAACCACTCTACGCTACTTACAGCCGAATTGAGTTGGTGATTTGATTATCAAGCATAACGTTGTTAGTTTTTGCAATCTCTAATGGAGAAAAAGAAATGAAAAAATTTACATCTATATGTCTACTTGGCTTAGCACTATCAATAAGTGCGCCTGTTTTTGCAGAAAATCGTGCCGTCAATATCAGTATCGGCAGTACGGGCGGGGCCTTGGATAATGCTGCCATACACGCTATCCGTAGGACTATTGGACAGGCTATCTCTGGAAGCACCGTTGATACCTTTATTGTCTACAGCCCCAAAGTGGGTGGCCCAATTTTTAGGGAAGGTGGGCTATCTGCCTGCGCAGAAGCGGGTTTTAGTGCAAAGCCGAAAAGTTTTGATGGTTTTTACAAGCAATTAAAGTCTATTCACCCCAAAACAGGTACTTTTCTAAATCTGGAACTTGTTGCCAACTGCAAGCCTGTTGAGCCCTTGAGCTGTGGCGGCATTACAGGAAAACAATGTCCTAGCTATCAGGCCTGCGTTGATGATCCTAAGGACAGTTGTGACCCAGCCCACGGTGGAGTGGACTGTTCTGGAATATGTGTGGCGAAGCCCAGCGAGCCGTTGAGCTGTGGTGGCATTACAGGAAAACAGTGTCCTAGCGATCAGGCCTGCGTTGATGATCCTAAGGACAGTTGTGACCCAGCCCACGGCGGAGTGGACTGTTCTGGAATTTGTGTAGCAAAGCCAAGCGAGCCAGTAAGCTGTGGCGGAATTACAGGAAAACCTTGTCCAGGTGGTCAGTCCTGCGTTGATGACCCCAAGGACAATTGCGATCCAGCCCACGGTGGAGCAGATTGTTCTGGAATTTGTGTTGCAAGCCCGAAATGAATGAGGTTTAAAAAATCAGAATATGGAATTGAGGGTGCCGATCGACATTTTTGATCAGAAAGGGCCGATTATTGACTGTTGGAGTAAGTGGGGGATTTCCCATTCCCCTATTTACTTTTTGTCCTTGAACCTTCGGTAGCCCGCGTAGGGTGGTGCGATGAACAAAGATCTAAGGGAATCGCATCCTACGAAGCTCTAAAATGCGATCGACCAAACCAGGTTTAGCAATGAGGGTGTGTTATACCTTCTGCTCCAGTTCAGTTAGCTTTGCCTTAGAGTTCATAATTAGAAGGATAAGAAAATGAAAACTCAGATAGTAAAAGCTGCGTTACTGATTGTCATATTTATAAACGTTTCAGGTTGTGGAACTAGCTTTTTCAGCATTCGACAGACTAATCCTGTCGTGGCCGATTATATGGGCGTATGGCCATTTCCAGGGTCGGTTGGGACTATTTCGCCAGACGCTTCTCGCCGCATCACAATTATTCGGATGGCAGACAACGACAGAAACTACAGTGATGAAAAATGGAGAGAAGGCGAGTTTTGTGCGGAACCACCACCGGATGCAATGGTTAATACTGCTTCCCAATTTGCCCAGGCTTTGGCAGCCAGTATAACGTTACCAAATCCACAAGCTGGCGGAGCTCCTTCTCAAGGTTCGGGCGAAGAACAATTCGTGCAGCAAATTGCTTCAGCTATGAGTCCATTATTACGTCGATCACAAGGATTGCAATGGGCGCGGGATAATTTGTCATTTGTTTGTAATTCGCATTTGAACCGGGTGATCTCGAAAGCAGAGTACCTGGAGTTGGTTAAGGAAATTATTTCACGTTCAAACGACATAATAATAAAAGAATTGGAACATCTTCCTGTTTTTGAATGGAAGATCAAAGGTGCCCCGGCGGGGGCACCCATACTCCAGGATAAGCCAGTATTTCTGAAACACGAAAAATAGTCGATTTGTAGCCCGGAAATGACGAAATAGCAATAGCCTATTCCGTCGCAGTGAACCGCAACCGAAGCTTCGATAGATAGCAAAGCGTATCATGGACGACAATAGCCCTATTATCTGCTCAGCTTATTTTTTCGATAGCAACGGAAGAACAAACCATTGCAATACAAGGTCTTAGCAGACTTTAACTTTTAAATTTTAGTAGATCGTTATGGAGGTTACCCCATGAAAAAATACATCGCACTAATTATGAGTTGTTATCTTACTCTTGTGCTTGTCGGGTGTAATGACAAGCCAAGTCCACAGCCACCGCCCAAGGATGACATATGCGGGACCATCAAGGGCTTGACATGCTCTACCGGACAGTACTGCGATTTTGGCGTTGGTCAATGCAAGGTTGCGGATGCACAAGGGACTTGTAAAACCAAACCTACCGCTTGCACCAGGGAATTTAGGCCCGTTTGTGGTTGCGACGGCAAGACCTATGGTAACGCTTGTGATGCGGCGGCTGCGGGCGTTTCAATCGATTACGAAGGCGAATGCGCACCGCCGAAACCACAAGCTTGCGGTGGAATCGCTGGAATCAAGTGCCCGGATACTCAGAGTTGCATTGACGATCCAGATGACACTTGCGATCCCACACGCGGTGGTGCAGATTGTCCGGGAATCTGCAAAAGCAAGTAAAGGTGACAGACTCATCGGGCGCAATACATTTAAGCTATTGCGCCAGATGAGCTTTAATCAGGAGAATTAAAATGGGTATCAGAAAAAATCAATCAACACTAACGGCCGATGAAAAGTCTCGATTTGTCAATGCGGTTTTACAGCTAAAAACTAACGGGGTTTATGACCGCTACGTGCGTCAACACCGTGACCTTTTTAATGCCGGCATTCATAATAGCGCATTGTTTCTGCCTTGGCATCGCGAGTTTTTGCGCCGGCTTGAATTGGATCTTCAAGCCATTGATCCTTCGGTGACCATTCCCTACTGGGATTGGACAGTGGATCGAACCCTTACGTCATCACTTTGGGGGAACGATTTTATGGGTGGCAACGGGGTGCCGGTAGGCGGTGCCGTGCAAACAGGGGCGTTCGCGTTCAGTAATGGACGTTGGCCATTGACAGTGCGCGATAACCCCGCCGGTAGAGTTGAACTCACGCGAGCCATTGGTTCAGGTGGAAATCTACCTAGCACTAATGCGGTGCAAAGAGTCCTCAGCCGTACGCCCTTTTCCACATTTACGCCAGATCTGGAAAACCTCATCCATAATATCGTGCATGTCTGGATAGGGGGTTCAGCAGGAACTCGAAGCTCTCCGAATGACCCTGCGTTTTTTTTGCTGCATTGTAATGTGGATCGACAATGGGCTATTTGGCAGAGGCTTCATCCAGCAGACTCTCCCTTTCAAGGTGATGCACAGTTTGATCTTAATAGTCCAATGCAACCCTGGGAGAACGAGATCTCGCCGCCAACGCCAGCTCGGGTTTTAAATCACGTTTCCCTGGGTTATTCCTACGATACGGACATGACAACAGTGATCACCGATCTCACAGTCGGAGCCCCTCCGCAACAAGCGAGTATCGGTCAGGCAGGAGAAAACGATTGGTACCGATTTATCTCGCCTGCGGCATCAATCTACACAATCGAAACACAAGGAACCACGGATCTATTTATGTCGTTGTTTGGACCTAATAATCAGAGCACTTTGGTCACCGAGGATGATGATAGTGGACAAGGCAGCAACTCAAGAATTGTGAGCAATCTCTCGGCTGGCACTTATTTTGTGAGAATTAGGCATTTTCAAGCAACAGGGACTGGTAATTATTCAATTTCTATAGGTAGTGCTGTGCAGCCACAACCGAATCTGCCCGAGATTATCGTTAACGGGCCAGCAATTCAAGGCAATATTGCAGCCGCTAACGAAAGCGATGTTTATACATTTAACGCTTCACAAATCGGCACCTATACTATTGAGACAACAGGCAATACCGATACATTTGTTGCCTTAAACGGACCGAATAATCAAAACTCCTTTATAAGCCAAGACGACGACAGCGGCCCGGGTCAAAACTCTCAGATCATTCGCGCTCTGACTCCCGGTATGTATTTTGTAAGAGTACGCCACTATAGCTCAACTGGCACTGGCGCTTATGGTATCTCTGTGAGACGAACTTAAGTAACAAAAGGTTATCGTTAACCAGAACTTCCTGGTAAAACGTTATGTTTGATTAATGAGATAGGATCGGATCAACGTGCGAACCGGATTTCATTAAGGATTCTCTGATTAAGTTCTTCGACAGGCTGAATAGCAACGATAGCTTGTTGATTGAGTTTGTGGTGAACTATTCGAGCCTTGAATGGAATCAATTTATTTATTTAGAGGCATCTTAAGGGAACGCTGAGATAATCAGCGCTTTCTCAAGAAATTTAAAGATAAAACAAGAGCGACTTACAGTTATGCTCAAGGTAAATTGAAATAGCTATCGATGAGTCTACAGTAAAAAACGCGCGGATAATTTATCTTGGATTGAGAAAGCTGATAGATGAAAAAACATAATATTGCATTTTTAATAACCATAATCTCTGCATTCCCGCAGGTGACTTTTGCAAAAGACCAAGGATTGAAAAATCCAGTTCATAAATTTTGGTCCTGTGCAATCACAACCTATAACACTCTCGTGGATGGAAATTACCAGGAGAACAAATGCCGCGCAAATACTCAATATTCCGAACCGCCATGTCGAGAGTTTTTCGTTGAATATGAAGGTGCTGAAGGAATCCGTCCGGGCGTTTCTTTCAAACAGACAATTGTGCATAATATGAAAAAAAGTTCATCGAGATATGATGAGTTAAATATCCCAACTAAATCAACCACTACAACCATCGAAATAAAAAAAGATAAAAATCAGTATTTGTATACACATACCATTGTGGCAACGGGCATTAAGTTTTCAAATAAATGGTTTTACAACGGCAAATGCAGCTATTACGAGGCTCCTGTTAACGAAAAAATTTATATGGACAACGGATTAAAAACATCTCGCTAATCTGAATTTAAATCCCATGTTGTAATTTTTGGAAAATTAGCAACTTGCACAGCGACAGCGAAGCGGCGACGTGGTCGCTTAACGTCTTGCTGAACTTAAAAGGCCGGGCGATCGAGATAATGACCAAGGTTACAGAACTGGCAATTAATGAAAAGTATGTGCGTGGACGTTAGTCAAAAATTAAAAAAGTCTGCCACTCCCGTTATCTTCCTTGTAGTTTTCAAATTCTGCCAAAGTTTGTACGGTTAGTGCATTCAATACTGCATTACGTTTTGTTTTTGCTTCTGTCCCTAAGCATTTCTCAAAAAAAACTAATGACATAAAAAGTCCGCATATTTTCGTAGTGTTTTTCCCAATAAAATACCTAAGATAAAAAGTTTGTTCTTGTTTGACACTTAAAGTCTAACGTAGAGCGTGATCAGCAAAAAACAGAAAAGGACAAGCTCATCTTAGAGATGGTATAATTGCGTTAGTAATAATCAGCCGCTGCTTCAATTGAAGATCACCCCAGCAGTGAGCTTGGTGCAAAAAAAACAGGAATACCTTATTGTAACAACCTTGATCAAACTCATTCAAATCCGAAAAACACTTAAAAAACGGACAGAAGACGGGTTTAATAATTGCTTAAGAAAAACGGCTCTATGTGAATCGTAGTGGGTAATGCGACAATATATGGATGAATAGTACAACTTTATTTGACATGGCCCTTGGCCTACAAGCTCCTTGGCAAGTGGAAGATATTTCATTTGGTTCCGACGAATCCAAATCAAAAGAACTCCATTTACACATAGGTTTTCCCGCTGGAACTCGCTTCCCGGATGAGTCCGGTGTCCCATGCCCGGTGCATGATAAAGTTGAGCGAAAATGGCAACATTTAAATTTTTTTGAGCACCACTGTTTTCTGCATTGCGCGGTCCCCCGCATAAAAACATCGGATGGCAAAGTGGTTACGATTAACGTCCCTTGGGCACGTCCGGGTAGCGGTTTCACTCTCTTGTTTGAGGCGTTTGCTATGGCCTTGATTGAGCGAGAAATGCCGGTGAATCGTGTTGCCGAGATATTGGGTGTCAATCCCCAACGGGTGTGGACTGTCTTCAATCACTGGATCGAAAAAGCCCGCCAAGCAGATGACGTGTCCACAATTACCCGGCTAGGTGTAGATGAGA
>Ga0209797_10000501_pt1 | contig 19647 bp, 16 predicted proteins | sample DOMMetBare3Fresh_2_FD_187472 | JGI IMG/M metagenome (GOLD analysis project Ga0209797, IMG submission 187472) | Wetland sediment microbial communities from St. Louis River estuary, USA, under dissolved organic matter induced mercury methylation -... | ecosystem: Environmental > Aquatic >... | reverse complement strand
CACCAGCCCGCTTGCAGTCGCCAGGGTTCGCTCGACAGCCGCCCGGTCCGCGGTTTCCCGGAGGTTGCTGCGCACAGCCCAGCCCGCGCTTCGGGCCGCCGCGCCGGCGAGGAACACAGCCGTGGTCGCGTCGCCGAGTGCGCTGGCTAGGCCGCGCTCGGCCATCGCCTCCGCGAGCTCCGCACATTCACCAAGGCGCGCCAGCAGCTCGAGCTGCACCTCGGTGCCGGCGTGCAAGGCCTCGGTTCGGGCGCGTTCGCGCACTGCACGCTCCTCCTCGGTGGCGGCAGGCATCCGCAGGGCGCGCGCAAAACCGGCAAACGCCTCGGCATCGCGCGCCGCGAGAGCCACCATTTCCCCCCGAAGCGCCGCCGCTCGCTGGCGCACGCCTGCGGCCTCCCGGTGCACCGATGCGTACCGCTCTCGGCCGCCTGTGAGTCCCGCCACCATCTGGACCAGCGCGGCCGCGAGCGCGCCAGCGATCGCCGCGGCCGCGCCTCCGGCTGGCGTAGCGGTCGGCGCGGCGAGCGCGGTCATCCAGGTCTCCAGAGTGCTGGCGCCGGTCGGCAGGGGGGCTTCGGGCATCGCGTTCCTCCGGGTCCCTCGGGTGACTCACTCCGACAGCAAGTCGAGCAGCCAAGCGTGAATCGCCGGGTTGCCGGCGACGACCGGGGTGTGCTCGGCGCCGAGGTGGCGGCCCTCGAGATCGGTGACGACTCCGCCGGCCTCTCGAATGAGCAGGACGCCGGCCGCGATGTCCCATGCCGAAAGTCGCTGTTCCCAGAACCCGTCAAAGCGGCCCGCGGCCACGTCGGCCAGGTCGAGGGCGGCGGACCCCGGCCGCCGGATGCCGCTGGTCCGGGCGGCCACTCGGCCGAACTGAGCCTGATACTCGGCGAGCTGCGCGGTGTCCTTGAACGGGAAGCCGGTGCCAATCAGGGCGAAGGCGGGGTCCGTGATGGTGGACACCGAGAGCCTCCGTTCGCCCTGCCACGACCCGCCGCCCAGGGAGGCGGCATAGAGCTCCTGGCGCGGCACGTGCAGGACCACGCCAGCCTGGAGCTCACCATCCACGGTGGCGGCGATCGACACCGCATAGCTCGGAAAATCGTGCAAAAAGTTGGTGGTGCCGTCCAGTGGATCGACGATCCAGACGAGTCCCCCCGCCACGACTTCCGGACTCAGCTCCTCCCCGACGATCCGGCTGTCCGGCTCGGCTGCCAGCAGCACGTCGGTGATGAGGCGTTCCGCCGTCCGGTCCACTTCGGTGACGAAGTCCCGGCTGCCCTTGAGGGTCCACCGAGTGGGGTCGGCCGGGCGCTCCACGCCTCGCAGATAGGCGGCGGCGCCCTCCGCGGCGGTCCGGGCCACGTGCAGTAAGTCCAAGGCCGACACTATCTTGCGGCCCTCCAGCGAACCGGGTAAGTTGGGCGCATGTCACGCATCTTCTCGGGAATTCAGCCGTCCGGCGAGCTGCACATCGGCAACTGGCTTGGCGCGGTGCAGAACTGGGTCACCCTCCAGCAGAGGTACGACTGCATCTACTGCGTCGTGGATCTGCACGCGATCACCGGCAAGTACGAGCAGGCGACTCTCGCGCAGCGCACCCGTGACATGGCGATCGGCCTGCTGGCGTCGGGCATCGATCCGGGGCGCGTAGTCCTGTTCGTGCAGTCGCACGTACCCGAGCACTCGGAGCTTCAGTGGCTGCTCAACACGATCACGCCGATCGGCGAGCTGGAGCGGATGACACAGTTCAAAGATAAGTCGCAGCGCTTCGAAAGTGTCCCGGCCGGGCTGCTCAACTATCCCGTGCTCATGGCCGCGGACATCCTGCTCTACCGGGCCGACCTGGTGCCGGTGGGCGAGGATCAGACCCAGCACCTCGAGCTGACCCGCGACATCGCCCGGAAGTGGAACGCGGAGTTCGGCGGCGGCGAAGACTATTTCCCCGAGCCCAAGCCGCTCCTCACCGAGGCCAAGCGGATCATGGGACTCGACGGCCAGGCCAAGATGTCGAAGAGCCTGGGCAACACGATCGGGCTGCTGGATACGCCGGAGGAGATCTGGCAGAAGCTTCGTCCCGCGGTGACCGATCCGGCGCGCGTCACCAAGAAGGATCCCGGCACGCCGGAGATCTGCAACCTCTACCACCTGCACCGGTACTTCTCGCCGCCGGAGACGGTCGCTGTCGTGGCGGAGAACTGCCGCGGGGCGAAGTGGGGCTGCCTCGACTGCAAGCGCGTGCTGGCCGATAACATGATCGCGACACTCGCCCCCATCCGAGCGCGCGCCCTCGAGCTGCAGGCGCAGCCGGGCCGGGTGGATGAGATCCTGGGCGACGGGGCCGCCGCGGCGCGGCGCATCGCGGGCGAGACGATGCGGGAGGTGCGGGGACTGATGGGGTTGCTGCCGGCGTCGGCGAAGACGGCGTTAGGATGACGTTGTGAGTCTCCCTGAACGGAGCGACGAGGCTCAGGGTGATTCCTCCCGAGTTTCCGTATGAGGATGAGCATGGAAAAGATCATCAAGGCGGCCGTCGAGCGCGGGGCGTCTGACCTGCACATCAAGGCCGGCGACGTCTTCCGGGCGCGGATCAACGGGAAGCTCGTGCCGCTCACCAAGCAGCGGCTGACGCCGGACCAGACCCGCGCGATCGCGCTGAAGCTGATCAGCAGCGACGAGGACCGGGCCAAGATCGACCGCCTGCGTGACTTCGACTGCTCGTGGGGAATGCCGGGCGTCGGCCGATTCCGGGTGAACGTGTTGCGGCAGCGTTCGTCGTTCATGATCGTGATGCGGGTGATCCCGTTCACCGTCCCCACCATCGAGTCACTCGGGCTGCCCGCGGTGCTGGCTCAGGTGGCGGAGGCGGAGCGGGGATTGGTGCTGGTGACGGGCGTGAGCGGGAGCGGGAAGAGCTCCACGGTGGCCGCGATGGTGCAACAGATCAACCGCACCCAGCACAAGCACGTGGTGACGATCGAGAACCCGATCGAGTTTCTGCACCGGGACCTGAACTGCTCCATCACGCAGCGCGAGGTCGGGGTGGACACGGACAGCCTCACGATTGGCCTCCGCGCAGCCCTGCGGCAGGACCCCGACGTGGTGGTGCTGGGCGAGATCGCCGACGCGGATACCATCGACACCGCGATCAAGGGCGCCGAGACCGGCCGCCTCGTCATCGCCACCATGCCAGCTCCCGACGCGGTGACCACCATCGAACGGCTCCTCACGGCGCTCCCGCGCGAGGAGCGCGAGATCGGCCGCATGCGTCTGTCGGAGGCGCTCCGGGCGATCATCTCGCAGCAGCTGCTGCCCCAGAAGGGCGACAAGGGCCGCGTCGCGGCTGTGGAGGTGCTCGTCACTACGCCGGCCGTGCGCCATTGCCTGAAGGACGCCTCCCGCAGCGGTGAGCTCCGCCGTCTCATGGCCGACGGCCGGAAGCAGCTCGGCACCCAGACGTTCGAGCAGCACGTCAACGAACTGGTCTCGGCGGGCCTGATCACCGCCGAGACCGCCAAGGCAGCGCTCTCGCTCATCGCTCCGGGACCCACCCCCAAGCGGGGCTCCAAGCAGGCCGCGTCCTCCTGACGCGGCATTCGATGCCGACCCTCGAGCAGACCATGGGCCGCGTGCTCGCCCTCCCACGGGAGGCGGGGACTCCGGCCGCCGCGGCGGCCCGCGACCTGGTGGCCGCGCATCTGGAAGCACTGGGCTACCGGGTGGAGCGCCAGCCCTTCTCCTTCTTGCCATCGAGTCTCAAGAGCTTTCCCGTCTTCGGCGCGGGTCTCGGCGGCCTGGCGCTGCTGCTGCTCCCGCTGCTGACCAGTGCACGCGCCACCGGCTGGGCGGCCATGCTGGTGGCCGCCGGCGGGCTCGGCGCGCTCGCCGCGACCGCACTCGGGATCGGTCTCGGGTGGCTGTCACTCGGCGGCCCGGCCCGGGAGGACGCCAACCTGATCGCGACCCGGGGCGGGGCCGCGGTCCGCCGGTGGATCGTCGCGCATCTCGATACCAAGGCACAGGCCCAGTCGATGGCCGGCCGGCTGGTGGCGGTCTGGGTGATCGGGCTCGCGGTCGCCGGTCTCCTCGCGCTGGCGGTCGTGCGGCTCCGGGGCCCGGTGCCGGTCCCGCTGGCGGGAAGCGGGGCGGCGCTTGCGGTCGCGGCCGGCGCGCTGGCGGGGCGCGGCCGCCTCCGCGGCACCTCGCCAGGCGCACGTGACAACGGGACCGGCGTCGCGGCGGCGCTCGCCGCGGCCGAGCGGCTCGACGACGAGGGCACGGCGATCCTGATCACTGGCGCCGAAGAGTTCGGGCTGGTCGGCGCGCGGGTGTTCGCGGCACACGACCCCGAGCGGCTGCGGGACGCGGTCGTGGTGAACCTGGACACCATCGACCAGGAGGGGGAGCTTGCCCTAGTGAGTCACGACGGCCGCGGCTCCGCCCTGGCGCGCCGGGAGGCGCCGCGCCTCACGGCCGCCGGGCTCGGGCCGCGCCTCCGGCGGCTGCCGGTGGGCATCCTGACCGACAGCCTGCCCTTCGCGCGGGCGGGGGTGCCGGCGATCACGATCGGTCGACTCACCTGGCGCACCCTCCGCACCATCCACACCCCGCTTGACACCCCGGACCGGCTTTCGCTCGAGACCGCGACGCGGGTGGGACGGGCGCTCGCCGCGAATTGACTGTTGGCTCGCGCGCGCATAGTTTTCCCCGAGGATTCTGGAGCCCCGTGAGGGGCTCTTTTCGTTGCGGAAGCCGGGGAGCCGACATGTTCGACGCGAAGACCGCCTGCGTGGTGGTCGTCGGGGCGCAGTGGGGAGACGAAGGCAAAGGCAAGCTGGTCGACGTGCTGGCCGAACAGGCCGACTTCGTCGTCCGCTACCAAGGGGGCGCGAACGCGGGCCACACCGTGGTCATCGGCGACTCGCACTTCATCCTGCGCCAGATCCCGTCGGGCATCCTGCACGCCAATGTCACCTGCATCGTCGGGAACGGCGTCGTCCTCGAGCCCGAGACCTTCTTCGGCGAGCTGGACCAGCTGACCGGCCGGGGGATCGACACCACCGGCCGGATCTTCGTCTCCGACCGGGCCCATCTCGTCCTGCCGTACCACAAGCTGCTCGACGCCGCCAGCGAGAAGAGCCAGAAGCTCGGCACCACCGGGCGCGGCATCGGTCCCGCCTACGAGGACAAGTATGGCCGCCGCGGCATCCGCGTCACCGACCTGCGGCACCTGGCGTGCGCTCGCGCGCTGCTGACCGACCGGGTGGAGCGGGCCAATCGCATGCTCGAGCTGATGGGGAGCCCCGAGCGTGCCCGGTTCGAGGAGCACGCCGCGCTGCTCGAGCGGCTGGCCCCGCGGCTCCTCCCGCTCGCGGCGGACACCGGGCTCCTGGTGAACCGCGCGCTGCGCGGCGGGAAGCGAGTGCTGCTCGAGGGCGCTCAGGGCGCGCTGCTGGACGTGGACCATGGCACTTATCCCTTCGTCACCTCGTCCAACACCACGGCTGGGGGCGCAGCCGTCGGCGCGGGCATCGGCCCGACCGCCATCGACGGCGTCCTGGGCGTGGTCAAGGCGTACACCACCCGCGTCGGCAACGGCCCGCTCCCCACGGAGGCCGTGAGCCCCTTCGGCGAGCGCCTGCGCCAGCTGGGAGGCGAGTTCGGGGCGGTGACCGGGCGGCCGCGGCGCTGCGGCTGGTTCGACGCCACGGTGCTGCGCTACGCGGTGCGTGTGAACGGGCTCACCGGCCTCGCCGTCACCAAGCTGGACGTGCTCGATTCCTTCACGGAGATTCCGGTGTGTACGGCGTATCGCCTGGACGGCGGGACGTGCGAGGAGATTCCAGCCGAGGTCGAGGCGCTCGGGCGCGTGGAGCCGGTCTACGAAGTCCACGAGGGATGGAGGCAGCCGACCGGCGGCGCCCGCACGCTGGCCGATCTCCCGAACGCGGCCCGCGCGTACCTGGACCGATTGGAAGCGCTCTCGGGTGCGCGCGTGCGGTACGTGAGCGTCGGGACGCGACGGGACCAGATCATCGAGGTATGAGCGAGACGACCGACGTCCTGATCATCGGCGCGGGGCCCTGCGGGCTCGCCGCCGCCATCGCCGCCCGGCAGGCGGGGCTGTCCTGCGTCGTGCTCGACCGGCGCACGATCGTGTCCACCATCGAGCGCTACCCGCTCCAGATGACGTTCTTCTCGACCCCCGAGCGCATCGAAATCGGCGGGATCCCGTTCATTGCGAGCCACGAAAAGCCGACCCGCGCCGACGGGCTCATCTACTACCGCCGAGTGGCGGAGCATTTCCAGCTCGACATCCGGCCCGGCGAGGACGTGGCGGACGTCGCGCGCGAGGCGGACGGGACCTTCGCCGTGAAGGCGGCGCGCGCCCACGACGCGAAGCACTACCGCGCCGCCAACGTCGTGTTTGCGACCGGGTACTACGACAATCCCAACTTTCTCCACGTGCAGGGCGAGGAGCTGCCGCACGTCACGCACTACTTTCTCGAAGGCCATCCCTACTGGCACCGCCGCGTCATCGTGATCGGAGCGGGAAACAGCAGCGTGGATGCGGCGCTCGAATGCTGGCGCGCAGGGGCGACGGTGACGCTGGTGCACTTCGGGGAGGGCTTCGATCGGACGGTCAAGGCTTGGGTGCTGCCGGACATCGCGAACCGGGTGAAGGAGGGGAGCATCGCCGTGCGCTGGCACTCGCGGGTGCGGGCCATCACGCCGACGGACGTGGAGGTCGTCTCCGACCTGACCGGCGCCGTCGACCGGCTCGCCGCCGACGCGGTGCTCGCCATGACCGGCTACCATGCCGACACGACGCTGCTCCGGCGGCTCGGCGTGCCGGTGGACGACGTGACCGGCGTCCCGGCCCACGACGAGGCCACCATGGGCACACCGGTCGAGGGGATCTATCTCGCGGGGGTCATCGCCAGCGGCAACGACGCCAACCGGCTGTTCATCGAGAACTCACGTGGGCACGGCGAGCTCATCGTCCGCAACATCCTGGCGCGGCGGCGGGCGGCGGCAGCGCGGCCGGGACGGAAGGCGACGGGCTAGCCGCGAAGGACACGCAGGGACGACAATCCCATCCTACTGCGCCCGGCAAGTCAGGCGATCTGCTGCAGCGAAATCCGGTCATCCCACTGTCGCATCATCTCGCTGAAGGCTGCCACCATCGCCGGGTCGAATTCGGCGCCCGAGCGCCCGCGGATGTACTCCAGCGCCTCGGCGGAGGTCCAGGCTTCGCGGTAGGGCCGGCGGGTTCGAAGCGCGTCGTAGACGTCGCACACGTGGACCAGGCAGCTGGCCTGATGTGCCTGGCGGGGGTAGTGCACCCGGGGATAGCCGCCGCCATCGTGGCAGCGGTGGTGCTCGTACGCCACCACCGCTGCGAGATCGAGCGGCGCGTTCCCCTCGAGGATCATCCGGGCGCCATCCGCTGGATGGGCCTCGACCACCGTGCGCTCCTCGGGCGTGAGCTTCCCCGGCTTCGACAGGATCTCCCGCGGAATCCGCACCTTCCCCAAGTCGTGCAGCAGCCCGGCCAACCCGAACGCCCGGACCGCGGTTGGGGCCATGCCGAGGAACTCGCCGAGCGCCATCGCCAGGACCGAAACGTTGATCGAATGGGTCGTGGTGTACTGATCGAACTCCTTGAGTTGGAGGAGCGGCAGCACCATCGCCTGGCCGCCGTGCATCGCGAGCGACAGCGAGCGCACGACGCCGAAGGCCTCGAGCAGCGGGATCGACTTGCCGGCGCTCACCTCTTCGTGCACCCAACCCACGGCCCCGCGCTCCTCGTGCAGCGAGTAGCTCAGCGTGGCCACCGGCAGCGGCTCGGCGCAGACCGCGGGGCCGTCGGCGGCGTCGATCCGGATCCGGCCGAACCGGATGCCCTCTGGGCCGTCCTGCCACAGGTCGGCGCGGGCGTCACCGACCAGGCCGAGGACCGCGGCCGCGTGGGCCAGGAAGCGCTCGAATTGGGGCTCGGTCACGGTCCCAGTGACCTCGAGCCGCTCGATGCCCCGCTCGGCGAAGCGCGCACTCCACTCCCACCGCTCCAGCTCCGGCACCAGATCACGCCCGAACAGGACTTCGTCGGGCAGGAAAGTGAAGGCCAGCGACGGCCGCTCCTGCTGGAGGTCGCAGAGCTGGCGGTACGCGGCGTCGGCGGCGCGGCGGACGGCGGGATGGCCCTCGCCGTACAGACCGAGCGTCGAGAGGGCGTGCGAGAGCGCGGTAAGGAAGTGGACCGGCTCGCTCATGCGTAGCGCATCTTGGCGGCGAGGCGGATCTCGGGGTCGTCGTGGTCCCGCGCGGCGGCGAGCATGCGCTGGACCTGCGGATCCGCTCCCCAGTAGCGCGCCAGCGCGGAGACGGCGGCCAGCATGACCGGCGACTTCGTCGCCAGCCGCCAGCCGAAGATCTTCCGCTGGGCGCCCGAGAGCTGGAGCAGCCGTCCGAGCGCCTGCGGCCCGCTGTGGCGCGCGACCACCTGGACGGCCAGCGCCCGAAGCTCGGCGGGGTGGCGCCAGTCCTCGCTGAACTCTTCGACGGTGCGCAGTGCCTCGGGCGGGCAGGCGTCGATCGCGCCCCGCAGCACCAGGGTCACGATTTCGGGGCTGGCGTCCTCCAGCCCCCGCGCAATGGCCGAGGCGCGGTCCTCGGGAAACTCGAACAGAAACTTGTACGCTTCGCGCCGGATTCGCAGATCGGGATGCTGCGCGTACGTCAAGGCCGAGAACCCCGGGGGCCATTCGCGGAGCGAACGCAGCAGGACGAGCAGGTTCCGCTGCACGTACCAGGGGGCGTCTGCCAGGCGCGCGGCAGCGGCCGAGGCGACGGCCGGACCGATCGATTCCAGCATCCGCAGAGTCCGGGCGCGAGTCGAGCGGTCGACTGCCCGGTCGAGCAGGTCCAGCAGCGGCTCGGTGGCCGACGGACCCAGGTGGGCTGCGAGGCTCTCGATCATCTCGAAGTCGGGGCGCTCCGCCGAAAGCGCGTCGCGCAAACGGTCCGGGGTGGCGACATGGCGCCACAGCGCATTGGTGATATGCGACCCGGAGGGAGCACCGCGCAGCAGATCAAGCGCTGCCGGCATCCCCCGGTCGGTCAGCATGCGGTCGAGCACGGCGAAGACGCGGGCGCCGTCGCAGTCGGTCTCGATCGCGATTTGCAGCACCGTCTCGGGCGCGCACTCGAGCCAGTCGTCGACCGCGGTCGGCAGCTTGGGCGACCGGCGCACCATGCCGTCGAGCACGGCCGTGTAGCTGCCGGGGTTCGGGTCCTCGAGGCTCCAGTCGCTGAGGAGCTGCGCGACCTGCCACCGCAGCGCCGACTCCGCCTCGGCGCGGCTCGGCTCCGGACCCCGTTCGGCATGGTGGGCGAATTTGTGGAGCAGGCGGAGGAGCTGGTGGGAGATCTGGTGCCCGGTAGTCACGGCGGCCGCCTCGACGACCTCGAGCACCGCGTCCATGGCGAGCACCTCCGCGGCGGTATGGGCGAACCGCCGGCGCTCGGTGTGATCGCCGCCAGCCGTGAGGATACGGCGGAGGGTCTCGGGCTTGAGCGACGTCACCAGCCGCGAGACTCGCTCGCGGACGCGGGGCTCCCAGGTGGCCTCCCGGCCCGACATCTGGTCGCTGATCTGGCTGAGATAGTCGAGGATCACCCGGTCGTAGGCCACGTCGTCGGCTTGGGAGTCGATCGCGCGCGCCACCAGCAGGGGGTCGTCGGCATCCTCCACGTCGCTGCCGCCGGCGGTGAGCGCCAGTTGGGCCAGTCCCAGCCAGAGCGCCCCGGCGGGGGTCTGGACCGCTTCCGGGTCCTCGTCGTCGTCCTGCAGGAACACCTTGCTGAGCTCGGGCGGCTGGATGCGGAGATGGGTCCAGGCGGCCCCGACATCGGGCCTAAGCCCGCATGGCCCAGCCTCGTGCCGCGGGTCCTCCGAGAGGGTGGCCAGCAGTTCGTCGATCTCCCCCAGGGTCACGCCGCGGTCGAAGCGCAGCGTGGCGATCCGGTGTCGGTGCAGTCGCCGAGCCAGGTCCCGGAGCAGGGCATTCCGGGGATCGGTGGCGATGCCAGCGATGAGGATCTGGTGGCGGGCCACCCCAATGGCGAGCGACTCGCGCAGCGCCAGGAGCGCCTCCAGCCGGGAGACGAACCGCTCGGTAGAGTCCTGCAGGTGGGGGTGTCCGGGGGGGTACATCGTGCGCTTGTGCAGCACGATCGAGAACTCGACGAGGAAGTCCGCCAAGCGCCGGGAGAGCGTCGCCACGGAGCGCGCGCTGGGGTTTTGGGTGAGGGAGCGGGGTCCCTCCGGTGTCGAGCCCATGGGAGTCGGCCGGTAGCGGTCGGCCGGTCAGTGAAGCAAGATTCCCGCCACTGGTGTCATGGTGCTAAGTCATTGCGGCAATTCCATATTGAATGTGAGTGATCGCCTGGTTCAGCCGGCGGGCGGGCCATCTGCCGGGACTCGGGGGATTCGGCAACCGGAACAGCCCTCCCCGCTGGGCGGAGAGGGCTCGAGGTATCCGACGATCGGGCCAGTGCTTAGCTGACGATGCCCTGCTGGGCGAATCGGGCCAGGAGCGCCGTGACGTGGGCCCGCACGTCGTTGCCTGCGTCCGGGAACGCGCGGGCGACCGCCTCGGCGATGGCGTCGGGGGCGTGGCGTCCGTCGCAGTAGGTCCAGACCAGGGCGGCCACGAGGTTGAGCCGCTCCGCCTGGGCGCCGGCGCGGTCGGTGAGGGCGAAATGCCCTTCGACCGGCCGAAAAGTCAGATCAGGCCGGGCACGCGGGTAATGGGCCGAGCGGGGGGACTTTTGCACATCACAAACCTATTCATGGAGACTCGGGGGCGCAAGAGACCGCCTGGCGCTTCCTTGCCGCCTCCTCCAGGCCTATTTTCCTCCCTCCCGACGGCCCCACCCCTCACCACCGACGTCCACGCCCCTCATGGCCGATACCACCCTGATGGACAAGCTCGTCTCCCTCTGCAAGCGCCGAGGCTTCGTCTTCCAGTCGTCCGAGATCTATGGCGGCCTCGGCTCCGTGTGGGACTACGGTCCGCTCGGCGTCGAGCTCAAGAAGAACGTCAAGGACCGGTGGTGGCGCGCCATGGTCCACGCGCGCGACGACATTGAGGGGCTCGACGCCGCCATCCTGATGCATCCGCGGGTGTGGGAGGCATCCGGCCACGTCTCCGGGTTCACCGATCCCCTGGTGGACTGTCGCCAGTGCAAGAACCGCTTCCGCGCCGACGATGCGCGGATCAAGGGCATTCCGGGCCAGCCGGATGCCCAGTGCCCGGTGTGCGGGAGCAGGGGCACGCTCACCGAGCCGCGAATGTTCAACCTCATGTTCAAGACCTTCATGGGGCCGGTCGAGGAGCAGGCGGCGGTGGTCTACCTGCGGCCCGAGACGGCGCAGGGGATCTACGTCAACTACCTCAACGTTCTCCAAAGCTCGCGCCAGCGGATTCCGTTCGGCATCGCCCAGATCGGGAAGGCGTTCCGCAACGAGATCACGCCCGGCAACTTCATCTTCCGGACCCGTGAGTTCGAGCAGATGGAGATGCAGTTCTTCGTGAAGCCCGGCACCGACGACGAATGGTTCGAACGCTGGCGCGAATGGCGGATGCAGTGGCACCACGGACTCGGCCTCACGCCGTCGCGGCTGCAGTGGCACCGGCACGGGCCCGACGAGCTGGCGCACTACGCCCGGGCGGCGTTCGACATCCAGTACGAGTTTCCGTTCGGCTGGCAGGAGATCGAGGGGATCCACAACCGCGGTGACTTCGACCTCGGGCGGCACCAGGAGTTCTCGGGCAAGAAGCTGGAGTATTTCGACCAGGCGGCCAACGACCGCTATCTGCCGTTGATCGTGGAGACCTCCGCCGGCGCGGACCGCGTCGCTCTCACGCTCCTGGTCGACGCCTACCGTGAGGAGGCGGTCGAGGGAGAGACTCGGGTGGTGCTGGGCTTCCACCCGGCAGTGGCGCCGATCAAGGCCGGAGTGTTCCCCCTGGTCAAGAAAGACGGCATGCCCGAGCTCGCCACAGCGCTGTACCAGGATCTGAAGCGCCGATTCCCCGTGTTCTATGACGACAGCGGCGCGATCGGTAGGCGCTACCGCCGCATGGACGAGGCGGGGACCCCGTTCGGCATCACGGTGGACGGCGAGACCGCGGCCCAGCGCACCGTGACGGTACGGCATCGCGATTCGATGCAGCAGGAGCGCGTCGGGCTCGACCAGGTAGCGGAGTTCGTGGCGGAGCGTCTCGGCCGGGATTGAGTGGTGGGGGCCTGACTCGATGCGCCTCTCGGATTTCGAAGCGATGGTCGCCCGGATGGCTGGGGAAGTGCCGCGCGAGTTCCTCGACGGCGTGGGCGAGATCGTGGTCTCGCCCCGGCCGCTGCCGCATCCCGAACGGCCCGGCATCTTCACGCTTGGGGAATGCATTCCGCTGCCAGCGACCGAGGGTGCCGGTGCCGAGGGCATCCAGAGCCGCATCGTGCTCTATCACGGGTCGTTCGCCGCGCTGGCCCGCGTGACGCCGGGCTTCGATTGGCGCGAGGAGGCGTTCGAGACGCTCACGCACGAGCTCAGGCACCACCTCGAGTGGCGGGCTCGCGCCCCGGATCTCGAGGAACTCGATTGGGCGGTGGAGCAGAACTACGCCCGCCAGGACGGCGAGGCCTTCGATCCCGCCTTCTTCCTGGCCGGCGCGCCGGTGGCCGACGATGCCTGGCGGGTCGAGGACGACGTCTTTCTCGACCGGATCGTGAGAGCGGTGCCGGAATCGGTCCCGGTCCGTTGGGCAGGGCGCGACTACCTGGTGGCGGTTCCGGCGGAAGCCACGCTGCCGGCGTTCCTCATCCTGGAGGAGGTCGCGGATCCGCCGGCGGGCGAGCTGGTGCTGGTGTTGCGTCGAAGACCCGGCGTGCTGGCGCTGCTCCGTCCCGCCAAGACGTACCACACCGCTGTGCGAGTGGCGGAGCCCTCCGGTTATCTTCCGGGCACCGCGCCGGACGAGGGCGAGGATTGACGGCTCATCTCACTTCACTGGACATGCCATGGTGCACGAGGTGGTGACCGCGCTCGAGGGCGCGGAGGTGCTCCGCCGAGCGACGCAGTTCTTCGCGGAGCGGGTGCCGATGCAGGCGGCGTTCCCCGAGAAGCAGGGCCCCGGCTTCCTGACGCTCAGGGGGCAGGGCGGGGAGGAGATCGCGATGGCGGTGGCGCCCGTCTCGGGCGGTACCCGGGTGCGTGCGTCAACCTTGCTCTTCGACCAGACCCTGGACCGCTTCCTCTCCACCTTGCCCGCGCCGAAGGAACAGCCCGCATGACGCCGACGCTTCCCGTGCGGGTGATGGTGCAGGATGCGTGGGACGAGGTTCGCCTCGATCTGCCCCCGGCGACGCCGCTGGCCGAGGTGAAGCGCCAGGCGTTGGAGGCCACCCGGGTCGCCCGCGATCCCGCTGGCTACCTGCTCAAGTTCCGCGGTGCCGAGCTGCGGGACGAGTCGCTGTCGCTGGCCGAGGCGGGGCTGGTGCCCAACGGCGCGTTGATCGTCCTGCCGAAGCGGCGGAGGCCGGTGCGCTGAGGGATCCCGCCGGGCGCGAGCGTCCTTCCGTCGAGTGCTCCTGAGCGAAGCGGCGGAGACCTGACCGGAGGCGCGCCGGCTTCGCTGCGCTCAGGGTGACTCCGAGGTGCACGTCGTGCCCGTTCCGATCTTCACTCATCCCGACTGCCAGCGACACGATCCGGGTCCCGACCATCCGGAGACGCCCGCGCGCCTCGGCGTTCTCCTCGAGCGCGCCCGCGCCGAGCGCGGGGTGGACGTCCGGCAGGCCCCGGCGAGCTCGATCGACCCGCTGCTCGCGGTGCATCCCCGGCCATACCTGGAGAGCCTCGAAGCGATGAGCGTCCGCGGCGGCGGTGCGCTCTTCCTCGACACCGTGCTGAACGGGGCGAGCTGGGCCGCGGTGCTCGGTGCCACGGGCGCGGTACTGGCCGCCGTGGAGCACGCGCACGCCGGCCGGGGTCATGCCTTCGCCGCCGTGCGGCCCCCGGGGCACCACGCGCTTGCCTCGCGGGGAATGGGGTTCTGTCTCGTCGCCAACGCGGTGGTGGCCGCGCGCCACGCCCAGCGCGCCGGGCGGGGCCGGGTGTTGATCATCGACTGGGACGTGCATCACGGGAACGGCACCCAGGCGCTCATGGAGCACGATCCGACGATTCGCTACGTCTCCCTCCACCAGCACCCCTGGTATCCGGGCACCGGTATGGCCGACGAGCGGGGAGTGGGCAACATCTTCAACGTGCCGCGCGGGCCCGGAGCGCCGCCGGAGCGCTACGTGGACGATCTCTGGGCGGCCATCGTCGCCGCGACGACCGGTTGGAACCCCGAGCTGGTTCTCGTCTCGGCCGGCTTCGACGCCATGCGCGGCGACCCGCTCGGCGGCTTCACCCTCGAGCCCGCGCACTATGCCGAGCTGACCCGCCGGGTGCGTGAGCGCCTGCCGGGCGTTCCCGCGGTCGGCCTGCTCGAGGGGGGCTACGTCCCTGGCCGTCTTGCCGACGGGGTGCTGGCGCACGTGCTGGCGCTCGCCTAGTCTACAACCCGCAAGCCCGCGGTTTCGCACCGCAACCGCCGAGGATCCCATGGCCCAGCATCTGCACATGGAAGCCGAGTTTCTCGAGCTGCGCACCAAGCACCCGTTCATCATCGCGCGGGGCGGGCAGAGCGACTACCGGACGATCTGGGTGCGGCTCAGGGACGCGGACGGCCAGGAGGGCTGGGGCGAGGCGGCGCCGTCGCGATTCTATGGCGAGACTGCGGAGACGGTGCTGTCGGCGCTCAACGTCTACGTTGCCGGCATGCCCTCCGACCCGTTCGACCTCGAGGCGACGGAGCGTCGCTGGGAGTCGCTGCTTCACCTCAACGCGTCGGCACGCGCGGCACTGTCGGCGGCGCTGCACGACCTCGTCGGGAAGCGGCTCGGCCTCCCGGTCTACCGTCTCTGGGGGCTGGATCCGACCAAGGCGCCCAAGTCGACATTCACCATAGGTCTCGACACTCCCGAGCGGATCCGCCTCAAGATCGCCGAGGCCGACGAGTACCCCATTCTCAAGGTGAAGTTGGGCACCGACCGGGACCTCGAGATCCTCCGTACTATTCGCTCCGCCACGACGAAGGAGATCCGGGTCGACGCGAACTGCGGCTGGACCGTCAAGCAGGCGATCGGCATGCTGCCGGTGCTGCAGGAGTTCGGCGTCACCGTGCTGGAGCAGCCGCTTCCGCCGCACGAGATTGGTGGGCTCGCGGAGATCACGCGGCGCGCCACCATCCCGATCATCGCCGACGAGAGCTGCAGGACCGTCGAGGACATCCCGCCGCTCGTGGGGGCGGTGGACGGCATCAACATCAAGCTGGCCAAGTGCGGGGGCCTCCGAGAGGCGCTCCGGATGATCGCCGTGGCCCGGGCCCACGGCATGCTGGTGATGGTGGGGTGCATGATCGAGAGCTCCCTGGGCATCACCGCGGCGGCGCACTTCACGCCGCTGGTGGACATCGTGGACCTCGACGGCGCGGCCCTCCTTGCGACCGACCCGTTCGTCGGCGCACGCATCGACGGCGGCCAGGTCACGCTGCCGGACGGGCCGGGACTCGGCGTCCGGGCGAGATGACCGAGCGCTTTGCCCAGGTCGCCCTCCCGCTCCCCCTCGCTTCCTCGTACACCTACCGCATTCCCGAGACGCTGGGCGACCGGGTGGTCCCGGGCGCCCGAGTCGTGGTGCCCGTGCGCCGGCGCGAGCTGATCGGGATCGTCACGGAGGGCGACGCGGCCCCCCCCGCGGCCGCCGCGCGCGACGTGCTGGCGGCGCCGGACCCGGAGACCGCGATCCCCGGCGGCCTGCTGGAGACCGCCCGCTGGATCGCGCGGTACTACGGCGCCCCGATCGGCTTGACGCTCAAGTGCATGCTCCCCGGTGGGATGTGGGGCGAGTCGCAGGTCGTCGCCTCGCTGGTGCGGGGCGCCAGGCGTCCGGGCGGATTGGCTGGCGAGGTGATGGAGTGGCTCGAGCGGCGCGGCGGCGACGCCCCGGTTTCGACGGCCGTCCGCGCGCTCAAGCGCCCCATGTGGGACGTGCTGGGCCGGCTCGCGCGCGTCGGCGCGGTGTCCCTCCGCGTGGAGCCCCCCGACACCGAGGCCGCGGCGCTCACCGAGCGCGTGGCGACCCTGGCCGGGGATCAGCCCACCCTGCTCGAGCGTGACGCGCTCTTCCGGCGATCCCCCAGGCAGCGCCGGCTGTATGAGGTCCTCGAGCAGCTGGGGGGGAGCGCCCTGGTCCGCCACGTCACGGGGCGGCTCGGCTTCAGCGCAGCCGTGCTTCGAGCGCTCGAGCAGCGGGGCCTGGTTCGGATCGGGCGGGCCGAACGGATGCGGGATCCGTTTGCGGAGTGCTCAGGGGTGCCGCCGCCATCGAGCCTCACGCCCGCGCAACGGGACGCGCTCAGGACGATCCAGGCGCTGGGACCGGGCGAGGGGGCATTGCTGTTCGGGGTCACCGGGAGCGGGAAGACGCTGGTGTATCTCGAGGCGGTTCGGCAGGTGTTGGCGGCAGGGCGGGGCGCGATCGTGTTGGTGCCCGAGATCGGGCTCACCCCGCAGGCGGTAAGCCGGTTCCGCGGCGCGTTCGGCGACCAGGTGGCCGTGCTTCACAGCGCCTTGTCGGATGGCGAGCGCGCGGACGCGTGGCGGCTGCTTCGTCGCGGCGAGCGCCGGGTGGCGGTGGGCGCCCGCTCGGCGATCTTCGCGCCCCTGCCGGCTCTCGGGATGATCGTGCTCGACGAGGAGCACGAGGCCAGCTACAAGAACGGAGAGACGCCCCGCTACCACGCCCGCGACGTGGCCGCGGTCCGTGCCCGGATCGAGGGCGCCGTCCTGGTGCTCGGCAGCGCGACGCCGTCGCTTGAGGCGATGGCCCTGGCCGAGCGGAAGCTCCGCCTGCTCCGGCTGCCGGAGCGGATCGGGGCGCGGCCGCTGCCGCCGGTCGAGCTGGTGGATCTGCGCGTTGCGCCGAAAGTGAGCGGGACCGGGGCCGTGGCCTGGTCGGAGGCGCTCGACGCCGCCATCGTGGGCACCCTCGCGCGCCGGGAGCAGGCCTTGTTGCTGCTGAACCGGCGCGGCTTTGCGGCGTTCCTGCAGTGCCCCGATTGCGGTGAGGTGTGGCAGTGCCCGCGTTGCAGCATCTCGCTCACCGTGCATACGGCGCCGCCGGGGCTCCGCTGCCATTACTGCGGGCACGAGGATCCGCTTCCCGCCACCTGCCGCGCCTGTGGGCACCCGGTGCAGCAGATGCGCGGGTTCGGCACGCAGCAAGTCGAGCGGCTGCTCGCCGAGCGCTACCCCGAGGCCCGCCTCGCCCGCATGGACCTGGACACCACCAGCACCAAGTGGTCGCATCAGCGGATCCTCGGCGCGGTGGAGACGGGCGAGGTGGATCTGCTGCTCGGCACGCAGATGATCGCCAAGGGCCTCGACTTTCCCAACGTGACGCTGGTGGGCGTGGTGGACGCCGACACCGGGCTCTACCTGCCGGATTTCCGCTCGGCGGAACGCACCTTCCAGCTGCTAGCGCAGGTTGCCGGGCGGGCCGGGCGTGGTCCCAAGGGAGGGCGGGTCCTGGTGCAGACGCGACACCCGGCCCATCACGCGCTCGTCTGGGCGGCCGCGCACGACGCCGAGGGATTCCTGCGGCAGGAGCGCGCCCTGCGCGAGTCACCGCCCTACCCGCCGGCGACGGCGCTGGTGAACCTGCTGGTGTCGGGGACGGAGGAGAACGACGTGGGGCGTCGGGCCGCCGAGGTGGCGGAGTGGTGCGATGGGCTCATGGCGAAGTACGAGCTGCCCGTGACCGTGCTCGGTCCGGCGCCGTGCCCGCTCGCTCGCATCAAGGACCGCTGGCGCTGGCACGTCCTGCTCAAGGGCCCGTCCGAGACGCTTGGCCGCGTCGTCCGCTACGCCGCGTCGCGCCTGGCGCGGGCGAGGGACGTGCGGGTCGTCATCGACCGAGATCCGGTGTCGCTGTTGTGAGTCGGGGGCCGGGTTCCCCTGCCTTCGCTAGGAGCCCGTCCGCGTCCGGTACCCGATCTCGGTCCCGAAGTAGATCACCCGCCGCGGCGACGGCTCGAACACGCGACCGCCCGTCCCGTTGATCGTCACCGACCCGATGTACTGCCGGTCCCACAGGTTGTTGATGCCGAGGAACGGCACGAAGCTCATCACCCCGACGTCTCCATCCCATCCGAGCCGGAGGTTGGTCACCCCCGCGCCCCACGAGTCGACGAACAGGCTCCCCGTGTTCGCGTCGTCGGCGGCGACCGAGGACGTGAGGGTGTGGTCCGCATCCGCGTAGAAGCCGTAGGGCAGGGCGGCGCGCAGGCCGAATCGCCAGAAGTGATCGGGCACGCCCGGGAGCCGATTGCCCGCGAGCGAGGTGCCGGCGGCATCCACGTACTCGGCGAACCGGTAGTGCGAGTAGGTGTAGGCGCCATTCAACGTCAGCCCGGCGACCGGCGTCACCGAGAGTCCCACTTCGGCGCCGTCGTTGTGGACCTTGCCCGCGTTGACGAAGAACGCGCGACCCCCGACTTCCTGCTGCTGCACGATGGCGTCCGTGATACGGCCCAGGAACAGGGCCACCGAGTACTGCACGCGCGGAGTGGGCCGGCCCCGCGCGCCGATCTCGTAGTTCACCGCCCGCTGCGGCTTGAGCTCGGTGTTGAACCCGCCGGTGCTGTTGGGCTGGTTCACCAGCTCCGTCGTCGTGGGCGTCTCGAACGAGGTGGATACGTTCACATAGGGGACGAAGCGGTCGCCGAACGACCAGCTCGCGGCGACATGGCCGCTCAGCGCGTCGTTGGTGCGCGCGCCGCTGTTGTCCACGCCGTCGGAGAGATGGTGGTCGGTCACGTCGAAGCGGACCCAGTCGTAGCGCAGGCCGGCGTTGAGCAGCGCCTCCTCGCGGGGCGCCCATTGCGCCTGGGCGAAGGGGCCGAATTCGGTGATCTTCTCGCGCTGGTCGATGAGCACACTGTCGGTCGGCGTGCCGTCCACGGCGCGGAAGTTCTTGCGGTCGTCGCGCATCCGCTGGAGATCCGCGCCCAGGCTCACCCGCACCGCTTCCGGCGCATCGCCCAGCCGACGGGTGCCGCTCACCCGGGCACCTCCGACCGCGCGATCGATGCGCACGTACGTGCCCGCGTTCGGCACGAACGCTCCCGGCGGTGGAGCGGCGAGCGGGTTCTTCAGGTCGCGGAGCAGCCCGAAGACCGAGACGTCGAACTCGCTGCCGGCGGCACCGAAGTGCCGCACGCCAAGCGCGAGCTGCTGCTGCTGCACGTCCTTGTCGGCTTTGCGCCGGATATTGTTGGCGGCCGCCGAGTCGGGGTTGGCCAGGTACTCCGCCCGCGTGAGCGCCCCGGGGTTCTCCGCCTTCGGATTATCCGCCGCGCTGACTCGGAGCGTGGCCAGGGTGCCGCCCGGGAAGGCGTAGTCCACGCCCGCGTTGAGCTGCCGGATTTCGGCCGCGCTGTGCTGTCGGAATCCGTCGGCCTT
>Ga0209797_10000500_pt1 | contig 19677 bp, 21 predicted proteins | sample DOMMetBare3Fresh_2_FD_187472 | JGI IMG/M metagenome (GOLD analysis project Ga0209797, IMG submission 187472) | Wetland sediment microbial communities from St. Louis River estuary, USA, under dissolved organic matter induced mercury methylation -... | ecosystem: Environmental > Aquatic >... | reverse complement strand
GCGATGGCCGCGGGCGCCACACGACGACGGTGCGTTCATTGCATGCCCTGGCCGGCGGCGCCTGCATCATCGACACGCCGGGCCTGCGCACGCTGCGGCTGGACGCCGACCCGGACGCGATCGTCGGCGCCTTCGACGACATCGCGCGCCTCGCACCGGCCTGCCGCTTTCGCGACTGCGGCCACGCCGACGAGCCCGGCTGCGCGGTGCGCGATGCGTTGCCCGCCGCGCGCTTGAAGAACTTCCACAAGCTGCAGCGCGAAGCCCAGCGCGATGCGATGAGCGCACTCGACCGCAAGGCGCTGGTGGCAACGTGGAAGGCGCGCTCGAAGTCGGCGCGCGAGCGGATGAAGCAGAAGGGGCGCGAGTGAGTCGCTTCAGTCCACGCGCGGCAACTCGGCGCGGATGCGTGCAGGATCGCCGTGGTTGAAGTGCCACCACTCGGTGGGGATGCCGGCGAAGCCACCGGCGGCCATCGCGCCGCGCAGCATCTCGCGCGCGGCAACATGCTCGTGGGTGATGGCGCCCAGCGCCAACTGCTCGGCCTCGAGGGCGGGGTGCGAGCGAAGGCTCATCTCGTCGAAGCCGCTGCCCATGTCGAGCTCGCGCCCGCGCGCGTCGAGCAGCGTCACGTCCACCGCCATGCCGAAGCTGTGGATCGAGCCGCGCGCGGGCTCGGCGAAGTAGATCTGGGCGGGCGTGCCGGCGACGTCTTCCCAGATCGCTTCCTGCACGCGCTGCGGGCGCAGCGCGTCGAGCACGAGCAGGCGGTATCCGGGGTGGTGCGCGGCAAGCCAGGTCGCGGCCGATTCGAGCCCTCGCGCCGCCTCGATGCGCAGCCAGTCGCAATCGATGCCGCGGTACAGCACGCGGCCGTCGAAGTTGTTGTTGCCGGCGTAGCGCAGGTCGAACACGATGCCGGCGATCGACTCCAGCCGGCAGAACGCCGGGTGGGACTCGATGTCCTCGATGCGGATCCTCGGCGGCGCGCTCATCCGCCGTGCCCGCCCTCGCGTCCCCGTGGTCGAACGATCATCGCCACTTCCATCGTGCGGAGGGGACGGGCCCTTCAGCGCCCGCCGCTCACGTCGACGATCGCCCCGGTGCTGTAGGCCGCCGCGTCCGACAGCAGCCAGACGACGGCCGCGGCCACCTCGTCGGCCGTGCCGGGACGCTGCATCGGGATGACCGAGGCGCTCTGGTGCGCGCGGTCCGGTTGCCCGCCCGAGGCATGGATCTCGGTGTCGATGATGCCGGGCCGCACCGCGTTGACGCGGATGCCCTCGGTGGCCACCTCACGCGCCAGGCCGATCGTGAAGGTGTCGATCGCGCCCTTGCTGGCGGCGTAGTCGACGTACCAGCCCGGCCCGCCGAGCGTGGCCGCCACCGAGGACAGGTTGACGATTGCGCCGCCCGGCCCGCCGTGCCGGGTGCTCATGCGCTTCACCGCCTCGCGCGCACAGACGAAACTACCGATCACGTTGATGCCGAAGATGCGCGCGAGGCGCGCCACCGTGACCTCGTCGACGCGCGCCTTCGCATCGACCACGCCTGCGTTGTTGACCAGGCCGCACAGGGGCGGCAGCTCGGCATCGATGCGCGCGAACATCGCCAGCAGCGCGGGCTCGTCGGCCACGTCGGCCTGGACGTGGATCGCGCGCCGGCCGAGCGCACGAACTTCACGGGCCACGCGCTCGGCCGCCTTGGCGTCGCGCGCGTAGTTCACCGCCACGTCCCAGCCCGCGCGGGCGCAGGCGAGCGCGCAGGCAGCGCCGATGCCGCGCGACGCGCCGGTGATGAGGACGGTGCGGCCTTGGCTTTCACTCATGCGCGCCATCATAGGCGCGGCTAGAGTGCCTGACACATCCCAATGGAGACCGCCCTCATGCAACGCCGCCGTTTCACGCTCGCCGCCGCCTCGTTGATCGCCGCGCCCGCCATCGTGCGCGCGCAGGCGCTCGAGAAACCCAAGGTCTCGCTGGCCGTGGGCGGAAAGAACCTCCTGTACTACCTGCCGCTGACGGTGGCCGAGCAGCTGGGCTACTTCAAGGCCGAGGGCCTGGACCTGACGATCAACGACTTCGCCGGCGGCGCGCAGGCGCTGCGAGCGCTGGTGGGCGGCAGCGTCGACGTGGTGTCGGGCGCCTTCGAGCACACCGTCAACATGCAGGCCAAGGGCCAGCGCCTCACGGCCTTCGTGCTGCAGGGCCGCGCGCCGCAGATCGTGCTGGGCATCAACCCGAAGACGATGCCCAACTACAAGACGGTGGCCGACCTCAAGGGCAAGAAGATCGGCGTCACCGCACCCGGATCGTCGACCAACGTGATGGCCAACTTCGTGCTCGCCAAGGCGGGCCTGAAACCGAGCGACGTCAGCTTCGTCGGCGTCGGTGCGTCGAGCGGCGCGGTGGCCGCAATGCGCTCCGGCCAGATCGACGCGATGAGCAACCTCGACCCCGTCGTCACGCTGCTCACGCGCTCAGGCGACCTGAAGGTGATCTCCGACACGCGCAACGTGGCCGAGGCCGACAAGATCTTCGGCGGCCCGATGCCCGCCGCCTGCCTGTACGCGGCCAGCAGCTTCGTCGAGAAGAACCCGGCCACCGTGCAGGCGCTGGCCAACGCCATCGTGCGCGCCGACAAGTGGATCCAGGCCGCCGGCCCCGGCGACGTGATCAAGGTCGTGCCCGAGGGCTTCCTGCTCGGCGACCGCGCGGTCTACATCGACGCCTTCCTGGCCGCCAAGGGTGCGCTCAGCCCCGACGGCATGATTCCGGAGAAGGGCCCGGACACGGCGTTTCGCGCGCTGGCGTCGATCGACGCCGAGATCGCCAAGGCCACGCTCGATTTGAAGGCGGTCTACACCAACGAGTTCGTCAAGCGCGCGAACGCGAAGTATCCGAAGGGCTGAACCCAGGCGATGACCGCGCCCGCGCTCGAAATCACCGGCGTCGCCTGCACCTTCGCCAACCGCGACGACCCGGCACAGCGCTACACCGCGGTGCGCGACGTGTCGCTCGCGGTCGGCGCGGGCGAGTTCGTCTCGGTGGTCGGACCCACCGGCTGCGGCAAGAGCACGCTGCTCAACGTGGCGGCCGGATTGCTTGCGCCGAGCACGGGCACGGTGCAGGTGTTCGGCGAACTCCTCTCGGACATCAACCGGCGCGCCGGCTACATGTTCCAGGCCGACAGCCTGATGCCCTGGCGCACCGCGCTGGCCAACGTGCGCGCAGGGCTGGAGTTCCGTGGCGCGGCCGATGCCGATGCGCAGGCGCGCGAATGGATGAAGCGGGTGGGCCTGGGCGGCTTCGAGGATCGCTACCCGCACCAGCTTTCCGGCGGGATGCGCAAGCGCACGTCGCTGGCGCAGGTGTTGGCGCTCGACCCCGACATCATCCTGATGGACGAGCCGTTCTCGGCGCTGGACATCCAGACGCGGCAGCTGATGGAAAACGAGGTGCTCGAGCTGTGGGCCGCCAAGAGGAAGGCGGTGCTGTTCATCACCCACGACCTCGACGAGGCAATCGCGATGAGCGACCGGGTGCTCGTGCTGTCGGCCGGCCCGGCGTCACGGCCGATCGGCGAGTTCGTGGTCGATCTGGCGCGGCCGCGCGACGTGGCCGAGATCAAGCTGCAGCCGCGCTTCCTCGAACTGCACGCCGCGATCTGGGCGGTGCTGCGCGACGAGGTGCTCAAGGGTTATGCGCAGCAGCTGAAGAAGAGCGCGTCATGAACTGGAAGCCCGGCCCGCACAACATCCGCTGGTGGCAGGCCGGCGTGCTGGTGGCGGTGTTCGCGTTCTGGCATGTGTCGACGACGCCGGGCCTGATCCCGCCGCTGGTGTTCGAGAACGACCGCCAGGCCGCCTTCTTCTTCGGCGAGCCGCTGGTGGTGATGGGGCGCGTGTGGAAGTGGTTCGTCGTGGAGGCCGACATCTACCGCCACCTCGCGGTGACGCTGGTGGAAACCGTGCTCGCGTTCGGCGTTGGCTCGGTGCTCGGCCTGGCCTTCGGCCTGTGGCTCGCGCTCGCTCCCACCGCCAGCGCGATCCTCGAGCCCTACATCAAGGCGCTCAACTCGATGCCGCGCATCATCCTGGCGCCGATCTTCGCGGTGTGGTTCGGGCTGGGCATCGCGAGCAAGGTGGCGCTGGGCGTGACGCTGGTGTTCTTCATCGTCTTCTTCAACGTCTACCAGGGCGTCAAGGAGGTGAGCCCGGTGGTGCTGGCCAACGCCAGGATGCTGGGCGCGAGCCAGAAGCAGCTGCTGCGCCATGTCTACCTGCCCAGCGCGACGAGCTGGGTGTTCTCGTCGCTGCACACCAGCGTGGGACTGGCCTTCGTCGGCGCGGTGGTGGGCGAGTACCTCGGCAGCAGCCAGGGCGTGGGCTACCTGATCCTGCAAGCCGAGGGCACGTTCGACATCAACACCGTGATGGCGGGCATCCTGGTGCTGACCGCGTTCGCACTCGCGCTGGACGCCGCGGTGGGGCGGCTCGAGCGGCACCTGATGAAGTGGCAGCCCCGTGCGGGCGAGACAGAGAAGCTGTAGCCTATGCACGTGGATCGCCGTTCCCTGCTCGCCGCATGTGCGGCCCCGCTGTGGGCCCGTGCCCAGTCGGCGCCGCTGGGTGACGCCGCCACCGCAGAAGCCAAGGCGCCGCCGTTGCCCGCCGTCGGCACACCGCTCGTCCTTCCAGCGATCGAGCGCCTGGACGGCACGCGCTTCGATCCGCGCGGTGCCGACGGCCGCGTGCTCGTCCTGTATTGGTGGGCCAGTTGGTGCCCGTTCTGCGCCGAGACGACGCCCCATGTCGAGGCGCTGTGGCGCGCGCAGCGCGAGCGCGGGCTGCTGCTGCTCGCGCTTTCGATCGACAGCGACGCGAAGCCGGCGCGCAACTACCTCGCGCGGCGCGGCTACACCTTGCCGGCGGTCTGGATGACGCCGGCTTTGCATCGCCTCCTGCCCAAGCCGCGAGGCCTGCCGGTCACGCTGGTTCGCGGGCGCGAAGGCCGCGTGCTTCAGGCCGAGGCCGGCCAACTGTTCCCCGAGGACGTGCAGGCCATGGCACGTCATCTCTGACCCACACCACGAGGAGCGAACCGATGGCGGGCAAGGACTTCGACACGATGGAGGACAGCAACCACTCGTCCAACCCCAGCATTCACGACGTCAGCGACCCCGCGCGGCGCATCCTGCTGCGCGGCTCGCTCGGCGTCGCGGTGGCGGCGCTGTACGGGCCGCTCGCGGCCGGCTGCGCGGCCACGCCGCCACGCGACCCCGGCAAGCCGCTCGTGCCGTCGATCGGATTCAAGGGCATCCCGGTCGACGCGAGCGACCGGCTCGTCGTGCCTGAGGGCTACGTGGCCGAAGCGATCGCCGCCTGGGGCGAGCCGGTCGGCGTGCCCGGCAACATGCCGGCGTGGAAGGGCGATGGTTCGCACACCGCCGCTGAACAGGCGGTGCAGATGGGCATGCACCACGACGGCATCCACTTCTATCCGCTGGCCGGCAGCAGCACGCGCGGCCTGTTGTGCATGAACCATGAGTACACCGACGACGGACTGTTGCACATGGGCGGCATGAACCCTTGGACGGCTGAGAAGGTGAAGAAGGCGCAGGCGGCGCTGGGCATCGGGGTGATCGAGGTCGAGATGAAGGACGGCCGCTGGCAGATGGTGCGCCCGAGCCGCTATGCACGGCGCCTGACGGCCAATGCGCCGTTCGCGATCGGCGGGCCGTGCGCAGGACACCCGCTGATGAAGACCGCCGCTGATCCCGAGGGCCGGCGTGTGCTCGGCACCTTCAGCAACTGCGCGGCCGGCATGACGCCCTGGGGCACCTACCTGTCGGGCGAGGAGAACTGCATCGGCAACTTCAGCCACTCGGGTGAACCCAACGCACACGAGAAGCGCTGGGGCCTGCCCAAGCAGGGCTGGAGCCGCTGGGCCGAGCATGACGATCGCTTCGACGCGGCCAAGCACCCGAACGAGCCGAACCGCTTCGGCTGGATCGTCGAAGTCGATCCCTACGACCCGGACTCGACGCCGGTCAAGCGCACCGCGATCGGCCGCGCGGCGCACGAGGGCGCCTGGGTCGCGGTGACCAAGGACGGGCGCGCGGTCGTCTATTCGGGCGAGGACGCGCGCTTCGAGTACATCTACAAGTTCGTCAGCCGCGACAAGATCGCGCCCGGCGGTGGCAAGGCCAACGCCACGCTGCTCGACCACGGCACGCTGCATGTCGCGCGCTTCAACGCCGACGGCAGCGGCCAGTGGATCCACATGGTGCATGGCCAGGGCCCGCTGACCGCAGGCAACGGCTTTGCCGACCAGGGCGAGGTGCTGATCAAGACGCGCCAGGCCAGCGACCTGCTGGGAGCGACCAAGATGGACCGGCCGGAGTGGCTGGCGATCGATCCGCTCACCGGCTGGATCTACTGCACGCTGACCAACAACAGTTCGCGCGGACAGACCAACTTCCCCGGCGTGGATGCCGCCAATCCGCGTGCCAACAACGTCTTCGGCCAGATCATTCGCTGGCAGGACGACCGCGACTTCGACGCCGCGACCTTCAAGTGGAACCACCTCGTGCTCTGCGGCGACCCGGCCAACGAGCGCGCCGAGGCCAAGGGCAACATCAAGGGCGACATCTACGCCTGCCCGGACGGCATCGCGTTCGACGCGCGCGGCGTGCTGTGGATCCAGACCGACGTCAGCGCCACGGCAATGCACAAGGGCGAGCTGAGGAACGTCGGCAACAACCAGATGCTGGCCTGCGACCCGCGCAGCGGCGAGACGCGGCGCTTCCTCACCGGGCCCTTCAACTGCGAGATCACCGGCGCCACCTGGACGCCCGACGGGCGCACGATGTTCATCAACATCCAGCACCCGGGCGAAACGCCGAGCGAGCGCAGCGACCCGGCCGAGCCGGCGAAGTACTCGAACTGGCCCGACTACAAGAGCGGCGGCCGGCCGCGCTCGGCCACGGTGGTGATCCGGCGTCGGGACGGAGGGATGATCGGGACCTGAAGGGTCACCTCAGTCGTCCGGCAGTGCGCCCAGCCGGGACGGCGTCGGGCCGCGATCCGCACTGCCGCCGTAACGGTAGAGGTGCTCGAGTTCGAGCCGCGTGCGCAGAAAACGCGACTGGGCGCGCGCTTGCCGATACTGCCGGTACTGAGCCAGCGTGCGCGCCTGCTCGAGTTGCACCAGCGCGCCGGCATGGTCGCCCACCGCTTCGAGCGCGCGCTGCATCTGCGCGTGATAGCGGATGCGCGCGCCGATCTCATGGCCGGTGTTCAGACGCGCCGCCACCCGGTCGAGGTGTTTGCGCGCAACCGCCACGTTGCCCTTGAGCAGCAGGGCCTCGGCCTCGAGCAGGCGCAGTTGGCGCTCATGCGCCCACAGCGCAGCCGCTGCGGCGCGGTCGATGGCGCCGTCGAGCAGGGCCAACGCGGCGTCGGGGTGGTCGCGCATCAGTGCCAGTTCGGCGGCATGCACGTCGGAGAAGGCCTGGCCGCGCGGGTCGGCGGTATCGCGCGCGATCTCGCGCGCGCGCTCGAGGCTGGCGGCGGCATGTTCGAGCGCCTCCTCGCACGTCATGGGGTCGCCGCCCTGGCGCGCCAGGCGTGCGATCTGCAACGACACCGACGCGTGGTTGGTTCGCACCGTCGCTTCCAGGCGCGCGTGCGTCGCTGCGCCCTGGAACATCCCCGCCACTTCGGACAGCAGCCGCTGTGCGGTCCACGGGTCGCCCAGCAGGGCGAAACAGTTGGCCGCGGTGCCGCGGCCGCGCACGAAGTCGGTCAAAGTGCCGGTACGTCCCGCAGCCGGCAACATCATCTGCAGGTGCTCGATCGATTGCTCGTAGCGTGCCAGTTCGCCGGCGGCCACCACCGACACGGCGAGCACGTCGATGCGCACCGGCGCGGCCTGCGCGGTGCGGCCGACGACTTCGATCAGGCGCTGCGCGACGCTGGCCGCTTCGTCCAGCTCGCCGAGCCGGAACGCTGCCATCGATCGCAAGCGCAATGCAGCGACGGCATCGCTGTCGTTGCCCGGCTCGGTGGTGAGCGCACGCAGGCTTTCGAGCACTGCGACGTACTGTCCACACTCGAACGCAGCCTGAGCCGCCGAAAGGTCGGCCGCAGAACCGGTGGCATCACTCATCAGGGTTTCGATCGCGTGCCGCGCCAGCGGGCGGGCCGTTGCGATGGCTCTTTGGATCGGGGCAAAAGAACGCCCACTCGGTTGGGAGTGGGCGTTGGAAAGTCCTCGCAAAAGGACGTCGTTGGGACCGGCGCCCACGAACAGCGGGTGAGCGTGCCCGGCACTGTAGGCGCGGCCCGCAGGGCATGGCATCCCCAGTTCGTGGGAAGCGTTGCACGCGCCGCGACAATCGCTGGATGCATCAGGCCAAACCACTGCCCGGCGCCGCCCGGCCGCTGACCGACGGCGAGCGCGATCGGCTCGAGTCGCTGCTCGACGCCTTGCCCGCACCGCTCGAGCCGCTCGATCTGTGCGCGCTGGACGGCTATCTGGCCGCCGTCGTGTTGCAGCCCACGCCGCTGTCGCCTGCACGCTGGCTGGCGCATGTGCACGATCTCGAGGGGCGGCCCGCACCGGCCGGCACGTCGCTCGCTGCGCTGCAGGCGCTGGTGAAGCGGCGGCATGCCGAGCTGGCCCAGGCGATCGACCTGCGGCGCTGGTTCGACCCCTGGGTCTTCGACCTGGCGCCCGCCGCGCCGGGTCAGGCGACGAATCCATCGGAGGTGGTGCTGCCCTGGGTTGCAGGCTTTTCCGCGGCCATGGACCTGTTTCCGGCCGCGTTGACCCGCATCGGCGAGGACGGTGCGCTGGAGGCGCTGGCACTGCTGTATCGACACTTCGATCCGGCCGACCTGGACGAGGCCGATGAATTGCTCGCGTTGATCGACACGCTCGAGCCGGTGGCGTCCGTCGAAGAAGCGGTGGAAGACCTGGTGCGGGGCACGCTGCTGCTGGCCGATGTGACTCGGCCGCAACGCCGGCGCACGAAACAGTAGCGCTGTTCACGCTGCGCAAGCGCTCAGGAAACAGCGCTGGCCTTGACGTGCATTTCTGCCGTTCGGCATGACGACGCGCCACTGACACTGTCCGCAACGCAGCCCTCTTGTCACCGGCCACTCACCCACGCTTCGGAGATCGCCATGAACTACAGCAACCCCTGGTTCTTGCGTCGACTGGCCGAAGCCTTGAAGCCCGCCCCCGAACCCGATGCAGCCGACCTCGGCACGGCCTACGGGATGGAGTGCAGCCTGGCGGCGCAGGAGCCGCCGCAGCCGGCGCCGGCCATCACGCCTCCCGCGCAACCCAGAACGCCGCGCTGAGGCCGCCTGCAGGCGCCACTACACTGGCGCCTCGATGAACGGCCCAGCACCACGCCCACGCTTTCGCCTGCAGGTCCTGCAGGCGCGCGAGGACGCGATCATGGCCTCGGTCAACCGGCTGCTGGCTGAAAAAGGTTTCGAGGCGATGACGGTGGACGAGGTGGCCGCCGACGTCGGCATTGCCAAGGCGAGCCTGTACAAGCACTTCCCGTCGAAGGAGGAACTCGCCGCGGCGGCGATGGTGCGCGTGCTCGACCGCGCGCTGGCGTTCCTCGACCAGGAAGCCGCGCGTGAGGCCTCGCCGATCGATCATCTCAAGGCGGTGGCGCGCTGGACGATGCAGGTGCAGCTGGCCGGCGAGATGCCTTCCCTGCCGTCGCAGAACTCCACCCTGCGCGCTGCGCTGCTGAAGCATCGTGGTTACCTCGACCGCGTCATGACGGTCAGTGATCGCCTGGGCGCCTGGATCACCGGTGCACAGGCGGCAGGGCAGATCGATGCCCGCCTGCCCCCCGAGGCGGTGCTCTACACGCTTTATGCGCGCGCCTGCGATCCGGTGCTCGCCTTCCTGCGTGCCGGCGGAAACCTCACGGACGAACAGGTGATCGACGTGCAGCTGTCAACCTGCTTCGACGGCCTGGCGGCGCGCCGAGTCACCTGACGACCAGCAGCGGCACCTTGCAGTGGGCCATCACCTTGGTGGCGACCGAGCCCATCACCAGCGTGCCCAGCGCGCCATGGCCATGCGAGCCGATCACCACGAGGTCGAAGTTGCTCTTCTCGGCGATCGCGGCGATGGTCTCGCCGGCCGGGCCGTTCTTGGCGAGGTAGGTCGCGGCGAGGCCCTGCTTGACGAAGAACGGCCGGATCGGCTTGAACACCGTCTCGGCCTCGCGCGCATAGTATTCGGCCAACGTTTCGTTGCTCAGTGCCGCCGCAGCGCGTGACGGCAGGCGGGGCGTGACGTTGAGTACCGTGTAGGCGTGATGCGAGCCGAGCCATTCGTCGTGCGCGGCCAGGTAGGCCAGCATGCGCTTGGTGAACGGGCTGCCGTCGACGGCGACGAGGATCTTCATCTGGGTCTCCTTGGGGCGCCATGCAGTGTCGCAGCCCGTTCCCGGATTGTGATGCGTCCGATCAAACCTCGAACAAACGGGTGGGATCGAAGCCATCGCACTCGCCGCGGTCCTGCAGGCCGCGCGCCTGGCTCACGACGCGCGTGCGGGCGCCGTCTTTCTGCACGAGGGTGTAGTCGTGCCGGCAATGCAGGTGGCCGTGCAGCCACAGCGCCGCACCGCCCAGCAGGTCGTCGTCGGCATTGCAGAAGCTCGCACTGCTGCTTTGCTTGCCGTAGCGCGGGTCGACGCTCTTCAGGCTGGGCGCGAAGTGGGTGACGGCGACGGTCGCGTCCCAGCGTCCATCGGCCGGCTCGGCCAGCGCCGCGGCGAGCCACGCCCGGCATTCGAGGGCCTCGCGGCGTACCGCCAGCGCATCGAACGGAGCACCGCCCTGGGTGGCGCCCATCACGCGCTGGAAGTAGCTGCCGGCGCGCAACGCGGATTCGAAACGGGTCGGACCGAAGACCTCGAAATCGCACCAGCGCACCGTGCCAACGAAGCGGATACGGCGACCGTCGGGCGCAGGCAACACGATGCTGTCGCGCTCGAGCAGCACCAGGCCAAGCTGTTCGCAGCGCGCGCGCAATTCGGGCCAGGCTGCGTCGAGTTCACGGCCATCGAACTCATGGTTGCCGGCCACGAAGAGCACGGGAACCGGCCAGCCCTTGAATCGAGCCAGGGCCTGCCAGCTGCTGTCGATGTCACCCGCCAGCACGAGCACATCGGCGCCCGGGTTCGGTTCGGGTTCGAATGCCTCGGTCTCGAGATGCAGGTCCGACAGGAGCTGGATGTTCACTTGCCGTGGCACGCCTTGTACTTCTTGCCGCTGCCGCAGGGGCAAGGATCGTTGCGGCCGACCTTGGGGGCATCGCGGCGCACTGTGGCGACCGCGAAGCGTTCCTTGGCCGTGAGGTCCCAGAGTTCGACCGTGGCGTTGACGAGGTCTTCGATCCCCGCATCCAGGTCTTTCAGGGGTCGGTCGCGGTCGATGCCCGCCACGAGTTGTCTTTCATCGTCGGTCTGCGGCGGCAGGTGGCGATAGATGCGCGACACCGCAGCTCCGACCGCCACGTCGGCCGTGTCCTCCAGGTCGGCAAAGCACTCCTGGGCCCACTGGAACCCCGCGGCCCAGGGCAGAAGAGCGCGTGAAACCGGCGATTGAACCGCGTCGTATTCGCTGGCCGGTGGCAGCTGTTCGGCGTCGACGATCACCGGGTCGAACCAGCCGTCTTCGCCGATGCCGGCGTTGAGCGCATCGCAGCGGCGCTGGACGAGCGCCGTGATACGCGCGAGCCAGGCCGGGTCGGTGCCTTGCGGCAGCGCACGGCGCTCGAAGTCGAAGATCGGCGGCAGCCATTCTTCGATCGGTACCAGGCGCGGTTGCACCAGTACGCCGGCGAGGTAGCCGTCGAGCATGGGCACGTCCAGCGGCGTGAGCGGCGCGGGCGTGGCGTCCAGGAGATCGGCCAACTCGTCGAGCTGGTCATCGGTGAGGTCAGTTCGCACCCGGCGATTGTCGTCCCGGGCCGGGACGGAGCGCCCCGGCGTGGCGCCTGGACAACGTATGTTGTGTGCGCTCGCTTTCTAAGAAACCCATACCGGGCAATGACTGCGGATCGGCACTGAGAGGGCAAGCCCTCGAGCAACGGCGGATGAAACCACCATGAAACCCACCGGACTAGGGTTTACCCCATACTGCACCGCAGCAAATCACAAGAAGGACCTTGCATGGACAGCACGATCAACACCGCCCACCTCTTCGACGCCTGGCTCGGCCAACTCTGGCGCTTGACCGGCAAACTCGACGCTGCGAGACGGGACGCCCAGGCGTTGCAGGCGCAGCGAGACGCGTCGGATGCCCTGCGCGAGCGCATCGCGCAGTACGTAGATCAGCAGCCCAGCTACGCCGCCGACCTGCGCGCGGCGCTGGCCCGCCTGGAAGCCGAAAGCTCTCGCGATTGAGCCCCGGCCTCAGACGTCCAGCCGAGCCTGCAGACGGTCCTGAGTCGACTTCAGGGGTGCAGGCAGATGGTGGGCGAGCATCGCGAAGAGATCGCTGTGCAAGCCGACCTCCTCGCACCACGCGGCCGGGTCGATGCCGATGACCGCATCGAACTGCTCACGGGTAAAGGACAGGCCCGTCCACTGCAAATCCTCATAGCGGGGGCTGATGCCGAACAGATGCTCTTCGCCTTCAGCCTGTCCAGCCACACGCTGCATCATCCACGCCAGCACGCGCATGTTCTCGCCGTAGCCTGGCCATACGAACTTGCCGTCGGCGCCCTTGCGGAACCAGTTGACGCAGTAGATCTTGGGCAGCCGCGCGCCGGCCGCCTCCAGCCTCGCGCCCAGCGCGAGCCAATGCGCGAAGTAGTCGCTCATGTGGTAGCCGCAGAACGGCAGCATCGCGAACGGGTCGCGCCGCACCGCGCCGTTGCCGCCGGCCATCGCGGCGGTGGTTTCGCTGCCCATGGTGGCCGCCATGTAGACGCCTTCGACCCAGTCACGGGCCTCGGTCACTAGCGGCACCGTGGTCGAACGGCGCCCGCCAAAGACAAAGGCATCGATCGGCACGCCGGCCGGGTTGTCCCACTCGGGGTCGAGCGCCGGGTTGTTGGTGGCCGCCACCGTGAAGCGCGAGTTCGGGTGTGCGGCCTTGCGGCCGGTGTCGTTCGCGATCTCGGGCGTCCAATGCTGGCCCTGCCAGTCGATCAGGTGGGTCGGTGGCGTGTCGGTCATGCCCTCCCACCACACATCGCCTGCGTCGGTCAGGGCGACGTTGGTGAAGATCGTGTCGCTGCGCAATGCGGCCATGCAGTTGGGGTTGGTCTTCTCGTTGGTTCCCGGCGCGACGCCGAAGTAGCCGGCCTCGGGGTTGATCGCAACCAGACGACCGTCCCGACCCGGCTTGATCCAGGCGATGTCGTCGCCGATGGTCGTGACCTTCCAGCCCTCGAACGCGGGCGGCGGGATCAGCATCGCGAAGTTGGTCTTGCCGCAGGCGCTCGGGAACGCGGCGGCGACATGCCGTTTGACACCCTTGGGGTCGGTCACGCCCAGCACCAGCATGTGTTCTGCGAGCCACCCCTCGTCACGCCCCATCGTCGAGGCGATGCGCAAGGCAAAGCACTTCTTGCCCAGCAGTGCATTGCCGCCGTAGCCCGACCCGTAGCTCCAGATTTCGCGGGTCTCGGGGTAGTGGACGATGTACTTGGTGGCGTTGCAGGGCCACGGCACGTCCTTCTGACCCGGCTTGAGCGGCGCGCCCACCGTGTGCACACACGGGACGAAGGCGCCGTCTTCGCCCAGCGCATCGAGCACCTTGCGCCCCATGCGGGTCATGATGCGCATGTTGACGGCCACGTACGGCGAATCCGACAGTTCGACACCGATGTGCGCGATCGGCGAGCCGATCGGTCCCATCGAGAAGGGTACGACGTACATCGTGCGGCCGCGCATCGCGCCCTTGAACAGGCCGGGCGTGCCATTGGAGAAGCCATGCTCAAGGACGGCGCGCATCTCGTGCGGGTCCATCCAGTGGTTGGTCGGGCCCGCGTTCTCCTTCTTCTCGCTGCAGATGAAGGTGCGGTCCTCAACGCGCGCCACGTCGCCGGGGTCGCTGCAGGCGAGATAGCTGTTGGGTCGCAGCGCGGGGTTCAGGCGCCGCATCGTGCCGGCGTCGACCAGCAACTGGCACAGGCGGTCGTACTCCTCCTGGCTGCCGTCGCACCACACCACCTCGCTGGCCTCGGTCAGCGCGGCAATGCGCGCCACCCACTCGATCAATCGCGCATGTTGCAAATGGGCGGGCACGTTCAATCTGAGCCCTTCCAGCACAGGACGGTTCATCACGGGAACTCCAAGACAAGGTTGAAACGGAATTGGGCGAACCCCGCGCCACGCCTTCGGTTACACGAGGTTCGCCCAATGCCGCAGACGCCCATTGTGAAGCGGCGGTAACCGCGTCGTAACCACCGCAGGGCCGGGGGTCATGCACTTTCGGAATGGATCCATGCAGGACGCCTCAAGGGCAGCGCGACAATGCAGTGATGAGTTTCCTCCCGCGCGGCCTGCCGCGGCGCCGTTGGTTGATCGCAACCTTGAGCTTGGTCATGTCGGGCTGCGGTCGCAAGCCGGTGGCCGCGACCGCGGCCCTGCCGACCGGCACGGCCGTGCTTGCACTGGGCGACTCGATCACCTTCGGCACCGGCGCCGAAACCGCTGCCGCCTATCCGGCGCAGCTTGCGGCGCTGACGGGCTGGAACGTGATCAACGGCGGCGTTCCCGGCAACACTGCGGCGCAGGCGCTCGAGCGGCTGCCTGCGTTGCTGGCCGAGCACAAGCCGGCGCTGGTCATCGTCAGCGTCGGCGGCAATGACTTCCTGCGCCGCCTGCCCGAATCGGACACCGTCGAGGCGCTGCGTCGCACTGCCACGCTGGCGCACGCGGCGGGCGCGCTGGTCGTCCTGGTGGGCGTGCCGCAGCCGACGATCAGTGCCGCGCTCGGCGTCGGCCTGTCCGATCACCCGATGTTCGAACGTCTGGCCGAGGAGTTGTCGTTGCCGCTGCATGCCAAGGGCTGGGCGCGCGTGCTCGGCGACGAGAAGCTCAGGTCCGACCAGATCCATGCCAACGCCGCTGGTTACCGCGCCTTTGCCGAAGGGCTCGCGGCGCGGCTTCGCGAGCTGAAGCTGCTGGCCCCCTGATGCTCGCCTACCGCCATGCCTTCCACGCCGGCAACCACGCCGACGTGCTCAAGCACCTGGTCCTGTGCCAGGTGCTCGTGCACATGGCCGAGAAGGACAAGCCCTTCACGCTGATCGACACCCACGCCGGCGCGGGCGGCTATTCGCTCCAAGGGCGTTACGCGCGGACGAAGAACGAGAGCGATGGCGGCATCGTGCGGTTGTGGGACCGCACCGACCTTCCCCCCGCGCTGGCGCACTACGTGTCGCTGGTTCGCGACTTCAACGGCGGCGGCGACGCACCGCTGACCCAGTACCCGGGCTCGCCGGCCTTTGCCCAGATGCTGCTGCGGCCGGCCGATCCGTTGCACTGCTACGAATTGCACCCGACCGACGAGCGCATCCTGCGCTCGTACCTGTCGGCGCGCAAACACGCCAGGGTCACGCTGGGCGACGGCTTTGCCGCGCTGCCGCACGAACTGCCGCCGCCTTCGCGCCGCGGGGTCGTGCTGATCGATCCGCCCTACGAAATGAAGACCGACTACGTGCGCACGCTCGGCGCCGTGCGCGAGGCGCTGTCGCGGTTCGCCAGCGGCGTGCTGCTGGTGTGGGTTCCGCAACTGGCCACCGTCGAGGCGCGCGAGCTGCCGCGGCGACTGCTCAACGCGGCCACGGCCGCGCCGAAGGGCGCGCTGCATGCACGGCTCACGGTGGCCGCGCCGGGCGAGCGCGGCCTGGGCTTGATCGGCAGCTCGATGGTCGTGTTCAACCCGCCGCACGGATTGCAGGACACGCTGCGAGAGGTGCTGCCCTATCTGAAGACCGTGCTCGGTCAGTTCGCGGGCGCGGCACACAGCCTGGAACTCGTGTCGCGCTGACGCCGCGATATGAACCGTTATGGAGCAGGATCAATGCTGCTCAAGAAGCGCAGTCCAGATACCTCGTCCTTCACGAGATGATGGAGGCCCGACAGGCTGTTGAAAGCACCGCATGAGCGCGTCATCGAGCCAGTGCCCGTGGCGCTGAGCCCTGCCATGACCTTGCTACCTCACGCGTATCTGGCCATCGCCGACCTGTTGGACATCCTTCCCGACGCGGTGGTGATGGTCAACGAGCGCGAGCAGGTCGTGTACGTCAATCCGGCGGTGAACACCCTGCTGGGCTACGAACCGGCGGAACTGGTCGGGCAGCCGATGTCGATCCTGGTGCCGCCCGCCGTGCGCGAGCGGCACTCGGCCATGGTCGCCCGGTTCCGGCAGGCCGGCCAGCCGAAGATGATGGGTTCGCGCTCGGTGTTGCACGCCGTGCACAAGCGCGGGCAGTTGGTTGCAGTGTCGATCTCGCTGTGCAACCTGGTCGTCGAGCGCGGCGAACGCGTGTCGGTGGCGGTCCTGCACGACGTGTCGATGCTCAACACGCAGCTCGATCGCGCCACCCGCCTGGCCGAGAGCGACCCGCTCACCGGCATCGGCAACCGGTTGCGACTGTCGCGGCACGTGCAGGCGCTGCTCGCCAACCGGCGGCCGTTCGCCATGCTCTACTTCGATCTCACGCGGTTCAAGGCGCTGAACGACCGCTACGGCCACAAGGTCGGCGACGAGGCGCTGCGCATCGTCGCCAGGCGACTGCAGGCCGATGTGCGCGACTTCGACCTCGCCGCGCGCCTGGGCGGTGACGAGTTCGTCCTCGTGTTCGACGGCCTGAGCCATCCGGACGCCCTGCAGGCACGCGCCGCCGCGGCGTTGGACACCATCGCCGGGCCGCTGCGATTCGACGACCTCGCAACCGGTGCGCCACTGACGCTGGGCGCCAACATGGGCGGCGCGATCTACCCGCAACATGGACAGACCGAGCAGGACCTGCTGGCCGCGGCCGACCGTGCGATGTACCAGGCCAAGCGGGCCGGCGTGAGGTATCGGCTGGCAGACCTCGAAGTCAGCGAAGCGCAACCGCAACGCTGACGCGTCACGGCACCGGCGGCACGCGCCGCAGATCCCGGAAAGCCTCGAACAACCAGGACCGCATGCCGATCAGGAGCGTGTAAGGCCGCTTCTGGTCCGGTGGCAGCTTCTGGTCCGCGAGATGCTGCTGCGCGAAGTCCTGCGCCACCCGAGCCAGGCGTTCGTTGAAGGCATTGGCCAGGCTCTTGCCGATCTGGCCGTGCACCAGCATCAGCATCTCGCCTTCACCGTCGAAGCCGGCGCCGAAGTAATCTGCCACCACGTGATGGCGGAAGTAGTCCATCACCGGGCCGTTGGGCCGCCAACGGAAGGTCTTGCTCACCAGCAGCCGGTACCGGTTCATCGGCCGCAGCTCGATGATGCCCAGGCGATCGAGCTTGGTCAGGTACGCGATGCCTTCGGCGTCGCCGTAGCTGTAGGTGGTGACGATCTGGTCGTAGGTCCATTGCGACAGGCAGCAGATCGCCATCAGCAGGAGCTTGGCGTCGGCCACCACCGCCTGTTCCTGCTCGTGTGACAGCTCGCGCCGCAGCGGCTGCGCGTCGGCCACGCGGCGCGCGAGGTCGGCGAAATCCATCCTCAGCACACGCAGCACCTCGTCGATGCGCGACAGCGGCATGTCGGCCTGCGAGAACATGCGCTTGATACTCGACTCGGCCATCTGCAGGTGCTCGGCCAGGTCGGCGTAGGTGACATGCGCGGCCTTGAGTTCGTTCTTCAGCGCGGCGATCAGGTCCTTGGTCGATGACATCGGCGCGGGTCCTCCTGCAGCAGGAGTATCGCCCGACGGTACCGGACGGGCCGTGCCGCGAGCGCCGCGCCATCGGCGCTTGAGGCGCGGCAACGCGGCCTGCAGCATCGCCGCACCATCTTTGACATGATCGCCTGCCGATGACCGACTCCACGCGCTACTTCCTCAACCGCCGCCACGCGCTGTGCTGCGGCGCCGCCGCGGTGGCCGGTCTGTTCACGTCGCTCGAATCGAGCGCGGCGGTCCCGGGCCTCGTCAACCCCTGCCGCGGCAGGCTGCCCGACGCGCTGCGGCAGCACGAGCTGGTACTGGCCGCGTTCGAAGGGCTCGACGCCAACGCCCTATGGGACGTGCACGCGCACCTGCTGGGCACCGGCGACAGCGGGTCGGGTTGCACGGTGCATCCGAGCATGAGCCAGTGGTGGCGGCCGATCGAGGTGCTGCGGCGCCAGGCGATCCTCAACGCCGCCTGCGCGGGCAGCGACGCGGGCGCGGTCGATCGGGCCTATGTCGATCGCCTGCTCTCGCTCACCGCCGACTTCCCGGCCGGTGCGCGCTGGCTGCTGTTCGCCTTCGACAACGCGCACGCCGACGACGGTGCCGCGAACCCCGATGCCACCACGATCCATGTGCCGGACCGCTATGCACGCGAAATCGCCGTCCAGCACGCGGCGCGCTTCGGATTCGTGGCCTCGATCCACCCGTATGCTGCCGATGCGATCGAGCGCCTGAACCGTGCGATCAACGACGGCGCCCTGGCGATCAAGTGGCTGCCCAGCGCGATGAACATCGATCCGCGCGATCCGCGCTGCCGAGCGTTCTACGACCGCCTGGCCGCGGCGCGAGTACCGCTGATCGTGCACTTCGGCGAAGAACAGGCCGTGCCCGGCGCCGGCCGCGACGAGTTCGGCAACCCGTTGCTGGCCCGTGTGCCGCTCGAGGCCGGCGTGCGCGTGGTGATGGCGCATTGCGCCTCGCTCGGCCACGCGGCAGACACGGACAAGCCGTCAGCGCCCCGCGTGCCGGCGTTCGACCTCTTCGCGCGCCTGATGGACGAGCGCGCCCACGAGGCCTTGCTGCTGGGCGACATCTCGGCCGTGTTCCAGATCAACCGCAAGGTCGAGATCGCGCGCCGCCTGATCGAGCGCGACGACTGGCACGCACGGATGCTGCACGGCTCGGACTACCCGCTGCCGGGCATTCCGGTGCTCACGCGGCCGCAGCGCCTGGTCGACGCCGGCCTGCTCGACGCGAGTGCGGTGCCGGTGCTGCTGACGATCCGTGAGCACAACCCGCTGCTGTTCGACTTCGTGCTCAAGCGTTCGCTGCGCCACGGTGGCCGAGGCCTGTCGAAGAGCGTGTTCGACACGCGCCGTCACTTCACGGCGGCCGCCAGGACGGCCCATGCGCAGTGACCGCGGCGTCGCGCGGGAGCCCGCGGCGAATCGCCCGCCATGGCGAGGTAAGGTGCAACCAGGGGAGATGCGATTCGTGACCGAGACGCCGTCGACACAGCAGCACAGCAGCCAGTTCTCGTTGCTCGGCCAGCGCCGCTTCGCGCCTTTCTTCTGGACCCAGTTCCTCGGCGCAGCGAACGACAACCTGTTCAAGTTCGCGTTCACCGTGCTGGTGACCTACCAGCTGCAGTTGCAGTGGCTGCCGCCGGCGCTGGCCGGCCTGGTGATCGGCGCCCTGTTCATCCTGCCCTACCTGATCTTCTCCGCCACGTCGGGCCAGCTGGCTGACAAGTACCCGAAGCAGACACTGATCCGTTTCGTCAAGACGCTGGAGA
>Ga0209797_10000499_pt1 | contig 19684 bp, 13 predicted proteins | sample DOMMetBare3Fresh_2_FD_187472 | JGI IMG/M metagenome (GOLD analysis project Ga0209797, IMG submission 187472) | Wetland sediment microbial communities from St. Louis River estuary, USA, under dissolved organic matter induced mercury methylation -... | ecosystem: Environmental > Aquatic >... | reverse complement strand
TCCTTCCCAAGGACGCGAGCTGGTTGAGCGGCGCTGTACCTTGGCCAGCCTGCGATCTGCGCGTTGATATCCGCCTGCCGCCAGACCGAACTCGCATTCCGGCGCAGCCGTGGGAGGGCGCTGAACAGTCGGTTTGAGAAGTTCGACACATCGGCGAACCGCGCTTGCGAAGACGTCCAATTGTAGACGGCGAGCACGGTCGATACTGCGATCGTCTCCGTGTTGCCCGCAACGGCAAGGCCCGGAAGCTCCTGCGGCTCGATCACAGCGGGTCGATAGGTGCTCCGCAGCGCCGGCACGAGGCCAATCGGCAGGACACCGAGATCTCGTCGCGCCTGCGCACTCAAGCGAGCTCTCGCGAGCTCATCGCCCAGCAACAATATACCATCGAACTTGTCTGGGCTGAGCTCATCAAGGTCCGCGTCGGGACCGAGCGCTTGCAACGCCACGTCGATACCAAGCAGGCCGAACAGCGTCGTCGCCGTGATGTGGCTGCCGGCCTCTCTGGAGAGAACGACGAGCTTGCGACCGCGGAGATCCGCGATCGTCTTGATCTCCTTGCGCGCAAGCAGGTAGACTTTTTGGTTGTAAATATGGCTTACATAACGAATCTGGCTTCGAGCATTCGGGTATTGGCGCGTCTGATCGAGGAACTGAAGGATATCGCTGTTCAGGACGGCCAGGTCGACACCGCGCAGGCGGAGGAGGTCACGCACGTTAGCCACGGCGCCGTGTCCGGCGATCGGCAGGACTCGAACATTGCCAATCTCTTTCGCAAGCTCGTTGATCGCCCGCGTCGCGCGGCTGTTGGGCTCGGCTATCCCATCCGTCAGAATAGTGACCGTGCCCGCCCGTACGTCCGATTTTTGCCGCTGCTCGGCGGGGGCAGGCAGCGCCAACGCAATCAGTCCTATCGCGACAGCGATTAGCCGCCTCGAAAAGCGACGCGCTACTAACAGCCGCTGAATTTGAATCGGCACCTTTGGTGGCCCCCGTCGGCGACGGGCTTGAGCAAAGCTGATGATCCTTGCTGAGCCTCATCCCCCCTGTTGGCGCGTCGATCGTATCATGCAGGAAATTCAAAATCTCTAACCTTTATGGCGCCGCAATGGCGCCAGCCGCGCCGCGGCGCGATCCCGGGTACGCGTTCGACGTGTAATCCAACGATGCGGTCCCCCTGCGCGGCCGCGCTTCAGGCAATGAGCGGCCCGGAGCTGATCCAGCGGCTCTGGTGAACGCGGATGTCTAGTGCCGCCGATTTGAAGTTCCTGCACCAAGTGCAGCGAACTCTGTCAGGAACGTCAAATCGAAAAGCGGCACTAGAATCATAGGGTTGCTAGTGCCCCGATTCCGAAGTTCGCATCATTCTGCGGCACCCTCGTTTGCGAACTTCGGAATCGAAGGACACTAGCAACCTATTGATCTAGTGTGGCTTTGGTTCAGAAGTCCGCATCTCGGACTCGCGGCGAGAATGATGCGGACTTCTGAACCGCCACACTAGTGCCCCTTTGTTTCCGAAGTTTGTGTCAGAGTTTGCTGCGACGTATCACGAACTTCGGAAACGGGGCACTAGCTCAACAACCCCTCGGCGAGCATCGTGGTCCGGCACGGAGGAGTGGCTGGAGGAGTGGCTCAAGTGGGGCTGCGGGCGGACGCGATCAGCGCATCGAGCCGATGATGCGCTCAACCGAGACGCTGTTCGGCACCAGCCCCTGCCTCACCGCGGCAGCGTACCATGTCCGATACCAACGCGTTGCCTGCTCGACATCCGGGCCCGCGTCGGCGTCCGGTATGGCAGCCAGGAAATTAGGATCGTAAGAGCGCGCCAGCATCCAGGCGACGTCGGTCGCGCCTTCTGAAGCCAAGCCATGCAGCCGCCTGCGTGCGGCCTGCACCTGGCCTCTGGCCAAAAGATCGTGAACGGCATCCATGGCGGCCCGCTGCGCCGACGGTCGGAGTGCGGGCTCGCCGACAGTAGCATCTCTCTCGGGAATTGCGCGGCCTTGGGGGGCGGCATTCTGGGTTGCGGCAGCGGGCAGATGTGCACGGTCGGCTGACGAAACTGTGAGCCACACAGCGCCCAGAAGCAGGCAAGCGGCGGCCCCTGCGATTGTCGCCACAGTCGCTGCTGGCGCTCGGCGCTTGACAACGGACTCATAGGCGCTGGACTCATATGCGCCGCTTGTTTCACTTGGCAGCTGCGTGCTGTTGGGATCCGCGGAAAACGTCTGCAGGCGTTGCAGAACCGCCCTGACCTCGCCGAGCTTGGGATTTGTCTGGGGACGATCCATGATTGTCTGGGACACTCTTGCTTGCCAACGCACTCTTTCGCGCAAGATTCTGTCAACTGGGTGGCGACACTACGACCGCCCTGGAAGCGCACGCAAGCCCTGCAGCCGCCTGACCTACTCCCAGGCAGACCATGCCCCGAGCCCACGCTGCTCAGGATCACAGTGCGAGCGAGCGCATGAAATCCGAATAGCCGGCTGCAGTCCGGACCGACGTAAAGCATCGGGCGGCGGCCCTTGGCCAGCCATGTCCACGACGGCGGCGACTTGGTCTCCTGCCCAATATGCACTAAACGATTTGCGCGCAAGCCATTGCAGCAGATGGTCAACACGCTCTTTCATCGACCATCACCAGAATGAATGCGGGCCTCTTCTTGCGATTCTTGCGACCACATCGCTCATAGCCAAATCCATGGGCTGTTGGGAGAGGACGTGGAAGACAACAACTGGTCAATCAGAGCTTCCGAGAACGCCCTTTCGGGGGAACGCGCATGAGAGATTAGTCTAACTGCGAGATTGGTATCGGCCGTCGCTCTCTCCTTAAGTATGTCACTGTAAGTTATAACAACGCGGGACGGTCTGCAGGGTGCGCATCGCCGATAGATTCGAAGAGACCGTACCCGTCATCACCGTTCCTCCAGCACAAAATGAGACCACACTCCGCTCTCGACCCGATAGCGGAGATATGACTCGCCACGCTGTGGGCTTTAGTGTCGCGAACCGCGGACTCGGTTCAAAGAAAGGGCAAAAAACCAACCGCCCCTCTTCGGGTCGGCTCTCAAAGCACGAGATCGGCTTGCGGGAGAAAACCGCCCGATGGCAACGCTGCCGCCAACATCCTTGCCGGTCGACTGATCGTGGTGTTCGCGGGTGCTGCAGCTGCTGCATCGTGGCTGCTCGGCGGGTGACCGTGCCTCGTATCGCCGCCGGCCCGATCAGCCCCCTGTCGCGCTTTCCGGACGGATACGCAGATAGATGAACCAATAGACGCCGCCGACGAGGCCGCCTCCGCCGATGACGTTCCCGATTGTCACCGGAACGAGGCTGAGAAAGAAGGCCGGCCACGTGAGCGCCTCATAGGCCGCGGCGGCTCCGCCCACGGCGTTCGTCCACAACGTCGCCGGCCCCCAGGCCTTCACGAACAGGCCAAGAGGAATGAAGTACATATTGGCGACCGAATGCTCAAAGCCGGCCGCCACAAACGCCGATACCGGGAAGAGGATGGCGAGTATCTTGTCGCTGGTCGTACGGGCTCCAAGGGAAAGCCAAACAGCAAGGCACACCAGCACGTTGCAGAGAATGCCGAGAAAGAGCCCTTGGTCGAGCGGCAATGTGGCCTTATCGAGCGCGAGCTTGAGCACCACGGCGGCCACCCGACCTTCAGCCGCCAGATACTGGCCCGAAAGAAAAACCAGAATGGCGGTTCCGACCGCACCAACGAAATTGCCGACATAGACAATAAGCCACACTCGCAGCATGTCCCGCAGGCGCGTAGCGCGCGCGGCCCATGCCATCACGATCAAGGCGTTGCCGGTGAACAGCTCCGCACCGCCCACGACGATGAGGATCAGGCCGAGGCAGAACACCAAGCCGGCGAGCATTCGACCGAGACCGAACGGCAGAACGCCGTCAGCGCCAGCGAGCACAGTCGTGGCGAACATACCGCCGAGGCCGATGAACGCGCCGCCCAGAACCGCCAATCCGAACAGGCTGAGCCCGTCGAGTCGTGTTTTCTGGGCGCCAAGCTGCTCGGCTTTGCGAGCGATTTCCACCGGTAGCAACGCATCAAGGCCCTGCATGACCCCTGCCCTTCCACATCGTCCAGAAACGCGCTCGGCTTCCGCTCTTGACGAAAGCAGCCCGAGCGCGCCGGAGCCTGACCCCAATCAACGATCCCGATCAATAGCGAAGGCCGCCTTTTTTTGCGGATGCGATCACACGCAAATTTTCCGTCCTCCCATCGCCACAATCTACCTGATGGCTGGGACGTGCCGCGTCCGTCCCTCCGCTTTTGCCAGATCACCTTTGATGCATACCAAGCAGCCCATTCAAATGGCATGCCAGCACGCGGTCGGATCCGGCTATGGCCTCGAGAGTGTGTGGCAGGATATGACAGCCGGCATTAGCTGCATTCGGCTGCTGAAGTTGGCATCGCACGACGTTGCGCCCCGGACGCCCCTATCGCTCACCCAGAACCAGCCTGCTGCGCAGGATCGCGACCTCGCGCGCGAATTCGACATCCACCGTTTGCCCCGGCTGCAAGTCCCTGAGCGCATCGGCCAACGCCCGCAGATTGGGTGTCTTGACGCCGGCGAGAACCAGAAGCCGGTCGCCCGATTTGAGCCCGGCCTGCTCGGCGCCTGAACCCGGCTGCACGCTGCCCACCCGCACGCCTTCGCCCTGGTAGGTCATGTCGGGCACGATGCCGGTGGCAACCCGGCGACCTGCGGCTGGCGCCGCAGCGGCTCGCGGCTGCGCGGCTGCCACGCTGCCTGAAAAATTCAGCGGCTCGGATCGCGCCGCGAGATAATCAATCGCCTCCTTCAGGACGGCGGCGACCTTGCCCAGTCCCGCATAGTCGATCTTTTCAGCGGTGTCGGACGGGCGGTGATAGTCGCTCGCCTGCGACGCAAACAGCTGCACGGCCGGAACACCGGCTTCGACAAAGGCGGTGTGGTCCGACGCATTGATCTCCTGCATGACCGATTGCACCGGCACGCCAGTCACCGCACCCGCGCCCATAAAGATAAACGGCAGCTCGCGCGCCGAAGCGGCCCCAAAGACCGTCACCTTGCCGTCCGCGAGGCGCCCCACGGTGTCGATATTCAGGTTTGCGATATGGCCGGACAGCGGGAATGGAGCGCCGGCCGCTTGCGCCGCCCTGACATAATGCCGCGCGCCCAGCAGTCCCGCCTCCTCGCCAGCAAATGCCGCAAAGATGACGCTGCGTTCGGGCCTCGCATTCGCCAGCAGCCGCGCCAGTTCCAGCATCACGGCGACGCCCGAAGCGTTGTCGTCGGCCCCCGGGTGCAATTGCCCCTTAGCGCCTGCGCGCGCATCCGGCCAGCCAAAGCCCAGATGATCGTAGTGCGCGGAGACGATCAAGGCCTGGCCGTTCAAGGCCGGGTTCGTGCCGGGCAAGACTCCGATCACATTCTTCGTTGGCACCGACGCTCCATTCTCGCCCGTCATGGTGAAGGGTTGGAGATAGCGATCGTCGCCACGCGCGCCGGGCATGAGCGGCGCAAGACCGAGACGCTCGAACCGCACCGCGATGTAGTTTGCCGCCGCCTCAAGGCCGCGGCTGCCGGCACCCCGCCCCTCACGCTCGGGGCTCGCCAGCCATTCGACATCCGCTTTCATGCGCTCGATGTCGAATTGCGGCCTGACCTCGGCCAGCGCCTTCCTGGGCGTGAGCTTGATCGGCCGCGCTTGCGGCGTCAGGTTGCGGGCAAGCGGCGTGTCGCCAACCGGCCACTCGCCGCTCGCCTCGTTGTTGGCCTCGTCGCCGGCAAAGACCAGCCAGGAGTATTTGCCGTAATGGGGCAGCTTGCGGGCCAGCGCATCGGCCGCGGCCGCGCTTGAGGCAGAGACCTGGATGACGACGGAATCCGGATTGCTGGGATGGCGAACGCCGACCACCAGGCTTCGTCCTGCCGACTCATACTTGGTGCTGGTCGTGCGCAGCCCGGTCGTGTCGAGCGACGCGCCGTAGCCCTTGAGCGCTTCGGTCACCACCGGCGCGAACTTGTTGCCCGCTCCGAACAGCCACACAGCTCGGTCGGCCGGCAAGGCGTCGAGCTCATTGTCCATGACGGTCTCGACGCCATCGCGGCTCCATGCCTTGGCAAGACCGGCATAGACGGCCGCGCTGTCCGCGCTCATCACGATCAGCACCTTCCTGGCACCGAAGGCCTTTGACAACGAGGGCGGGATTTCGAGCGGGCTCAGCCGGCGATAGAGCTGAAACTGCGGATCAATCTCGACCCGAAGCGCGGGCCCCTTCAGCTCGAGGCTCACGTCGACGCGCGCCTTGTCCGATGGCATCGAAACCGTTCTGGTCTCGACCCCCTTGTCGGTCTCGATGATGACAGGAACATCCAGCGCAAAGAGACGCCCGGTCTGCACCTGAGACAGCGTGACGTCGAGGCGCTCACCTTGGCCCGCTGCATGGTCGAGCCTCAGTTCCGGCGTTCCGACGTCCTTGATCCACTGATCGAAGAACGGCCGCAGATCCAGCCCCGAAACCGTTTCGAAGCTTTTGCGGATGTCGTCGAAGGATGCCAGCCGAAAGCGGTTGTCGCGGTAGAATTCCTGCAGCGCCTTGGTGAACTGCGCGTCGCCGACCTTCTCGCGCAACATGTTAAAGACCATAGCGGTCTTGCCGTAGCCGACGGCTTCTGTGACCGCATTGTGGCGGCTCTGAAAGCGCGTCAGCGGGAAGTCGTTCTCGGTCGTGACGTAGTCCGTCACTCGTTGCAGGATCGCGCGACGGTGGTCGGCCCCCTGCCCGCGCTGCTCGGCGATCAGATGGTCGGCGAGATAGGCGGTCAGCCCCTCGCACCAGTTCCCGCCCGCAAAGTCGACGTAGACCCCGTTGCCCCACCAGTTGTGGAGGAGCTCGTGCGGATAGGACGAATGCAGGATGAACGGAAACCGGATGACCTGCTCGCCCAGGAGCGTGAAGGACGGCATGCCATAGCCGGTCTCCCAGAAGTTCTCCACCAGCGCGAACTTGGAATAGGGATAGGGGCCGAGAAGACCGCGATACATCTCCAGGTATTGCGCCGTCGCATCGAGATAGCGATCGGCCAAGGCCTTGTCGGGCTTGCGCAGGAAGGCCATCGCCTTCACCGCGCCCGCATCCCGCGAATACTCGGTGAAGGGCGCGGCAATTAGATGCACCTCCTCGGTCGGCGTGGCGACCGACCAGCGTTCCAAGGCGCCGGCCCGCAATGTCTCGCTCGCTGTGCGCTCACCCTGGCTCACTGATTTCCAGCCTGCAGGCAGCTCGACCGCGAGCGTATAGGTCATCAGCGCATCGCCGACCGCCGGCACCCAATGGGTCGAGCCTGCAAGATAGGCGCCTCTTGCTTCGATCAGGCCCGGCGACTGGCTGAACGCGCGCGCATATTCGCCACCCGACTGCTGGACCGCATGGTTGATCACGCCCTCGTAACTGAGCTCTCCGGTCAAGTCCTGCCCGGGGATTGCGCCCTCGACCCGATAGACGTTGACGGGGACACGCGACGCCTCGCGGTCCATGCCGGGATCTGAGCCCTGCGTCCGCGACCTCACCGGGACGAGCTTCAACGCGTCGGGGGCCGCCTGCACGTTGAGATCGGCGTTCAACGAAATAGTGAGAGGCTCCGTTACCAATGCGCCGGGAATACGGATGCGATTGCGCACCTTGAGGCGATGATTGGCCGGGTCGAGCGTCACGACAAGATCATGGTGGACCACAGTCGACGACTGCGCCAACACGGCGGGACCAGCGCCCGCGCAGATGGCGACCACCAGAAAGACAAGAACGACTTTCGCAAAAGCCCGTCGCATGGCGTCACGTCTGATCATGATCACATCACGGTTTCGGCTTCGGGCCGATGTTGAGCGAGGAGATGTCCATCACGTAGGTGTAGAGCCCCGCCATGAAGCCCGGCCCCTCGGAGCGGGCAAACAGCATCTTCTTGCCGTCCGGTGAGATCGCCGGGAAGCCGTCGAAACTGTCGTTGAACGTCAGCCGCACCGGCTCGCCACCCTCCAGGTCGCCAAGGAATATCTCCCAGTTCGCCGGATTGTCGAGCAGCGGGCGCACGAACACATAGTGCCGCCCATCCGGCGCCGGATACGGCGCCCAGTTCATCCAGTCGTCGTGGGTGCGCTGGATGCGTTCGCCAGTCTCGGTATTGATGGTGAAGATCGTCATTGGGGTCGGGCGCCGCGTGCCATAGGTGGCGCGGCTCCAGGCGCGCGTCGTGATGGTCTTTGAATCCGGCAGGAAGAACGGCGCGCCCTCCTGCCAATCCGGCGTATCGGTGAGCTTCCGCTCGCCGGTGCCGTCGACATTCATCAGATAGAGGTCGAGCGCGCCATCGACCTGGCGGCTGAACACGATCTTCTGGCCATCGGGCGAGACCGACACCTCGGCGTCGTAGTGGGCGTTGTTGGTCAGGCGCTTCCTATTGCCGCCGTCGATGTCGGCAATGTAGAGTTCGGCGCCTTGGGGGTAGTTGTTCTGATCAGACCAATTGCCGATCGGCATATCCATGTGGTCGCGCGTCGACGTGAAGATCACCCGCTTGCCGTCAGGAAAGACATACGAGCAGGCGTCCTGGCCGCGGTCATTGACGCGCCATTTGGTCTTGCCGTCGTCGGAAAATATCCAGGTCAGCGCACCCGAGTTGCGCCCGGGCGTGCGCACAGCGTCCGGGTCCTGCGTCTGCGCAATGACGTGATAGTTGTCGGGCGCGTAATAGGCCTCGGCCGATGACGGCACGTTCGGAATCCGCCAGGTCGGCAATTCCTGCGGCGATGCCTTCTTGGGATTGACAACGGAATAGTCCGTGCGCCCGCCCAGGACCCGCTGCTCACGCGGGCTGGCGTCAGGCGGCTGCGTCGGCAGACCCGACTCCGGCGAGCCGGCCTGCGCCAACGCCGACGTCGCGAGAGCGCACGTCGCGACCGCCCATGAGGCAGATATGAAAGAAATCGACAGTGGTGATCTGGCCATGTGGTCGTGTCCGTCGGCGCATTCCCGAGAATCATTCCAATCTTCGTCGAGGCCTTAGCCCGACCAAACCTAACACGGCGCGCAGACGGCGGGGACCTCCCGAATGACGGCCAAAATCACAAGCTTAATATCGCTGAAAGTGAAATCAAGTGACAGGACGAACAGCACGGGTGGCCTCAATCACCACCGGATCAATTGGACGAAAGCGACCCTTCCAGGGTCTGCTGATTGGCATGCAGGGATGCGGTACGATCCTTCCGCATCATCTGGTAGCCGAAGTAGATGAACGCCAATCCGATGAATTCCGTGATGTACAATATCTCGACGTAGCCGAACCGGGTGAAGGTCCCGCCGATGCCTGGAAGAAGTGCACCAATGGCAATGTAGATATTACCGAGAAACCGCGTTTTTCCCTGCTCTACAGCGAAATATTGGATGGCGGAGTAAACGGCACCGCCAAAGAGGAAGACGAAGGCGTAGAGGTTGAGCAGGGGCGAAAACGCCCTGACCCATTGCCACGCAAACACCCTGCCGGTGAGGCGGTAATCGAAGCCCTCCGGAACCTCAATCGGCGAGAGCAATACGCACACGGCCGCGACCACGATGACTGCCGAGCACAGCACCGCCGAGATATCGGCAAAGCGCTTTTTCATCAGCAGGTAGATGGTTCCCTGGGCCAAGGGATATCCACCTAGCAGAGCACCGACGATATACCAGATCTTGGTGTTCCACTCGCTCCAGCCGAAAACCGCATTGATGCTTTCTGTGAGTGTACCCGCGCCGAACGTCAGGACACCCAGGGTCCACCACAACAGGTACGGCGACCTCTTGGCGAGATAGTGCGGAATGATCCGGCTAAGGAAAAAAACCGAAAAGAGCGTCGTGAGAATAGGTATATAATTGACCATATCAGCTCACAGGCCAAACCTCGGAACGGCAGTGCCTTTCTTACACCTTGGTCGCTGTCCAGATCAATCACATCGGTTCCAGGGGAAATGGGGCCGCGTGCTCGGCACGAGAGGCATGCGATCTTTCGCCGCTCCTCCCGCATGCGAGCTATGTAGCAACTCTATGATACCAGGGCCGCTTTTCGATTTGAAGTTCCTATTCGAGTTTGCCGAAGCTGTAATAGGAACTTCAAATCGGCGGCACTAGCGTCGACGCCACTGCCGGTCAGACAACCGGCTCAAGCGTTGCGAAATAACGGTGCAAGACCATGAACGAGACCGCCGCGCCGAGGAGCGACAGCAGAATGCACATCCCGATCGGCACACCCGCCAGCAACAGCCCTGCCGCGATCAGCAAGGCGCTGGCACCGCCGAGGTCCCAGCCGGCTTCCGCCGCGATGTGGAAGCGCAAGGTGCAGGGCGAGCGCTTCGCCTGATTGTAGATCGCGGTGCCGAGCACCGGCACATACAGACACGCGACCAGCGCGCCGCTGGCATTCGCAAGAAACGCAAGCGGCGCGTTACCGACGCTGACGGCGCGGAAGGTCGTTGTCGCCGCGAGCACGAGGAGCGCAATCCAGGCCGCGCGCTTGCCGTGTCCGGCGTCGATGAGGCGACCGAGGAGCAACCCGCCAACAGCGCCGGCGAAGGCCGCGAGCGCCATCGCTCCGCCGAAGGCGGAAAAGCTTTCGCCGAGCGACAGAAAGAGCGCGATCTGCCAGACAAAGACGTATCCAGCCGCAAAGAATGCGTCCGCTGCAAACAGGAGAACGCCGGGCATGGCTGACTTGAGCGTTCCCGATATCCGCAGCGGAACCGCGACGTTCGGCGTCCACACAATCGGCAGCGCAGCGAGCATCATCACGGCAGCAGCGGCACCGAATGCGACCCGCGGCCCGAGCGTCGTCAACGCCCAGCCGGTCGCTAGCGGACCCACGATGCCGACCACCGCCGCAGCCGCTTCACGCACCCCGACCTGATGTCCGCGATGCTCGGAATCGCCCAACGCGGCGAAGTAGGCGTGGTAGGTTGTCCAATAGAGCGTGTCGCCGACCGCGGACACCGCGCACAGCACGAGCAGGGCAGCGCCGATCCCCTGCACCTCCGCCAAGAGCGGATATTGCAGGCCGGTCGCGATCGTGCCGGCGATCAGCAACGGCTTGAGGCCGAAACGCTTGGCAAACACCAGCACGCCCGGGCGGATCAGGAAGCGGCCGAGCAGGATGGATGCAATCGACGCCAGCACAACCGGGGCAGGCACCCCGGACTTGAGCAGGAACACGCCAAAAAACGCGCTGCTGCCGCTGAGCGCGAACGAATGCAGGCCATAATGCAGGTTGAGGAGGTTGACCGTGTTGTTGCGGAAGTAAGCCATTCGCGGCTGTCCAAACCTCTCTCCGCGCGCGTTGACGGCCTGGGCCGCGAAGCAGCGGGCCGAATCGAGGCGCGGCATGTCCAATCGAATACCGCTTCCGGCTGACAGAACGAATACGTGCCCGGCAATTAGAGGGCTATCGCCCGAACGTCTGGGCGGCAGGCTATTCCAGCCTCAGAAGTGGCGATGCGATTGCACCGGGCCCTTCTCTCGTCGCGCCAAACGCTCGCGCATGAGCTGCTGATGACGGAGCTTGAGGCGAATGCTGCGCTCCATGGTGTCGCCCCAGGTCACCAACACGAGGCCGAAACTCACTCCGCCCAGGAACGCAGTCATCCAGGTCGGCTGATCAAGCATCCAATTCAGGAACGTTTGCAGGACCGTCCACGAGGACGACGGCAGCCCCACGCCGATATTGCCCAGGGTTTCGCGCAGCGGCTCGCCCAGAACCAACGTGCCAGGCCAGGCACCGGTCTTCAGCCACAGCACCACCTGAGCCGCCACGGTCATCCCCGCGACGACACACGTGAAGAGCAGCGTCACCTTCCCGACCCAAGCCAAAAGACCAGCGATCTTTCGGCGCAGCCACATGCTGTCCCTCCCGGATCTCCAACCCATTGTATCACTGGGTGAGTCCAAGATCGGGCAGGCACCCTCCAATACCGGCTGTGGCCGTCGCTGTTGGTTGACGAGATGCTCGGATATAACCTCACGGCTATCGACCACATGGGAATTGGAATAACTGTCGCGCTGGCGGGATAAAAATGACCTCTTTCAACTGGTCCCCTGGCATCGGCGACCCAACGATTATGGGATGGCTGACCGTTGTCCTGTATGTCCTGGCCGCAATCAGTTGCTGGATCACGGCGCGCAAGCTTCGGTTGACAGCAGAATACGCCGAAGACGCCAGAGAGCTGCGCGCGTGGCGATCGATAGCGGCTGCATTCCTGGCCTTAGGCGTCAACAAGCAACTGGATCTCCAAACGGCGCTGACGGAGGCGGGCCGCGTCCTCGCTCAATTTCAAGGATGGTATGATCAACGTCGGGCCGTCCAGGTGGCGTTCATCGTCGCGGTGGCGATCACTTGTCTGATCGCCGCCATCATTCTGGTGAGGTGGGCCTACAAGGCCCCAGCCGCCACGTGGTTGGCGCTGACAGGCTCGGTCATGGTCATTGGCTACGTCTTGATCCGGGCAGCGTCCTTCCATCATGTCGATCGTTTCATCCACGAGAGATTTCTCGGCTTTCGCTGGAACTGGATCCTGGAGATGGGCGGAATCGGCGTGGTGCTGGTGGCGAGCTATTGGCGCCGGTCCGGCGTTGGAGGAAAAGGCGGTCGCGCCAATTCGGCTTCAGCCCCGGAGCCTTCGCGAAGGTCGCATCGCGCGTCAGGTCGCCCTTCGCAAACGCCAACGGGCGCCCCGGTTGTCCCGGAGCGCCCGCTGACCTGAAAGCCTCAACCGTCTGCCGCTACACCAGCTTGACGTGCTTGAGCGGCAGGCTGCGCACCGGCTTGCCGGTGGCGGCGTGGATCGCGTTCATCACCGCCGGCGTCACCACGCAGATGGTGGGCTCGCCGACGCCGCCCCAGAAGTCGAACGTCGGCACCAGCACGGTTTCGACCTTCGGCATCTCGGCGATCCGCATCACCTGATAGGTGTCGAAGTTGAGGCTGGTCATGCGGCCCTTCTCGACCGGGCATTCGCCGTAGAACGCCGCCGACAGGCCATACACCACCGAGCCTTCGACCTGCGCCGCGATCTGGTCCGGGCTGACCACATGGCCGCAGTTCAAGGCGAGCACCATGCGGTGCACCTTGACCTTGCCATCCGGGCTCACCGAGACCTCGGCGGTCGCGGCCGAGTAGCTGCCGTAGCCCATGAACTGGGCGATGCCGCGATGGACGCCCTGCGGCAACGGCTTGCCCCAGTCGCCCTTCTCGGCCGCCGCGTTGAGCACGGCGAGGTGCTTGGGAAAGTTCTTCATCATGGCGCGGCGGAACTCGAGCGAGTCCTTGCCCGAAGCGCGCGCGCATTCCTCGATGAAGGCCTCCATGTAGTAGCCGTTCTGGTTGGTGTTGACGCCGCGCCAGGGGCCGACCGGCACGTGCGTGTTGCGCATCACGTACTCGATCAGCTTGTTCGGCACGTCGTAGCCGAGCTGGGCGTCGCCCGGCTCCTCCCACCAGCCCTGCAGCTGGCGCGCATCCTTGCCGCCGCGGATGGCCGACGGATTGAGCCACGCGTTGATCGACTGGCCGGACGAGCGCACGTGCAGACCGACCAGGTTGCCCTGCTCGTCGAGGCCCGCCGACATCGCGCACTGCGAGATCGGGCGGTAGAAGTCATGCGCGAAGTCTTCCTCGCGGCTCCAGATCATCTTGATCGGAACACCGGGGAATTCCTTGCCGATGACAGCGGCCTGCTGCACGTAGTCCTGCGTGCCGCCGCGCCGGCCGAAGCCGCCGCCGAGGTCGACGCGGTGGGCCTCGCACTTGTCGAGCGGCACGCCGGAGGCCTCCGAGAGCGACGCGAGCGACGCCTCGAAGTTCTGGCTCGGCACCCAGACTTCGGCCTTGTCGGCGGAGATCCGCACGGTGGCGTTCATCGGCTCCATGCAGGCATGCGCCAGGAACGGCGTTGAGTAGACCGCTTCGATCTTCTTGGCGGCGCCAGCGATCGCGGCTTTCGCGTCGCCTTTCACGATCTCGCCGTTGTTGCCGTCGGCGGTGAGACCCTCCTTGAGGTGCGCCGCGATGGTCGCACTCGAGGCGGTCGCACCCGCTCCCTCGTCCCACTCGATCGGCAGCGCGTCGAGCGCGGACTTCGCCCGCCACCAGGTGTCAGCCACGACCGCGACGGCGGTGTCCTTCACCCTCACCACCTTCTTCACGCCCGGCCGGCCGGAGATCTTGGATTCGTCGTAGCTCTTGAGCTTGCCGCCATAGACCGGGCAGTCCTTGACCGCCGCGCACAGCATACCGGGCAGCTTGACGTCAATGGCGTAGACCTTGCTGCCGTTGAGCTTGTCGGCGGTGTCGAGACGCTTCAGCGGCTTGCCGGCGATGGTCCAGCTCTTGGGGTCCTTGAGCTTGATGCTCTTGGGATCGGGCGCCGTCAGCTTGGCAGCGGCCGCGGCGACCTTGCCGTAGCTGGTGGTGCGGCGCGAGGCTGCATGGGTGATCACACCGTTGAGCACGGTCAGCTCGCCAACCGGCACCTTCCACTGCTCGGCCGCTGCCTGCAGCAGCATGATGCGCGCGGCCGCGCCGGCGCGACGGACATAGTCCTCCGAGGTGCGGATGCCGCGGCTGCCGCCGGTCGACATGTCGCCCCACACCCGCTTGCGGGCGAGGTTCATACCGGGCGTGATCCGCTCGGGTGTCACCTTCTTCCAGTCGCACTCCAGCTCTTCCACGACGAGCTGGGCGAGGCCGGTGAGCGTGCCCTGCCCCATCTCCGAACGCGCGATGCGGATCACGACCGTGTCGTTGGGCCTGATCACCACCCAGGCGTTGACCTCGGCGCCGCCGCTCTGCGCGACCGCCTCATCGAAACCGAATGGCGCGTTGAAGCCGAGCGCCAGGCCGCCGCTGGCCGCGACCGAGCCAACCACGAACGTGCGCCGCGAAACCTTCTTGCCGCTGATCATCTTTGTCATGGCTGATCTCCCTCAGGACCGGCGATCGGCGCGGTCAGCCGAACGGCTGCCGTTGCCAGCGGCCATGTGCACGGCCGCGCGGATGCGCTGATAGGTGCCGCAGCGGCAGATGTTGGTCATCGCGGCATCGATGTCGGCATCGGTCGGCTTCGGGGTCTTCTTGAGCAGCGCCACCGCCGCCATGATCTGGCCGGACTGGCAGTAGCCGCACTGCGGCACGTCGAGCGCGAGCCACGCTTTCTGCACCGGATGCGACGAGTTGGCCGAGAGCCCCTCGATGGTGACGATCTTGTCGGTCGCCTTCACGTCGCCGACGCGGATCGAGCACGAGCGCATCACCTCGCCGTTGATGTGGACGGAGCAGGCGCCGCATTGCGCGACCCCGCAGCCGTACTTGGTGCCGGTGAGACCGACCTGCTCGCGGATGACCCAAAGAAGAGGCGTGTCGGCCTCCACCTGCACGTCACGCGTTCTGCCATTGATGTTGAGTCTTGCCATGGATGGAGCCTCCTCCCGCGTCCCGTCGACGGGTTTGTTGATTTGGCAGGCCAGGGACGCTGCCCGTCACCCGGCCGTGACCAAGCATAGCGCAGGCGGCGGCGCCTTGCCTACGGCAGTTTGCCGCGTTTCTAAACTGAAAGCGACGAATGCGGCGCTCAGTCGTTGAGGATCGCCAAGTCCTTTGGCTCGCGCCGCCCGGGCAACCCCTGGAGGAACGCATAAATGTCCGCGAGGTCCTTCTCGGACATCACGTTTTCGGCATAGGCCGGCATGTCGCCGCCGGGATTGCGGAGCTGGAGCTTGAATCCCAAGTATGGCACCGCCGTCTTCGCCAGCGACGGCGCCTCCCTGTTGTAGGCGCCACCCTGCCCGACGCGGCCGTGGCAATAGAAGCAGCCGGTAGCAAGATAGAGGCGCTTGCCCGCGCCGGCGTCGCCTGGCGGCGCGTCCTGCGCGCGCGCCGCCACATCGAAGCCGCCGAGGAGCACTGCAGCAAACAGAACAACGCGGATCATGGTGCTCTCCTCAACGCGGGTCGGTGACGACGTCGATCAGCGCGGGCTCGCCGCGCTTGACCACCGCAATCGCGCGCTTGAGCGCGGGCCCGAGATCCTTCGGATCGGTGATCGGCCCCTCGCCATAGACGCCGAAGCCGCGCGCGACCGTGGCGTAATCCACGTTCGGGTCGGTGAGCGTGGTGCCGATGGTGACGTCGTTGATGCCGCGGCCGCGGCGATTGGCCATCGCCTGCAGGTACATGACCTCCTGGTGATAGGCGCGGTTGTTGTGCACGATATAGAGCATCGGGATGCGGTGGTGGGCCGCCGTCCACAGCGTCGACGGCACGAACATGAGATCGCCGTCGCCGTTGAAGTTGAGCGTCAGCCGGCCATGCCGCTTGTTGGCGAGCGCGGCGCCGAGCGAGGCCGGCGCGGTGTAGCCGATGCCGGCGCCGCCCGAGCCACCATTCCAGCGATAGGACTTGTCGAAGTTCCACAGCCGGTGCGGCCAGGTGATGCGGATGCCGTTGCCGACCAGCGACCAATCCTCGTCCTTGATCTGCGCCCACACCTCCGCGCACATGCGCGCGGTCGTGATCGGGCTTGAGTCCCAGCCCATGGTGGCGTCCGCCTTCGCCTGCTCGATCATCGCGAGCCGCGCCGCGGCGAGCCGCTTGCCGCGCGCCTCGAAGGCGGACTTGCGGCCGGCATCGACGAGGCGCTTGACCTCGTTGATGAGCGCGGGAAGCGATGCTTCGCCATCACCCGCAATCGCCATGTCGACGTCCTGGTAGCGCCCGAAATCCTGGTAGTTGGACTTCATGTAGAGGTCGCGGGTGCCGAGCGTGACGATCTTGGCGTCCTTCTTGGTCATCGGCCGGCTGGTGCGCACGATGCGGTCGCTGAAAACGTTGAGTGCGCCCCAGAGCTCATTCACCTCGATGGCGAGAACGACATCGGCCTGGCTGATGACGGCGCCGCGGCGGCCGGTCTGGTTGAGCGGATGCCGCGACGGGAAGTTCATGCGGCCGGCGTTGTCGACGACGGCGCATTGCAGCGTCTCGGCCAGCTCGATCAGCCGCGCCATGCCGGCGGGCGTGCGCGCCAGCCGGTCGCAGAGAAGGACCGGGCTCTCGGCCGCCACCAGCATCCTGGCGAGCTCCGCAGTCGAGCCGGAATCGGCCTGCGGCGGGACCACTCGCGCAAGCTTGGGAATGCGCAGCGTCTCGGCTTCGTGGATCGGATTTTCCTGCAGCTCGGCATCGAGCGAGAGGAACACCGGCCCCATCGGCGGCGTCATCGCGATCTTGTAGGCACGCACGAACGATTCTGCGAAATGCTGCAGCGAGGTCGGCTGGTCGTCCCATTTGACGAAGTCGCGCACGATCGCGCCGGGATCGATCGCCGAATGCACCCATTCGGCGCCGGGCGCGCGCTTGTTGGCCTCGACGATGTTGCCGCCGAACACGATCACCGGCACGCGGTCGCACCAGGCGTTGTACATCGCCATGGTGGCGTGCTGCAGGCCGACCACCCCATGGCAGATCATGGCCAGTGGCTTGCCTTCCATCTTGGCATAGCCCTGCCCCATATGGACCGCGATCTCCTCGTGCGGACAGGTGAGGATCTCGGGCTTGACGTTCTTGCCGTGGTTGAGCACTGCCTCATGCAGGCCGCGGAAGCTCGAGGCGCAGTTCATCGCCAGATAATCGATGTCGAGCGACCGGAACACGTCGACCATGAAGTCGCCGCCGCTCGAGGACTGCGTCACCGAATCCTTCGTTGGTGGCAGAGTATCGGCGGCGAGTTGCGCTGGCCCTGGCAAGGCTGCCTTCAGATTGACCTTGGGTGCGATCGCTTGCGCCTTGGCAGCCGCCGGCGTCAACGCCGCGGCGCCGACGAGCCCCGCCCCTTTGAGAAAATTGCGGCGACCAACGACAGGCTTATCGTCACGGCGTTTGCGCACGGTCTGCTCCCCCCTGTATTGGCGCCACCACCTTGGGTGCGGCGTATTGTGTTGCTTGCGCAAAGTGTCGCGCCGCATCCATGGCGCGTCAAGGCGCTGCGCGATCGGCGCCGTCTCGTCGGGCTCCAACGGTTTGACGAGGAGCATTTCCCGACCAGCCTGTGATCCACGGGCGCTGTATTTCATCTTTGCATTCCGGGCGATGCACGCTCATCCCCCAACAGCGGCGCAAGAGCAGACGCCGCTCAGGGACAAAACGGGACATTTCCCCTTCCGCGTCACCATGAACCTAAGGTAGCTTGATACTGAGACTGTCGTTGGGGGGGGCCGAGGAGGTCCGCGGCAGCGTTTATGTCATCGGCTGGCAAGGCAAGGATTCTGAAAATCAAACGGATATCAGTTCAGTGGGGCAGATCAACACCCGCGTTCTAAACGTCCGTTTACTTCTTTGGGGGGACATCATGAAAGGACCGCGCCGTCTATTTCTGTGTCGGAAGGTATCGATGAAAATTGGGCTCGTTGCTCTTGCACTCGCCTGCATCTTACCGACGTTCCATTCACCAAAAGCTCAGGAAGGTTTAGCGAAGATCAATACGATTGTCGTGATTTATGCGGAGAACCGCAGCTTCGATCATCTCTACGGCTTCTTTCCGGGTGCTAATGGCATCGCTAACGCCACCATCGAGCAAAAGACCCAGCTCGATCACGATGGCACGCCGCTGCCCCATCTCACGATTTTTGGCCCCGACGGCAAACCCGATCCTCGGTTCCCGCGCGTTCCTAATGCGCCCTTCCGCATCGATGCACCCCCGATCAATATGCAGCCCAACATGATCGTGCCCAGTCCGATCCACGTCTTCTATCATAACCACCAACAGATCAACGGCGGCAAAAACAATATGTTCGCAGCCATGTCCAACGTTGGCGGTTGGGCTATGGGTTACTTCGACGGCAGCATGCTGCGCACTTGGCAGTGGGCGAAGGAATACACCCTCGCCGATAACTTCTTTATGGGAGCGTTCGGTGGTTCCTATCTCAATCACCAATATCTGATCTGCGCCTGCACGCCGAAACATGCGGATGCACCAGACACGATGCGCGTGCGTCTCGAACCGGACAGCAAGCTCACCAAGCGACCGGGGTCGCCATCAGCCAAGGACGGCGCCGTACAGGTCGTGAGCGCCGGCGGTGGTCAAGTCACTCCAGACGGCTACTCCGTGAACACCACGCAGCCCCCCTATCAACCGAGCGGTATCGCGCCAAAGGCGGATGGCGATCGAGATTTCGCCGATCCGAACGGAACGCCCCAGCGCGGCAATCCGTTGCCACCCTCAAGCGACAAGACCATTGGGGATACCCTCACCGCCAAGGGCGTGAGCTGGGCTTGGTATGCTGGCGGCTTCAACCTCGCTCTCGCCGATGGTCGCAAGGCGCCGCAGGAGAAGCGCACGATCATCTATTCAAGCGAAGAGGGCGGTCTTCAATTCCAGCCGCATCACCAGCCCTTCAACTATTATGTGCGTTTCGCACCAGGCACTGCCGACCGTGCCAAGCATCTCAAGGATGGCGATGATTTTACCCGCGCTATTGACGCGGGAACACTGCCCCAGGTGTCGTTCTACAAGCCCGTCGGTCGTTTCAACCAGCATCCATCTTATACCGACCTCGTCAGCGGGGACGAACACATCGCGGACCTCCTTGAGCGGCTGCGCAGGAG
>Ga0209797_10000498_pt1 | contig 19691 bp, 14 predicted proteins | sample DOMMetBare3Fresh_2_FD_187472 | JGI IMG/M metagenome (GOLD analysis project Ga0209797, IMG submission 187472) | Wetland sediment microbial communities from St. Louis River estuary, USA, under dissolved organic matter induced mercury methylation -... | ecosystem: Environmental > Aquatic >... | reverse complement strand
TTTATGTGGTTTGTTTGCAGTTCACAAACAGGCACCGGCGATTCATTAATCATTACCCAAAAAAATACTTCAACAGACAGTCTTTTAAAAACTTCTTTACCGGCCGATACTAATCTTACAACAAACGATCTTAAAAAAGGATTTAAAGATCTTTTTGTGGCTACAAATGAAGTGGCCGGTATGAATACGGCACAATTAAATCCACGGGCCGTCAGCTTTGTTCAGGACTATGTACAAAAACACAGAAAAGATTTAGAAAAATTAAAAGGCTGGGGTCGTCCATATTTTGATATGATGGATGCAATATTCACACTGCATAGATTGCCAAAAGAATTAAAATACCTGGCAGTAATAGAATCGTATTTGAAAGTATATGCTGTATCCTGGGCCGGCGCTGTAGGACCCTGGCAGTTTATGCCGTCTACCGGCCGCAGAATGGGACTGAAAGTAACAAACTACATGGATGAAAGAACTGATTATTATAAAAGCACTCATGCTGCAGCACGATACTTAACTGAACTTTATTCAATTTTCAAAGACTGGTTGCTTGTAATAGCTGCATACAATGGGGGCCCCGGTAATGTAAACGCAGCTATTCGTAAAAGTAAAAGCAGTGATTTCTGGTCGCTGCAATATTACCTCCCTGCAGAATCAAGGGATCATGTAAAAAAATTTATTGCCACACATTATATTATGGAAGGCGAAGGCGGCCTCACAACGCTGACAAAAGATGAAACAAAAGATTTGATAATGGCATCAGCTGTAAACCCGGCAGCAAAAAATCTTTCAGCAGATGAATTAGCAAATTCCAAAGTACAGAATGTGAGTGGAAAATTTAATTCAGTTGTTATTGTAAAATATGTTCAGTTCTCCATCACAGATTTTAACCGCTACAATCCTGATTTTGATAAACTGATTGCTACTAATGGAAACTATGAACTCCGCCTGCCTTTAGATAAGATGGAAATATTTAACGCCAGGCGATATGATATTTTAAATGAAAGCATCCAGGTTTTATTAGATTCATTCAGGCAATCGCTGGAAAAACAGGGTAAGAAACCATTTTAGAAAAAATTGAAATAAAATTTCAAGCTGTTAAAGCGTTTTTCATCGCTTCTGCTTTCAACAAGCATTCCTCATACTCCTGTTCTGGATCGCTGTAAAAAGTAATACCCGATCCTGCCATGAAGGAAAGATATTTTTCTGAAGCATTATACATGATACTTCTTATTACCACATTAAAATCAAAATCTCCCGTTGCTATGATATAACCTAATGCTCCTGAAAAAATTCCCCGCCTTGATTTTTCATATCGCTCTATCAACTCCATTACTCTTTTTTTAGGCGCCCCGGTCATAGAGCCCATAGGAAAAGTGGCTTTAATGATTTCTTCAAAATTTATATTTTCTTTCAACTCACCACTTACAGTTGAAATCATCTGGTGCACTTGTGGAAAAGAATAAATGCCATAAAGCTCATCCACCTTTACACTGCCTTCTTCACAAACCCGTGAAAGATCATTGCGTACAAGATCTACCACCATTACATTTTCCGATCTGTCTTTATCACTTTCAAAAAGATTTTTCCTGCTTTCAGCATCTTTGTTTTCATCCAATAAATAACGGGATGAGGTTCCTTTGATTGGTTGTGATAAAATTTTATTCCCCTGTTTTTTTAAAAACCTTTCGGGGCTGGCACAGATTAAAAACTTATTATCCAGTTTGTACAAGGCAGAAAATGGATTGGGTGATATAGCACTGAGTTTTGAATAAACTTTTACCGGATCAATAGTAGCGACTTCAGCAAAAAATTCCTGGCAATAATTAATTTCATAACAATCGCCACGAAGAATATGACTCTTTAGTTTGTTAATCGTTTCTATATATTCTTTTTTTGAAACGCGTTGCTGAAGATTTAGCGGGGCAAAAGAAATCGGACAGGCTGGTTCAGTGCCTTTAGCCATCAACTGTTGAAAAATTTCTTCCCCATCTTCATCGCTTTCCACAATTAATTCTTTTTCTGTAAGCCTGATGATTATTTCCGGTTCAAAAAAATATGTGGTTGGGAAATGAAGAATATTCTGATGAGAAGAATCCAGGTTCTCCATTTCATTTTTAAGATCATATCCGAGATGGCCAAAAAGCCAAGTTGGTTTTTCATCAATAAATTTTTGCAAATCTTTTAATGCTGAGCCAGGTTCTGCACTGAATTCATTTTTTACACCAACAGCCAGCATACATTCTACTGAATGAGGCTGCAACTGGTAATTGTGATTATCTAAAAAACAAAAAATGCTGAATTGGTTGGCCCAGTTCAGCATTTTTGTCTTTACCAGATGAAAATCAGTAATGGTAAAACTGCAGTTAGTATTGGTTGCGTTCAAAATAAAACGTGAGAAAAGTTATTCGATCAGTAATCATCATCTTCTTCATCATCAAAACTATCATCATTAAACAGGTCTTTAAACTCATCATCCATTTTCAAATCATCATCTTCGGCACCTTTTTTTGTGCCGGTACCGGAAACTGCTTTCTTCCCTTTTGATTTGGGGATATCAAACTCATCAAAATCAGGATCCCATTCTTCTTCCTCTTCAGGCTTTTCCCAATCATCTTTTACTTCTTCAGCTTCTTCATCATCGTCGTCATCGCTGCCTTTTTTTACAGCCGATGGTTTACCGCTTTTCTTTGAAGTTGCCTTTATAGCTGTATCATCTTCAATTTCCAAATCATCATCATCATCGTCTTCCATTTGTTTTTTGGATTTGGATACAGGTTTGCTATCTGCATCATGAGCAGACGCCTTATCAATTTTTGCTGAGGATTTTTTTCCCTTATCAGATTTCATAGTCATATTCCAATAAGTAATATTAAGTGTAAAATTTCAGCGAAGTTTTTAAACCGCCAAATTTTTTATGAATAATTTTTAATAAGATTTCAAGTTAAAGAAATAATCTGGTCACGACCCGGCCCGTTTGAAATATATTTCACTTCCACTCCCAGGTATTGATTAATAAAATTTACATAAAGCTGCATGTGTGCCGGTATATCTTTTTCATTTTTTAATGGTGTTGAATCCGTATTCCACCCCTGAAAAGACTGGTAGACCGGTTCAAGCTGAACATCAGTCAGGCTAAACGGAATTTCCATTGATTTTTTTCCATCTACCTGGTAGGATGTACAAATTTCCAATTCCTGAAATGTATCCAGTACATCAGCTTTGGTCATTACAATTTTTGTTACCCCGTTAATCATGCAGGCAAATCTGAGAGCAACCAAATCAATCCAGCCACAGCGGCGTGGTCTGCCAGTAGTTGCACCAAATTCATTCCCGATTTTTCTTAGTTCTTCTCCGGTTGCATTGTCAAGTTCCGTTGGAAACGGACCTCCACCTACACGGGTGCAATAAGCTTTAGTTACACCAAGCACTTCTTTAATGTGCTGCGGTGCTATACCTAACCCGCTGCAAACTCCGGCAGAAATTGTGTTGGATGAAGTAACAAATGGGAAAGTGCCAAAGTCAATATCCAGCATGCTGCCCTGGGCGCCTTCGGCTAATACATTTTTCCCCGAAGCCATCAGGTTGTTTATAAAATACTCGCCATTTACAATATTTAGTTGCTTTAAAAAATCAACGCCTTCAAAAAACTCATTCTCCCAGACAGAAATATCTTCATTAAAAGAATAGGCATCGAGCAATTGCCTGTGTTTGGCCACAAGCTTATCGTAAAATGATTTAAAATCTTTTCTTAACAAATCTCCTACTCTTAACCCATTTCTGCCCGTTTTATCCATATAAGCGGGTCCAATACCTTTTAAAGTAGAGCCTATCTTATCCTTACCTTTAGAAAGTTCTGAAGCTTTGTCCAAAGCCCGGTGGGTGGGTAAAATAATGTGAGTTCTTTCCGAGATAAAAAGGTTCTTTTTCAGATCAATACCAAAAGATGAAACGGTATCACATTCTTTTTTAAGAGTTACAGGATCTAAAACAACACCATTGCCAATCAGGTTTATTTTATTTTCATGAAATACACCGGAAGGAATCTGGTGAAGCACTACCTTTTTATCCTTTACATATAATGTATGCCCGGCATTGGGGCCACCCTGAAACCTTGCAATAATATCATAACCCGGTGCAAAAAAATCTACTATTTTCCCTTTGCCTTCATCGCCCCATTGTAAACCAAGAATTACATCTACCATATAAGCCCCCAAACCCCCTAAAGGGGGCTTTAGTGTCCCACTTTAGAAAAGTATTTTTAGTTATAAAATTTATTTTTTTTATTAATTTATCTAACCCTGTTTTGTTATTTAATAATAAATATTAAAAACTGTCTTACAACTCATTTACAACGGGGCAAAAATAAGGTAACAGGGAAATGCTACCGAAATAAAATGCCTGCATATTCAATTTTCTTTCCACAGGCCTGTTAGTAGATAAAAAATACCGGATACAAATTATTGTTTATAAAAAAGGGGAAGCAATTTACGGAACAGCCTCTGCATCATACCTGTCTACTTTTTCTATACCGGGCAAATTCAGTAAACTGTTTACCAAATCATCCAACTCCTCTTTATCGTGTACATATAATTTAATATTTCCTTCAAATACTCCCTCCTTTGCCTCTATCGTGAGTGCAGAAATATTAATTTTTAATTCGCCCGAAATAAGATTGGTGATTTTATTTACTACACCTACATCATCAAGCCCTACAATTTTTAAACCGGTAAGGAATGAAATTTCTTTATTCTTTGCCCATTTTGTTTTTACCACGCGGTGTCCAAAGTTTGCCATCAGTTTGGCAGCATTGGTACAATTGGTCCGGTGTATAGTTAATCCTTTCCCGGTTGTTACAAAACCAAATACATCATCACCCGGTATGGGTTTGCAGCAATTGGCAAGATTGTAAACAATCTTATCACTACTTTCTCCAAATATTATCAGCTCTGCATCTTTTTTATTTAAAATATGCGGAATGCCATCGATTTTTATATCATGCGTTTTCACTGGTTTCGGCGCTTCCAGTTTATCGCCATAAACTTTGAATTCCTTCAATTCTTTCAGGTCAATATTTTTTACGGCCACCTGGTAAAAAAGATCCAGTGCAGAATTTAATTTATAATAAGTCCATACTTCATCAATATTGTGCTGGTTAAATGCAACTCCCATCCCTTCTATTTTCCGTTGCACAGTATATTTTCCTTCATCAGCAATTTTTCTTTTTTCATCTTTCAGTGCATCTCGTATTCTTCCTTTTGCTTTTGATGTTACTACAAAACCTAACCAGTCTTCAGAAGGTTTTTGTTTGTTGCTTGTAATAATTTCCACCTGGTCACCGCTCCGGAGTTTATGACTTAATGGAACCAGTTTGTGATTTACTTTAGCGCCAATCGTTTTTACACCAATAGCACTGTGAATGCTGAATGCAAAATCCAGAGCGGTGGAACCAACAGGCAGCATTTTTACATCGCCTTTGGGGGTGTAGATATAAATTTCTTCAGTAAGAAAACTGGTTTTAAAATCCTGGAGAAAATCTACAGAATCTGTATCCTGGTTTGATATTACTTCTCTTATTTGCTGAAACCATTTATCAAACCGGCTTTCATCCCGATAGCTATCGGGACTGCCTTCTTTATATTTCCAATGTGCTGCCAGGCCTTTTTCAGCAATTTCATTCATGCGCCGGGTACGTATCTGGACTTCAACCCATTTACCCTGAGGGCCCATCACAGTAGTATGCAGTGCTTCATAGCCATTGCTTTTAGGATTGCTCAGCCAGTCACGAAGCCGCTCGGGTGCAGGAGTATATTCATCTGTAATAAAAGAATAAACTTTCCAGCATTCTTCTTTTTCTTTTTCCGCCAGAGAATCCAGGATAACCCGGATGGCAAAAAGATCATATACTTCTTCAAAACTCACACCTTTCTTTTTTATTTTGTTCCAGATAGAATGAATGTGTTTTGGCCGGCCATATATTTCAAAACTAAAATCAGCTTTCTCTAATTTTTCCTTTATTGGTTTTATAAACTCGTTGATGTATTTAGTCCTTTCTCTTTTTGTTTCTGCAAGTTTTTGAGCAATCTCTTTGTATGCATCTGGTTCCAGGTATTTCATGGCCAGGTCTTCCATTTCAGTTTTAATGACATACAAACCCATACGGTGTGCAAGCGGGGCATATACATAAACAGTTTCTGAAGAAATTTTTAATTGCTTGTCCACCCGCATATGATCAAGCGTACGCATATTGTGAAGACGATCAGCCAGCTTAATTAAAATTACCCGTGGATCATCCGTCAGGGTGAGTAATATTTTTTTAAAATTTTCCGCCTGCTTGGATGCATTTACATCTATTACGTTGGAAATTTTTGTGAGGCCGTCAACAATTTTTGAAATTTCATTTCCAAATTCCCTGTCGATATCTTCCAGGCTGATATCTGTATCTTCTACCGTATCGTGTAAAAGTGAACAGATAGTGGAGCGGACACCCAGCCCGATTTCTTCTGTGCAGATTCTTGCGACGGCTAATGGATGAAGAATATAAGGCTCACCACTTTTTCGCCTCATAGTTTTATGTGCATCAACCGCCATTTCAAAAGCCACCCGGATAGATTTCTTATCTCCGGGTTTTAATTTTGTCTTTAATGACCTTAGTAAGGCACGGTATTCCCTAAGGATCAGTTTCTTTTCCTGCTCCTCATCCAGATTATATTTATGTTTTTTTTCCTGTGTTTCCATGTGGCAATGATAGAAAGCGAATTTACTGAAAAGCAACCGCTTTTTCTGGATGAAATCACTTAGTTTTGCGACCCCAAAGAAAGCTATGAGCCATTAGCTATAAGCTGCGAGCAATAAGTCTCAAAGCTCATAACTCAAAACTCACAGCTGGCAAATCCCGGATGTGGTGAAATTGGTAGACACGTCAGACTTAGGATCTGATGCCGTAAGGTATGGGGGTTCGAGTCCCTCCATCCGGACAAATGCCCCTTACCCCTAAAGGGGAAAAAAGAAGAGTTATATCAACCGTAACTCTTTTTTGTTTTCAAAAAAAATTCTTAACCCCCCTTCAGGGGATGGGGGCTTAAACTATTCACATGGCTACAGTTACCAAAGAAAATATCGGTTTACTAAATGACAAGCTGACGCTCAGGCTTGAAAAAACAGATTACTTGCCCGCATTTGAAAAATCTTTAAAAGAATACAGCAAGAAGGCTAATATTCCCGGCTTCAGAAAAGGAATGGTGCCCGCCGGTTTGATAAAAAAAATGTATGGCAGTTCTTTGTTTACTGATGAAGTTCTTCGCAGCGTGGATCGGGAACTGATTAAATATTTAGAAACAGAAAAGCTTGACATATTTGCACAACCGCTTCCCATGGAAATGGACATCCGCCAGTTGGATGTAAATAACCCGGTTGATTATACTTTTCATTTTGAAGTGGGCATGAAGCCTGAATTCATAATGGCTGATTTGTCTAAAGCAAAAATGACCCGGTATAAAGTAACGGTTACGGAGGAAATGATTGACGCCGAAATTACCCGCCTGCAAAACCGCTACGGGAATATGACTGAGCCTGAAACAGTAACAACAGAAGAGAATGTACTGAATGTGACTTTTACAGAAACTGATGCTGATGGTAATGAAGTGGAAGGTGGAATAAAAAAAGAAAATTCATTACTTGTAAAATATTTTGCAGAAGGATTTCGCAACAAATGGATGGGCAGAAAAAATGATGATAGCGAACTGGTACAGCTAAAATCTGCTTTTGATGAAAAAGAAAGGGAATGGATTATTGGCGATCTTGGTTTGAACAAAGAAGATGCAGCATCAGCAGATAAGTTTTTTAAAGTAGTAATTACAAAGGTTGGCTTGCTGGAAAAAAGAGAATTGAATGAAGAATTTTTCAACCAGCTTTATCCGAACAAAGAAGTAGTTACTGAAAATGATTTCAGAAATAAAGTTAAAGAAGAAATACAGGCTCATTGGAATGCACAATCGAGCAACCAGCTGCAGCATGCGGCCTACCATGAATTACTGGATCATACTCAAATTGATTTTCCTGAAGTGTTTTTAAAAAAATGGATGAAAACACAGGGTGAAAAAGAAAAAACTGAGGAAGAAGCAGAAGCGGAATTTCCAACATTCAAAAATCAATTGAAGTGGACATTAATCAGCGACAGGATTTTAAATGATAATAATATCCAGGTTCAGCCTGATGAGGTTAAAAATTTTGCCAAGCAGCAGTTGTTTGGTTATATGGGCATGGCCAATACAGCAGAAGATCAGCCCTGGGTAAATGATTATATAGATAAAATGATGAAGGACCGTAAGTATATGGAAGATACTTACAACCGCATACAGACTCAGAAAATATTTGAGTGGGCAGAAAGCCAGATTAAGGCTACAGAAAAAGAAATCAGTATGGAGGATTTTGCTAAGATGCAGGAAGAGCATCAGCACCAGCATCACTAATAGTTTCAGTAGCTTTATTATTCTACTCCTGCACAGCAAGAATATCATAATGCTTCCAATTCATTAATTCATCTTCTGAAATAAGCCGGCCTTTATAAACAGGTGTCCCGGCAAAGTAATATATTTTATAATTATAGCTTTTTAGAAATTGATAAAGTCTTTTCCTGTAGTGCAAATCCGAATGTTTAAATACTTCAACCCGTATAGTTGGCTTTTGCCTGCTGATAATTTCTGAAATACTTTCCAGTACGGCGCAATCAAAACCTTCAGCGTCCACTTTAATGTAACGGATAGAAGAAATTAAATTGCTATAATTTCCCTGCAGGTACCTCACTAAATTTTTTCCTTCCACATTTAATTTATAGGCATGCCAGTGTTTCCATTTGTTGATGCCTTCATGAAAACCGCCATTGCAAAAACCAGGGTCTGAATATTCAAAATCTATAAAACAATCTGTAGGCGTAGCAGCAAAAGGTAAAGGGATAATATTTCCTTTTTCACGAATCAAGTCCGCATTTTTTTTCAGTACAGGAAAAACATATTTGTTCGGCTCCAGCGCCAGCACAGTACCTGATTTGCCAACTGCTAAGGCAAGCGGTATCGCCGTGTCACCTGTATATGCACCGATGTCAATAGCAACATCTCCGGGTTTTAAGAATTGCCTCAGAGCAATAATATCTTCCTGTTGTAAATCCATTTTCCCCGCTTTGGGGTGCAGCCATTGCGCCATTATTATTTTTCCCTCATCCGGTAAATTTATTTCAACTGTTTCAAAACCATATTGGCGGGCTTTGGGCTTAAAACCTAATAAATAAGGAAGGTCTTTTAATTTCATTTTGAAAAAATTCAGCAATTACTTGCCAAATTTAGACTTTTTGATTCTTAGTTTTTTTGTAATAATATATTTGTGCCGGACTGTCAGAAATTTTTGTAGATAAATGATTTGGACGGATATTTGATGAATCAGACCAATTGACAAACATTTCCCTTCATCATCAAATATTATTGTAATGAGTATAAAATCCGAATTTGAAAAATATGCGGTTAAGCACCGCGGACTTTCCAGTAACACTTTAAATAGTTATGCCTCTCACATGGTGACTGCCCTTACGCCAAACATTATAGAAGAAAGACCTATGAATGTAGCCGTAATGGATGTGTACAGCCGGTTGATGATGGACAGAATTATTTTCCTGGGCTATCCCATCAATGATGAAGTAGCGAATATTGTTACAGCTCAATTGTTGTTTCTTGATTCTACTGACAGAACAAGAGATATAAATATGTACATCAATAGTCCCGGAGGTAGCGTATACAGTGGTCTGGGGGTGTATGATACGATGCAGTATGTAACACCGGATGTTGCCACCATTTGTATTGGCGTGGCAGCTTCAATGGCCTCTGTCCTTCTGGCTGCGGGTACTAATGGGAAAAGGGCGGCACTCAAACATGCAAGAGTGATGATGCACCAGCCGAGCGGAGCTATTGGCGGGCAAGCAAGCGATATTGAAATTACGGTGGCAGAAATAAAAAAATTAAAAGGTGAATTATATGAAGTGATCAGTAATCATTCCGGCAAAGATGTGAGCCAGATAGAAAAAGATTTTGACCGCGACCACTGGATGACCGCCATTGAAGCAAAAGAATATGGATTGGTGGATGAAGTTTTATTGACAAATCCCAGAAAACAAAAGAAAGATTAAATAACTGTTGCAAAAACATAAAATGTTTTATTAATTAAATTAAAACCATGAACAGAAAACAATTTTTTCATACTGACCCGATAGCTATCGGGTGGAGAAGCGATGATGAAGAACCGGAACGTGAGGACAAGCGGGATGAATTGCAGATGCTGAATAAAAAACTTGAAAAATATTTTTATGAAAAACGTTCCGTCTATCTCTGGGGCGTGGTAGATGATAAAAGTGCAAAAGAAATTGTGTCAAAATTACTTTTACTGGATGCCGATAAACCCGGTGAAGAAATAAAATTTTATATCAACAGCCCGGGTGGGGTAGTAACAAGCGGCATGGTGATGTATGACACAATGCAATTGATTAAATCACCCATCAGCACCATCTGTATGGGACTAGCCGCCTCAATGGGAAGTATTTTATTAAGTGGCGGAGTCAAAGGGAAAAGGTTTATTTATCCGCATGGTGAAGTAATGATACACCAGCCATCACTTGGTGGCCATATCCAGGGTGTAAGCGCTGATTTGGAAATACAGGCTATTCAAACAAGAAAAGTAAAAGAGATTGGGGCAAAAATACTGGCCGTTAATTGTGGAAAAACGGTTGACCAGATTATGAAAGATTTTGACCGTGATTACTGGATGGATGCCAAAGAAGCCATGGAATATGGCATCGTTGATGGAATTGTTGAAAAGCTCTAAAATTCTCTTAAGCAGCTTCTTAACCTCTGAGTATAAAATAAATCCGCCCCAATCGGGGTGGATTTATAATTTTGCAAGTCACGAACCCGTTTTTAGTCCTCCCGATAGCTATCGGGATTATATAATAAAAGCATGGCAAAAAATCCACTTCATTGTTCTTTCTGCGGCCGTAACCGCGATGAGGTAAAAATTCTCATCGCCGGCCAGGAAGGCCATATCTGCGAAAACTGCGTAGAGCATGCCCGTGAAATCATTGAGCAGGAACTGATGACCAAAGATGAAAAGACTCCTTCCTCCTTTAAACTCAATGTTAAAAAACCTGTAGAAATAAAAAAATTCCTGGATGATTATGTCATCGGCCAGGATGAAGCAAAAAAAGTTTTGGCAGTTGCTGTTTATAATCACTACAAAAGATTACAACAAAAACCAGCTGACATTGCTTCCGGTGATGTAGAGATTGAAAAGAGTAATATCATTATGGTGGGTGAAACCGGAACAGGTAAAACACTGTTGGCAAAAAGTATTGCCCGCATGCTGAATGTTCCTTTCGCTATTGTGGATGCTACCGTATTTACTGAAGCCGGTTATGTAGGTGAAGATGTAGAAAGTATTTTAACAAGATTGCTGCAGGTTTGTAATTATGATGTGACTGCAGCAGAACGTGGCATCGTTTATATAGATGAAATAGATAAGATAGCCCGTAAAGGAGACAACCCATCCATTACCCGTGATGTAAGTGGTGAAGGTGTGCAGCAGGGTATGTTGAAATTACTGGAAGGCACTGATGTACTTGTACCACCACAGGGCGGAAGAAAACATCCGGAGCAAAAGCTTATCAAGATAAACACGCAGAATATTCTTTTCATTTGCGGTGGAGCATTTGATGGTATTGATAAAATAATTGCCCGCCGTGTACAGACAAATACGATTGGTTTTAATGTGGACAAGGAACAACAAGAGACCATGAAGAAAAATTTGTTGCGTTATGTAAATGCACCGGACCTCAAAACATTTGGGCTTATTCCTGAGTTATTGGGCCGCTTGCCGGTAGTTACACACCTGGATCCACTGGATGCTCCTACTCTTCGTGCAATTCTAACTGAACCAAAGAATGCATTGATAAAACAATATAAAAAATTATTTGAGCTGGAAGGCATTTCATTAAACATCGAGCCGTTAGTGCTGGATTTTATGGTAGAAAAAGCGGTGGAATACAAACTCGGTGCCCGCGGCCTGCGCAGTATTTGCGAAAGCATATTAACCGACGCCATGTTTGAAATGCCGGGTACTGTGGAAAAAACTTTTGTTTTGGATATTGATTATGCAAGAAGGAAATTTGAAACCAGTAAGATAAGTTTGCTGAAAGTTGCATAACCCCCATCCCCTAAAGGGGAGTTAGGAAAATTCTTTTAACTTTCGATTTCCTTTATCTAACAATTTTTATTAATTATTTAAATTCTTCTTCAAAGGATTATAAAATGAAAGAACTTATTGATCGCCTCATGGCACAGGGATTAACCGAGCAACAGGCAGTTAAATCAATTGAAGTGATAAAAGATTTTGCCAAAGAAAAATTTCCCATTTTCGCCGGGGCTATTGAAAAGATGTTTGATAAATACAAACCTAAAGAGGATGATGATTTTCTGGAATAATTATTTTTTATTTTTTGATCATTCTTCATAAGGTGAAGGGCTCACTGAAGACCAGCCTCCATCAATAATAATTGTTTGCCCGGTAATATGCCGCGATAAAGGAGATATAAGAAATAATGCAGCATTAGCAACGTCACTTACTTTAGCAGCCCGGCCCATGGGTGTAATTTCTGACCAGGTTTTTTCATAGCCTGCATCTCCTGTTGTTCTTTCTGTAATTGTAGCGCCTGGTGCAATTGCATTGATTGAAATATTAAATGGCGACAGCTCAATCACTAAACTTTTTGCGAGCATCTCTATACCTGCCTTTGTCATACCATACGCCGCCAGGTTTTTATGTGCCTGGTGGCCGGTTACTGATGACATGAGTAAAATAGTGCCGCCGGTTTGTTGTTTTTTCATTTGCACAGCGGCTGCCTGTGTAAGAAAAAAACTACCGCCAAGATTTACATTCATCACTTGCTGCAGCGCTTCTTTTTTAAAATCAAAAAAATCACCGAAAGAAGTAATGCCTGCATTGGCAATAGCAATAGTGAGTTTTCCAAATTGATTAACCGCCTCATCAACCATTTTATAAATAAAATTTATATCGGAAGCATCACCGTCTATAGCAATGCATTCACCACCCTCTTTTGTAATTTTATTTGCCGCATTTTTTGCCAGTGTTTCATCAATATCATTCAGCAATACAGAAGCACCACCAGCACATAATTGCCTGGCTATTTCATAACCAATCCCCTGCCCTGCACCGGTTATGATTGCTGACTGATTTGAAAATATTTGCTTATTCATTTTTTCCTGGTTTGTAAACTCTGTGTGTGAATCTGAATATTATACTTCAAAAGATAATCAGAAAAAATTTCTGTTTCAGTTTACATAATTAATTATTTTTTTATTCTAAACCAGTAAAATAAAAAACCCACCTCGTGGTGGGTTAGTAAAAAGGGTACTCTTATTTGGTTTTCCAGTATCAGACTAAGTCCATCATAATGGACATAGCCTTTCGTCCAAAGTTTCTTCCTACTACCCTCTCCACTTGTGGAGAGGGTAAGGGTGAGGCTAGCTGCAACCTCCCTGGTTACCGCAATTATTACATTTATAACAGGTACCGCTGCGCATCATAATATGACCGCACACATTACAAGCCGGAGCATCACTTTGCATTGACCTTGCAGCAGCATTGATAGAATCCATTCCATTTTCATTTTTTGCAACCTGTGCTCTTTGTGCTTTTACGGGTTGTACACCACCGCTTACTATACTAACTACCCTCACACTTGATAATTCAGGCGCTTTCTCATACTCCAGTGATGTTGGTATTTCATCCCAATCATCTTTCCCGGTATTCAATACTTCAGGTTTATCCAGTACATGTACAAGATCTGTTCTGCCCAGGTATTCATAACCCAGGGTGCGGAATATTAAATCAACAATGGAAGTCGTTGATTTGATATTCGGATGTTCTACAAATCCTGAAGGATCAAATTTGGTGAAGGCAAATTTTTCTACAAACTCTTCTAATGGTACCCCATACTGAAGACCAATGGAAATAGCAATAGCAAAACAGTTTAGCATACTACGCATGGTAGCTCCTTCTTTTGCCATGTCTATAAAAATTTCTCCAAGTGTCCCATCATTATATTCCCCGGTACGAAGGAAGATGGCTTGCCCGTTTATTTTTGCTTTTTGTGTAAAGCCTCTTCTTTTTGCAGGCAAAGAACGACGCTCAACAATGCTGGCAAGTTTACGTTTCAGTTTTGTATCTGGAGAAGATTGTACTCTTTTCTGAACTTCTTCCAGCAATTCTTCTACTGTAAGCTGGCTGAGGTCAACAATATTTGATTCTGGCTTACCCGCAGGAGTTTCGGCGAAGGCGGGTTGCTCTTCCTCAACTACTGGTTCAGCCTTTTTCTTTTTATCAGATTTATTACTGAGTGGCTGCGACAGTTTAGAACCATCACGATACAGTGCGTTTGCTTTTAATCCCAATTGCCAGCTTAATAAATAAGCTGCAGATATTTCTTCTACTGTTGCTTCATTGGGCAGGTTGATTGTTTTAGAAATAGCACCACTGATAAATGGTTGTGTGGCACCCATCATACGGATATGTCCATTCGCATGTATAAAACGTTGTCCTTTTTTTCCGCATTTATTGGCACAGTCAAAAACGGGCAGATGTTCATCTTTTAATAATGGTGCTCCTTCCACCATACCGGTACCGCATACATAATCGTTGGCAGCTTCTATTTCATCATCGCTGAAACCAAGTGCTTCCAAAAGACTCCATTCGAAATTATTATATTGTTCAGGCGTAAATCCAAGACGCTGCAAACATTCTTCTCCAAGATTATATTTATTAAAAATAAATCCGATTTCAAATGCTGAAGCAACAGAAGCATCTAATTTTTTTATTTCATCTGCAATAAATCCTTTTTCACTTAATGTCTGATGATTGATATGCGGAGCTCCGGCAAATGTGGCTGAGCCAACAGCATATTTAATGATAGCATCGGTTTCTTTTTCAGAATAACCCAGATTTCTCAATGCAACCGGAACAGACTGGTTGATGATTTTAAAATAACCGCCGCCAGAAAGTTTTTTAAATTTTACTAATGCAAAATCCGGCTCAACTCCGGTTGTATCACAATCCATCACCAGCCCGATTGTGCCTGTAGGCGCAATGACAGTAGCCTGTGCATTACGATATCCGTATTTTTCTCCAAGCTCCACTGCATCATCCCATGCTTTGCAGGCTGCTGTTAATAAATTGGCGGGGCAATATTGTGCTTTTATACCCTGTGGTTTCAAACTTAATCCTTCATATTTATCAGCATCGTAGGCAGCAAGCCGGTGATTATGCATTACACGGAGCATATCTTCCCTGTTCTCTTCATATCTTGGAAAAGTTCCAAGCACATTTGCCATCTCAGCAGAAGTTTTGTATGAAATACCAGTCATGATAGCCGTAATAGCACCCGCAATTCCCCTGGCTTCTTCGCTATCATAAGGAATTCCGCTTACCATTAATAATGTACCCAGGTTGGCATATCCCAAACCGAGTGTTCTGTATTCATAACTTAATTGTGCTACTTCTTTGCTGGGAAATTGTGCCATCAATACAGATACTTCTAATACCACAGTCCACAAGCGGCAGTTATACTCATAACCTTCTATATCAAAAGTGTTCGTGTCTGTATCATAAAATTTCATCAGGTTAGCTGATGCCAGGTTACAAGCTGTATTATCAAGAAACATGTATTCACTGCAAGGGTTAGATGCATTGATACGACCACCCTTTGGACATGTGTGCCACTCATTAATGGTAGTATCATATTGTGTACCCGGATCTGCACAACGCCAGGCTGCATAAGAAATCTGGTTCCATAATTCTCTTGCAGGAATTTTTTTCATCACTCGTCCATCCATTCTTCCTTTCAGTTCCCAATCTCCGTCTTCTTCAAGTATTTTGAAAAATTCATGAGGAATGCGAACAGAGTTATTTGAATTTTGACCACTTACAGTTTTGTATGCCTCTCCTTCATAATCGCTGGCATACCCGGCGTTAATTAATGCACCAACTTTTTTCTCTTCTTCAACTTTCCAGTTTACAAACTCAACTATTTCCGGGTGATCAAGATCGAGGCAAACCATTTTAGCAGCACGCCGTGTAGTACCACCGCTTTTAATGGCACCGGCAGCACGGTCACCTATTTTTAAGAAACTCATCAAGCCGGATGATGTACCACCACCACTGAGTTTTTCTCCTTCACCGCGGAGTTGAGAAAAATTAGTACCAACACCTGAGCCATATTTAAAAATTCTTGCTTCACGAACCCACAGATCCATAATGCCACCATCATTTACCAAATCATCACTTACACTTAATATAAAACATGCATGTGGTTGCGGACGTTCATACGCAGAAGTAGATTTTTTTAATAACCCGTCAGTTTGATCCACATAATAATGTCCCTGTGGTTTTCCTTTTATACCATAGCTTTCATACAAACCGGTATTAAACCATTGCGGAGAATTAGGAACACACATCTGGTTTAATATAGAATAAACCAGTTCTTCATAAAAAACTTGAGCATCTTTTTCTGAATTAAAATAACCATATCGTTCGCCCCACACCCGCCAGCAATTTGCCATACGGTGTGCAACTTGTTTTGCTGATGTCTCACGACCCAGGCTTCCGTCAGTTTGAGGAACTCCTGCTTTTCTGAAATACTTCTGTGCAAGAATATCTGTAGCTATCTGGCTCCATTGCCTGGGAACTTCTACATTATTCATTTCAAATACAACTTCTCCATTAGGGTTTCTGATAACCGAGGTACGATAGTCATATTCAAACATGTCAAATACACTTACTCCTTCACGAGTGAAGCGACGGGGGAACTGCAACCCGCTTTTAGCGGTAGCTGATTTTTTAATGGGCATAGTAAAAAAATTTGTTCGGTTCTGGTTGTTTCCTTCCGGAGTGGAAGGTGATTACGAAAATATTTTTATCATCTTGTATTTCAAACCCTCAAATATCAACACAATGTGGATAAGACGAGTGGATAATTTGCTAAGTCAGTCGTGTGGCAGGTTTCAGGATTTTTACACAACCCTCTTATTTTTTTTGCGAAAATTTTTTTGGAAAATTTGGATGTAATCAGTACAAATATTTTTTACCAATGAAACACTAAAAAGCAGGGTGTTTTGAAAAAAACAAATCAATTTTTTTTATACTGAATACATAAATATTAGCACCGTGATTAAGGTTAACAACAAAATAATAATCGGGTAATAACGTACAAATTAAAATTAATTTATACTGAATTCATAAAAAGAATTATTGTATTACCTGTTCCAATCAGCCGGGAAAAAATAATTTACAAAACCATATTTCTTTTCAAAAACAGCAGCCAAATACTCCATACATAAGCACAATATTTTAAAAATGAAAAAGCCAAAAACTTTTTGCATTTTTGCATTCTATCAACACGTCCCGGATGAAGCAAGGCATTTACCAATCTTTGACTATAAAAAAAATAGAAGGCAAAAAGTCATTTGCCGTACTCATTGACCCCGACAAGGTGAATGCTCCTGTTCTTGATGAACTAATTGAGCTTTCACTTGTAGCCCAGGTGGATTATTTTCTTGTTGGCGGCAGTCTTGTTATCAGCAACAGGCTTGATGAAGTAGTGCAGCATATAAAATCAAATTGCTCCATCCCGGTTATTCTGTTTCCCGGTAGCCCCAACCAGGTAAGTAAGTATGCAGATGCATTATTATATCTCTCTTTAATCAGTGGAAGAAATGCGGAACTATTAATTGGCCAGCATGTAGTATCTGCCCCATTTGTAAAACAAAGTGGATTGGAAATAATGCCAACCGGATATATGGTAATAGATGGAGGAGCTCCTACTACTGTTTCTTATATCAGTAACGCTTCCCCAATACCTGCAGATAAAAATGAAATAGCCATGTGTACGGCCATGGCAGGAGAAATGCTGGGCATGAAATTAATTTATATGGATGCGGGCAGCGGCGCTAAAAAAGCTATTACAGAAAACATGATTGAATCCGTAGCGAAAAATATTGACGTACCGCTTATTGTAGGCGGCGGCATTATTGAACCTGAGAAAGCTTATCTCAACTGCAAAGCAGGTGCTGATTTAATTGTTGTTGGTAATGCCATTGAAAAAGATGCTTCATTAATTAAAGAGATGGCAGCTGCTATTCACAGTGTACTTGTTGTAGTAAAATAAATTTAAGATATACCATTATTTCAATTCATCTACATTCACCCTGCTCGGTGAATCTTTTCCGGCAATAATTGTTTTTGCGCTGATGGCAATGGATTTAATGATCATCGCCATATTTCCCATATCCAACGTTTCAATATGATCAGTTACTTTATGATAGTTGGGTTCATTATCCATTTTAGAAGTGGAAATTGTATGTGCTGGCACACCCAGTCTTGCCAGCGTTGCATTATTTGATCTGTAGAATAAATTTTGCGTGGTATATGGATCAGGATAAAATGTAAAACCCGTTCCTTCCAGGTTTTTTTGCAAAATATTTCCCATATCTGTTTTCTCATAGCCGGTTATATAAGCTGAGTTTTTTCCCCATTTGCTTTCCGTACCTATCATTTCTATATTAAACATGGCCATTACTTTTTCAGGATCCAACTGACGTGAAAAATACTGAGCGCCAAACCCACCTACTTCTTCAGCAGTAAATGCGGCAAAGATGATCGTTCTTTCATTATTATTTAATGCTTTGAAATATTTTGCAAGCATGATAACTGCTGTAGTGCCTGCTGCATCATCATTGGCGCCATTAAAAATTGAATCTCCATCCACTGGCTTGCCCACACCAATATGATCATAGTGACCGGAAAATACTACATACTCATCTTTCTTGCTCTTACCAGGTATTACTGCAACTACGTTTGATAATTTCTGTTCTGCTATTTCATGCTTTGCTTCTATTGTAAATGTAGAAGGACTTGCAGTCGTTAAAACAAATACGACATTGTTTTCTATTTTAAATAATTGTCTTTTAATATTAGCCAGCCTGCTGAAATTTTTTGCATAACTGGTATCCATCAGCACTAAATAGTTTTTGCCCGACCTGACAAATTTTTGCGCTTCCACAAACAAATTTTTCCCGGCCTCCAGCTTTATTTTTTCATAACCGGATTTTTCTGAAATATTAAATTCCTGCCGGCACGTAACAACAATTACATTTTTTATATCCACTTCTTCTCCATCAAATTTGCAGGATGCGCTGATGAATTTTGGTGTGACCATAGAGAATTCCTGCCTGTAACTCCCATTATTATTCAGTGTTTGCAAACCAGATTTTTTAAACTCCCCGGCTATAAAATCTGCAGCTTTATCAATAGAAGGTGTAAATGTTTTACGACCCATCATATCATCAGCACTCAACACTTTTTCAATACGTTCTACTTCTTTGGCGTTAATAATGGCATCAATGTTTTGTCCGAAAACAAAAAAGGTTGTTGTAACCAACAACCCTGTTAAAATAATATTCCTCATTTTGTATTATACTTTTTAAAAATCCGAAATCTGCAATCTAAAATCTTAAATTCTTACAGGCTCATCATTTCTTTAAACTTCACAGTTTGTCTTCTACTTACTTCTATTTTTTCACCACCTT
>Ga0209797_10000496_pt1 | contig 19721 bp, 15 predicted proteins | sample DOMMetBare3Fresh_2_FD_187472 | JGI IMG/M metagenome (GOLD analysis project Ga0209797, IMG submission 187472) | Wetland sediment microbial communities from St. Louis River estuary, USA, under dissolved organic matter induced mercury methylation -... | ecosystem: Environmental > Aquatic >... | reverse complement strand
ATGCGCGGCCGGCCCAATCTGGTGGGCTACACCACCGCCAAGGCAGGGATCCTCGGCCTGACGCGCACGCTGGCGCGTGAACTCGGCGCGCGCAACATCCGCGTCAACGCGCTGGTGCCCGGAGCCATCGTGACCGACCGCCAGACCACGCTGCACCGCGATCCGGCCGCCGACAAGGAGTTCCTCGACGCTCAATGCCTGAAGATCCGGCTCGACCCTGGCCACGTCGCGCGTGCCACTCTGTTCCTCGCGGCCGACGACAGCGACGGCATGACCGGCCAGCATGTGCTGGTCGACGGCGGCATCGCGCAGCAATCAGTCGTCACATGATCCCCCCCGGAGCGCCTTCGGCGCACCCCCCCAGGGGAGCGGCGCTGGCGGACCGGCAGAGCCGGATCCGCGGCGCCTGCTTGGAAAGGTCGGCGCGATGAACGCCGTCGAAGTCCGACAGCGCGCGATCGAAGGCGCGCGCGCGACCCGCATGTTCGACCTCGCCGTGATCGGCGGTGGCGCTACCGGCTGCGGCGTCGCGCTCGACGCTGCTGCGCGCGGGTTCTCGGTCGTGCTGCTCGAGGCGACGGACTTCGCGCAGGGCACCAGTTCGCGCGCGACCAAGCTGGTGCACGGCGGCGTGCGCTACCTCGCTCAGGGCAACGTGTCGCTGGTGCGTGAGGCACTGCACGAGCGCGCCACGCTGCTGGCCAATGCGCCGCACCTGGCGCAGCCGCTGGCCTTCGTGATGCCGGCCTACAAGATCTGGGAGGCGCCGTTCTACGGCGCCGGGCTGAAGATGTACGACGCACTGGCCGGGTCGCGGGGGCTCGGCCCGACCGAGTTCCTGTCGGCCTCGCGTACGCGCGAACTGCTGCCGACGGTGCAGATGCGCGGCCTGGTGGGCGGCGTGAAGTACTGGGACGGGCAGTTCGACGATGCGCGCGTGGCGCTCGCGTTGGCCCGGACCGCCGCGGTCAAGGGCGCGGTGGTGCTCAACCATTGCCCGGTCACGTCGCTGGTGCGCGAGAACGGCAAGGTCATCGGCGTGGTGGCGCGCGACGCGATCGGCGGCACCGAGCTGCGCATCGCCGCGAAGTGCGTCGTCAATGCCACCGGGGTCTGGGTCGACGACCTGCGCAACATGGACCGCGAGCCGGCCTCGGCCGCCATGCCCGGCATCGTCGCACCGAGCCAGGGCGTGCACCTCGTGGTCGACCGCGCCTTCATGCCCGGCACCCACGCGCTGCTGGTGCCCAAGACAGCCGATGGCCGCGTGCTCTTCGCCGTACCGTGGATGGGCAAGACCATCCTGGGCACCACCGACACGCCGCGCGATGACGTCGTTCGCGAACCCACGCCCTTCCACGACGAGGTGGAGTTCATCCTGCGCGAGTCGGCACGCTATCTGTCCCAGGGGGCCACGCGTGCCGACGTGCGCTCGGTCTGGGTCGGGTTGCGGCCGCTGGTCAAGCACTCGGGCGACGACAGCGAGAACACCAAGTCGATCTCGCGCGAACACACGGTGCTGGTCGGGCGCTCGGGCCTCGTCACCGTCACCGGCGGCAAGTGGACCACCTACCGTGCAATGGCCGAGGACGTGCTGGAGCGATGCTTCGACCGCCAGTTGCTGCCGCGTCGTGCCGCTGGCGTGACGGTGAAGCTGCCACTGGTCGGCGCACCGAAGACGGCCAGCGTCTCGATGACGGCGCCGCCCGGCGAACACCTCTACGGGGACGAGGCCGGCTTGTTGCGGGCGCTTCCCGGCGCCGATCACTGGCTGTGGCGCGACGCGGAGTCAGGGCAGGGCGGCTTGAGCGAAGCGATGGTGCGCTTTGCCGTACGTCACGAGATGGCGCTGACGGTGGAAGACGTGCTCGCCCGGCGCAGCCGGCTGCTCTTCATCGACGCGGCCGAAGCCCGACGCCAGGCCGGTGCCGTGACCGCGATCCTGGCCGAGGAACTCGGCCCGGGCTTCGACGCCGCGGCTTCGCAGGCGTCGTTTGAAAAGCTCGCCGCGCAGTACCAGCGCGCGCCCTGACGGGGCACCGATCCGTCAGGCCGACAACACGATGCGCGGTTGCGCGGCATTGCCCTGCGCAATGTGCAGCGTGCCGGGATGCGCCAGCATCTGTTCGCGCAACAGGACCTCGAACTCGTCGGGCGCGACCGCACGGCCGAACAGGAAGCCCTGGAACTCGTCGCAGCCGTGCGCGGCCAGGAAGGCGCGCTGCGCCTCGTGCTCGACGCCTTCAGCCACCACGCTCAGTTCGAGTGTGTGTGCCAGCGCGATGATCGCGGTGATGATGCCGGCGCTGCTGGCGTCGGTGGACAGCTCGCGCACGAAGGTCTGGTCGATCTTCAGGTACGACACCGGCAGCCGCTTCAGGTAGATCAGCGACGAGTAGCCGATCCCGAAGTCGTCGAGTGCCAGACGCACGCCGAGGCTGCGCAAGGCGTGCGCATTGCGGATGCTGTCCTCGGGATCGGAAAGCATCACCGACTCGGTGACTTCGATCTCGAGAACGCCGGTGGGCAGGTTGTAGATGGCAAGGGTCTGCGCCACGCGCGCGGGCAGGCCCTTGTCGCGCAGGTGGTTGGCGGCCAGGTTGATGGCCGTGGGCGGCAGCTCGAGGCCGGCATCGCGCCAGGCGGCCAGCTGCCGGCACACCGCGCGCAGCACCCACTCGCCGATATCGACGACGAGGTTGCACTCCTCGGCCAGCCTGATGAACTCCTCGGGCATCACCAGGCCGCGTTCGGGATGGAGCCAGCGCAGCAGGGCCTCGGCACCGACGATGCGCCGGCCCGCGATGTCCGCGCGTGGCTGGAAGTGCAGCACGAACTCGTCGCGCTCCAGTGCCCGGCGCAGCAGCATCTCGGTGTTCAGGCGCTGCATCGCACGCGCCGTCATCGAGGGATCGTAGAAGTGGAAGCTGCCCTTGCCGGCCTCCTTGGCTCGGTACATCGCGGCGTCGGCATTCTTCAGCAGCGCCTCGATGTCATGGCCGTCGTCCGGGTACAGCGCGATGCCGACGCTGCCACCCACGTACAGCTCGGTACCCTGGATCGTCAGCGGCTTCTCCAGCGCGGACACCAGCCGGCGCGCGATCACGGCCGCCGCATCGGCATCGACGACCTCGGTCAGCATCACGGTGAACTCGTCGCCGCCCAGGCGAGCGATGGTCGTCGCGTCGCCGTCGATCGACATGATGCGGCTGACAGAATCGTGGCTGCGGATCGAGGCCACCAGGCGTCCGCTCACCGCCTGCAGCAACTCGTCGCCCGCGCCGTGGCCGAGCGTGTCGTTGACGCGCTTGAAGTTGTCCAGGTCGATGAACATCAGCGCCACCTTCTGCCCGGTGCGGCCGGCGTGGTCGATCGCGCCTTGCAGTTGCTGCACGAACAGCACGCGGTTGGGCAGGCCGGTCAGGGTGTCGTAGTACGCCAGGCGCCGGATCTGCTCCTCGGCGTCAGTGCGTTGCGTCACGTCATGGATCGCGCCGACCATTTGCAGCGCCTGGCCCTGGCCGTTCAATTCGACCACTTCGACCTGCTGGTGCACATGGCGCACATTGCCGCCGGGGCGCACGATGCGGTGCTGCACCGCGAAGCCCAAGCCATCGCGCACGCCGTTCAGGAAGGCCTCGCGCACGCGGTTGCGGTCCTCCAGGTGCACGCAGGCCAGCAACTCGTCGCGGCGCAACGTGGCCTGGGTCCGGTCGCGGCCGAGGATGCGCCAGGCTTCCTCGGAAGGCACGATGCGGTCGACGTCCACGTGCCACAGCCAGTCGCCCATCTCGCCGATGCGCTGGGCATTGGACAGGCGGCGCCGGCTCTCGTGAAGCTCCTGGATCGCTGCGCTGGCGCGCAGCATGTAGCGCACGCGGTGCGCCAGGATCGGCCAGTTGATCGGTTTGGTGATGAAGTCGGTGGCACCGACGCGAAACGCGTGCTCGATCGACTGCACGTCATCCAGGCCGGTCATCATCACGATCGGCACGTTCTCGCCCCCAGGCATGGCCCGCACCTCACTGCAGGCGGCGAACCCGTCCTTGACCGGCATGCTCACGTCCATCAAGACCAGCTCGGGCATGCCGCCCTGACGGACCAGGTCGATCGCCCGCTGCCCGTTCTCGGCCTCGACGACCTCGAAGCCTGCGCGCGTCAGCGTGGCTCGCGTGAGGCGGCGCCCGCCGGCGTCGTCGTCGACGACCAGAATTCTCGAGGGCTGGCTCATGCGGATACCTTTCCGAGTCCGCGCAGCAGCGGCACGGTGGCATGGAAATGGGACTCGACGCTGGGCAGCATCGCTCGAGCGGCTTCGAGGGCAGCCGCCTTGCCATGTTGCTCGATGTGGCGACACATCTCGCCCAACTGGCTCGCGCCGACGTTCTGGCTGGCGGACTTCAGCGCATGGGCCAGACGCACGATCTCAGCCGCATCGCCAGCGTCGACCGCCGCGCGCAGGGCCGCGATCTGGCCCGGAGCCTCGCCGAGAAACAGCCCCACCACTTCGGCCAGCACGCCATCCGCGTCGTCGGGGTCGAGCGCGCGGATGTTGTCCAATGCGCGCTGGTTGAGCACGATGGTCGCGGAGGCGGGCGCTGCATCGCCCGCGCCGTTCGAGGTGTCGCTGAACACGGGGGCCTCGTCCGAGACGCCGAACTGCGTGTCCTGATGCACGCGCAGCTCCACCAGATGCGGGGGCAGCCAGCGTGCGATCGTGGACACCAGTTGATCGCGCGTGTAGGGCTTGGCCAGGTGGTCGTCCATGCCTGCATCCAGGCACAAGTCGGCGTCCCCGACCAGAGCGTTGGCCGTCAGCGCGACGATGGGAATGCGCGCTGCCGGCGCGCCCGCTGCGGCGGCCCGTTCGGCCTCCCATTGGCGGATCGCACGGGTGGCCGCGTAGCCGTCCAGCACCGGCATCTGGCAGTCCATCAGCACGATGTCATAGTCGCCCTGCTGGACCGCCTGCAGCGCGAGCTGGCCGTTGGCGACGATGTCGAAGGGGCAGCCCATGCGCTTGAACATCTTGCGCGCGACGAACTGGTTGACGCTGTTGTCCTCGGCCAGCAGAACGCGCGCGCGGATGCGGGTGCCGTTGACGGCCACGGATGCCGACGTGCTGGCCTGCGCGTGCGATGCGCCGAGGGCCTGGGTCAAGGCACGGAACAGTTCCTGGCGCCTCACCGGCTTGGACAGGTAGGCGACGATGCCCAGGGCACGCGCGCGCGTCAGTTCGGCGTTCGAGTGCAGCGAAGTCACCATCACCACCGGCAAGTCGTGCAGCTCGGCGTCGCTGCGCACGGCAGCCGTCAGGTCCAGGCCGGTCATCCCGGGCATCTTCATGTCGACGATGGCGAGGTCGATGCGTTCGCCATTGGTGATCGACAGGCGCAGCAGGCCCAGCGCGCTCGGGCCGTCGCAAGCGCTGACGGGCAGCATGCCGGCCAGGCGCACATGGTGGGCGAGGATCTCGAGGTTGGTGGGGTTGTCGTCGACGATCAAGGCCCGGCGCCCGATCAGCTCCTTCGGGTAGGCCACCGGCGGCAATGCGCTGGCCTGCCGAAGCGGCAGCGTGAACCAGAACGTCGAGCCGCGGCCGACTTCACTCGTCGCGCCGATCTCACCGCCCATCAGCTTCACCAGGTGGCGGCAAATGGCCAGGCCCAGCCCCGTGCCTCCGAAACGCCGCGTGGTCGAGCCGTCGGCTTGTGCAAAGGGCGTGAAGAGGTGCTCGAGCTTGGCCTCGGCGATCCCGATGCCGGTGTCGCGCACGCTGACCAGGATGCCGCGCGACGCGTCGCGCCTGACCTCGATCAGCACTTCGCCGCGTTCGGTGAACTTCAGCGCGTTGCCCAGCAGGTTGGTCAGCACCTGGCGGAAGCGGAAAGGATCGCCCTTGATCGCCGTCGGCAGTTGTTCGTCGAAGCTGCAGGTGAGTTCGAGCTCGTTGGCCTGGGCGCGTGGCGCGAGCAGCTGCACCACGTCTTCCATGGCCTGGTAGAGATCGAAATCCATGCTCTCGACTTCGAGCTTGCCGGCCTCGATCTTCGAGAAGTCCAGGATGTCGTTGATGATCGACAGCAGCGTTTCGCCCGAGCTGCGCACCGTCTCCACCAGCGGGCGCTGCTCGTCGGTGAGCGGCGTTTCCAGCAGCAGTTCGGTCAAGCCGAGCACGCCGTTCATCGGCGTGCGGATCTCGTGGCTCATGTTGGCCAGGAACTCGGACTTGGCCCTGCTCGCATGCTCGGCCGATGCCTTGGCGGCGCGCAGCGCCTGCTCGCTGTCGCGCAAGGCGTGCTCGGCGCGTGCCCGCTCGGTGATGTCGAAGAACACCGTGTAGACGCCGACGACCTCGCCCGAGTCGTTGATGTCGGGCACGTGCCGGCCCGAGTGCCAGACCTCGTTGCCGTTGCGGTCGGTTCGGCGCCGTTCGAGCGGCACCGACTCGCCGCGCATCGCCGCCTTGAGTTTGGGCTCGATGTCGGCCCAGACCGCGGGGCCGACCACCTCGCTGACCTTGCGCCCGGCCACGTCGGCTTCGCTGGCACCCAGCCACTGCTGCTGCGCGCGATTGATGTAGCGGTAACGCAGGTCGGCATCGATGTAGGACACCGTCACCGGGATCTGGTCCATGATGGCACGCAGCCGCCGCTCCGAGCGTCGTGCGACGTCGAGTTCGCGCTGTTCTTCGCTCAGGTCGGCAGCGAACGCATCGACACCCACGACTTTGCCCTTGGCATCGCGATGGGCGTGGAACTCCATGCGCAGCATGCGCAGCACACCATCGCTGCCCAGCACCGGGAACTTCACGCTCTGTGAGCTGCCGAGCAACGCAGCGTCCAGCGCCGCGGCCAGGGCGGCCCGATCATTCGGGGCGCACAGGTCCTCGACCCCGCGCCCGGCCAGCGTCTCGTGAGCCAGGCCCAGATGGGTCGCCAACGCCGCACTGCCATGGCTGATGCGCCAGGCGCCGTCATCGAATGCGATGGCGCAATGCAGCGTGCTCGCGGCCGGCAACAGCTCGACGCTGCCGCCCGGCTCGGGCCAGGCCGTCTGTGAGCGCGCACGGCGCGCTTGCAGCAGGAGTTGCAGCAGCAGCGCCGACATGGCCAGCGCCGACAACGGCTCGGACCATCGGTCGAGCACGTTGTCGCGCGCCCACCATGACCAGAGGTTCAATACCAGCACCAGCAGGCCGAACGCCGCCACGAGCAGCGTGACGCTGGCAAAACCGGCGTTCCCGTGCCGACGTGTCGATCGGGGTCGATGTGTCATGTCGCGACGTACCCCCACTGCGGCGTCCACCCCATGGCGCCTGCGGCGTCGTGAGGCGGCACCAGCTCGGACAAGTCCAGCCGCCAAAGTTCGCCGTTGCGCAACGGCTCGGACCTGGGCAGCGCCAGCCGTTCGCGCAGCACGCGAGCGACGCCGCGGCTGCCGATCAACATCGGGGACGCGAAGCGGCGGGCCAACAGCGCGCGGATCGCGCCATCGATGCGTGCCGCAAACACCGCATTGGACTCACCGCCCGGCGGCGTGACGCCCTGTGCCAGCGCGGCTGCGTTGTCGGCCACCGGCTGCATGTTCCAGTCGCCCAGGAGGCGTTCCCGGAATCCCGGTTCGATGATCACCGGCAGGCCACCGAGCAGTTCACTGGCGATGCGCGCGCTCTCGTGGGTGCGTTGCAGGTCGCTGGCGAAAATGGCGTCCACCGGCCAGCCTTCGGCCAGCACACGACGCGCTGCCTGCACGACCTGTTCGCGGCCGGTGTAGCTCAAGGGCGCGTCGAGATCGCCGCCACAACGCAGCCCGTCCAGGTTGGGCTGCGTCGCACCGTGGCGCACGAGGATCAGAGTTCGGGCGGTCACGCTGTGCCTCATCGCAACGCGCTGTAGGGGGCGAAGGGGATCGGGGCGCCCGAGTGGCGTTCGCGCGCCGGCGAGTGCAGGACCGACCACTGCGCATCGACCGGATGCAGGCCTTGCAGCCATTCTCGGATGAAGGCGATCTGGTTGCGATCGGCCAGCAGCGGGGCATGCCCGGTGTCGGGCAGGTGCATCAGCGTGATGCGCTTGTCGCGCGACATGCGCTCGATGGTCGGCGCGAGCAGTGCATCGGACTGCATGCCGTGGATCAGCAGGACCGGGCAGTCGACCGCCTGCCACTGCGACCACTGCTGAAGACTGGTGCGCGCGTTGGCGCGATAGGCCTGCAGGGCGCGAACGTCGTGACGGTACACGCGCCCGCCCTCCTCGTCCGACCAGCGCGTCTGGTGGAACGTGAGATTGAAGCGGATGTCGTCGCTCACCGGTCCGTCGTTCTTCTGCGAGGCGCCGATGCGGCGCAGCATGTCGGCGGGGTCGCGAAAGACGTAGTGCCGCGCCAGGGTCTGGGCGCGGCGGCGGCGCCGGTTGACCGGGATGTGCGGGCCGATGTCGTTCAGGATCAGGCGGTCGATCAACCTCGGGTGCTTCGCGCAAAGCGCGATCGCGGCCGTGCCGCCCATCGACGAACCGAGCACGGTCACCGGCTTGCCGCCCAGATGCATGATCAGTTGGCGCAGCTGTTCGGCGTAGGTGTCGATCGAGTAGTCCCCCTGGTCCGCGAGCCAACCGGAGCGGCCGCGCCCGACCCAGTCCATGCAGATCAGGCGAAATTCGTCGCACAGGTCGGAGGCAAGGTAGTTGAAGCGCATCGCCACGCTGGCGACGCCGCCCAGGCAGATCACCACCGGCGCATCGCGCGGACCCCAGTCGGCGTAGGCCACGTTCACCTTGTAGGGCCGCTTGAGGCGGCGCACCGTCTCCGGCTGCAGACGCGTCGGGTGCATGTAGTCGAAGTGAGCCAGCCTGAACTGGCCCTGAAAGCGGCCGACCACCTGACTGGCCACGGCCACGTACTGCTTCCAGTTGCTGAGCTCGCGCCGACGCGTCGTGGCCACCGGGGGCTCCCAATGCAGGTCGAACAGTGCGGCAGGCACCGTGTCGCCTGCGGCCTCGTCGCGGGCAATCCAACTCACAGCGGCCAGGGCGCTCATGTTTGTTCTGTTGACTCTCTGGTTGTTCGGAATCCTGCGTCCAGGCGTTGCGGACCCTCCCGATACACGACATCGCCCGGCACGGGCTCGATGGGTTCGAGACCGCGCTACAAAAAGTGTCGACGAGGCACGCAGTCGAGCAGCGGCACTATTGCACGTGAAGTCACGGTGACCGGGTGCGACAGGCGACGTCCGTGCATGAGTGCGCGCTCTGAGCGTCGGCGGTCGCGAGTGCGGCTGCGCTCACTGCATGGCATGTTGTCGGTGGACGCGCGACGCAACTCCACAAACTGGTGCTTTTTTCTCGTGTGGCGCGTCTGGGCATCTGCAGGGACTGGCGCTGCCTGCTTAGACTGCGCCGCGATGGCTCTCGCCTCAGCGTGCCGTCTTCATCGATCGAAGCTACCCACCGAATGAACAAAGTCCGCTCGCAAATGATCCTGGTCGCCGTCCTGGTGTGCCTGTTTGCCGTCGGCATGGCGGGTCTGCTCAATTTCTTCAAGTACCGCGCGACGTCCGACCGCCTGATCAAGGACCGCCTGGTCGTCACCGGCGCCGGTATCGAGAACAGCATCCGTTCGTCGCTGGCGCTGGGCATGCAGTTCTCCGACCTCGGCACGCTGCCCGAGATGCTGGATCGCGAGCGCTCGACCGACCTCTTGATCCGCACGATCGAAGTGTTCGACACCGAGGGCAATTCGCTTTACAGCACCGACCGCCTGCGCGCGATGCGCGGCGTTCCGGCGGCCTGGGTCGCCGAGGCGAAGGATGCCGGCGACGACCAGTGGATGGTCAAGGCCGGCGCGAATTCGGCGGTCGGTCTGCCGATCAAGAACAGCTTCGGCCTCGTGATCGGGCAGGTCGCGCTGCGTTTCGACGACGCCCAGTTGCGTGAATCGGTGATGGGTGTCGCACGCGAATTGGCTCTCATCAGCCTGGTGCTCTTTGTCGTCTCCGCGACCGTGGCGTCGCTGGCGCTGATGGCCGTGATGAACCGCATGTCGAAGGATCTGCGGGTCGTGGAGGAAAGCCTGGTGCGCGGGCCGGGCGGCGCGCCCGCCTCCATGCCGGCGATCCGCGGCCCGTTCGCTCGTCCATTGCGGCGCTTCTTCGACACGGTGCGCAGCGCCGAGTCGCAGATCGCGGCATTGCGAAGCCGCCTCGGGCAGGGATCCGGCCCATGAGCCGCTGGGCCGTTCCCAAGGCGAATACCGAAGCGCGAAGCGCGGAGGTTGCCTGATGAGCCGCTCGTACCTGCGCGCGATCTACCTGCGCCTGGCCGGCGTGGTGATGCTGGTCATCGTGCTTGCCCTGGCGGTCGGCGCGTACGCCTCGCACAAGGTGTTCGAGCAGAGGCTGGCGCCGGAGATGGCCAGCAAGGTGGCCTCGGGTGGTGCGTCGGCGCGCGCCGTGCTGCTGCGGGCGATGGAACACTCGGTGGCCTTCAAGGAGATCTACGGGATCGAGCAGACCTTCGACGAGCTCAAGACCGCGATCCCCGACGTCGCCTACATCGCTGTCACGGATGCGAGCGGTGCGGTCGCCTACGAGCGCTTCACGCGGCCCACCGGTGTGCTCGAGTACTTCCGGCGGCCCGAAGTCCTGGCGCGGTTCGACAATCCCCCGCCGATGGGCGCGACGATACGCGTCGCAGACCAGTACCTGGTGTCGCTGCCGATCGTGTCGACGCAGCAGCAGCGCATCGGCATGCTGCACATCGGCGTCAGCGTGGACTTCATCAGCCGCATCGTCACTGACATGCTGTTCGACGTGCTGGTGGTGCTGGTGGTGGCACTGTTCGTCACGCTCGAGCTGCTGCACTTCCTGGCCGGGCAGCGCATCGAGACGGCCTTGCAGGTGCTCGGAGACTCGTTCGAGCGCGGCGCCGGCGGCGACTTCCGCGTCGCGCCGCCGCAAGGCAGCGACCGCGCATTCGCCAGTGTCGTGCGGGCCCTCGAGGGCGTCCGTGAGCGCGTCAACAGGAGTTTCGAGGCCCTGGTGCTCCAGCTCGAAGCAGTCGGTCGGCGCCCGGCGCACGAGCGACCGGCAGATCTCGACGCGACCCGCGCAGGCATGCTCGAGGTGGCGCGCCGGTTCCAGTTCGGAAACACGACCCAGGCAGTCGAGCGCGGCGACGAAGGCGGGCTGTCCAAGGTGCGTGCGCCGTTGTTCGCTTTCATCCTGGCCGAGGAACTGACGCGTCCCTTCCTGCCCGGTTACGTGAAAGACCTGCTGGTGCCGATCCCCTGGCTGTCGCCGGAAATCGTGGTCGGCCTGCCGATCGTGCTGTTCATGCTGATCGTGGCGCTGGGCCAGCCGTGGATGGGCGCCTACAGCGAACGCGTGGGGAACCGGCAAGCGATGCTCCTTGGCGCGCTGATCGCGGCGGCCGGGTTCGGCGCCAGTGCGATGGCCGGCAGCGTGCTGGACCTGTTGATCTGGCGCTCGCTGTGCGCCGTCGGCTACGGTCTCGTGTTCGTCGCCGCCCAGGCTCACGTGCTCGAGCACTCCGACGGGCCCGGCCGCGCGCGCAGTTTCGCGGTCTTCATCGGCGCCATCATGGTGGCCACGGTGTGCGGGCCTTCGATTGGCGGGATCCTCGCCGACAACATCGGCGAGCGCATGACGCTGGCCGTGTCCGCGCTGCTGGCGCTGGGCTCGACGGCCGCCATCCGCCTGATGCCGCAAGTGCCCGAGGAGCGCGCGCCGCGCCAGGGGGTCAACATGCCCCGCTTGCGCGACTTCGGCGCGCTGCTGGTCAACGGTCGCTTCATGCTGGTGACCGGGCTGGCGGCGATTCCCGCCAAGATCCTGCTGACCGGGATGTGCTTCTACCTGGTGCCGCTGTTCCTGCTGTCCATCGGCAGCACGCAGTCGGTGGCAGGTCGTGTCCTGATGACGTACGGGGTGGTCATGGTGCTCGTGTCGCCGCTGGCCGCGAGCCTGGCGACCACGCGCGCGCGCATGGAGCGACTGGTGGCCGCGGGCCTGGCCGTCTCGGGCGCCGGCGGCATGATGCTGCTGGCCGGCGACCATGTGTTGTGGGTCTTTGCGGCGGTGTTCCTGGTCGGCCTGGGGCAGGCCATGTCGATGGCCGCGCAAAGCGCCCTGGTGCGCGAACACTGCGAGCGCGAGGTGGCCGTGCTGGGCGAGCCCGTGGTCTACGGCGTCTACCGCCTGCTCGAACGCATGGGCAACGCGCTAGGCCCGATCCTCGCGGCGCTGCTGGTGATGGCCATGGGTTACCGCAGCAGTTTCGTTGTCACGGGCGCTGCGGTACTCGCCTGTGGCGTGTTGTTTGCCCTGTTCACCTATCTGCTTCAACGGCGTGCGGTAAGCGTGCCGCGCGTCTCGGTTCGCGCGGCCTGAATTCAACGAGAGAGATCTGCCATGAACGACTTCATTTCAAGACGCAGCCTGATTGCCGCTGCATTGGCATCGTCCGCCGCGCCGGGCCTGGCATGGGCGCAGGCCAAGCCTTCGACGGCTCCAGCCGCGGCTGCCAAGCGGCCTCCGGCTGGACGCACGCTGCGCATCTACGCGATCACCTTCCGCGGCATGACCGAGGTCGAGAAGGGCTTCGAGGAGCATTTCGCCTCGCGCAAGATCCCGGTGCAGATCATCTACCGCGACATCAACCGCGACGCGAGCCGCATCCCGGCCCTGCTCGACGAGATCCGCACGATGCGTCCCGACCTCATCTACACCTGGGGCACGAGCGTGACGCTGGGCGTGGTGGGCCCCTACGACACGCCGACGCCCGAGAAGTACATCTCCGACATCCCGGTCGTCTTCACGCTGGTGGCCGCCCCCGCGCTGGCCAAGATCGTGGCCGAGGACGGACACGCGCGCCCCAACCTGACCGGCGTCGTGCACGTGGCGCCGATACCTGCGCAGGTCCAGGCGATGGCGGCCTACCGACCGTTCAAGTCGCTGGGGGTGCTGTACACGCCGACCGAACAGAACTCCGTGGTGATCGTCAACGAATTGCGCAAGCTCGGAGTCGAGAAGGGCTTCACGCTGGTGGATCGCGCGTTCAAGCTCGATGCGAACAACAAGCCCATGGCGGAAGGCGCGGCCGACCTGGTGCGCGAATTGAAGGAGCAGAAGGCGCAATGGCTGTACCTGCCGCCGGACAGCTTCCTCGGCACGCTGGCGCAGGACACCATCATCCCGGCTGCGATGGCGTTGGGTCTGCCGACCTTCGCATCGACCGAGCAGTTGATGCAGGCTGGCGCCCTGTCAGGGTTGGTGAGCCGCTATCACAGCGTGGGGCAGTTCACGGCCTTCAAGGCCGAGCAGATCCTGCTCGAGAAACTGTCCCCGTCGCGCATTCCGATCGAGCCGCTCAAGCGCTTCTCGTACCAGGTGCGAATCAGCGCGGCCGAACGCCTGAAGCTCATGCCGCCGCTGCCGATGTTCAACTACGCCGAGATCATCACCGACACACCGGTCTCTCAGTAAGGCGACGCAGCCGCTCAGGCAGCGGCCAACTTGCGGCGACGCGGCCGATCAACCGTCGGCGTACTTGACCGAACAGCCGTAGGGGCGAGTGACGGCCTGGGCCACGGCCCTGCCCGCGGCGATGTCCGCCAGCGCCGCATTGACATGGTTCTTCGCCGTCTTCGTGTCGGCCGGGTTCGCGCTCGGCCTGTCGTCGATGGCGCCGGCGTAGACCAGTGTGCCCCGGGTGTCGACGATGTACAGGTGCGGCGTGGTGCGCGCGCCGTAGGCACGGCCGACCTTGCCGTCACTGTCCATCAACGTGGCGCTCGGCGCGGCGTTCTGCGCCTTCATCCAGGCGTTCATCTCGGCCGGCTTCCTGTAGTCATAGTGGCTGGGGTGCGTCGAATTCACCGAAAGCCACACCACGCCCTGTGCGGTCGCGCCCTTTTGCGTGCCTTGCATGTTGGCGCTGTCGTAATGCTTGCGCACGTAGGGGCAGCCGGGGTTGACCCACTCCAGCACCACGGTCCGGCCCTTGTAGTCGGCCAGCGAGACCGGCTTGCCCGCGGTGTCGGCCACGCTGAAGGATGGGGCGGCCTGGCCGACGATGGCCTGCGCCGCCGCCTGCGCACACGCCAGGACGAGGCCCCAGAGCAGAAGGTTCTTCATGACTTGCTCCTATGGCGACGCCAGCGCGTCGCGAACGGTCTGGACGGTCAGCAACTCGGGCAGCAGGACGGGGGCCGCGCGGCCGGGCTTGTAGATCGCATACACCGGCACGCCGCTGCGACCCAGGCGCGCCAGTTCCTGGCTGATCGCCGCATCGCGCCGGGTCCAGTCGGCGCGCAGCAGCACCACGCGTGCCGAGTCCATCTCGGACAGCAACCCGGCGTCGCCGAGGGTGGTGCGCTTGTTGACCTGGCAGGTCACGCACCAGGCTGCGGTGAAGTCGACGAAGGCGCTGCGGCCCTCGGCGTTGATCTGCGCGACGCGCTCGGTACTCCAGGGCTGCCAGCGCTCGAGTGCACCGGTCGGCACGGCGGCATGGGCCTCGCGCCAGGTCGGCAGGGCCCAGGCCAATGAAGCACCCAGCAGGGCGACGCCGATCGCAGTCCAGGCCACGCGCGCCACGCGCGTGCTGTCCACGCGGCCCCAGGCCCACAGCGCGAAGGCCAGCGTGAGCAGCACGCCGAGCAGCGCCGCCGCGCCGTCCACGCTGGTCTGCTGGCCGAGCACCCACACCAGCCAGACCACGGTGGCCAGCATCGGAAACGCCATCACGGTCTTGAAGGTGGCCATCCACATGCCTGGCTTGGGAATCGCGCGCGCGACGGCCGGCCAGGCGCTCATCACGAGATACGGCAGGGCCATCCCCAGGCCGAGCACCGCGAACAGCAGCAGCGCCTGCGCGGCGGGTAACGTGAAGGCGATGCCCAGCGCGGCGCCCATGAAAGGGGCCGTGCACGGCGAGGCCACCGCGACCGCGAGCACGCCGGTGAGGAAACTGTCGGCCAGCGGATGGCGCAGCCGCATCGAAGCCAGGCCGGACGGCAGGATCGAGCCGAATTCGAACAGGCCACCCAGGTTGAGCGCGATCAGGGTGAACAGCACAGCCAGCAGGGCGACGAAACCCGGCGACTGCAACTGGAAGCCCCAGCCGATCTGCTCGCCGCCTGCACGCAGCGCGATCAACACGGCGGCGAGTGCGACGAATGACAGCACCACCCCTGCGCCGTAGGCGATGCCGCCGGCCACCAGCGCACGACGGCTGTGCGCGTGGCCGGCGAAGCCGAGCACCTTCAGCGACAGGATCGGGAACACGCACGGCATCAGGTTGAGCAACGCGCCGCCAGCGAGGGCCAGCACCAAAGCGAGGCCGAAGCCGATCGCTGCCGGCGTCGTCGTCGTCGGGTTCACGGCAGGGTTGGCTGCGGCGACCACTGCCGCGGCCGAGGGGGCGACGATGGCGGGCCAGGCGCCAGCGATCGCAAAGCCCACACGCACGCCGGCCTTCTGCCCGGCAGCGACAAGCACCGCGTCCATGCGCGCCGGACTCTCGAAACGCTGCGGAGAGACCGGCACGTCGGCGTGCCAGGTGGCACCGTCCCAGTGGGTCTTGAACTTCGCCGCGTGATCGATCACACCGGCGGCCTCGGTGAAGAAGTCCAGCGCCTTGCCCTGCAAGGCCGGTGGCAGTCCCGTCACCGCCAAGCGCAACGCGCGGGCACCATCGACCAGTTCGGCGCTCACCCGGGCGTCAGCGATGTCCTTCGGCGTGGCGGCCCAGGCCGCGTCGAACAGCGCCGCATGGCCTGCGGTCGAGGCCTGCAGCGGCAGCTTGAGCGCGAACTCGCCTTGTTGCGGGATGCACACGTCCTTGCACACCAGCCACTGCGCACTGAGCTTGATGTCGAGTGTCTGGCCGCTGAAAGCGGGCGCAATCGTCAGAGGCACCGGCAGCAGCAACTTGCCCTCGTAGCCGTAGTTCATTAGCGGGCCCACGGGCAGGCGCTGCGGCGTCGGCCAGGCGATCTCGCCGGCGCTCGCACCCGCGGGCAACTGCCACGCGAGCGTGGTGGGCAAGCCCGAGTCACCCGGGTTCTTCCAGTAGGTGTGCCAATGCGGCTGGTGTTCGATGACGAGGCCGAGCCACAGCGGCTTGCCGGGCGCCACCCCGTCGGGCGCGTGCGCGACCAGTTCGGTGCGCACCTCGTCGGTCCTGACCACGGTGCCCTGTGCGCCGGCCGCGCCGGGCAGGGCCGCGGCCAGCGCGAGAAGAAACAGGATTCGTGGCGTCACGGTGCTGCGAGCGTAGTGCATCACCGAAGTTCCGGCGCGCGGGGGGCGATCGTAATGCGCAACATGCCCCGTATAATCCCCCGGCTTTGCTGGACGCACCCGTGGGCCTGACGCCGCCAGACCGGAACATCCGCTCCGACCGGTGGGACGACGACCCGGATGAGGACGGCAGGCAGCCATTTCGACGCTGGACGCGCCAGGAGGTGCAGGCGTCGTTTGGCCCTGGAGCCAGGAACCCGTATGCGGTATTGCCGTGGCGGGTGATCGCGGTGCAGATCGTGGTCGGGTTGGGGGTGGCGCTCGTTGCGGGCCTCGTCACCAGCACAGTGGAGGTTTTCTGGTCGGCGCTTTACGGCGCCGGCGTGGTGGTGGTGCCGGGAGCCCTGATGGCGCGCGGCATGACCAGCAGGCTCACCAGCTTGTCGCCCGGCGTCAGCGCTGTCAGCGTCATGTTGTGGAGTCTGGTCAAGATAGGGGTTTCGGTGGTCATGCTGATGCTGGCTCCGAGACTGGTGCAGATGCTGAGTTGGCCGGCCCTGCTGGCGGCGATGGTGACCTGCATGCTGGTGTACTGGCTGGCGCTCTTGAAGCGCGGCCGCTGAGAACGAGATCGGACGGGATAACTACGAAATGGCAGCCGACGCCCACGCGCCCACCGCTGGTGAGTACATCGTTCACCACCTGACCCATCTGGGGACGGGCAAGCCCAAGAACCTGGTCGATTTCTCGGTCGTCAACTACGACTCGGTGTTCTTCTCGATCCTGCTGGGCGTCCTCGGCTGCTTCCTGCTCTGGAAGGCTGCGCGTGCGGCCACCTCGGGCGTGCCCGGGCGCTTCCAGGCCGCAGTGGAGATCCTGGTCGAGATGGTCGAGAGCCAGGCCAAGGGCATCGTCCACAACGCGCACAGCCGCAAACTGGTGGCGCCGCTCGCGCTGACAGTGTTCGTCTGGATCTTCCTGCTCAATGCGATGGACCTGCTGCCGGTCGACCTGCTGCCGATGGTGTGGGGGTGGATCTATGGCGCGGCGGGTCACGACCCCGAGCATGCCTTCCTGCGCGTCGTGCCGACCGCGGACCTGTCGGTCACGATGGGCCTGTCGGTCGGCGTCCTGATCACCTGCCTGGTCTACAACGTGAAGATCAAAGGCTGGGGCGGCTGGATCCACGAGTTGTTCGCCGCGCCATTCGGCGACCACTGGGCGCTGTACCCGTTCAACTTCGCGATGCAGATCGTCGAGTACGTCGCCAAGACGGTCTCGCACGGCATGCGGCTGTTCGGCAACATGTATGCCGGCGAGTTGATCTTCCTGCTCATCGCGCTGCTCGGCGGCGCCTTCACGCTCTCGCTCGGCGGGTTCACGCTGGCCGCGCTGCACATCGTCTCGGGCACGGTGTGGGCCATCTTCCACATCCTGATCATCACGCTGCAGGCGTTCGTGTTCATGATGCTGACGCTGGTTTACGTCGGCCAGGCGCACGATTCGCACTGATCACTTTTCTCATTACCAACCTACAACAGGAGTCATCATGGAACTCATCGGTCTCGTCGCGCTTGCCGCAGGTGTCATCATCGGTCTGGGCGCCATGGGTGCCTGCATCGGCATCGGCGTCATGGGCAGCAAGTACCTCGAGTCGGCCGCGCGTCAGCCCGAACTGATGGGCGAATTGCAGACCAAGATGTTCCTGCTCGTCGGCCTGATCGACGCCTCGTTCATCATCGGCACCGGCATCGCGCTGTGGTTCACGACGGCCAACCCGTTCATCGCCCAGCTCGCCAACCTGCCGAAGTGATTTGGCCCACCCCCGGAGCGGCTGCGCCGCTTCCCAAGGGGGCAACGGCAGCGGCCCGGCGAAGCCGGTTCCGCCGCGTTCGCTGGGTTCAATCATTGCGCGAGGCAATCACATGAGCATCACCGCGACATTCATCATTCAGATGATCGTGTTCCTGATCCTGGTCGGGTTCACGATGAAGTACATCTGGCCGCCGATCACCGCCGCGCTCGACGCGCGTGCCAGGAAGATCGCCGACGGCCTGTCGGCCGCCGACAAGGCCAAGGCCGAACTGGCGCAAGCCAACCAGCGCGTCGAGCAACAGCTCGCTGCCGCCCGCAACGACGCGGCCAAGCGCCTGGCCGACGCCGAGCGCCTGGCGCAGTCGATGGTCGAAGAGGCCAAGGGCCGCGCCAGCGCCGAAGGCGCCAAGATCGTGGCGGCCGCCAAGGCCGAGGCCGAGCAGGAAGCGAACAAGGCGCGCGAGGCGCTGCGTGACCAGGTGGCCGCACTGGCCGTCAAGGGTGCCGAGCAGATCCTGCGCAAGGAAGTCAACCCCGCCGTGCACGCCGACCTGCTGGGCCGCCTCAAAGCGGAACTCTGATGGCAGAGCTCGCCACCATCGCCAGGCCCTACGCCGAAGCCCTGTTCAGGGCCCGCGGCGGTGCCGCAGCAGCGGATCAGTTGAGCGCGCTGGCCGCCCTCGCAGCCGATGCGCAGTTGCGCCAGTACGCCGGCAACCCGAAGGTCGAGGCCGCGCAGGTCTTCGACCTGATGTGCGGCGTGGTGAAGGTGCCGCTGTCCTCGCAAGTGAGCAACTTGCTGCGCACGGTGCTCGACAACGGCCGCCTCGATGCGCTGCCCGAAATCGCCGCGCAGTTCCATGCCCTGGTCAACGCGCAGTCCGGGGTGTCCGACGCCACGATCTACAGCGCCTTTCCGATCGACGGCGCGCAACTGCCCGGCGTGGTGGCCACGCTGGAGAAGCGCTTTGCCCGAAAACTCAATGCCAGCGTGGTCGTGCAGCCCGAGCTGATCGGCGGCATTCGCGTGGTGGTCGGCGACGAGGTGCTCGACACCTCGGTCAAGGCCCACCTCGAACAGATGAAGGTCGCGCTCGCCGCCTGAGCCCAGGGCCGCGCAGGCGGCCCCGCCCGAGACACCGGAGAAAACTGAAATGCAACTCAACCCCGCAGAAATTTCCGAACTGATCAAGAGCCGCATCGAGGGCCTCGCGGCCTCGTCGGACATCAAGAACCAGGGCACGGTGGTCTCGGTCACCGACGGCATCTGCCGCGTGCACGGCCTGTCGGACGTGATGGCCGGCGAGATGCTCGAGTTCCCGCCCACGAAGGACGGCCAGCCGACCTTCGGCCTGGCGCTCAACCTCGAGCGCGACTCGGTGGGCTCGGTGATCCTGGGCGAGTACGAGCACATCTCCGAGGGCGACACCGTCAAGTGCACCGGCCGCATCCTGGCCGTGCCCGTGGGCCCCGAGCTGATCGGCCGCGTCGTCAACGCGCTCGGCGCCCCGATCGACGGCAAGGGCCCGATCAACGCCAAGATGACCGACGTGATCGAGAAGGTCGCGCCGGGCGTGATCGCGCGCCAGTCGGTGAGCCAGCCGGTGCAGACCGGCCTGAAGTGCCTGGACTCGATGGTGCC
>Ga0209797_10000493_pt1 | contig 19778 bp, 21 predicted proteins | sample DOMMetBare3Fresh_2_FD_187472 | JGI IMG/M metagenome (GOLD analysis project Ga0209797, IMG submission 187472) | Wetland sediment microbial communities from St. Louis River estuary, USA, under dissolved organic matter induced mercury methylation -... | ecosystem: Environmental > Aquatic >... | reverse complement strand
GTCGCCGCGGTGTGGCCGCTGGCGCGCCAGGGCGGCCATGGCTACGGCCGCGAGTTGGCCCGCAACCCGCTGATCATCGCGACCGCGGCGGGTCTGCTGGCCAATGCGCTGGGCCTGCGCCTGCCCGAGTTGGCCTCGGTCACGCTGCAACGCATCGGCAGTGCCGCCGTGCCGTTGGGCCTGATGGCGGCCGGCGCCGGCTTGCGCTTCGGCGCGCTGCGCGAGGGAGCGGGCCTGGCGGTCGCGCTGATGGCCATCCGCCACGCGGTGTTGCCCGCGCTGGCCATCGTGCTGGTGCTGCTGCTGCAACTGCCGCTGGCCCAACAGGCCGTGGTGGTGGCATTCGCGTCACTGCCCACCGCCAGCAGTGCGTACGTGCTGGCCGCCCGAATGGGCGGCCACGGCGGCTATGTGGCCGGCCTCGTGACCGTGTCGACGCTGCTGGCGATGCCGGGTCTGCCGTTGGCCCTGGCAGCGCTTTCAGCGCTGCGCTGACACGGGCTCGAGCGCCCACTCGATGTGCTCGCGGACCAGCCCATCGGCCAGCGGCAGCGCGGCGCGAAGCGCCTGCTCGATGGCGGCATCGTGTGCGGCCCGCAGCGCATTGCCCAGTGCGACGGCCAGATTGCGTCGCCAGCGGACGTAGCCGATGCGCCGGATCGCGCTGCCTTCGGTGCGTTGCAGGAACTCCGCCTCGCTCCATGCCCAGAGCTGCAGCAGCGTGGCTTGCGACCAGTGCGCGCGGGCTTCGAAGTCGGGCAGATCGGACCTGCGGGCGTACTTGTTCCACGGGCAAGCGAGCTGGCAATCGTCGCAGCCAAGGATGCGGTTGCCCACCAGCGGCCGCAGCTCCGGCGCAATGGCGCCTTCGTGCTCGATGGTCAGATAGGAGATGCAGCGTCGCGCATCCAGTCGATACGGTGCCACGATGGCCTGGGTCGGGCAGACATCGAGGCAGGCCCGACAGCTGCCGCAATGCGACGCCGCCTGCGCCGTCACGGGCAGCGGCACGTCGACATAGATCTCGCCGAGGAAGAACATCGAGCCTGCGTCGCGCGACAGGGCCAGCGTGTGCTTGCCGCGCCAGCCGGTGCCGCTGCGGTCGGCCAGCTCGACCTCGAGCACGGGCGCCGAGTCGGTGAACACACGATGACCGAACGGACCGATCGCATCGGCCAGCCGGTCCGCCAGCCGCTGCAGACGCTGGCGCAGCACCTTGTGATAGTCGCGTCCTCGCGCATAGAGCGACACGACGGCCTGGCCGGGCTCGAGCACACGCGCACGCTCGACGGCCATCCAGTCGTCCGCGATGCCGCGCGGCAGGTAGTCCATGCGCGCCGTGATCACACGCAGCGTACCCGGCACCAGCTCGGCGGGGCGTGCCCGCTTCATGCCATGCGACGCCATGTAGCGCATGTCGCCGTGGAATCCGGCGTCGAGCCAGGCGCGCAATCCGGGCTCGGCGGAGGCCAGGTTCACGTCGGCCACGCCGATCTGTGAAAATCCGAGCTCCAGCGCCCACAGGCGCAGCTGTTCGAAGGTCTTTGCACCGTCGATGCCTTCGGAGCCCGATCCGCCCTCGTGACGCATACGCCGATTCTAGAAAGCCGCCATATCACCTGGTCCGATGAGGCCGAATGTGCTGCCTTCGCCGCCGAGATGGCGCGCAAACCGGCGTTGACCGATGCCTTGGTGACTCTCGCGGGGCCGCTGGGCGCCGGCAAGACGACGTGGGTGCGTCATCTGTTGCGCGCGCTCGGCGTGACGGGGCGCATCAAGAGCCCCACCTACGCCCTGATGGAGCCGTACGAGGTGAACGGCCGATCGATCTCGCACCTCGACTTCTACCGCTTCGACGACCCGCGCGAATGGGTCGACGCCGGCTTGCGCGATGTGTTCGCGGCGCCCGGCCTCAAGCTGGTCGAGTGGCCCGAGAAGGCCGCCGCGGTGCTGCCGCTGGCCGATCTGGAACTGCGGATCGAACCGCTGGACGAACAGCGCCGCCTCGTCGACGTGCACGCGCGCACGCCCCGCGGCGTTGAGCTGCTGTCATGAACCGACGCGACGCCGTCATTCAAGGCGGTGCAATGGTGCTGTCGCTGGGTGCGCCCGAGCTGGCATTCGGCGCGGCCATCGTCGCGGTGCGGGTCTGGCCGGCGGCCGACTACACGCGGGTCACGATCGAATCCGACCTTCCACTGGCCGCCAGGCACTTCATGACCGACGGTCCGCCCCGCCTGGTGGTGGACATCGACCAGCTCGAGCTGAGCCCGACGTTGCGCGAGCTGGTCGGCAAGGTGAAGTCCGACGATCCGTACATCGCCGGCGTGCGCGTCGGGCAGAACCAGCCGCGCGTCGTGCGGCTGGTGGTCGATCTGAAGCAGGCCGTGGCGCCCCAGCAATTCACGCTGCCGCCGGTGGCCGCCTACGGCCATCGACTGGTGTTCGACCTCTACCCGTTGCAGGAGCGTGACCCGTTGCTGGAGCTCATCCGCGACAAGGACCGCGCCGAGAAGCAGGCCGAGCAGGCGGTGCGCGATTCGCTGGGCGAGCTGATCGGTCGCGCCGACCGGCCCGTGGCGGCCTCCGCGCCCAGGCCCGCCGCGTCGGCGCCACCGATGATGAGCCCGGCGCCGCAACCGCCGCCGACCGCCGAGGCCCGGCGCAAGGTCGAGCGGCTGACCATCGTCGCGATCGATCCCGGCCATGGTGGCGAGGACCCGGGCGCTGTGGGTCCCAGTGGCCTGCGCGAGAAGGACGTGGTGCTCGCGGTGGCGCTGCGGCTGCGCGACCGCCTCAACGCGATACCGGGCACGCGCGCCATGCTGACGCGCGACTCCGACTATTTCGTGCCGCTGCAGGAGCGCGTGCGCAAGGCGCGGCGGGTGCAGGCCGATCTGTTCGTGTCGGTGCACGCCGACGCGTTTCTGACGCCCAAGGCACGCGGCGCCTCGGTGTTCGCGTTGTCCTCCGGTGCCGCCACCAGCGCGGCCGCGCGCTGGATCGCCGACAAGGAGAACGCGGCCGATGTCGTGGGCGGCGTCAACCAGCGCTCGGTCAAGGACGCTCAGGTGCTGCGCGCGCTGCTCGACATGAGCACCACCGCGCAGATCAAGGACAGCCTGCGCGTGGGCCACGAGGTGCTGCAGCTCATCGGCAAGGTCGGGCACCTGCACAAGAGCCAGGTCGAACAGGCCGGCTTCGCGGTGCTGAAGGCGCCCGACATTCCGTCGATCCTGGTCGAGACGGCGTTCATCTCGAATCCCGACGAGGAGAAGTTGCTGCGCAGCGCCCGCTACCAGGACAAGCTGGTCGATGCGCTGGTCAACGGCATCCGCCGTTACTTCGCCAAGCATCCTCGGCTGGCCCGGCCGCGCACCTTGTAGCGGCGCCGCGTTTCACGCCGCCCGTGCGCGGCGCGAGCGCCAGAAACCCAGCAGCGCCAGCAGGCCCGGCAGCAGCACCAGCGCCCAGATGATCTTGCTCAGGTGCGCCTGCACCCAATCGATGTTGCCGAACAGGTAGCCCGCCGTGACCAGCGACAGCACCCACAGCGAGCCGCCGGTCACGTCGTAGAAGCTGAACTTCGAGCGCGTCATCTGCGCGACGCCGGCGACGAAGGGCGCAAAGGTGCGCAGGAACGGCAGAAAGCGCGCCACCACGATGGTGATGCCGCCATATCGTTCGTAGAAGGCATGCGCCTGCTCGAAGGCCCGCTTGTTGAAGAATCGTGACTGCTCCCACTGAAACACCCGCGGCCCGACCACCGAACCGATGGTGTAGTTGGTCTGGTTGCCGAGCACCGCGGCGGCGATCAGCAGCGCCGCAACCAGCGGATAACTCATCAGGCCCGCCCCGGCCAGCGCGCCGACGATGAACAGCAGCGAATCTCCGGGCAGAAAGGGCATCACCACCAGCCCCGTCTCGACGAAGATGATGAGGAACAGCAGCGCGTAGACCCAGTTGCCGTGCTGCTGGACAAACTCTCGCAGGTGAACGTCCACGTGCAGCACGAAATCCAGCAGGAAGGCGGCGATCTCCATGAAATCCCATTATCCGGGCACGCGGCACACCGACTTCTACAATCGCCGCCGATGCATGCCGAAGTGAACGCCCCACCCCGCCGGCCGATCCGCGAGCTGCCGCACGAGCTCGTGAGCCAGATCGCGGCCGGCGAAGTGGTGGAGCGCCCGGCCTCGGTCGTGCGCGAACTGCTGGACAACGCGCTCGACGCCGGCGCCACGTCGATCCAGGTGCGTCTGATGGCCGGCGGCGCGCGGGCGATCGTGGTCGAGGACGACGGTGCCGGCATCGCGCGCGACGAGTTGACGCTGGCGCTGCGCCGGCATGCGACCAGCAAGATCGCATCGCTCGACGAACTGGAGCAGGTGGTCACGATGGGCTTTCGCGGCGAAGCGCTGGCCGCCATCGCGTCGGTGTCGGATCTGGCGCTCACCAGCCGCACCATCGACGCCGACACCGCCTGGCGCGTCGACGCGCGCAGCGGCGAGATGGCACCGGCGGCGCGTGCGCGAGGTACCACGGTGGAGGTGCGCGAGCTGTTCTTCAACACGCCGGCGCGGCGCAAGTTCCTCAAGAGCGACGCCACCGAGCTGGCGCACTGCATCGAGGCGGTGCGCCGGCATGCGCTGGCGCGGCCGGACGTGAGCTTCGCACTCTGGCACGAGGGCAAGCCGCAGCAACAGTGGCGCGCGGCCACGCCGGAGCAGCGCCTGCGCGACGTGCTGGGCGATGAATTCATCGGCGCAAGCCGCGTGCTGGCCACCGAGGCCGGCGCCATCGCGCTGCATGGCCGCATCGGACTGCCCGAGCTGGCGCGCTCGCGCGCCGACCAGCAGTACCTGTTCGTCAACGGTCGCCATGTGCGCGACCGACTCATCAATCATGCGGTGCGCAGCGCCTACGACGACGTGTTGCACGGCCAGCGGCACCCGGTGTTCGCGCTGTTCCTGCGCATCGCGCCGTCGCTGGTCGACGCCAACGTGCACCCGACGAAGATCGAAGTGCGCTTTCGCGATGGCCGCGCCGTGCACCAGGCCGTGCTGCACGCGGTGGAAGCGAGCCTGTCGCCATCGCGCAGCGGCGACGCCGCCTTGGCTCAGGCCGGCGCCGAAGGCGCGTCGGGCTGGCGCTTCGCGCGGGTGGACACACCCGCAGCGACTACCACTGCGCGTTTCGAGGCCTGGGAGGCGCTGCCCGCCTGGCCCGCGGTTCAGTCGGTCAACACGCCGCCCCCTGCCGCCGCGAATGCCGAGTCGCCTGCGGCCGAGGACTGGCCATTGGGGCGGGCGATCGCACAGTTGGGCGGCGTGTACGTGCTGGCGGAGAACGCGCGCGGACTGGTGATCGTCGACATGCACGCCGCGCACGAGCGCATCGTCTACGAGCGCCTCAAGACACAGGGGGCACGTCCCGCGTTGCAGGCGCAGCCGCTGCTCATTCCGGTCACCTTCGCCGCAACCGCCACGGAGATGGCCGCGGCACAGGCGGCCGAACCCACCTTGCTCGAGCTCGGGTTGGAAGTCACGCCGCTGGCCGCCAGCACCCTGGCGGTGCGCAGCCGTCCGGCGGCTCTGCCCGATGCCGATCTGGTGGAGTTGACGCGCGCCGTGCTGGCCGATCTGGCGCACACCGGATCGAGCCGCGTCGTGCAGCGTGCCCGCGACGACCTGCTCGCCACCATGGCCTGCCATGGCGCCGTGCGCGCCAATCGCCGTCTCACGCTCGAGGAAATGAACGCGCTGCTGCGCCAGATGGAGCAGACCGAGCGATCGGACCAGTGCAACCACGGACGGCCCACCTGGCGCCAGGTCACATTGAAGGAACTCGACGCGCTGTTCCTGCGCGGTCGGTAGCCCCCCGCCATGACGCAACGCCATCGCCGCTGGCGCCGCCTCGTGACGCTCGCGCTTGTCACCGCCGTGACGCTGGCGGCCGGCTGCGCCGCGCTCGACGAGCAACAGCGCAAGTGGATCTTCCAGCCGAGCAAGCAGGCCTGGTGGGGCGGCACGTCCGCGGCCGAGGGCATGCACGACCGCTGGATCGAGTTCCACTCGCGCCTGACCGGCGAACCCGTGAGGCTGCACGCGTTGTGGCTGCCGCAGCCGCGGGCCGACGCGCCGGTGCTGCTGTACCTGCACGGCGCGCGCTGGGACGTGCGCAGCAGTGCCTTTCGCATGCGGCGCATGCACGAGCTCGGGTTCGCCGTGCTGGGCATCGATTACCGCGGGTTCGGGCAGAGCACGGATCAGTTGCCGTCGGAAGACATCGCCTACGAGGATGCTCGAGCCTCCTGGGATTGGCTGCGCCGTCAGGTGCCGGGCGCACCGCGGCTGATCTACGGCCACTCGCTGGGCAGTGCGATCGCGGTGAACCTCGCGGCTGATGTGGACGACGAGCGTGGCGTGATGCTCGAGGGCAGCTTTCCGTCGATCCCCGAGGTGTTCAACACACTGCGTTTCGGCTGGCTGCCACTGGGCCCGCTGATCACGCAGCGCTTCGACGCGGCCAAGCGGATCGCGCGGATCGGCTCGCCGGTGCTGGTGGTGCACGGCGCCCGCGACCAGTTGATCAAGCCCGAACTGGGGCGTGCCTTGTACGAGCAGGCGAACTCGCCAAAGCGCTTCGTGCTCGTGGATGGTGGCACGCACCACAACACCAACGCCGTCGGTCAGGACCACTACCGCGACGCGATGGCGAGCCTGTTCGGCCTGCGCATCTGAACCCATGACGGACAGCGCCCCGACCGGCACGCGGCTGTCCAAGGTGATGGCAGAGCGCGGGCTGGCCTCGAGGCGCGAGGCCGACGAGTGGATCGAGGCCGGCTGGGTGCGCGTCGACGGCGTGCCCGCAGTCCTGGGCCAGCGCATCACGGCGCAGCAGGCGATCACCATCGACGCCGCCGCCAAGACCCAACAGGCCGGCCGCGTGACCGTGCTGCTGCACAAGCCGGTCGGGTTCGTCAGCGGCCAGCCCGAAGACGGCTATCCCAGCGCCGCCACACTGGTCACCGCCGCCAACCAATGGAGAGGCGCGGCGCCAGGGCCGCGATTTCAGCCCGCGCACACGCGCGGACTGGCGCCCGCCGGGCGACTGGACATCGACTCCACCGGATTGCTGGTGCTGACGCAGGACGGGCGCATCGCACGGATTCTGATCGGCGACGACAGCCCGGTCGAAAAGGAATACCTGGTGCGGGTGCGCGTGCCGGGCTCCGACGCCCTGCCCGCGCAGGCGCTCGAACGATTGCAGCATGGGCTGGAACTCGATGGTCGCAGACTGCGCCCGGCCAAGGTGAGCTGGGCCAACGAAGACCAGCTTCGATTCGTGCTGCGAGAGGGTCGAAAGCGCCAGATCCGCCGCATGTGCGAGCAGGTTGGCCTGGAGGTGCTGGGGCTGAAACGCGTGCGCATCGGTCGCATCACGCTGGGCCGTCTGCCGATCGGCCAGTGGCGCTACCTCGGCGCGCTCGAGCGCTTCTGACGCAGCGCCGGGTCAGCTCGCTGCGCGCCTCGGCTCAACCGTCGTGGCGCTCAGCCGCGCAAGCAGCGCCGCCAGGTCGTCGGTGGTGTCGAGATCGATCAGCACGCCCGGATCGTCCACTTCGACGCCGAACGACGGAAAACGCGCCACCACGCGGCGCGCGCCTTCATCGCCTGTTAGCTGCACCAGTTCGGAGTACAGCTCTGCCGAAAAGCCCACCGGGTGTCCGCGCCGTCCCTGGTGCTGGGCATAGACCACCGCGTGTTGCGGCAGTGCATCGGCCACCGCGATCAACGTGCTGGTGCGCAACATCGGCATGTCGCCGGGCACGATGAGCCAGCCCGCCGCGTCGGCGCTGGCCGACACGCCGCTGGCGATCGAGTAGCCCATGCCCAGGTGCTCCGATCCCGGGCCGCTGGCCTCGGGCAACTCGACGATGTCGCGCAGCGCCACATGGCGGCAGGCCTCGGCGGTAAGGCCGGGCGTGGTCACCACCCGCACCGGCATGCCGGTTTCGATCGCGCGATCGAGCGAGGTGCCGAGCACGGTGGATCCCGCAAAGGGCTGCAGCAGCTTGTGCGCATTGCCCTTGAATCGGCTGCCGCGTCCCGCGGCCAATACGATGACGGTTGGTTGGTTCTGCATGCGCTGCACCTTCAGCGTGCCGGCAATCCCCCCACAGGCAACCGGTACGACGGGTGTCGTTGCCGTCTAGCATGGGTGCCCGAGAGGTATGCAAACAGTGGGAGCTTCACTTAAGGCGTTCCACGTAGGGTGCAGTCCGTAGTCGTTCGGCGCATGCATACTGATGCCATGGACAAACCGTCACTGGCCGAACTGCGCAAGAGCTACGAACGGGCGGAGCTCGACGAAACCTCCTGCGCCGACGATCCGATGCGGCAGTTCTCGACCTGGCTGCACGAGGCCATCCAGGCGCAGTTGCCCGAGCCGAACGCGATGACGCTGGCCACGGTCGGTCCGAACGGTCGCCCGTCGACACGCGTCGTGCTGATCAAGGGCTGCGATGCGCGCGGCATCGTGTGGTTCACGAATTACGAAAGCCGCAAGGGTCGGGAACTTCAAACGCAGCCCTTCGCGGCTCTGCAGTTTCACTGGGTCGAACTCGAGCGCGTCGTGCGCATCGAAGGTGGCGTAACCCGGATCGACGCGCAGGAATCGGACGCCTACTACGCGACGCGCCCGCTCGATTCCCGCATCGGCGCCTGGGCCTCGCCGCAGAGCCAACCGATCGCCTCCCGCGCCGTACTGGTGACCGCGGCGGCCAAGTTCGCCGCGCGTTACGCGCTCAACCCGCCGCGCCCGCCCCATTGGGGCGGATATCGGTTGACGCCCGACCGGTGGGAGTTCTGGCAGGGCCGGCGCAGCCGGCTGCACGACCGCATCTGCTACCAGCTGGCCGACGGTCGCTGGACACGACAGCGACTGGCTCCGTAGCCTCGCGCCGGCCCGGCCGGGGCTCAAGGCTGAAGCGGCTGCGCGTCGACGATGCGGTAGAACAGACCGTAGGGGTCGTCGCTCAGGACGGCCAACTTGCCCTCGACCAGCACCGGATCCAGCGTGTACTTCACGGGTGTGCGGCTGCGCACCTCGACCAGGCCCTCGGGCCCGGCCGGCACGCAGAACGAGCAGGTGGTGGGAACCGACGACAGCAGGAAGTGGCGCTGCTTTTCACCCGGCTCGAGCGGCATCATGAAGCCTTCGAGCCTGACGGTCTGGTTGTTGAGTGCCTGAACGCTCTGCGGGAAGATCGGCACGACGCGATTCTTCTCGGTCTTCGGCGTCACCGCGGCGAGCACCTGCCACGACACTACGCCTTCGCGCGCCACGATCGGCTTGAAAGGGCTGCGCGGATCGTGAAAGCCCGGCCCCTGCCCGGCGATCGCCGGTGCCGAGCCGGGTCCGCCGGTGGCCGCCTGGGCCATCGCTCCCGATGACATCGCGGCAAGCGCCACGGTCGCCAGAGCCCAAATCGCCTTCTCGTTCATCTCGCGTCCCACGGTGTGTGCCGATACACAGGTCTTTGCAGGCGATGTGCAGGCATTGTCTTCTCATCCTTGCCCGTCGATCCGGCTCGATGGTTCATCGTGGCGTCTGCAACAAGCGGGTGACGTCGAGTCGGATGGCGCGCCGGGCCGGCAACGCCGCAGCCGCCATTGCCAGCGCAACCACCGCAACGATGCACCAAAGCTCGCCCGGCGTCCAGTACAACCCGACCACCGTCAGCGAACGGTCGCGTGCCAGCGTCCAGCCCAGCACCTGCGCCAGACCATGGCCCAGCGCCAGGCCGAGCGCAGTCCCCAATGCGGACAGCCACAGCGCTTCGAGCATGATCAGCGCCGCCAACCGCCGCGGCGGCGCGCCGAGCATGCGAATCATCGCCAGGTCGGGCTCGCGGTCGCGCACCGCGTGCAACAGCGCGACGAATACCGACACCGCGCCGACCCCGATCAGCAACATCGCAAAACCACGCAACACGTCGACGCCGACGCCGACCATGCGAAACAGTCGAGCGCTTTCCAATGCCGGCGCGGCAGACTGCAGGCCGTCTTGCGCATTCACCCATCTCGGCACGGTGACCGCGGCCAATGGCGAGCGATATTTCAGCAGCATCAGGGTCACTTCGCGCTCGTCGCGCAGGGCCTTCTGGTCTTGCACGTCCTCGGCTTCGTGGTGCTCGTGCACCGCCCACACCGACTCGACACCGGTCAGCACCAGCCGATCGAGCACGCAGTCGCAGCGTGCGAGGCGCCCGACCACGGTATAGGGCACCGAGCCGTGCGATTCGCCGTCGCGCCCCAGGCCGTGTGAGCCGGCAAAACGCTGCCCGGGTTGCAGGCCCAGCTCTCGAGCGACTTGTTGACCAACCACCGCCTCCAGCGGCGCCACCCATGAGCGCCCCTGCTCAAGCTGCCCGGCATACAGCGCCAGGTAGTCCGGCGTGGTGCCGACGATGCGGTAGCCGCGCAGGCTGTCGCCCAGAGCCAACGGGATCACCTGGGCCACCATCGGATTGCCGCGCAGGGTCTGCACGGCCGCGAGTGGCACATTGCCCGTGGGCACGTCGAGATGAAAGACCCCGGCGAGAATGAGCTGCAGCGGGCTGCCCTTGGCACCCACCACCAGATCGATGCCGGTCAGGTCACGCTGCAACGAGCGCTCGACCTGGGCACCGACCACCAGCAGGAACACCATCGCGGCGACGCCCAGCGACAGGAGCGCGAGATTGAGTGCGGCGACCAACGGCCGCGCCCAGAGGAAGCGCCAGGCCAGGCCGGCCAGGCTCATGCCACGACCTCAGCTGTCGGCCGGGTCAGGCGCAGCAGTTTCGCCTCGGGCAGCGATTGCGCGACGCGCGCATCGTGCGTGGCGATGAGCAGCGTGGCGTTGACGTGTCGCGCGGTGCGCTCGAGCAGCTGCAGCACGGCCGCGATGGCCTCGTCGTCCAGGTTGGCGGTGGGCTCGTCCACCAGCAGCATCGTCGGTTGGCGCACCAGCGCGCGCGCAAGGGCGACACGCTGGGCCTGCCCGACGCTGAGCTGATGAGGGCGACGGCCCGCCAGGGCGCCGATGTCCAGTTCGCCCAGCAGCATCTCCAGTCTCGAGCGGTCGACCGGCATGCCGACGCTGACAAAAGACATCGCCAGGTTGTCCAGCACCGTCAGGCCGGCGCTCAGATGCAGGCGCTGCGGCACGACGCCGAGCGTCGCGCCGCGCCAGGCGTCGCGTTGGGCCGCGGTCATCGCCGATAGATCCTGGCCCGCCACGCGCAGCGCGCCCTGCTGAGGCGCCAGCAAGCCGGCGCACAACGCGATCAGTGTCGACTTGCCGCTGCCCGAGGGGCCGCTCAACAGCACGCGCGCACCGGCCGGCGCCTCGAAGTCCGGAAATACCAGCGCGGGCCCGGCAGGGTAGCGGTAGCTCAGGCCGCGCAGCGACAGCACTTCAGGCCTTGCGCACGCGCGCCGCAAACGTCTTGCGGAACTTCTCCACCTTGGGGCCGACGACGAACGCGCAGTAGCCCTCACCCGGATGGCGGGCAAAGTAATGCTGGTGGTAGTCCTCGGCGCGCCAATAGTTGTCGAGCAACGCGAGTTCGGTGACGACACGACCTTTGAGCTGCTGATCGACCTGCTCGATCACCTCGCGCGCGATGGCTTCCTGCGCCGGGCTGGTCACGTAGATGCCCGATCGGTACTGAGGACCCATGTCGTTGCCCTGGCGATTGCGCGTCGTCGGATCGTGGATCGTGAAGAAGATCTCCAGGATCTCGCGCAGCGTGATGCGCGCCGGATCGAACTCGACGCGCACGACCTCGGCATGCCCGGTATCGCCGCTGCAGACCTGCTCGTAGCTGGGGTCGCGAACATGCCCGTTGCTGTAGCCGGACTCGACCGCCACCACGCCGTCCACCAGTTCATACACGGCCTCCAGGCACCAGAAGCAGCCGCCGGCCAGGGTGATCGATTCAGTCATGGTGTCGGACTCCGGTTCGTGAGGTCTTGAATAGTCGACACCGGCGACGCGGTGCTTACAGACTTCCGATTGTGCCGAGTGTGACGGCGCGCCGTCGTGCGCCGAGGCATTGGCTGGCGGCTGCGTCGGCTCAGCAGGCAGCCGCCGCGCTGCGCGGCCTGCTCGCGACGACAGCGACACAGGTCGAACACGAGGGGTAACAGCGGGTTTCGGTCAGGGCATATTGCACGCGGGATCCGCGGCTTCGCGGCGCAGAATGCCCGACGCCATGCTAGCAGTGACCACCAAGAACATCCTGTGAACGATCTGTTCGTCCTGCTCGGCCTCCAAGCATGGAAGCCGATGTTGACCGCGATGTTGCTGCCACCGGTGCCGTGGCTGCTGTTGATGCTGTTCGGCGCGCGGCTGTTGTACTGGCGCCGCTCGATTGCGTGGTTCACCATGCTGATGGGCGCGGCGGGCGTGTGGCTCAGCTGCTGCAGCGCAGTCGGCGACTGGCTTGAAGCTTCTGCGCTGAAACCGCCGCCCGCGCTGAGCACCGAAAGGATTGCCGACATCAAACGCCTGGTGGGCAGTGGCAAGAAGGTGGCGATCGTGGTGCTGGGCGGTGGGCGCGAAGTCTTTGCACCCGAGTACGGTCTGTCGAACCTGAACGGCATGTCGCTCCATCGGCTCCACTACGCAATCTGGCTGTCGCGTCAGACCGGAGCGCCGATCCTGTTTTCGGGCGGCGTGGGTCTTGCCGAAAGCGTGGGCGTGCCCGAGGCTGAGGCGGCGGCGCGCATCGCGGAACGCGACTACGGGCGCCCGCTGACGTGGATCGAGTCGGAATCGCGCGACACGCGCGAGAACGCGTCGCACAGCGTGGCGATGCTCAAACCTGCCGGAGTGACCGACATCGTCGTCGTAACGCATGGCTGGCACATACGGCGCGCGGTGCGAGCCTTCGAGCTCGAATCGCAGCGCGCCCAGACCCCGCTTCGAGTCACGCCGGCGCCAATGGGCTTGGCCGCGTCGAGCGAGCGCGTAATGCTCCGCTGGATGCCCTCCAGCGAGGGCTATACGCGGGTGCGCGCGGTGCTCAGAGAAGCGGCAGGCCTCCTGTTCGGCGCCTAGTTGTTGAGTTCCCTGAGGTTGCGCTCACCAGGAATCCTGGCCCCAGAAACACGAAACCCCTTCGTTCCTGCAGGACCGAAGGGGCGGGTGACTGAAGTCACCTGATGGAGCTCCGGAGATTGATGGTCCAGGGCTTCTACGGCGCAGAGACTGCGCACTTGAAATAGCCTCCAGAGAGGCCGCTCATAGGATAGTCGCGAAAGACCCCGCACGCAAGCCCAACAAGGCCTTGGTCAGCTCGCGCCGCCCGCCAGCCGTTCATACAGAGCGTTCATGCGTTCCCTGACGGCGGCGTCGTGCGTAATCGGATCACCCCAGCGACGCGACGATTCTCCAGTCCACTTGTTGGTGGCATCGAGCCCCATCTTTCCGCCCAGGCCGCTGACCGGAGAAGCGAAGTCGAGGTAGTCAATCGGGGTCTGGTCGACCAGCGTCGTATCGCGCACAGGATCGACACGCGTCGTCAATGCCCATACCACCTGCTTCCAGTCGCGCACATCGATGTCGTCGTCGGTGACGATGATGAATTTCGTGTACATGAACTGTCGCAGAAAGCTCCAAACGCCGAACATCAGCCGCTTGGCGTGCCCCGGATAACTCTTTCGCATCGAAATCACCGCGAGCCGGTAGCTGCAACCTTCCGGGGGCAAGTAGAAGTCGACGATCTCTGGAAACTGCCGCTGCAGGATGGGCACGAACACTTCGTTGAGCGCCATTCCAAGCACTGCAGGTTCGTCGGGCGGCCGCCCGGTGTACGTGGAGTGGTAGATGGGATCCGAGCGGTGCGTGATCCGGTCGATGCGAAAGACCGGAAACCACTCCTGTTCGTTGTAATAGCCGGTGTGGTCTCCAAAGGGACCCTCGATCGCGTGAAGGTAACCGCCGATCGACCGGCAGCGAACGCCAGATTCGCTATACCCCTCGTAGTCGGCTGCAGCCGTCGGGATGTGCCCTTCGAGAATGACTTCAGAGGCGGCAGGCACCTGCAGCGGGTGTCCTGGTTCGCCGACTTTCGTGTCGGTAACCTCGGTCGGCGAGCCCCTCAGCAGACCTGCGAACTGATACTCCGACATGCTGTCCGGGACGGGTGTTACAGCGCCCAGGGTTGTCGCAGGGTCCGCGCCGAGCGCAACCGCCAATGGAAATGGCTGGCCCGGATTCGCGAGCGCGAAATCCCGGAAGTCCAGCGCGCCGCCGCGGTGTGAAAGCCAGCGCATGATGACTTCGCGCCGGCCGATCACCTGTTGCCGATAGATGCCGAGGTTCTGGCGCCGTCGCGGTCTTTCGATGCGCTGAGGACCGCGCGTGACCACCAGGCCCCAGGTGATCAGCGGCCCCGCGTCGCCCGGCCAGCAGGTCTGAATGGGCCAACGCCCCAGGTCGACCCGATCTCCGTCCACCTCGGCATCGTGGCAGGGTCCCGTCTTTCGGTGTGTGGGCCGCATGTTCCAGAGCGACTTGGCCATTCCGAGCAGGCGGCCGGCGTCGCCAATGCTCTTCGGTGGCTCAGGCTCCTTCATGCTGGCCAGCAATTGCCCTAGCTGCCGCAAATGTAAAGGGTCGGACACACCCATTCCCAGGGCCACCCTCCGGGTGGTTCCGAACAGGTTGGCTAGGACCGGAGTCGAAAACCCGGATGGACTCTCAAAAAGCAGCGCCGGGCCGCCCGACTGCAGCGCTTTGTCGGCAAATGCAGTCATCTCCAGCCTGGGCGACACCGAGTCCGGGACCCGGAGCAGCTGCCCATCGCGTTCCAACGCGACCAGGAATTCGCGGAGATCTCGATATTTCAATTTTCGTAATAATGATTCAACTTGTTATGATTGACCGGTTATTTGCTGGGTGTCTAGAATCCGGCCGACGCCGATGCGATGAGGGTTTACCCGAAAGAACCAAGTGGTGGCGCATTGGTTGAAGCCGGCGCATTATGTTCGGCGGACCGGGCCTTGCGGGGGCCTGCTGCAGCAAAGTCGATACCAAAGTCACCAGCGAGTCAAATGCCCTTTCGATCTCGATTCTCATCTGTCTATTGCGCCTGCACGCGGGCGATGGGCACGTTCGGCCGAGACGTGGGCGTCGGCATGCTGGAGGTCAGCCACAACAGCTTGGCCATGCTCGGCTTGGCCGTCGTGGCCGGTGTGCTGGTGTTTTCGACAGCGCGACCTGACTTGCGAGCCGCAGTGGAGCAGCACACGCTCGACTGGCTGTTGGCGCGTCAGGAAGCCCGCGACACCGAACAAGGTGTCCTGCCCCGCGACAGCAGCGCCGGCGATGCGGTCACCCGAGCCACTGCCGCGGACCCTGCCTCGTTACCTCGCCAGCAGGCCAGCATCGCGGGATGGTTGGCGCGTCGCTACCGGGTCGCGCCCGAACCGATCAGTCGCCTCGTGCAGGAGGCCTGGACCGTGGGACAGCGCGTCAGCTTGGACCCGACATTGATTCTGGCGGTGATGGCTGTCGAATCCAGTTTCAACCCCTTTGCGCAGAGCCCGGTCGGGGCCCAAGGCTTGATGCAGGTGCTGACGCACATGCATGACGACAAGTACGAGCCCTACGGCGGCAAGCGTGCAGCATTCGACCCGGTGACGAACCTTCGGGTGGGCGTTCAGGTGTTGAAGGAGTGCATCGCGCGTGCCGGCGGGCTGGAGGCCGGCCTGCGCTACTACGTGGGGGCGGCCAACCTTGCCGACGATGGCGGCTACGTGGCCAAGGTGTTGGCCGAGCAGGCCAACCTGAAGCGGGTCGCTGAAGGCAAGATCGTCGCCGTCAGCACACCGCTGCTCTCGCCCGCACCGGCGGCCCAGAATCGGGATCCAGCGCCCGCGAGCGGCGAGAGCCATGACAGCTCAGGCGCGCAGACGGACGAGGACCACGTCGCGCTGCTGCGCTGACGGCCTGGCGCGAGGACCTGCGCAAGGTCCGCTAGACTTTCACATTCGCGCGACTGGCGACTGAGCCCGAAGCGGGCCCGAGGTGGTGCACCACCGGGAAGCGCGATCGGAAGCTGCAAAGCAGATGCTTCCGGTGTCGGCCGTTCGCCTGGGCAGCCCTGAATCAGAGAAGCCGTCACTGGGATCTCGAGCCGACGGGCGCGACCACATTGCGACGACCAAACGAAAAGCCATGTTCGACCACAGGACCAGCACCGTCTCAAACGTAGATCCCGAAATCTGGTCGGCGATTACCGACGAGAACCGTCGTCAGGAGGAACACATTGAGCTGATCGCGTCGGAGAACTACGCGTCGCCCGCCGTGATGGCAGCGCAAGGCTCCCAGCTCACCAACAAATACGCCGAAGGCTACCCAGGCAAGCGCTATTACGGCGGCTGCGAACATGTCGATCGGGTCGAGCTGTTGGCCATCGATCGGGCCAAGGAGCTGTTCGGCGCCGAATACGCCAACGTCCAGCCGAACTCAGGCTCTCAGGCCAACCAGGGCGCCTTCTTCGGGCTGCTGCAGCCTGGCGACACCATCATGGGCATGAGCCTTGCCGAAGGTGGCCACCTGACCCACGGCATGGCGTTGAACATGAGCGGCAAGTGGTTCAAGGTGGTCAGCTACGGGCTGAACGGCCGCGAGGAGATCGACTACGACGCCATGGAGCGCCTGGCGCATTCTCATCGACCCAAGCTGATCATCGCCGGTGCGTCCGCGTACGCGCTGCACATCGACTTCGCACGCTTTGCAAAGGTCGCGCGCGATGCGGGCGCCTTGTTCATGGTCGACATGGCGCACTACGCGGGGCTGATTGCGGCCGGCGTCTACCCAAATCCAGTGCCACATGCCGACGTGGTGACCTCCACCACGCACAAGACGCTGCGCGGACCGCGCGGTGGACTCATCCTGATGAAGGAGGCAGTGGCCAAGGCGATCAACAGCGCGATATTCCCCGGCATCCAGGGCGGCCCGCTGATGCACGTCATCGCCGCCAAGGCCGTCGCGTTCAAGGAAGCGCTTCAGCCCGATTTCAAGCAATACCAGCAGCAGGTGTTGAAGAACGCCGCGGCGATGGCACAGGCGCTGACCGCCCGCGGTTTGCGCATCGTATCCGGTCGCACCGAGAGCCACCTGATGCTCGTCGACCTGCGAGCCAAGGGCATCACCGGCAAGGATGCGGAAAACGTTCTGGGTCAGGCGCACATCACCTGCAACAAGAACGCCATACCCAACGACCCGCAGAAACCGATGGTGACCAGCGGCATCCGGCTCGGTTCACCGGCCATGACGACACGCGGATTTCGCGAGGCTGAGGCTATCCAGACGGCCAACCTGATCGCCGACGTGCTCGACGCTCCGCAAGACACGGCGGTCATCGCGGCGGTGCGCACCAAGGTGGCCGCGCTGACGCGGGAGTTTCCGGTCTATCGTTGACGCGTATCGCGACCCGATCGTGCCGCCTGCAAGACATCGTCATGAGATGCCCCTACTGCAGCCACGCTGAAACGCAGGTCGTCGAAACACGCGAATCCGACGAAGGCGACGTGATACGCCGGCGTCGCCGCTGCCTCAAATGCGACAAGCGATTCACGACCTATGAGCGGGCGGAAATCGCGTTGCCGGCCGTCGTCAAGAAGGACGGCGCCCGCGTCGACTTCGATCCGGTCAAACTGCGTGCGTCCATGCAGCTGGCCTTGCGCAAGCGCCCGGTCAGCATGGAGCAGATCGATGCGGCCCTCGAGCGAATCCAGGACAAGCTGCTGGCCCTGGGCGCGCGCGAGGTGCCAAGTGCCAGGGTCGGCGAATTGGTCATGCGCGAGCTCAAGCGGATCGACAAGGTGGCCTACGTTCGCTTTGCGTCCGTGTACCGCAGCTTCGAAGACGTCGACGAGTTCCGGCAGCTGATTCGCGACATCTAGGCGTCATCGCGACCACCCCCTTCTGGGGGCACCCGACCGAAGGAACCTGTCAGAGCGTGCTCGAAACCCACAGGAGGGCGACGCGCGGCACGCCGTCGTTTCCTACAGTGGTTTGCATCCATTCACCCCTTTGGAGCAAACCATGGCAAGCACAACGAATACCTTCACTTCCCGGCAACGCGGGGTCAGCATGGTGGAGGTGATGATGGTGCTGGTCGTCACCGGGCTGGCGGTCGGTGCCAGCATGCCAAGCGTAGAGGCGCTGCGCCAGCGCGCCGAGCTCGCGGGCGTGGCGGCACAGATTGAAACCGACGTCCACTTTGCACGAAGCGCGGCGGTGGCGCGCAACCACACACTGCGACTGACACTCAAGGAGTCCCATGGCGGTACCTGCTACCTGGTCCACAGCGGACCCGTGCCGAACTGCAACTGCGAGCAGGTGCAGCGCGGTGCCTGCGAGGTTGCGGGCGAAGTCCACCGTGCCGTGGTGTTTCCTGGCTCCAGCCGGGTCCAGGTGCGCGCAGGCACCAGAAGCATGATCTTCGACCCAGTGAAGGGCACGGTGACCCCCACGGCCACGCTCCGCGCCGAGGCACGCGATGGCCGCGCGTTGCATCAGGTCGTCAGCCTGCTGGGCCGGGTGCGCACGTGCACTCCACAGGCCTCGATGCCGGGCGTGACGTCCTGTTGAGAGCAGGCCACCCGACGGGCGGTCGGCGCGGCCCGACGAGCGGCGTCCGATCACCGATGCATTTCGCCCTGCCGTCGACATAATCGTGAAATGCGTCACGAATCGAACTCAGCGTCGCCGGAGTCTGGCTTCACCTTGATCGAGCTGATGATCGTCGTGGCGGTTGCGGCGCTGTTGCTGGCGATCGCCGTACCCTCGTACCAGGACTCCACCCGCAAGGGGCGGCGCGCCGAGGCGGTGGCTGCGCTGATGCAGTTGCAACAGGCCCAGGAGCGGCATCGGGCCGGCAATACCAGCTATGCCGCCAACATCGCCGCACTGCCTGGGTCACAGCCGAGCTCCACGGAATATTACAACCTGACCATCTCCGACGTCGGACCCGCGCAGTACTCGATCACTGCCTCGGCCAAGCCAGGTTCGTCACAGTTCGGCGACACCCGTTGCCGAGGATTGCGCGTCCGGGCAGCCAGCGGCGTGCTCCTCTACGAATCGCTGGACGATGCAAACGCTGTCGATACCGTCAACGCAAATCGGTGCTGGGCACGCTGATCATGCCCACGACCGCTCGACACGACCGGGGGCTGACGATCATCGAGATCATGGCGGTCCTGCTGGTGCTCGGTGTGCTGATCACGTTGGTCGCGCCGTCGATGCGCGGCATGATCCAGCGTCAGCACGTGCAAGGTGTCCACGACCAGATCGTCACTGATCTGCAGCTCGCGCGCTCGGAGCTCACCGCGCGGCCGACGTCAATTGCGGTTCAGTTCGGCGGCAATGCATCGATCACCTGCTACACGATTCACACCGTCGATGCGGGTGCCGCGTGCGACTGCACGCGCACACCCGGCCAGGCCTGCCTGCCGGCAGGCGTCGTCCAGGAAATCAAGACTGTGCAGGTGCCCAGAGCACAGGGGGTATCACTGGCCGCGTCGAGCCCGAGCGGCACCACCGTGACCTTCGCGCCGCCGCAGGGCGTTGCGACGCCCGACGATCTGGTCATCAACGTTCAGGGTGATGCCGGCGGTCAGCTGCGCACCTCGGTCCAATCCCTGCGCTCGCCGACAGTCTGTTCGCCGGGCGGTTCCTTTCGCGGAGTACCAGCATGCTGAAGCCACGGT
>Ga0209797_10000492_pt1 | contig 19795 bp, 17 predicted proteins | sample DOMMetBare3Fresh_2_FD_187472 | JGI IMG/M metagenome (GOLD analysis project Ga0209797, IMG submission 187472) | Wetland sediment microbial communities from St. Louis River estuary, USA, under dissolved organic matter induced mercury methylation -... | ecosystem: Environmental > Aquatic >... | reverse complement strand
CCCAGGGCCGGATCGTGTCGATTCCGGAACGTGCGACGGCCATGCTCAATGACCTTCATCTGGTCCGCGGACGCTATATCGGGGCCGGGCGCCCGGACGAAGTGATAATCAGCGGGGCCTTCGCAGACGCGAACCGATTCGATCCCGGCGATTCTATCGAGGCCATCATAAACGGCCGGTCGCGACGCCTGACGATCGCCGGCATCGCCCTGTCCCCGGAATATATATATGAGATCAGGAGCGGTGATATTTTCCCGGACAACAGCCGATTCGGAATTATCTGGATGAATCAGGCGTCCGTCGGAGCCGCTTTCAATTTGGCCGGCGCTTTCAACGATGTTTCGTTGACGCTGGCTCCGGGCGCGCGTGAGGATGAGGTGATCGACTCGATCGACCGTGTTCTCAAGATCTACGGAGGAACCGGAGCTTACGGCCGTAACGATCAGCAATCGTACCGGTTCATCTCGAACGAATTTTCGCAGTTGCGAACGTTCGGTACGTTCTTGCCTCTAGTTTTTCTCGGTGTAACGGCATTTCTCCTTCATCTGGTCCTTTCTCGGCTGGTGAATACACAGCGGGAGCAGATCGGGCTGCTCAAGGCGTTTGGTTACACGAACTTCGAGATCGGACTACATTTCCTTAGTTTGGCCTTCGCGGCAGTTCTAGGCGGAATCGTACTGGGCGTTCTGCTCGGCATATGGATGGGCAGCGGAATGACGACGATGTATGCTGACTATTTCCGCTTTCCTATCCTGGAGTTTCGGGCCAGCCCGTCACTCGTCATATATTCAATCGTTATTACGATCGGGTCCGCCGCGATCGGAGCCGTGTCCGCGGTTCGGAAAGCTGTCCTGCTGCCGCCGGCCGAAGCAATGCGACCCGAGGCTCCCGCATCGTTCAAACCGGGTTTGCTGGAGCAAACAGGAATAAGAGAGTTCCTATCACCCGCAAACCGCATCGTCGTCCGGAACCTCTCGCGCCAGCCGGTGAAAGCGATGTTTGCGGTGTTCGGCATATCGATCGCGGCGGCGTTGCTGTTTACGGGTTTCTATTTCTTCGATGCGATCAACCGCATCGTCGAGGTGCAGTTCATGCAGGCGATCAGAGAGGACGCTGTCATTACGTTCAATGCGCCGCGGCCGCAGAATGCACGGCTCGCGCTGGATGATATTCCGGGTGTGCAGAGGGTCGAGACGTTTCGCGCGGTACCGACCCGAATGTCAGCCGAACACCGGTCGAGACGTGTTGGTCTGATCGGGGCCGAACCCGAAGCCACACTCCACCGCATCGTCGATCGAAACTCGAACGTGTTCCACGTGCCTCCGAGCGGTATCGTGCTGTCTGAGACGCTTGCCGACATTCTCGATGCTAGAATCGGCGACAGCATCACGGTGGAAGTGCTGGAGGGTTCGCGTCCGGTCCGGAAGATCAAGATCGTCGCAATAGTAGATGAGCTGATGGGAATGAACGCATATATGGACATCCGGGCATTGAACCGTCTGATGGACGAGGACGACGTTATCTCGGGAGCCTATCTGATGGTGGACTCGAAGCTCGAGGACGCGCTTTATGCGAGCCTGAAGCGAATGCCCGCAGTCGCCGGGGTCGGACTGCCCGGAGCTATCCTTAATAGCTTCAATGAAACATTCGCCAAAACGATCGGTATCTTTACGTTCGTCCTGGTGATATTCGCGAGCGCCATCGTCTTCGGAGTCGTCTATAATGCCGCCCGCATAGCACTGTCCGAACGTGGACGTGAGCTTGCATCGCTGCGGGTTCTTGGTTTTACGAAGAGCGAAATAGCAGTGATCCTTCTCAGCGAACACGCTTTTATAACGTTGTTGGCCATCCCGCTCGGATTCGCTGTCGGGCTCGTGCTCTGTGTGACTATGAATAATCTCGTTGACACCGAAATGCTGCGGCTGCCGTTGGTATTCAGTCAGCGGACCTTTCTTGTTACGGCGATCTTGGTCATTCTGGCGGCGGTGGTTTCGGGACTGCTCGTAACACTGCGGTTGCGAAGTCTCGATTTGATCGCGGTCCTGAAAACGAGGGAATAACGCAATGAACACGACTAAAAAACGAGGGATCTATTTAGGGGCGGCGGTTGTTATTGCCCTTTTGATCTTATGGGGATTGTTTCGGGAAACACCGGTGTCGGTCGAAACCGCCGTCAGTAAACGCGGGCCAATGATCGTAACCGTTGACGGCGAGGGCAAAACGCGGTTTCGCGTGAAACGCACGATCACTGCGCCGATCTCAGGAAAGATATCGCGGATAAAGCTTGCTGAGGGCGACAATATTCCGCACGACTATCCGATAACCGAGATCGATCCGAACCCGCCGCTGCAGCGCGCCCCGGATAAATACGACGAACGCCCAAATCTGTATGCGGCTAAGGTCTTTTCGCCCGTCAGCGGAAAGGTCCTGAGAGTTTTCCAAAAGAGCGAGGGTTATGTGTCGGCCGGAACGCCGCTGGTCGAGATCGGGGACCCTGCAAAGATCGAGATCGTCGTCGATATCCTCTCGACCGACGCTGTTCGGATACCGCCCGGGGCGGTAATGTTAATTGAAACCCCTGCGGCGACGGAACCCGTTCAGGCACGTGTTACCGTCATTGAACCACAAGCCGTCACAAAGGTATCGGCCCTCGGCGTCGAGGAACAGCGGGTCAATGTAATTGGCGGATTCCTGTCGAACGCACCGAAATTCGGTGACAATTTTCGCGTCGATATTCGCATCGTCGTCTGGGAGGCCGGCGCCGTCCTGACGATCCCGTCGAGCGCGCTGTTCCGTAATGGCGAGGACTGGAACGTATTCGTCGTCGAATCAGGCCGTGCCCGTCAGCGGAAAATAAGAGCCGGCCAACAAAACGCCGCTGACACCGAGATATTGGAGGGTCTGAACGAAGGCGAAACCGTCATTCTCCACCCGCCTAACCAACTGACCGACGCATCTAAAGTCAGCGTCCGTTAGCGAAGAGGATGATCTCGCCGCTGCGTTACGTCATCTGGAACGTGCCCATATACTTGGCCAGGCGAGTACGTTCGATCACACGCGAATTCACTGGCGGACGTTAAAACTGGGATTGAAGATGCGCTCTGCCAGTGAGATCTGGGGTCAGTTCATACGGAGCCGCGACCAAGACGCCGTTCGGCATTTACCCAAAAGGCAACTCCGGCGGAGCGAATGTTTGTTCTTCGAACCGATGCCTGTTCCTGACGACTTGCAGGAGATCGTCAATCAGGCGAAAATATAAATAAGTGAGAGGTTTCTGTTTCAGTTTTATCGTCTATCTCGTACTTCTCTTGGCACAGCCGTGCCATGACCTAACGTCGTTTAATATTTGTAATAGCCATCAAAATGCTGGTGTTGCTATCTGCGAACCTCCATCCGATCAACGTACCGCGACCGAGGAATGCTCGCCGTTCTGCAGTTGTTCGTGCTCGGGCAATATGATCGCATGCACGAGCGTCGAATTTACCTACGTTCCCAAACATCAAACCCTCGCAAATGAGTCGATCATTGCGAATTATAGCAATCCGCACCTTTCAATCTTCCAAACCCCGGTCTGGCAGCCACCAAAAGCATGATCCGAAGGCGTAGCTGCGCCGATTTTCGTTTTTTCCGTATACTTAATCAGATATTTGATGCGTCGACCGGTTTTCGCGTATTTGGAAATGCGTTCGACCGGTTCCACACGAGCCGATAATTTTATGGACGACCGAACAAGTTCCGGCGGTTCCGGGTTAAATGAAATGCTGCCGTACGCGGCCTGGACGATCGCTTTGCTTGCGATGGCCGGCAGCCTCTTTTTTAGCGAAGTGATGCAGCTGCCCCCGTGCGTGCTTTGCTGGTATCAGCGAATCGCTTCATATCCGCTCGTGCTGATCCTCGGGATCGGGATTCTGACACAAGACGCTCGAATGAAGATATACGGATTGCCGTTCGCTGTGATCGCTCTTGCGATAGCGGTCTATCACAACCTGCTTTACTACGGCTTCATACCGGAATCGATAACGCCTTGTACTGAGGGCGTGCCGTGCAATGCCGTTCAGATCGAATGGTTAGGCTTTATCACAATACCTTTTTTAGGGCTGGTGTCATTCGCCGCGATGGCAGCGTGCCTGCTTTTTTACAAACCAAAGGAAAAATAAGTTATGCGTAAAGAGATCATTATTTTGTTGGCTATCATCGCCCTCGTAATCGTCGCGGCCGTTATCGGCTCGAACTATTATCGAAGCTCAGTTCAGAAAGAATCCGTTGTTGGGACAGGCAATTCCGGGGGGAAACCAAAGATCACCCCGGAGCAGTTGGTTCGTCCCGACAGCCCGAGCATCGGACCCGCCGACGCGAAAGTAACTCTCGTCGAGTTTTACGATCCGGAATGCGAATCATGTGCGTCATTTGCACCCGTAGTTAAAAAGATCTTGAAGGAAAACGAGGGCAAGATCAGGTTCGTTACTCGTTATATGCCGCTTCATCCAAATTCGCTGACAGCGGCCAATTTTACCGAAGCTGCCGGCGAACAGGGTAAATTTTGGGAGGCTCAGGATATTCTTTTCAGGAAACAGCCGGAATGGGGAACGAAGCACGGTCCGCCGACCGCCGCACCGCCGCCAAATATCAAAGAGCTGTTCGATAAGTACGCCAAAGAACTTGGGCTCGATATGGACAAGGCCTCTGCCGCGATCAAGTCGAAAAAATTTGACGCGAAGATCGAGCAGGACCGCAAAGACGGCCAAGCTATCGGTGTCCGCCGGACGCCGACCTTTTTCGTCAATGGCCGCGAACTAGCCACGTTCGGCGAATCATATTTGCGTGCTCTGATCGACGAAGAAATGAAGAAATGAAGAAATAGGTAACCGCAAAACAAGCGAAAAGACACTCAAGAAAACTTCTTTTTAGTGTCTTTCCGCGCTGTTTACGGTTAAGATCTATTACGATTCAATTCTGTAATTCGGAGCTTCTTTTGTAATAATCACGTCGTGTACGTGCGATTCACGCAGGCCCGCGGATGTGATGCGAACGAATTGAGCTTTTGTTTGCAGGTCAGCGATCGATCGACAGCCGGTGTAGCCCATGCCGGAGCGAAGGCCGCCGACTAGCTGTGTGACCATCTCGGCGACAGTGCCTTTGTAGGCGACGCGGCCCTCGATACCTTCTGGGATGTATTTGGCGTCGGACAACGTGCTCTCCTGCGAGTAGCGGTCACTCGAACCCAGTCGCATCGCTCCGATCGAGCCCATGCCGCGATATGTTTTGAAATTACGCCCTTGAAAGAGAATGACCTCGCCCGGAGCCTCTTCGGTTCCGGCAAAGAGCGAGCCGATCATAACGGCGTCGGCACCGGCGGCGATGGCCTTGGCGACATCGCCTGAGAATTTGACACCGCCGTCGGCGATGATCGGAACACCGGTTCCAGTGGCTGCGGCTACAGATTCGACAATCGCGGTTATCTGCGGCACGCCCGCACCGGTAACAACTCGCGTCGTGCAGATCGAACCTGGGCCGATACCGATCTTAACAGCGTCAACTCCGGCGGAAATAAGAGCCTTAGTAGCCTCGGCGGTCGCGACATTTCCGGCAACAATCTCGATTTCAGGAAATTTCGACCGCACACTCTTAATTGCATTAATCACACGCGAACTGTGGCCGTGAGCGGTGTCGATGACGATCGCATCGACGCGGGAATTGACAAGGGCTTCGGCACGTTCGAGATAATCGCCGGTCGCTCCAATAGCGGCGGCACAACGCAGGCGGCCAAGCTCGTCCTTCGCGGCGAGAGGGAAGTTGATCGCCTTTTGAATATCTTTAACCGTTATGAGGCCCTTGAGCAGGCCGCCGTCGTCAACGACGAGTAGTTTCTCGATACGGTGCTTTTGCAGCTTGACCTTTGCCTCGTCGAGCGTAGTTCCGACCGGCACGGTTACGAGCGGCTGCGGTGTCATAATCTCGGAAACGGGGATGTCGAACCGCGTTTCAAACCGCAGATCACGATTCGTGATGATACCGACAAGCAGCCCCTTTTCATCGACGACGGGCACACCGCTGATCTTAAACCGGCTCATTATCGCCAGCGCATCCGAGACAAGCTTGTCCTGGTGGATCGTCACCGGATCGACGATCATTCCGGATTCGCTGCGTTTGACCTTATCGACCTCTTCGGCTTGCTGTTGGACGGAAAAATTCTTATGGATCACGCCGATGCCGCCTTGTTGGGCCAGCGCGATCGCTAAGCTTGCCTCAGTTACCGTATCCATCGCAGATGAACAAAGCGGTATGTTCAGGCTAATGTTTCGCGAAAACCGCGTCCGGGTGTCAGCCTCGCTCGGCAGAATCTCTGAATAGGCCGGAATGAGCATGACGTCGTCGAATGTCAGGCCTTCAATCATTTCTGTGATATTCATATCTAATTATAAACAAAAATGCCCGCAAGCAACTCGCGGACACCGGAAATATCGGTTTTCAATTTGCCACTACAGTGAATCATTCAGGTTTATTAACATTTCCGATCACAATAACCTTTCGCGCTGGCGACGGTTCCGGCGTTACAGCATTAACAGGATTTTGAGGAGTCGGCCTCGGTGCAAGATTGGCCGGTGCCCTCGGAGCAATGACCGGCGTTGGACGTGCCGCGATCGGAGCCGGCTGAGTATTTGTGGGTTCAACGTTGGCATTCGTATTTGCGTCGACATTTGCTGCGGGCACCTCCGTGGAAATGGCGCCGCTCGTCCAGATCTGTGAGATGTTGTCTTTATTGATCTCAAACTCGATTGCGTTTCGTTTTGGATTAAACGGAACCGCGGGTAACAAAATGGATTTCCCGTTGATCGTCAATTGGACCAATGTCGCCAGTGCTCGGGCATAGCTTAATTTAAGACTCTCTTTCGGTTCGAACAGAGCTGACGAGCCAGGCGTTATTACGTTGCTGCTCAACCTTCCATCGTTAGTTGCGGACAACGAGACGGGCTGGCTTAAGGCTTTGAATTCAACCTTTAGAGTGGCCATGTCAGGAACTTTTGACGGCATCGATTCAGCGTTGGCGTTTACCGGGGTATCGGTCGCGACGTTCGTAGACGGTTTCGGCGTACTATTTACGGCAACCTCATCCGCCGGTCTTCGCAAATAATTTACCAAAAACAATACGCCTGTCGTCATTAGTGCGAGGATTAAGACCGCAAGAATGATCGTCGGTGCCATGGATGCAGCCGATCTGTCGTCAGTGAGCACCTCCGGCCTGTAAGTTTTGAAGTCTTGAGGCTCGCTGCCTTCAACCTCAGAAAGCAGATGAGAATAGTCGAGCAGTGCCTCTTGCTCATTAAGGCCAACGAATTTTGCGTATGACTTGACGAAGCCTTTGTTGAAGATGCCGCCGGGCAGTATTCGATAATCGTCATTTTCGATCGACTCGAGATACGAGGACGATATGCGGGTCTGTTCAGAGACCTCGCTCAAGGTAAAGCCTCGCTCTTCACGGGCCTGCCGCAGTTTTTCACCAAGGGTTAGAGACATTTATAGAGTAATCGGGCGACGCGCGTAACTTAAAACGGCGTCCGTCTTTGACTTGAAATATAGCGTTCAACCGAGGAGATTGTCAATTGATTCGCAGAGATTTCACTGCTACAATTTGCCCGAGCCGTACAATCTTCGGTGCTTGCGTTTGGGCATTACGCCGGTCTTATTATAATATCGGTAGAGCATTACAAAAAGTGAGGAACAATCAATGAGTTTAGAGGCTTTGGGAATGGTCGAGACCAAGGGTTTTATTGGGGCGGTCGAGGCCGCCGATGCCATGGTAAAGGCTGCAAACGTTAAGCTTATCGGCAAAGAGTATATCGGCGCCGGGTACGTGACAATCTTTGTCCGGGGCGATGTCGGAGCCGTAAAAGCCGCGACCGATGCCGGAGCCGCCGCGGCCCGGCGTGTCGGCGAGCTGATCAGCGTCCACGTTATTCCGCGGCCACACGGAGAAGTCGAACGAGTTCTGCCGAAAGGTGGAGCCGTTGGCTATAGCCCCGATGAAAAGGCTTTACAGGGCGGCGGGAAGCAGCTTGGGGCCGGTAGCGCGACTTCGGCCACAACCGGATCGGCTGTGGCTAACAAGGGGAAAGTCAAATAGATAGCTGGCGGACCGGGCGTCTATAGCGTCGATGGATTGCTGTCGATCGATTTGTTCGCTGTTGGCTGAAATCTATATGGGTGATAGAGATCTGATTGCTCAACAGGAAGCACGCGACGCGGTTGAGGCCGCGTCGTTTGCCTTTCAGTCTGTTGCAAAGCTCGATCAGCAAAAGATCGATGCGATTTGCGAAGCAATGTCTCGAGTGGCGCTTGCCGAATCTGCGCGACTGGGCAAATTGGCGAATGAAGAAACGGGATTTGGTAAAGCGGAAGACAAAAAAGAAAAAAACCGGTTCGCAGCAGAAGATGTCTGGAATTACTTTCGCGATCTCAAGACCGTCGGAGTGGTCAATGAAACCGAGAGCATCGTTGAGATAGCGAGTCCGCGTGGTGTGGTCGCCGCAATTATTCCATCGACCAATCCCACCTCTACGGCTATCTATAAGATCATTATTGCGATCAAGTCTCGAAACACGATCGTACTTTCTCCCCATCCGGCGGCGGCGGGCTGTATCGCCGAAACCACTCGCGTGATGCGTGACGCCGCGATCAACGCGGGCCTTCCGGCAGACGCAATAATTTGCCTAAAAAATTCGACGATCGAAGGTACCGAAGCATTAATGAAGCACCGAAACACTGCCGTCATCCTGGCTACTGGCGGCACAGGTCTGGTGCGAGCGGCGTATTCCTCGGGCAAGCCGGCTTTTGGTGTCGGGCCGGGCAACGTGCCGGTGTTTATTGAGCGTTCGGCCATTGTCGAGAAGGCGGTCGCGGACATTTTGACCGGGACGTGCTTTGATAACGGTACGATCTGCGCGTCCGAACAATCGGTGGTTGTTGACGCGCCAATCGAAGCTCAGGTGCGGGAACAATTTGGCAAACAGGGTGGACATTTTTTAGATCGATCCGACGCCGACGCCGTTGCGAAGATCTTGCTATCGCCGCAAAAAACCTTGAACGCCGCCATTGTCGGTAAGTCCGCTAAGTTTATCGCTGATCTCGCCGGGATCACGATTCCCGATGGTACGCGATGCCTGCTTGCGGATTGTGCCGGTGTCGGACGTGATCATCCGTGGTCGATCGAGAAATTATCGCCCACGCTTGCGTTTTTTGTGGCTGACGGCTTAGAGGCGGGGGCCAATCGTTGCCAGAAGATACTTCATTTTGGCGGCATGGGGCACACCGCCGGTATGCACACGCAGGATCGGGCGGCGGCAATCAGGTACGGGCAACAAATGCCTGCTGCGAGAGTTATTATCAATTCGCCCACGACCCACGGAGCGATCGGGTTTTCGACCGATCTTCCTCCGTCAATGACACTTGGCTGCGGTTCGTGGGGCGGGAATGTTACATCCGACAATATCTCGCCAATGCACCTTATGGACATAAAGCGCGTTGCGTTTGAGACAAAACCGGTGAATACCTGTTCGGCTCATACGGTTAATTTGGCCAAGGAGGTTTCGGCACAACCCAGACGAGCGAGTCGTGAGGAGATCGCCGCAATTGTGGATAGTTTTTTGAGTAAGAAAATTGCTGAAACACCTCCGCCTGAGGTTCAAAAACCAGAAATTCTGACCGAGGTTAAAGCGATCGTTCACGAAATCACACCTGAGAACGCCGTGCAAAAGCCGATTCCGCTTGAAACGGTCGATTTTGTGAGCGAGGATGATGTTCGCCGGGCAGTTGAGAATGGACAAAAGATATATATTTCAAAGAAGACGATCCTGACGCCTTCGGCGCGGGACTTAGGCGAAGAAAAGGACGTGTTTGCGACCATTTAATTTATGCCCGAAGCGATACTTAATCACGCGACTTGTAGCAACTGCGGCGTGGCTGTGCGCGAGCATACACAATACTGCTACAACTGCGGCAGCAGTGTGGCAGACGATTTAAAAGTCGAAACATCTCAAACCGCAGTATCAAACGGCTTACATAGCGCTAATGACGCCGAGTCAAGAGATGCTCTGGACGATCTTGCGAAAAGGCTAAAAGACGATGAGTTGACCAGCGACAAGCTGGCGAAGGCTGCGGCCCGGCGAAGGAAGGCTCGAGAGGGCCAACGCAAAACCGGACCTAAACAGGTGGTGTGGGAGCCGGTTGATGGTTTTTCGGCAGGGTTGATCATCCTCCTGGCAATCATGATTTTTGCAATCACCGCCTTGATAGTGTATTTGGTCGTACTTTGAGGATAAGGAGCATAAGAGTTGATAATTCCCATAGGCGTGTTCTTTTTGGCAATATTTATCGGAGCGGGCCTGCTTGCCTTGGCGATTGTTCTGCTTGCGAAGAAACGTAAGTAAAGATAATGTCCCGATGGTGGGATTTTAAGAGGAAACATATGGAAGCACTTGGAATGGTCGAATGTTTTGGCCTAGTTGCGATGATCGAGGCCGCGGATGCGATGGTTAAAGCTGCGAATGTTAAGCTGGTCGGCTACGAAAAGATCGATGCCGGACTTGTCACCGCAATCGTCCGCGGAGAGGTGGGAGCCGTCAAGGCTGCCGTCGATGCGGGAGCCGCCGCCGCCCGTAGGATCGGTACCGTTACCGCAATTCACATTATTCCGAGTCCGCATGACGAGGTTGACGAGGGAATTCCGGTTTTGCGGACAGGGGAAACGACCCGAAAGAAGATCTCCGGAACGGTGCCGGAAAGCTGATCTAAACGGCTAATTCGATAAAATTAAAGCGTAGAGTCAATATGACGACTCTACGCTTTTTTATTTAGTAGTTGAGTTAGAAAAAGTCCTAGGGGTTTTTCGTTACCGCAGCCGGTTTCTGAGTATTCTGCGGCGAACTACCGCCCTCAGCAGTCCGTCCCGCGCGTGTAATAGCTATTCGTTTTTCTTTATTCGGGCCGTCATCAACTGCAACTCTGATGCTACGGTACGTGCCATCACGCTTGTCGTTTGATGGAATGTAACCTATCGAATATTGCGTCCTCAACTCACTTGAGATCTCGCGCGCGATATTGGGTAGTTCTGCTGAGCTCTTCGGAAAATACGCTTTACCACCGGTTTCTGTCGCGATCCTCTCGAGAAAAGCCTTCGCTTTAGCCTGCGGGCTCTTGCTGATAAAACCGCCCTCTTTGCTAAGGTCGTCGACGAAGCCGACCACATAAATTTGAACCTCTGATTCCCGCAAAAGCTCGAACAACTGCTTCTCATTGTAATAACTGTTTCGGTCTTCGCCATCCGAAACCAAAACCAGAGCTCGTCGCTTCTTATCATCCGACTTTTGCGATTTTTCGTATTCGTCGACGTTCTCTACAGCAAGGTAGACGGCATCGATAATCGCAGTCTGACCGCCCTCAATGTAAAGATTGTCGAGAGCGTCAATAAGATCTGCTTTGTTAGGCGTGAAAGGCTGCTCGATCTCGATCTTGTCGCGACCTACGAATCTAATGACCATCGTTTCGTCGTCAGCCCGGTTTGTGTTCACCAGGATCTTGCCTGCTTCGACAACCTTATCTAATTGCTGCCGAAGCGAGCCCGAATTATCGATAACAAGTGCGTAGTTGGTAGGAACCTCGGACTTGGAGAAAAAGTCGATCTGCTGGAGCTTGCCGTCCTCGTATATCTTGAACTCTTTCTCCTGAATGTTGTTGATCGGGCGATTATTGCGGTCGATCACACGGACATTCAGATTCACGAGTTCAGTGTCGACCTTGATGATCTCGTCGGGATCATCGATCTTTGGCGGCGTCGGCGTAGCTGCCACCGGCGTGATGGATGGCGTCGGCGTTGGGGCCTTTACCTGTGCCAAAACATTGGAAGTATTTGTAGTGGTAAGTAAAAAACCAAAGACAAAAATGGATACAGAGAGAACAATTAGAATTCTTTTCATTTCAAACTGGCGAAAACCTAGCGATAAATAGTGTTCGGGGTGGCATAATAGCCTTCCCGCCCGCGAACCGTTAGACGCGGCAATCCCCGTGGGGGTTTGACCTTAGTTTTTACTTTACGCCATTTTCCGTCCGGCTGAAAGTCTTTCGGAATGTAACCAACCGAGTATTGATGCCGCAATTCGAGAGCGATCCGCTCAAATATCTCGTCCATTTCGACATCTGTCTGCGGATAAAACGATTTGCCGCCTGTTACAGAACTGATCTCGTCCAAAAACGCTTGTCCCTGCATTCCCAACGAACTAGCCGAATCCCCGCGGTCCATAATCCCGACTGAGTAAGTTACGACATCCGATTCTTTCATCAGTCGGCGAACCTCGCCAAAATTGTACCTTGAGGCATTGTCCTGACCGTCGCTGATAACGAGCAGTGCTCTTTTTTGATGACTTCCGCGGGTTACACGCTCGATGCCTAAATAAACGGCGTCGTACAGAGCCGTATCGTTTTTAGGCCGAACAAGAGTGAGTTTTCGGAGAACTGCGTCGCCGTCGCGGGTGCGGTCCATAAGCAATTGAGCACGGCTATTGAAGGCGATCAGGAAATATTCGTCGGACGGATGACTCGTAGCAATAAAACGTTCAAGCGCCTTGCGAGCCTTACCTATCTTCTCCCCGCTCATCGACCCGGATACATCAAACAAAATGCCGACCGATACCGGAGCATCGCTATCGCTGAAGAACGTGATCTCTTGCTCCTGATTATTGTCGATGATGGTGAATGCGCCCTTTTTAAGACCTGACACATACCGGCCGAAAGGGTCGGTTACTGTCAGAGTCAGTGTGACAAGATCGGTCTTGACCCGAACTGGTGAATCGGGGTCATCCGCGGGTGTTGGGGTTGGCTCTTGAGCCAAGATAGCCGGTGTTCCCAGTAGAACAAGCAACAGGGCGAAAAAAAAACGATTCAACCCGCGCTTAAAACTGAAACGCGGCAATTGTCTTAAGGCCATCATAAACCCTGTAAATATCTTACATTCTAAGGAATAGGTCAAAATTCCGCAAGATAGTTTTTGGATGTTCGCTGAATGACTATGGTTGTTTCGACTTAGTAACAATGCGGATAATATTTCGACGCAACAATTTAGGCGGATTCCCGTGTTATAATCCGAGGAGATTGTCGGGTTAATGCATGCGAATTCGTCGATTTGCCTGTTAGCGTTTGTTTTTATCCTTTCTGATTTATGACTGAATTCATTTGCCGATTAGGTACGCCGTCGGGCGAGGTCGTCACGCGGGTCGTCGAGGCGGACCAAGCGTCTGAGGTGCGCACCCGTCTAGAAAGCGAGGGGTTTCGTGTTTTTGCCATTTCGTCGGCTGAGGAGGGTCTCTCGGCGGTCCTTTCGCTTGGCGGCGGTAAAAAAGGTAAGGTAAAACAAGCCGATTTCCTTCTATTTAATCAACAACTTTCAGCATTATTGCGAGCCGGTATCCCGGTTTTGCAGTCAATTGGCCTATTAAAGACGCGTTCGGCTTCATCCAATCTTCGTATCGTTTTGGGCGATGTCGAAGAAAAGATCAAGAGCGGTGTTCCGCTATCTGAGGCCTTTGAAGCACAGGGAATTTTTCCAAAGATCTACACCGCCTCGATCCTCGCCGGCGAAAAAAGCGGTGCTCTAGACGATGTGTTGGCACGCTTCGTGACCTATCTAAAACGTAGCGTTACTATTTCCCGCAAGCTTCGCGGTGCCCTCGCCTATCCTGCATTTCTGCTGGTAGCCGCGACAATGATGGTTGGTTTTTTGACACTATATATCGTTCCGCGAATGTCTGACCTCTTTAAGAGTCTGAGCGCGAATCGAACCTTGCCGACGGTGACGCTCGTTGTACTGTGGTTTTCCAATGGCATCGTAAACAATATCCTTTGGCTTGGACCCCTCGTAATAGTCGTCGGCCTTGCGCTTTTTGCGTGGTTAAGAACAACGGGCGGTAAGCTGCTGTTGCACAAACTGCTGTTGAGAATACCAATCGCCGGCCAGTTGATCCGTAATATGGCGACCGCTCAGCTCGCGCGCTCGCTTTCAACGCTGCTCTCGGGCGGCATCACCGTTCCTGATTCGTGGGACATTTCATCCCAAGCGATCAATAATCTCGAGCTCCGCCGCCGTAGTCAGGGCGTTTCGCCGATGATCCGCGAAGGCCGTGAATTTACAGCGGCATTGGAAAATGCGAACTGGATGCCCGAACTCGGTCTCGATATGATCGGGATCGGCGAGAGATCAGGCAGCCTACGCGAAATGCTTGACGAAGTTGCGACGTTTTACGACGCCGAAGCAGAGGTGAGGCTGGAGCAATTTACGACGTTGCTCGAACCGCTGATCTTGCTATTTATGGCCGGCATCGTTGTGACCATTTTGCTTGCGATCTATCTGCCGATCATTCAAATGATCTCGGCAGGACCTGTTGGCGGACGAAAATAGAAAAAAAAACAGATGAGTGAACAAATTCAGACTGAAACAAAAACTTCATCCCCGAAAATCGAGCTTTCCGATTTTCTCGACAAAGAACCGCCGGAGGTAACCGAGGCCAAACAGCTGGCGCATCGTTACCGCATGCCGTTTATCGATCTGTTGCCGCCCGAGCAGCCATCACCGGTTGATCACGACGAATTGGCAAAAATCTCTGTTGATTTAATGCTTCGCAATCAGTTTGTGCCGCTGCGTCGCGACGGCAACAACCTTCACGCAGCTATGGCCGATCCGACAAATCTCGAGCGGCTTGATGAGTTAGAGAATGTCCTTAATGTGCGTATTGTGCCGTACGTCGCGACCGCTGGCGCGATCGACGTAGTTTTACGCAAAGGCGATTCGACCCAACGCGTGCTGCAAGAGGCCGCGTCGACTTTTAAGATCTCTCTCGTCAAGGAAACTGATCAGGGCGACGAGGTCCTCGATCTCGACCGTCTTGCGTCCGATTCGGATATGTCGCCGATCATCAAACTCGTCGACACTATTCTTTACAACGCAATGGAATCGCGTTCGTCGGATATTCACATCGAGACCCGCGAGCGTGATGTACAGGTTAAATTCCGTATCGACGGTGCGCTTTACGCAAAGGTCGATCCGATAGATATCTCATTCCATCAAACTCTGATCTCGCGTATCAAGGTCATGTCCGAGCTTGATATTGCCGAGCGCCGCATCCCGCAGGACGGCCGTTTTCGGGTGCGTTACAAGGGCCGCACGGTCGATTTCCGTGTCTCGATAATGCCGACGATCTACGGCGAAGATGCCGTTATCCGTATTCTGGATAAAGAACAGATCAACGAGAGTTTTAAGAGTCTAAATCTCGACGTAGTTGGATTTGACGACGAAGACGTACAGCGATTTCGGCTTTATATAAAGGAGCCTTATGGCATGGTCCTGGTCACGGGGCCAACAGGTTCCGGTAAAACGACTACGCTTTACGCGGCTCTCAACGAGATCCGTAATGAGGAAGACAAGATCATCACCATCGAAGATCCGGTCGAATATCAGCTAAACGGCATTGTGCAGATTCCCGTCAACGAGAAAAAGGGACTCACATTTGCTCGCGGCCTTCGTTCGATTCTACGACATGATCCGGACAAGATAATGGTCGGCGAAATTCGTGACGAGGAAACTGCACAGATCGCGATCCAGTCAGCATTAACGGGGCATCTTGTTTTCACGACGGTTCACGCCAATAACGTCATCGATGTTATCGGGCGATTCCTGAACATGGGCGTCGAGCCGTACAATTTTGTTTCCTCGCTTAACTGCGTTCTCGCTCAGCGCCTGGTACGTCTATTGTGCCCGACATGCAAACGTCCATACGAACCAACGGTCGAAGAATTACACGAATCCGGGTTGCGGGCGGAGGACGTGCCGGCCGGCCAGAAGTTTTTCCGAAGCGTTGGCTGCGATGCCTGTAACCACACCGGTTATCGAGGCCGGACGGCCATTCACGAACTGCTGGATATGTCGGATACGATCCGCGAAATGATCATCGAACGCCGTCCCGGATCCGAGATTCGCAGGCAAGCGGAAAAAGAAGGTCTGTCGTCCTTGCGTGAATCAGCCGTCAAGAAAGTATTTAACGGTGTTTCAACGCTGCACGAGATAAATCGAGTGACGTTTGTTGAGGAGATACGTTAAGTAGAGCCTCACCTGCCGTCAAAACAGCACCGCCGAGAAGAAAGAGGTCCTTTATCAAAAAGCCGCCAACCGCGGCTGGTACCGGCAACGGAAAACCTTCGACTGACGACCATGCTCCGGGCGTTGAGAACAAAAAGCTCAAGGTCGTCAAGGTCATGCCGATCGCGCCGATGCTTCCTAATGCGGACAGCTTTGGCGCAAAAGCACGCAGCCCGATCAATACGGCGAAAATGATCTCAGTCGTGCCGATCACATTTGAAACCGCCTGAACGCTGAGAGCGGAGTACATCCACGACATCAATGGGCTGTTTGAAACCAGCGGCTTAATGGCCTCGGCCTCGACCTGTGTGAACTTAAACGCGCCGAAGAAAAGCAATATTCCGACGAGTCCATAGCGCAAGATACCTGTGCCAACGTTGCTAAATTTCTTTCCAAAACGGTTGGTTAAAAGTGAAAAATTTGATTCGCCTAAATTTACGGCCGATGTTGCGATTGTGGTCATATTTTATCTCCCGAATATTCGGATAACCACTAGATCACGTCGCCGAAGTTGTTTATTCCACTGATGAAATCAAATAAGCTGCTTATAAACCGCCGGATCGACATTCCCGCCGCTGACAACCAAACACACTTTTTTTTCCGCAAACATGTCCTTTGCAGTTAAAACAGCGCCCAGCGAAAGAGCGCCCGTCGGTTCCGATTTGAGGTTGGCGAGATCGAAATAGAGCTTTACGGCTTTCGCGATCTCGGCATCGGGCACTTCGATAATTTCGCTCACACTGTCCTTTATGACCTGCCAATTGAGTTTGCCAAGTGATATCGTCCGGGCACCGTCGGCGATCGACATCGGTTCGGTCACATTCGGGAAGATATGACCGGCTTTCAGTGACCGGGCTGCATCATTGCCAAGCAGCGGTTCAGCCCCTAACACGTTTGTTGTCTTACCATTGCGGCATAAACCTGTGACGATACCTGAGATAAGACCGCCGCCGCCGACCGGCGAAATGATGATGTCAAAATCTCTCGCCGAAAGCTCGTCTCCTAACGAGGCATTTCCTTCGATCACAAACTTATCGTCATACGCACTTGCTAAATATGCGTCCGGCATTTCGGCTGCAAGCTGTGCAACGCGCTCGTTGCGGGCGATCTTTGCCGTATCGACAAGATCAACGGTCGCGCCGTATCCGCGTACGGCGTCAATCTTGACCTTGGCCGACGTGACCGGCATTACGACAGTACACTTCTTGCCCAAAAGTTTAGATGCGTATGCGAGCGCCTGGCCGAAATTGCCCGATGACGCGGTAAGTATCTCGTCCTGCTCAACATTTAAAGCTAAATTATAAGCGGCCCGAAACTTAAAGCTACCGGTATGCTGAAAAGTCTCGCTCGCAATCGTAATATCCAAGCCTAGATGATCGATCAGCTTCGAAGACCTGATAAAAGTCGTCGGGCGAATAACGTCTTGTAGTGATAACATATAGCCTAATCGCAGTTTATAATTCCAGACTAAACAGAACAAGTTTATGTCATAACGGGGATTAACTGAACATCATGCCGGATAATGAGATAAAAGAAATGATGGACCTTCTTTTTGCGCAGGCTAAAATGCGTTTCGGAGCCGCGATCAAAGGGCGATGGTTCTATGACCGCGACGGTTGTCCGGGATGCGGACGTAAAATTGGCAAAATGGAGTACAAAGGAAAGGAGGCATTGTCACTAAACTCGTTCATTTTTCGCGATCACGGCGTTTTGATCACATATTTGCTGTGTGGTAAATGCGGCAACAAGGTCATCCGGGCAACCGGCGATACACCATTACACGCTGAGATCGAAAGGAATCTGAAAAACGCATTCATCAAACAGTTAGGGCATTAAAACAGATGACGAAATCACATTTCGGAATGATCGGGCTCGGGACAATGGGCCGTAATTTTCTGCTTAATATCGCCGAGCACGGCATTAGCGGCGTTGGCTACGACCTCGACGCCGGCAAACGTGAACTCCTGCTTAAGGAAGGCGCCGGAATGCCCGTCGATGTCGGCAACGACCTCTCTGATTTCATTGCCAAACTTGAATCGCCGCGCAATATTATGATGCTCGTGCCGGCCGGCCCAATCGTAGATTCAGTTATTGCCGATCTCCTGCCCCATCTTGAGAAAGACGATCTCATCATCGATGGCGGAAATTCACATTTTTCCGATACCGACCGGCGAATAGCCGATCTCGAAGCGAAACGTGTCGGATTTATGGGCATCGGCGTAAGTGGCGGCGAGGAAGGCGCTCGTCACGGAGCGAGCATTATGCCCGGCGGACGCAAAGATCTTTATGACCGGATCGAGGCTACTCTGCAAGCCGTTTCGGCAAAGGTGAATGGCGAACCGTGTGTCGCCTATATGGGTGCGGGCTCGGCGGGGCACTTCGTCAAGATGGTCCACAATGGCATCGAATACGGAATGATGCAGCTGCTTTCCGAGACCTACGATTTCATGCAGCGTGTCCTGCGGATGGCAAACACCGAGATGCACCGGACATTTACCGAATGGAACGGCGGCGAGCTGAATTCGTTTCTTGTAGAGATCACTGGCGAGGTTTTGCGAAAGACCGATCCCGAAACCGGCAATCCGCTCGTCTCGATGATCCTCGACACTGCCGGCCAAAAAGGAACCGGTAAATGGACTTCGCAAGCGTCGATGGATTTTGGAGTTCCGATACCGACTATAGATGCTGCGGTCTCGATGCGTCAGATCTCGGCCCAAAAAGCGGTTCGAACTGAGGTCGCCGCGAAATATTTCGGAATGAGCACATCCGCAGACCAGAGCCATTCGCGAACCTCAGTCGGCGAGCTCGAAGACGCGCTTTTCTGTGCATTCATCCTAACTTACGCACAGGGAATGTCTTTGCTCCAAAAGGCGTCGATCGAAAACAAATACGGTCTCAATCTCGCCGAGATCGGCCGGATATGGCGTGGCGGATGCATAATCCGTTCCAAACTGCTCGAAACGATTCGCAAGGCTTACGCAACCGATCCGACGCTTGAGAACCTGATCCTCGACGCGTCTTTCGCTGACCTGCTCAATTCGCGAGTGAACTCGCTCCGTAAGGCCGTCGTTGCCTTCGACGAAAACGGCATTCCGTCGATGTGCTTTGCGTCGGCTCTGAATTACTTCGACGCGTTCCGGACTGAACGCCTGCCCGCCAACCTCATCCAGGCCCAACGCGACTTCTTCGGTGCTCACACATATCAACGCATTGACAAAGACGGAACATTCCACACGCCGGATTGGGAGAAATAATGTCAGAACCGTCTGCGTACGCGGGCAGCAGGATGCAGAAGCCCACACGTTAGTAAGGGCGTATCAATCAACTAAAACAATATCGAACCAACGACAGGAGAAAAACATGCCATATCCAAACATGTTCGCAAAAGAAGTCTCGAACCGAATTATCGAGCGGATCAACAAATTGACGCCTGAGTCTGAGCGGCAGTGGGGCAAAATGGATGTTGCGCAGATGCTGGCCCATTGCAACGTAGCGTACGAGATGATTTATGAGCCGGATAAACACCCGAAACCGAAATTTCCGATGAGTTTGATCTTAAAGTTCGTTGTTAAGCCGATGGTCACCGGCGATAAGCCCCCAAAGAAAGACAGCCCCACC
>Ga0209797_10000490_pt1 | contig 19817 bp, 16 predicted proteins | sample DOMMetBare3Fresh_2_FD_187472 | JGI IMG/M metagenome (GOLD analysis project Ga0209797, IMG submission 187472) | Wetland sediment microbial communities from St. Louis River estuary, USA, under dissolved organic matter induced mercury methylation -... | ecosystem: Environmental > Aquatic >... | reverse complement strand
GGACAGCACCCCGGTTACGCCGCACGCCGCGAAGGTGTTGCCGGTGTTGACGGCGCGCTCCTCGAGGCCGTCAATGACCGAGCGGAGCAGCGAGTACTCGAGGTACGGTACGACGGCCAGGAGCAGCACCCGGATCAGCGGAACCGCCTCTAGATAGCGCGGGCCCAGCCAGACGATTACGATCTCCCGAGTCCAGAGCAGGAGCATGCCGCTCACGAAGAGACCGAGGTGGAGCGCCATCGCGACGATGTCCTCGACCCGGTCGCGGATGAACTCGGCCTGCTGGCGTGCTTGGAGTGCGGCCATCCTCGGCAGGGCGACCAACCCGAATGCCGACGTGCCACCCTCGACGACGCGCATCATCGACTGCCCCGCCACCAGAAAGCCCGCCTGCCGGAGATCGCCGAAGAACGGGGCGAGGAACGGCCCGATCGCCAGGAGTCCCCCGAAGGCAAGCCCCCCCGGCACCCGCGGCAGCCCGTAGCGCAGCAGCTCGCGGAGGCGTCCCTGGATCATCGCCCACGAAACGTCGAGCGCCGCGGCACGCCCCAGCCAAGCGGCCAGCGGAATGGCGGCCGTGAACGTTCCCAACGCAGTGAAGAGCACGATCCGGTCCACCCGGGCCGAGTGCGCGAGCGCAGCGACCACGACCGCGGGAGCGATCGCGAGCGTCCAAAGCTGCCAGAGATTGGCCCGCCACATCTCCCCCGTGCCGCGGTAGCGCGCGAAGACCACCGTGTAGAAGGCGCTCGCCACCACCAGCGCGAGTGTCGCGACCAGGACGGGCGCGTACTGCGCGTCGGAGAAGAACATCCGGCCCCAGACGTCGGCGAACGCCGCACCGACCGCCAGCGCGAGCAGGTTGGGGACCGTGGCGAAGAGCGTGCCGGCGGCGACGTACGCAAGCCGGTCACGCTCGTCCTTCGCGATCGCGAGCGCCCGCGCAAGCGCCACTCCGACCGGCACCGTGGAGAACGAGGTGACGGCGGAAACGAGCCGGCGCGACAGCGCATAGACCCCGAACCGCTCCGGACCGAGCCCGCTGGCAAGCCATCCGGTCACGACCACCAGCGAGACCATCGTGACGACCGAGGTGATCCCGGTCGAGAGGATGTCCCGGAGGAACGGGGACGGGCGCCACCTCATGGCCGCGAACCCGCCGGTTGCACTTGCTCGCGCACCCGACCGCGGTCGACGCGGCGGCCCACGAGCGCAGCGCCGGCTAGGAATGCGACCCCCGTGGCGCCGCCGCCGACCAGCCGTGCCCACACCGGCCATGGCAGCCGTGCGATGAGGGCCACGAGCACGGCATACGGCGCCGCGGCCATCGCGATGCTCGTGAGGAGTGGCCGGGCCGCCCTCCAGTCGAACCGCCGGCGGTAGGCGATGAACGCCCAGGTGATGTAGACCAGATACCCGCCTGCCATCGCCATCGCCGCGCCGGAGACCCCGAATCGGCGGATGAGCAACAGGTTCAGCAGCATGTTGACGCCCAGCCCAGCCGCGGCCGCGCGCGCGATCATGCCGGAGCGAAGATCCAGCTCCGCCGCCTTGAGAAAGACGTTGCCGAGATGGTACAGCAAGACACCGAGCGCCACCCAGGCGAAGACGTCACGCGGGAGCCCCTGGAACTCGCGGCCCAGGACGAGCGAGGTGAGCAGCGGGCCCATGATGGCAAGCCCTGCGGCGAGCGGGACCATGAGCGCGAACGTAGTCATCAGCGCCCGCGTGAGCCCCTGGCGCCGGCGCTCGTCGTTGCTGTCACCGGCGAGCGCCGGCAGCACCGCGTTCATCAGGTTGGATCCCACCAGGTCCATCGACTGGTCCATGAGAGTCCGCACGGCCGCGTAGACCCCGACGGCGGCGCTGCCGAGCAGCGCCTGCACGAAGAACCGGTCGCCCATCGCGATGCCGAGCACCGCCAGCCACACGATGAGATAGCCTCCCGCGTACGCCTGGACGCCGCGGCGAAGCGCCTCGTCGTCGCCCTCAACCGCCTTGGGCTCCCCGGGCCGCACGAGCCAGCGGGCAGCCACGGGCACGAGCCCCGCCAGCGCCGCACCGAGCAGCAGCGCCTCCGCCCGCGGCGCCACGAGAAGCGCGAGGGCGATCCCGGCGCCCGCCCGCACCGCCGCCTCGGTTACCGCGAGCCAGCTATACCCGCGCCGGTCGTGCCGGGCCTGGTAGTCGGCGAGGGCGAAGGCGGTGATCCCGTGACCCAGCGTGGCGGCGGCCCCGGCGAGAGCCAGTTGGCCCGCTCCGGTGATGCCGAGCCGGGGGGCAGCCAGGTAGAAGCCACCCCAGGCGAGCAAGCTGATCCCCGCCGACCGCAGCGCGAGCGAGCGCAACACTCCGACGTATGCGCCCGAGCTCCACCGCTTACCGACCTCGGGACGGAACCGGAGGTGCGTGGAGGCCAGCGGGTAGATGCCGCACGTGAGCAGCACGGCCACGACCCCCCACGCCACGGCATACCGCCCGTACTCCTCGGGGAGCAGAACGCGTGACAGGATGATGAGCGTGAGCAAGCCAAACCCGCGCGCGACTCCGGACGCGGCGAGATAGATGAGAGCTGTGCGTTCGACCGAATGCGACCGCGTCACAGACCGCCTCGCGCCCGGTCCACGAAGCGCTGGCCCAGAATCAAGGGGACCAGGTCGCCACGCCCGAGCACCAGACAGGCCGTCGCGGCCATGATCCCCAGATCACGCCAACCCGAAAGCCGCCAGTGGTAGAGCCGGGCGAGCGCCAGCTTGCGCGGCAGAAGCCGGCGGGGGTAGAAGTCGGGCTCCGCCGCGTGGTCCTTCAGCATAGCCTCCTCGTCCCGGAAGATGAGGGATGCCCAGTCGGTCATCCCGGGACGGAGCGCAGCCAGGGCCCGGAACGATCGCGGCTGCGCCGCGACGTAGTGCGGGACCTCAGGACGCGGGCCCACGAAGCTCATCTCGCCTCGGAAGACGTTCCAGAACTGGGGCAGCTCGTCGAGCTTCCCCCGGCGCAGCCGGCGGCCGAGCGGCGTGATGCGCGGATCGCCCGCGGCGGTGACGAGGTCGCCCGCGCGGGCCCGCATGGTGCGGAACTTCAGGATCTGGAAGGGCCTGCCGCCGCGCCCCACCCGGAGCTGTCGGAAAAGCACCGGCGGTCCGTCGAAGCCGCGCACCAGCGCCGCACAGACGAGGGCCACGGGGAGCGCCAGCACCCCCAGACCGGCGACGGCCATCAGATCGAAGGTCCGCTTGCCTCCCCGCGACCACCAGGACGACCCGGTGCTCACCTACCGGCGGTGCCCCTCGATCACGTCAGCGACGGCCTCGATGACCGCGTCCACGTCGTCCGCGGACATGCGGGAGTAGATCGGCAGCGAGATGAGCCGCGGGAACTCCGCCTCGGCTACGGGGAATCCCGCCGCGCGGTAGCCATAGCGGCGCGCGTAGAACGGCTGCGTGTGAAGGGGAATGAAGTGGACGCTCGCGCCGATCTGGCGATCGCGTAGCTCCTGGATGAACCGGGCCCGGTCGATCGCGAGCGTCTCCAGCCTGAGCCGGAGCGGATACAAATGCCAGGCGTGCCGGACCCGCGCGCTCACCATGGGGCAGCTGACCTCAGGCATCCCGGAGAAGGCTGCGTCGTACCGCGCCGCGATCGCCGCGCGGGCCGTCCACATCTCGTCCATCCGCTGCAGCTGCACCCGACCGAGCGCGGCCGCAAGGTCGGTGAGGTTGTACTTGTAGCCCGCCTCGACCACCTCGTACTGCCAGGTCCCGTCCGAGGCATAGCGCTTCCACGCATCGCGGCTGATGCCGTGCAGCGCCATCAGCCGCACCCGGGCGGCAATCGCGTCGTCGTTGGTCGTCAGCATCCCGCCCTCGCCGGTGGTGAGCGTCTTCGTGGCGTAGAAGCTGAACGCGGTGGGGCACGGCAGGCTGCCAATTAACCGGCCGTCGAGCGACGCCGGGAGCGCGTGCGCGGCGTCGTCCAGCAAGAAGAGGTCGTACGCGTCAGCAATCGCGCGCATCTCGACCATGTCGCATGGATGCCCCGCGTAGTGGACCGGCACGAGTGCGCGGAGCCGCCCTCCGCCTTCCCGGTGGTGCCATGCGCCGTCACGCCGCACGTACTGGCTCTCGATGACCTCGCGCACCCGCGCAGGGTCGAGGTTTAAGTCCTCCACAGTGACGTCCACGAACCGGGTCCGCGCCCCGAGATACTCGACAACCTCGGCGGTGGCGGTGAAGGTCATCGTGCTGGTGAGCACTTCGTCGCCAGGACCGAGGCCCGCGGCCTCGAGCCCGAGATGGAGCGCCGCCGTGCATGAGCTGAGCGCCACCGCGTGCTTGACGCCGAGCGTCGCGGCGAACTCCTGCTGGAACGCCTGGACCTCCGGTCCGGTGGTGATCCATCCGCTGTGCAGCACCCGGGTTACCGCCGCAATCTCGGCGTCGCCCAGGTCGGGAACCGCGAACGGCAGGAATGTGGAGCGCGGCGAATACCTGGGCCGTGAGGAGAGCGGTCGGGTCGATGCCAAGCGCGGGCCTCGATGCAAGGGAGACACCATCAGAGGGCGAGGTGCCTCAAGCTATTCCCTGACCGTCGGGACTGGTAGTGGCCCCGAGCGCCGTGACAATCCGTTCGCTCGCCTGCCCATCCCACCCCTCCGGGCACCGCGCACCCGGGGCGATGCGTCCCGCGGCGAGCGCTTCCCGGAACGATGCGACCACACCCCCAGTCGTGAGCGGCCAGGGCGCGAGCCGGTTGGTGCCCTCGGTGACCGTGACGGGACGCTCGGTCTTCTCCCGCAGCGTCACGCAAGGGACGCCCAAGACCGTGGTCTCCTCCTGCAGTCCGCCTGAATCCGTCAGGACCACCGCCGCTCCTTCGGTGAGCGACAACATCTCCGTGTAGCCGAGCGGCTCCACCATCCGAAGCGGCCGTGCTGACTCGGCGAGCCCGAAGGCTTCAAGGTTTCTGCTCGTCCTCGGGTGCAGCGGAAGCACCACGGGGAAAGTCCGCGACACCTCGGCGAACGCCTCCAGGATCAATCGCAGCGTCGCCGGATCGTCCACGTTGGACGGCCGGTGCAGCGTCGCGACCACGTACCCGCCGCGCACGATGCCGAGCCGCCCCGGCAGGTCCAAGGCGGTAGCGGCCGGTAAGTGTGCGACCAGCGTGTCGATCATGACGTTGCCGACGAACACGATGCGATCGGCGGCGATCCCTTCGGCCAGCAAATTCGGCAGCGCGTCGCGCGAGGGAGTGAGTAACAGATCCGATAGGCGATCGGTGAGGACCCGGTTGACCTCCTCCGGCATCCGCCAGTCGCCACTTCGCAGTCCCGCCTCCACATGGGCAATGCGGCAGCCTAGCTCCTGCTTGAGCTTGGCCGCCACGAGCGCGCAGGCCAGCGTTGAGTTGACGTCCCCCACCACGACGACCCAGTCGGGCTGCTCGGCCGTTAGGACGGGCTCGAATCCCGTCATAACGCGGGCCGTCTGCTCCGCGTGCGTGCCCGACCCGACGCCGAGATAGTAGTCGGGTTCACGCAGCCCGAGATCGCGGAAGAACGCGCCCGACATCCCGCGGTCGTAGTGCTGCCCCGTGTGGACCAAGACGCCGCGGTGCCCCGCGGCCTCCAGCGCCGCGAGGATCGGGGCCACCTTCATGAAGTTGGGTCGGGCGCCGGCGATGAGGAGGGCTTTCAGGGTCGTCTCGCAGGAGGCGGTCGTCAGACCTCGAGCGGCAGCGCCACCCGCCGCCCGTCCCGCGCCGAGAGGTACGTCGCGATCAGGATCTCGAGCGAGTGGAGCCCCTCGCGTCCGTCGGTGTCGGGCATCGCCTCGCCCCGGAGGGACTTGATCACGTTGTCGAAGTAGAGCGGATGGCCGAACCCGTAGACCGAGGTCGTCTCGTAGCTCGCCTGCTCGATGGTCGCGTCGTCGGGATCGGGCTGGGCGAACGACCAGTGCTCGATCTTGTTCACCGCCACCCCGCCGACCCGCACTGTCCCGGTCTCCCCGATGATGGTGATCGAGCCCTCGAAGTTCTTGGGATAGGTCAGCATGGTGACGTTCATGCTGCCCAGCGCGCCGGTGCGCCAACGGATGTTCACGACGCCGGTGTCCTCCACCTCGATGTTCCGGGCGAGGGTGGCGGTGTAGGCCTGCACGCTTTCTACCGGTCCGACCAGCCAATCGAGCAGGTCCACGTAGTGGCTCGCCTGGTTCATGAAGGCGCCGCCATCGAATTCCCAGGTGCCGCGCCAGGCGGCACCGTCGTAGTACGACTGGGGCCGGGTCCAGAAGACGTTGATGTTGACCATGTAGATCCGACCGAACCGCTTCTTCTCGATCGCCCGCTTCACCAGCTGGAGCGTGGCATTCCGCCGGTTCTGCTTGACGACGAAGAGGTGGACCCCGGCCTGGTCACAGGCGTGGACCATGCGCTTCCCGTCCTGCCACCGGGTGGCCATCGGCTTCTCGGTCATCACGTGCCGGCCGGCCGACGCGACCTGGACCGCCTGCTCGGCGTGGAGCCCGCTGGGCGTCGCGAGGATCACGACATCGGCGTCGGTTCCAGCCAGGAGGGCGTCGAGGCTGGGAAAGGCCGGGGCGCCGGTGCGGGCCTGCGCGCGGGCCAGCGCTTCCGGGTCCACGTCGCACACCCCGACCAGCTCGGCCCGCTCCTTGTGGCGTTCCAGCGCGTCGAAGTGGTTGGCCGAGATCCGGCCGCAGCCCACGAGGGCAAACCGGATCCTGCGGTCCCGGACGAACGGCTTGGTGATGAACATGGGTCTCGCTCTGAGCGTGGTCGGCACCGGCCGCCCAAATGTAAGTGGGAGACATGCCTGCGAGGAATTGCGTCATTCGGGACATGCCGCCAGACTATGGGGTCTGGCGGAACCCGGCCAGCTCTGCCATATTGTGAATAGTTTCACAAACTTGCCGCTCCCGCGGCGGCAGCGCGCTCCATTCGAAAGAGAGAGAGATCCATGGCGATTGCGACTCCCCCGGTGTCCTCGAAGGTTACCTACCCCGCCGAGGAGGTGGCCCGGTTGTTCGCGCCGCCCGAGAGCGAGGTCCCGGCCGACAAGCTGCGCCGGCTCCTTCTCGAAGCGCGCGACAAGGGCGCGTTCCTGCACACCGCCGGCGCCTACGATGCGTTCACGGCGGCGATCATGACGACGCTCGGCTTCAAGACGCTCTACGGCAGCGGCTGGCAGCTCGCGGCCACCAAGAGCATGTATCCCGACATCGGCATCTACCAGTCGCACCAGATGGTGGAGCTGGTACTCGAGCTGAAGAAGGGGATCGAGGGCGCTCGCAACACCCGCTGGTTCGACACCGAGGGCAAGGACATGCTCGATGCCCCTCCCGCCTTCGTGGACATGGAGGCCGGGTTCGGTGGCCCGACACAGACCTTCACCCTGGCCACCGAGCTCATCCGGGTCGGCGCCGGCGGCGTGCACCTCGAGAACCAGGATCCCTCGAACCGCACCTGCGGCCACATCGTGAATGTCGGCAAGCAGAAGCGGAACAAGGTGCTGGTGACGCGGCAGCAGTGGCTGGCCAAGCTCAAGGCCATCAAGGCGGCGGCCGAGGCCACCGGCGTAGACATCGTGATCATCGCGCGCACCGACTCGATCGACGGGGCGCTGCCCGACCAGGAGCCGGGCGGCGTCAAGATGGCCGTCGAGGACGCCTGGGAGGCCGCGGAGCTGGGCGTGGACGTGATCTGGCCCGAGTTCAACAATACGGAGATCGACCAGCCCCAGGAGTTCTCCGAGGGCGTTCGCAAGTACTACCCGAACCAGATGCTCGGCTTCAACCTCTCGCCATCGCTCTATTTCGGGAAGGCGAAGCAGGCGGGCACGTTGATCACCAACCAGCAGCTCGCCGACCTGGGCTTCATCCTCCAGTTCTCGACGCTCTTCAATTTCCGCACGGCCGGCATGGCGCTGGAGAAGGGCCTGAGCAAGTTCCTCAAGAGCGGCATCAACGCCCTGGCCGAGCTCCAGATCGAGGAAGACTCGCAGGAGAGCTCCCCGATCACGAAGATGCACCAGAAGTTCGCCGGCATGAATCGCTGGCTGCTTCTGGAGCAGGTACTGAGCGGGAAGTGACATGAGAACGGGGACAGCCACCGGCTGTCCCCGTTCTCTGTGTCCCTGAGCGCAGCAAAGGGGGCATGCCCTAGGGTATGCCCCCTTTGCTGCGCCTTGTATGACTCAGGCCCCCGAAGCTCGCCTCAGCGTCCGCTCGACCCCCTCCTCAACCACCACCCCGTCCGCCCTTAGCCGTTCCACCTGCCACCGATCCAGCCGCACCGTGAGCTCCACCTCGTCCGCGCCATCCGCCCGTCGCAGCACCTCGCCATCGCGATAGAGCGACGCCAGCCGCGCCCCGTCGGTCACTGGCAGTCGCACCCGCACCGTCGGCCGGCCCCTCCGCTCGAGCTCCCGGAGCCGCGTCTTGAGTCCGACCAGCCCGTCGGTCCGCATGGTCGAGGTCGTGATCGCATCCGGATAGAGCTCCCGAGCCCGCGCGGCGAACGCGAGGGGGTCGGCGACCGCATCCATCTTGTTCAAGACCACAATGATCGGCCGGTCCGCCAGGTCCAGCTCGGCCAGCACGCGCTCCACCACCCGCATCTGCCCTTCCCAGTCTGGGTGGCTGGCGTCCACCACGTGCAGCAGGACATCGGCCCCCCGTGCCTCCTCGAGCGTGGCGCGGAAGCTCGCCACCAGATGGTGCGGCAGCTTGCGGATGAAGCCCACCGTGTCGGTCACCCGTGCCCGCTGCCCCTCGCCCAGGTCCACCTCGCGGGTCAGGGTGTCGAGCGTGGCGAACAGCCGGTCCTCGACGACGATCTCGTGCTGCCCCGACAGGGCGCGCAGGATGCTCGATTTGCCCGCGTTGGTGTAGCCCACCAGTGACACGCTCAGCATCGGGTCGCGCCCGGCGCGGAGGTTCTCGCGGTGGCGCTCGACGCCCTTGAGCTTGGCCTTGAGTCCCTGGATGCGCTGGCGGATGATCCGACGGTCGGTCTCGAGCTGGGTCTCGCCGGGGCCCCGGAGACCGATGCCACCCCGAATGCGCGAGAGGTGGGTCCACATGCGCGTGAGCCGCGGCAGCAGGTACTCGAGCTGCGCCAGCTCCACCTGGAGCTTGGCCTCGTGGCTCCGCGCGCGGGTGGAGAAGATGTCGAGGATGACCTCGGGCCGGTCCATGACGCGCACCTTGAGCTCCCGCTCCAGGTTGGCGCCCTGCACCGGGCTCAGCTCCTCGTCGAAGATCACCAGCGTGGCACCGGCATCGGCGACGGCGGCCGCGACCTCCTCCACCTTGCCCTCGCCGATGAGCGTGGCGGGACTGGGGGAGGCAATCTGCTGCGAGATGCGGCCCACCACCTCCGCGCCGGCGGTATCCACCAGCCGGGTCAGCTCCTCGAGATGCTCGGTGACGTGGCGTGCGTCCTTCGACCCCTTCCTCGGGGCGGCGACGAGCACGGCCCGTTCGATCGGATCGCGAACCTGAATCAGTGTCCGGATGAAGGCTCCTTGACGCTCGGGGTTTTCCCTGACGACGAAATATAACCGGGGATTCGAGGCGATCATGCCGGGAGAGGCCGCCCGGGGCGGGGTCACTCTCCGGCGTCTTCCCCCTCAACCTTCCTTCGCTCCCACCACTCTAACCGCTCCGCCACCTTCTTCTCGTACCCGAACGCTCCCGGCCGGTACAGCAGCGTCCCGCGCAGAGCGTCCGGCAGGTACTCCTGCGGCAGATAGGCATCCGGTGAGTCGTGCGCGTAGCGGTATCCGCGTCCGTACCCCAGCTCCTTCATCAGCCCGGTCGGCGCATTCCGGATGTGCAGCGGCACCGGTGCTGCCGGGGTGTCACGCGCGGCGGAGAGCGCGGCCTCGAGCGCCACCTTGGCGCTGTTCGACTTGGGTGCGGTGGCCAGGTAGATCGTCATCTCGGCCAGCGGCAGGTACCCCTCGGGCGCGCCAAGCATGTGGAAGGCGTCCCGGGCCGCCACCGCCAGGACGAGCGCGTTGGGATCGGCCAACCCGATGTCCTCCGCGGCCATTGCGATCGCCCGGCGGAAGAGCGTCATCGGATCCTCCCCCCCGTCGAGCATGCGCGCCATCCAGTAGAGGGCGCCCTGCGGGTCGCTCCCGCGCAGTGACTTGTGATAGGCGGAGAGAAGGTTGAAGTGCTCTTCGCCCGCCTTGTCGTAGCGCGCGAACCGCTTCTGCATCGCCTCGCGCGCCACCTCGACCGTCACCTGTCCCCCTTCCCCGACGTGCGCCGCGGCTGCCTCGAGCACGGTGAGCGCCCGGCGCGCGTCGCCGTCGGCCTCGACCGCGATGGACCGGAGTGCGTCGTCGTCCACGACCTGCCGCTGCCCGCCGAGCCCTCGCTCCCCGTCCGCCAGGGCCCGGCGAAGCAGCAGCTCGAGGTGGTCCGCCGTCAAGGGCCGGAGGACGAATACCCGGGTGCGCGACAAGAGCGCCCCGTTGATCTCGAAGCTCGGGTTCTCGGTGGTGGCGCCGATCAGCGTCACGGTGCCGTCCTCGGCCGGCGGAAGGAGGCTGTCCTGCTGGGCCTTGTTGAGCCGGTGGATCTCGTCCACGAACATGATGGTCTGGGCCCCGCCGGCATCGAGCCGCGCGCGGGCGCTGCCCACGATTTCCCGGATGCGCGGCACCCCTTCTGTGACGGCGCTGAACGGCACGAAGATCCGCTGCGACGTGCTCGCGACCAGGTGCGCCAGCGTGGTCTTCCCGCTCCCGGGCGGGCCCCAGAAGATCATGGACCCCGGGACGCCCCGCTCGATCGCGTCACGCAGCGGTTTGCCAGGTGCGAGCAGGTGCTCCTGGCCCGCGAACTCCTCCAGCGTGCGCGGGCGCATGCGCGCCGCGAGCGGCTGGGCGGCGCGCGCGGTCGCCGCGAAGAGCGACGCCGCCGTTTCGGCCGGGAGGCGCTTCCGCGCCATCAGCGAACCCATCCTTCCAGCAGCCGCTCCACGGCGAAGAACCCGGCCGCGCCCCCGAAGAACGCGAGGGCCGTGAGCCAGCCGCGCCGGGCCTGGAAGTGCGGCACCAGATTCGACGCGGCCACGTAGAGCGTCACGCCCGCGGACAGCGCGAGCCCGTGGCGCTCCAGCGGCGCGACCTGATTCGTCAGGATCACGCCGAGCACCGTCGCGACGCCCAGCGCCGCCGCCGCGCCGACCGCGCGCCCGCGCCCCTGTCCACCGGCCACCATCACGCTCGCGATCGTCACCCCCTCGGGCAGCTTGTGCAGCAGCACCGCCAGGAACAGCAGCACGCCGAGCTGGCCCGAGACCAGAAACCCGCTCGCGATCGCCACCCCGTCGAAGAAGGTGTGCAGCGTGAGTCCCAGCAGCGCCGAGATGCCGGCCGAAGGGCTCAGCCGGTGGGTTTCCTCGCCGAAATGGAAATGGGGGGTGAGGACGTGCTGGGCCAGGTGCACGGCGAGGTAGCCGAGCAGGACGTACAGCGCGGAGCCGGGCGAGTCGCGCAGCACCTCGGGCATCACTCCGAGCAGCGCGACTGCCAGCATGAATCCCGCGCCGAAGGCGAGGCAGGCGTCGATGATCTGGAGGCTGCGGCGCTCGTGGCGCACGACCGCGAGCGCGCCCGCGACGTTGCCTAGGGCGGCGGCCAGGGCGAAGCCGATCGGATTCACAGCAGCTCCCGGGCCAGCGCGAGCAGGGTATCGCGCCGGTTGAGGCTCGGGTCGTCGAGCACGCGGTCGAGGAGCGCAGCCAGCAGCTCGCCGATGCGGGGCCCTGTAGCGCCGAGCTCCTGGAGATCGCGGCCGGTGAGGGCCAGGTCGCCGCGGGTGAGTGGGTCGCGGCGCTCGCGAGCCTGCCGCACGGCGTCGGCCCACGGGGCGGTCGCGCCGGCGCGCAGGGCGTGGAGCTCCAGCAGGTCATCCGCCGCGCGTCCCACCGTCGCGAGCCAGCGGCGGACCGCGCGCGGGTCGGCCCCGTCGGGTGCAGCCGGACCGCGTGCCATCGCGGCCGCCCGCTCGATCTCGGCGTTCGAGGCGCGGAGGCGGCGGAGCACGAGCTGCGCCTGATCGATCAGGAGGGCCGTCAGCAACACGGGATCGCGCCCATCGACCGGCACAGCGCCGGCTCGCGCCAGGCGGTCTGGCGCAACCGACGCGAGCTCGGGAATCCAGTGCTCCGCGGCGCCGACCCGGGTCCAGAGCCCAACCAGCTCCGGGACCGATCGGGCCATCCGCAGCCCCTTGAACCATTCGTCCCGCACCCGCTCGGCCGAGAGCAGCCCGAGACCGGGCGACGCCTCGACTGCGGCGCTCCAGGTGGCGGGGTCGATGGCGAAGCCGAATCGCGCGGCGAAGCGGATCGCGCGAAGGATGCGAAGGTAGTCCTCGCGGAATCGCTCGGCCGGCTGCCCCACCGCCTTCACCACCCCGCGCTCGAGGTCGGCCCGCCCACCGAACGGGTCGCGCCACTCGCGGCGGAGCGGATGGTACGCGATGGCGTTGATCGTGAAATCGCGCCGCGCCAGGTCCTCGTCGAGCGAGACGCCGTACGCCACCACCGCGTGCCGGCCGTCGGTACTCACGTCGCGCCGGAAGGTCGTGACCTCGTGCAGCATCCGTCGCCGGTCAAGCACACCCACGGTGCCGTACTTCTCGCCCACCGGGGCCGTGTGACGGAAGAGGGCCGTCACTTGGGCCGGCGTCGCCGAGGTCGCGAAGTCGTAGTCCGAGTGCGGGTGGCCCAGCAGCGCGTCTCGCAGCGCACCGCCGACGCACCACGCCTCGTACCCCGCCTCCTCGAGCGTGCTGGCGATCTCGAGCACTTCGTCCGGGATCTCCGGGGCGGCCGGGTCGCTCATTGCCGGCCGTAGGCGACGCCGGCGGAGAGCGCGAGCACCAGCTCCATCCGCGCCTGCGACGGCGTGCGGGGACCCGCGGGGATAGCGCCCATGGCGACGGTGCGGGCGCCGCCCCCGTCGAAGGCGTAGATCGGCGCGACCTGGCCCTGCGGGCAGCGGGTGGCGAGCACGACCGGCTTGCCGTCGTCGAGCCATCGCCGGAGGGCTGGCACCGCGCCGGGCGGCATGTTGCCGCTGCCGAACGCCACGACGACGACGCCGTCGTGCTCAGGACGGGCCAGGTCGAGCATCGTGCCGTCGTCACCCACGACGAGCGAAACCAGCGCTACCCGCGCCGTGAGTCCCCCCGGTTGCAGCACCGGTGGACGCTCGGCCGGCGGCCCCTCGTAGGCAACCCGCCCCCCGGCGACTCGACCAATCGGTCCGGCATGCGGGGCCGAGAAAGCGGTGAGCGCGGTGGCGTGCGTCTTCACGGCCGTTTCCCCGGCGAAGATGTCGCCCTGGAAGACCACCATCACGCCGCGCCCCGCGCTCGATGGACTCGCCGACACGCGCGCGGCATCCAGCAGGTTTCGCGGCCCGTCCCAATCGTCGTCGCTCGAGGTGCGCATGGCGCCGGTGATGGCCACGGGAACCGTGGCGGGCAGCGTGCGGGCGAGGAGATAGGCGGTTTCCTCGATGGTGTCGGTCCCGTGCGTCACCACGATGCCGGTGACCTCGCCGCTCCGCGCCACCTCGCCGACGCGATCACGCAACGCCCGGAGGTGATCAGGACCAAGATGGCACGCAGGCAGCTTGGCCCAGTTCTCGATCCGGTAGGGCGCGATTTCGCCGAGACCCGGCGCGAAGCCGACCAGCGTCTCGCCGCCGTGCGCCGGAACGTTGCCGCCCGCCGCCGGATCGCGCTGCATGGAAATGGTGCCGCCGGTGAAGAGGAGATGGATCATGACCCCGTGCTCATCCGCACAGGACGCTGCCGCCGTTCACGTTGAGGACCTCGCCGGTGACGTGCTGCGCCAGGTCGCTGCACAGGAAGAGGATGGGGCCCGCGATCTCTTCGGGCGTCGGGATGCGCCCGAGAGGGATCGTCTGCCGGACGCGCTCGCGCCCCTCGCCCGTAAAGGCAGGAATACACATGTCGGTGTCCACCCAACCTGGTGCCACGCAGTTGACCAGGATGTCGGGGGCGTACTCGATGGCGAGCGACTTGGTGAGCGCGATGACGGCCCCCTTGGTGGCGGCGTAGTCGCTGTGGAACGCCTCGCCGCGCTGCCCCGCCGTGCTCGAGACGATGACCACCCGACCGCCCGGCCCCATCAGTCCGAGCGCCGCCTTGGTGCTCAGGAAGACGGCGTCGAGATTCGCCGCCATCGTGGCGCGCCACCGCTCGGCCCCGAGCGCGCCGAGGGGCGCCTCGTCTGGCGGCCAGATCCCCGCGTTGGCCACGAAGCAGTCGAGCCGCCCGAAGCCGCGCCGGAGGCCGTCGGCCATAGCGGCTACCACCGAGGGATCCGCCAGATCGCCCCCGAACACGAGCGCCCGCCGGCCGAGCGATCGAATGTCCGCTGCCACGGCCTCGGCCTCGAGGACGCGAGTGTGATAAGTGAGGGCGACGTCGGCGCCAGCGCGGGCCAGCAGCAGCGCCGTGGCGCGCCCGATGCCACGGCTGCCGCCGGTGACGAGGGCGGTCCGGCCGGCGAGCGAGATCATGACCGCCTCATACGGCGCCGGCCAGCGCCGCTTCCACCAGCTCGACCACGAGATGCTCGAGCGCGAGCTGCAGGACCTGGATCTGGCCGGTGTCGTCGGAGGGCACGACGACCGCCTCGTCCACCAGGCCCGCGAGTGTGCCTCCGCCCCGTCCGAGAAACGCGACCGTGCCCGTCCCCCGGCCGCGGGCCGCGCGCGCGGCGGCGAGGAGATTGGCGCTCTCACCGCTGGTGCTGTGCAGCACGAGCAGATCGCCCGGGCGGCAGAGCGCCTCGACCTGGCGGGCGAAGATCTGCTCGAACCCCAGATCGTTTCCGGCGGCGGTGAGCACCGACGTGTTGGTCGTGAGCGCCAGGGCCGCCAGCGGCCGGCGGGTCGCGGCGTACCGCACCACATACTCGGCGGCGAGGTGCTGCGCATCGGCCGCGCTCCCGCCGTTGCCGCAGAAGTACAGGGTGCCGCCGCCGCGGAGTGTCTCTGCGTAGCGGCCGGCGACCCGGCGCACCTGCGGCGCGAGCGCCTTGCACGCGGCGGCCAGCACGGCCAGCCGGTCCAGCGCCTTCTCGACCCGCCCGTCGGTCATCCCTCACCTCCAAACAGTTGCCGGAACCGCTGCATCCAGCTCCGACGGATCGCGAGCGGCGGCACGTCGGCCAGCGGCTCGTCCCGGAGGATGGCGGCGGGATTCCGGACGGTCAGCAGGTCGGCCTGCTCGCCTCCACCCTGGGCGTGCAGGAAGTCGGCGCCGCCGGCGATAGTGCGGTCGTCGCCGTGGTTGTCGCCGGCCAGGATGTCCGCGAGCCCGGCGGCCACCAGCTGCCGCGCCCGCTGCCCGCGCGCCTGTCTCGAGTGCAGGGTGGTGGCATCCACCTGCATCCGCGCGCCGAGCTCCCGCCAGAAGGTCACCGCCTCGACCGAGCACGCGCTGTAGCGCTCGGGGTGCGCCAGCACGGCCGTGAACCCGGCGTCCCGGATGCGGCCGAGCGCGTTCGTCACCGCATCGGAGGAGACCAGCCGCGGGAACTCGACCAGCAGGTAGCGCGTGCCGCCGAGGCTGATGCGGTGGATCCGGTCGCGGTCGAGCGCCAGCGGGCGGTCCAGCATCACTTCCGCGCCCCGGTGGAGGCGCGGGGACTCTGGTGCCTCGGCTCGGAGGGCCGCGAAGGCCTCCTCGTGCCTGGCGGGTGGGCCGTTGCGCGTCTCCTTCGCCCGGAGGTGGGGGGTGAGGCAGACGTCCGTGATTCCCCGCTCCGCCATCCGCCGCAGGACCTCGACGGACTGCTCGACCGTTCGAGAGCCGTCGTCCACGCCGGGAAGCAGATGCGAGTGGAGATCGATCACGTGCCCGGCCGGACGGCCTGGAGAATGGACGTGGCGAACGCGCCCAGCTGGTCGGGCGCGTGCTCGGCCTGGGCCAGGAGGGCCAGGGTGATGAGTGCGTCGGCCGCAAGCAGGTCCAGCGCGACCGACCGGTCGCCCGGATGCGTCACGACCCGGTCGAGGGCCTCGCGGCCCGCGAGCGCCAGCGCCGCCGGCAGCGGCTCAGCGGGACGGGCCGCCAGCGCGTAGTCCCGCACTCTGGTGCGGAGCGCGGCGGGCGCCTCGACGGTGTGCTGGTCCACCCAGTCGGCGAGGGCGGTCACCCGCCGTTGCCCTCGGCGAGCCACGCCGAGACCAGGCCCGGCGTGGCCGCGCGCGCAGCCGGCAGTTTGGCCGGATCGCCGGCGCCGGCCGAGGCGAAATGCGGACGGCCGCCGCCCTTGCCGCCGCTCATCGCTGCGATGCGGTTGACCAGATCGCCGGCCTTTCGACCGGCGCCGACGAGGTCATCGGTCAGCGTAACGTGAATGGCGCCTCGGCCCGCGCTGCTGAACAGCACCAGCACCGCGTTCCGCTTGCCCTCCCGAAACCGGTCGGCGATCTGGCCCACCTCGGTGCGGTCCTCGCTCGCGGTGTCCGCGATCGTGACGTGCACGCCACCCACCTCCTCCACCTCCCCCGTGATGGCCGCGCCGCCACCCGACCGGAGCGCTTCGGCCAGCCGCGCCTCCAGCCGCTCGCGCTCCTCGAGGAGCTGCTCGACCCGGCGCACCAGATGCTCGGGCTGCGCCCGTAAGGCATCGGCGATCCGGGCCAGGCGCTGCTCGAGCTCATGCACCGCCCGGAGCGCGCCCGTGCCCGTGACCGCCTCGATCCGGCGCACTCCGGCCGCGACGCCGCTCTGCCCCGAAAAGCGGAACGTGCCGATCTGGCCGGTCGAGCGCACATGGGTGCCGCCGCAGAGCTCGACCGACGGACCCATCTGGACCACGCGGACGACGTCGCCGTACTTCTCGGAGAAGAACGCCATCGCGCCGAGCGCGAGCGCGTCGGGGTAGGCCATTTCGCGGGTGGCGACGGCATCGTTGGCCAGGACGAGCTCGTTCACGTCCCGCTCGATCGCGTGCAGGGTGGCGGCATCGATGGGTCCGTGGTGCGAGAAGTCAAACCGGAGACGGTCGGGCTCCACCAGGGATCCCTGCTGCCGGACGTGCGGACCGAGATGCGTCCGGAGCGCGTAGTGCACCAGGTGCGTGGCGCTGTGGTTCCGCTCGATGTCATGTCGCCGGGGGGCGTCCACGGCCGCCCGCACCGTCTCGGGCTCGAACACCTCCGCGAAGCTCCCGCTGACCACGGTGCCCTTCGGGTCCTTGCGTACCGCGTCCACCGCGAGCGACCAGCCCGGCCCGGCGATCCCCCCGATGTCGCTCACCTGGCCGCCCGACTCGGCGTAGAAGGGGTTCTCGCGCAGCACGAGGTCCACCCGCGGCCCTTCCTGCCGGAAGGCGAGAATGTCGGTCTCCGCCTCCGTGGCCTGGTAGCCGACGAATTTCTGCTTGCCGCGCTTCACGCTCCGCCACTTCCCGGCCTTGGACGTCCGCACGGCGGGACCCGCGAGCTCGGTCATTCCGCTCGCACGCGCATCTCGCGAGCGCTGTCGCTGCTCGTCCAGCGCCCGCTCGAAGCCGGCGGTGTCCACCGCGACGCCGCGCTCCTCGGCGATGATCGCGGTGAGGTCGATCGGGAAGCCGAAAGTGTCGTACAGCTTGAACGCCTCGTCGCCGGGAATGACCCCCGCGCCGGAGGCGAAGATCTCCTCCAGCCGCCTGAGCCCGCCCTCGATCGTTTCGAGGAAGCGTTGCTCCTCGGTCTCGGTCACCTCGCGCAGGAAGGCCGCCTTGGCGGTGAGCTCGGGGTACACCCCGCCCAGCTGCGCGACCACGACCTCCGTGAGCGGAGCAAGGGTGGGCTGGCGGCGGCCGAGCAGCCAGGCGTGCCGCACCGCACGCCGGAGGATCCGGCGGAGCACGTAGCCGCGGCCCTCGTTCCCGGGGTAGACGCCGTCGGCAAGCAGGAAGCTCACCGCCCGCGCGTGGTCGGCGAGCACCCGGTACGAGGCGCGCTCTTCCGCCGCGCGATCGTAGGGACGGCCGACCAGCTCGCCGACCCGCTCGATCAACGGCAGGAAGACGTCGGTGTGGAAGTTGTCGTCCTCACCCTGCATGACGGCCGCGATCCGCTCCAGGCCCGCGCCGGTGTCCACCGACGGCTTGGGCAGGGGCGTGAGCGTGCCGTCCGCCGAGCGATCGAACTGCATGAAGACCAGGTTCCAGATCTCCAGGAACCGGCCGGCCTCCGCCAGCCGCTCGAACTCATCCCGCGGAACGACCTGGCCGCCAGACCGATGGTCCGGCCGGCCGGCCGGCGCCTCCAGGTCGACATAGATCTCGGTGCAGGGCCCGCAGGGACCCGTGTCGCCCATTTGCCAGAAGTTGTCCTTGTCGCCGAGCCCGTAGATCCGGCGGTCGGGCAGTCCGGCGATCTCGCGCCAGTAGGCGCGCGCCTCCTCGTCGGTGTGATGCACCGTGACGCGGAGCCGGTCGGGGGGAATGCCGAGGTAGTGCGGGCTGGTGACGAACTCCCAGGCGTACGCGATCGCGTCGCGCTTGAAGTAGTCCCCGAAGGAGAAGTTGCCCAGCATCTCGAAGAAGGTGTGGTGCCGCTTCGTGTGGCCCACCTGCTCGAGATCGTTGTGCTTGCCGCCCGCACGCACGCATTTCTGGCAGGTGGTGGCCCGGACGTAGTCTCTCCGCTCCTGTCCGAGGAAAGTGCGCTTGAACTGGACCATGCCGGCGTTGGTGAACAGGAGCGTCGGATCGTCGGCGGGGACCAACGACGAAGAAGGCACCTCTCGGTGCCCCTTGGCGATGAAAAAATCGAGGAACAGGCGGCGGATCTGGGCGGACTGCATGGAGGGAAAATATAGGGGCGCCCGCACTTAGGGGCCATGGGCGGCGGCGCAGGCCCCGGATTCCCTGAGTGCAGACGATAACCTCCGCCCCCACCCGGAGTCACCCTGAGCCCTTCGCTGCGCTCAGGGCAGGCTCCGCGAAGGGGGCATGACCCAACGCATGGCCCCTTCGCTTTGCTCAGGGTGACTCGCTGTCGAGATGCACTACGCTACGCCAGTGCCAGCGGCAGGTGGCGGACCGGCTTGGCCGTGGCGGAGGCCAGGGCGTTCGCGACGGCCGGAGCGAGCGGCGGGACCGCCGGCTCGCCCACCCCATGCGGGCCCTCGGAGCTCTCCAGGATGTGCACTTCCACCCGCGGCATCTCGGACATCCGGAGCACTGGGTAGTCGTGGAAGTTGCTCTGCTTGACACGGCCACCCTCCAGCGTGATGGCACCATTCAGGGCGGCGCTCAGAGCGTAGACGATGCCGCCTTCCATCTGGGCGGCAATGGTGTCCGGGTTGAGGGCCAGCCCGCAGTCGATGGCGCACACCACCCGGTCCACGCGAAGCCCCTTCTCACCCACCGTCACCTCGGCGACCTCGGCCACGATCGCGTCGCTGAAGAACTTGTGGATCGCGATGCCGCGCCCCCGACCCGCCGGCAGCGGGGTCCCCCAGCCGGCCTTCTCCGCCGCCAGGTTGAGCACGGCCAGGTGCCGCGGCGAGTGGGTCAGCAGCTCCCGCCGGAACTCGAGCGGGTCGCGGCCGGCCGCGCGCGCGAGTTCGTCCACGAACGTCTCGTTGGCGAAGCAGGTCTGCGAGGCGTAGACCGAGCGCCACCAGCCCACCGGCACGGGCGTCTTCACCGGACAGTAGTCCACTCGCAGATTGGGAATGGCGTAGGCCAAGTCGGCCGCACCATCGAGCGCCTCCCCGGCG
>Ga0209797_10000489_pt1 | contig 19826 bp, 14 predicted proteins | sample DOMMetBare3Fresh_2_FD_187472 | JGI IMG/M metagenome (GOLD analysis project Ga0209797, IMG submission 187472) | Wetland sediment microbial communities from St. Louis River estuary, USA, under dissolved organic matter induced mercury methylation -... | ecosystem: Environmental > Aquatic >... | reverse complement strand
GGCAAAGTAATAATAAATTTAGAACCAAGGCCCGGTTGACTTTCAATTTCTATTTTTCCCTTATGCCTTTGAATTACATGTGATACATAACTTAAGCCCAGGCCGTAGCCTTTTGTATTGTGTGTGTTACCAAGTGGAACCCGGAAGAATTTTTCAAACACTTTGTCTTTATATTCAGGTGAAATTCCAATGCCATTATCTGCAACAGACAATTCAACTTCATTTTCTTTTTCTTTCAGTTCAAACTTTATAGCAGTATTGCCATTACCATATTTCAATGCATTATCAAGTAAATTAAAAACAACGCTAAGAAGATGCAGCCGGTCCCCATGCAAATTAGTATCACCTTCCGCATTCACAGAAACAGTTGCATGATGTTTTTCAATCTGCAGCCTCATAGATGAAACCACTTCATCCACCACTCCTTTCAGATCGAATAGTTCATACTTCAGTTCTATTTCTTTTTTCTCAAACATGGAAAGCTTGAGCACTTTGTCAACCAACAATGAAAGACGCTGCAATTCATTTTGTGATATATCAAGATATTCTTTTGTTTTTTGCGGGTCATTTATCGCATTAAAATTTCTTAATGCTTCAATTGCTACGCCAACCGTTGCGATCGGTGTTTTTAATTCATGTGTAATATTGCTGATGAATTCATTTTTTATCCCGGTAAGTTTTTTCTGGCGCTGAAGATTCCGGAAAAGTAAAACAAATGATAAGACTGTAACCCCTACAAGAAACAATGAAAATAAAATAGGTGAAGTCATTTTTTTTATCAGGTACCCAACCGTATTTCCAAGACTCATTTCATAAGTAACCGGGTGTGCAAAACCAATCGTTACTTTATTCATCAAACGTGGATCTTCGGGTGGAATTCGCCCCCTGCTTACCAGGTTTGTATCTTTTGAAACAGAAATTGGAATATCCATTCCTTCTTTTTTAAAAGCAATCCGGCAGGCCGAATCAATCTCAGTTACCCGCAATGAATCCTGTAATGAATCGACGCTGTATAAGAATCGGAAAATTTCTCCGGGAGGTCCTTTGCGTTCAAACGTAATTTGTTTACTTGAATCTCCGTCTTTTGAAAAAGACTCACTCATTGAAATGATCATGTTCCCTTTCTTACGCAGAACAGAGTCCGGCTGAATGTTTTTATTTCGTACTACAACACCAGGACTGTTATCCAAATTAACTCTTGTATTTCGCATCGAATCATTTATCTGTATCGTAACATCATTCAATACGTTTGCAAGTTGCTCTTCAGGATGACCTGGAAATCCAATCGGCCCTTCGCCGTTCATTACTTCAACTCTTATCTTACCGGTAGAATCATTAAAAACCTTATCAAGATTTAATTTTTTTGCCTGCAGTTTTCTAACTGTTTCTTTAAAAACAACGTTGCAGCGAAACTCAAGATTTTTCTTCTCCTTTATATAATTTTCCCGCAACCAGAATAACTGGAAACCGGTAATTGCCACGATGGCAACTATCATTAATACAGGAAGCCCTTTTATCATTTTCAGCATCAAAAGTAAACGTAATTTGCAGCCTGTTTATGGCCGTTAACGTTTATTAACCTTAAACAAAGGTGGTTTAACCTCTGGGCGTCGACAGCTTAATTAGTTTTGGCAAAACAAAAATTTTATATGAAACGCTTATTGATTGCTTCAGCTATATTAATAGCTATCCCATCTCTTGCTCAGGTAAAAGAGGGTAAAATTTTGTATGAAAGAACAATGCAGTTAAATATCAGGATCAATGACGATAATCCTGCTTTTCAAAATATGATCCCGAAAGAAAGAAAAGATAAGTTTGAATTGTTTTTTACCGAAGGAAAAAGTTTGTGGCAGCCTGTGGAAGATGATAACCAGGCTGATGAAATGAATTTCGGCGATGGCAATGGAATGAGAATGGTATTTCGTATGCCCGGAAGTGATGATATTACTTTTCATAACATAGCAGAAAGTAAAAAAGTAGAACAAAGAGAGTTGGCTGGTAAAAGTTTTATAATAGCAGACAGTATTAGAAAAATGAGCTGGAAAGTTGCCGGAGAAACAAAAGTGATCCTTGGTCACAACTGCATGAAGGCAACTACACAACGTATGCAGGAAAGTTTTAGAATGACGATGGATAACGGGGAGACAAAAAGAGAAAAGGTAATAGACACGATGAATATTGTAGCCTGGTTTACGAATGAAATTCCCGGTTCGTTCGGACCAGAGATGTACCAGGGACAGTTGCCGGGAACCATTCTTGAAATAGATGTGAACAATGGAAGAAATAGCTTTAAAGCAATTGAAATTTCTCCAAAAACCGATGTGGCAAAAATAAAAGAGCCATCAAAGGGTAAAAAAGCAACTGCTGAAGAATTTGCAAAAGAAAGAGAAAAGCTGATGCAGGAAATGCAACAGAATGGCGGTGGCCCCGGTAATATTCGTGTTAATATCAGGAACTAATTAGTCAAAAAAATAATATTCAAGGCGGCATTATTCATGTCGCCTTTTTTATTTTAAGTTTATTGATAAAGTCACATTTACTCCTGAGCTTTGCGTTTGAAATTATCATTTGACCATACTATTTTTAAAATGATTAATTTGACCCGATAAATCTTAAATGAAGGCAAAATCAATAAAAGGAAGTTCTGCAGAAGAAATTCAAACAGAATTGCAACAAAGCATGACTGATGGTTTTAAACCCACTTTGGCTATTGTGTTCATCTCAATTAAGCAGGATAGAAATGCCATATGTGAAATATTGAGTAAAGAAGGCATTGATATTATCGGCGCCACATCTTCCGGTGAATTTATTAACGGCCACCAGAGTGAAAGCGAAACTGCCGTGATGCTTTTAAACATTAATAAATCCGATTACAGCATATTGATTGAAGATATAGGCGAAAGAAGTTTAGATGAGGCTGCCTCAAATCTGGCGAAAGCAGCTTTACAAAAATTCAGTAAACCGGCATTTATTCTTTGCAGCACCCTGTTGTCTGCAAATGGAAAAATGATTGACGGAGAAACGCTGGTACGGAATATTGAAAAAATAACCGGGCCAAACATCAGCATGTTTGGCGGTATGGCTGGCGATGATATTACTTTCACAGGTACTTATGTTTTTACAGCTAATCAATCTACAGATTATGGAATGGCGGTATTGGTGCTGAACGAAGAAAAAATAAAACTGTATGGGATGGCTATATCCGGATGGAAACCAATGGGAGTAAGCAGAACAGTTACTAAAAGCGAAGGCAACCTCATTTATACTATTGACAACAAGCCTGCACTTGAAATGTACTTGCGTTTTTTAGGTAAAGAAAGATCTACTGCCGATGACCAGATAAAATTTTTTGATTCTATCGGAATTCATTATCCTTTTCAGATAGAAAGAGAAGGCAGGGAACCTAAAATATGTAACCCGATAGGGTATGATAAAGAAAAGAAAGCGTTGATGTGCGAGTCAGATGTGCCGCAGGGTTCAAAGTTTCGCTTTTCCACTCCTCCTGATTTTGAAATTATTGATACCGTAATAACAAAAGCAAATGAATTAAAATCTGAAACGAATGCAGATGCTGATGCCCTTCTGATATTTTCCTGTGCCGGAAGATTAAGTGCATTGGGCCCGATGGCACAGCAGGAAAATGAAGGGCTTGCTGAAGTGTGGAAAGTCCCGATGACAGGTTTTTATACTTATGGTGAATTTGGTAAAGGAATTAATGGCAAACATGAATTTCATTCCTGTACCAACAGTTGGGTGGCTTTAAAAGAAAAATAAACTTTATCAAAAGAAACAATGAAAGCAAAATCAATAAAAGGAAAAACGACAGAAGAGATAAAGCAAGCTTTGGATAAAAGTACCTCAGACGGTTTTAAACCAACATTGGCATTGGTCTTTCTTTCTGCAATGAATGAAATAGAGGCAATATGTTCATTACTGGATAAAGAAGGTATTGCCATTTTTGGTGCTACTACGTTTGCAGAGTTTTCAGAGCGGGATTCTGAAAATACAGGTATTGCCGTGCTGCTTTTAGATATTAACCCCGCTTATTTCAAAATTGTTTTAAAAGATAATGGAGAAGGCTCAGGATATGAAATTGGTTGCCAGATTGGAGAAACAGGTACAAAGACATTTGCGAATCCTGCATTTATTATTTCTTCTGCTAATTACAAAATTCACGGTGCATTGATCATACAAGGAATGGTAGAAAAAGCGGGGGCAGATGTTACTATTGTTGGTGGCAAGGCAGGGGATTTAATAACCATGGAAGGGAAAGTTTTTACCAATACTCAATCAAGTGATAATGCTGTCATTTCATTGATACTGGATCAGGATAAAATAACCTTAAAAGGAATAGCGGTTTCCGGCTGGAAACCCGCAGGAACTGAAAAGAAAATTACGCATTGCATAGGTCCCTGGATCTATACCATCGATGATCAGCCGGCGTTTGATATTGTAAAAAAATTCCTTGGAACGGATATTCTTGAGGATAAAAATAAAGAAGGCATTGTAAAATTAAACATCATTTATCCTTTACAGCTTTACCGGGAAGGGGGAAGCCCGTATATGCTCCCCATCTTATTTGCCAATACTGAAGATAATTCTGTTATGCTTGCAGAAGCAGTGCCGGAAGGCTCCCTGTTCCGTTTTTCCATGCCTCCGGATTTTGATGTGATCGATATGGTGATCAAAAGTTCGACGGAAGTAAAAGAAAAAGAAATGCCCGACGCAGACGCTCTTGTCATTTTTTCCTGTATAGGTAGATTAGGATCGCTGGGACCAATGGCTTCAAAAGAAGTGGAAGGACTTGCCGGTATATGGAATAGTCCGATGATCGGATATTATTCTCTTGGTGAATTTGGCCGCGTAGCAAATGGCAATACAGAATTTCACGGCACTACTGTAAGCTGGGTGGCTTTAAAAGAAAAATAAAATGAAAGCAAAATCTATAATAGGAAAAACTTCAGAAGAAATAAAGCAAGCCTTGGATAAAAGTATTGCCGATGGTTTTAAGCCAACGCTGGCCGTTGCATTTATTTCAATAAAACAAGACAGGAAAGCAATTTGTAAACTGCTGGATGAAAAAGGTATTGCCATTTTTGGAGCAACTACCAATGGTGAATTTATTGATGAGAACCTTTCAAAAGAATCAGCTGCAATTTTGTTACTGGATATGAACACAGATCATTTCCGCATCCTGTTTGAAGAATACCCGGAAAAAAATTACCGTGAAGTAGCAGCAGGCATGGCCAAAATTGTAAAACAACTATTTCCAAATCCGGCATTTCTGATCTCCGGCAGCAATACTGAAACTGACGGAGAACAATTGCTTTTTGGTTTCGAAGATATTATTGGCAAACAGGTTAATGTTTTTGGCGGTATGGCCGGCGATGACTACTCATTCAGAGAACAATTTGTTTTTACCAATGATAAAGAAAGTAACCGGGGCATAGTAGCACTTGCACTTAATGAAGATAAGATTATGATCAGGGGAAAAGCTACATGTGGCTGGAGGGCAGTGGGCACTGAAAGAACTGTGACAAAAAGTGAAGGCAACCATGTTTATACAGTTGATAATATTCCCGTACTGGACTTAACAATTAAATATGGCGGTCTGGAAAACATTAAAGAGCATGATCCAGATGTAGCGATGGAGATAGCCGTAAATTTTCCCTTACAACTGCAACGGGAAATTGGTGACCCGGTAATGCGACCCGGCTTATTGGTAGATTGGAATGATCATTCTTTTTATTGCAGTGGCTCAGTACCGCAGGGTTCGAAGGTCCGCTTTTCCATTCCTCCTGATTTTGACGTAATGGAAAAAGTGATCAAAGGTGCAGAAGCATTGAAAGTTGCTGAAATGCCTGAAGCAGATGCCGTGATTGTTTTCAGTTGTGCAGGAAGAATATTAGCATTGGGTCCTTTGATGCATACAGAGATCGAAGGACTAAAAAATGTCTGGAATGTTCCAATGACCGGCATGTTTTCAAATGCAGAACTGGCAAGAGCTACAGGAGGTAACCTGGAAATGCATAATTGTACTACCTGCTGTGTAGCATTAAAAGAAAAATAAAATGAACCTGCATTTACAAAACATATTAAATGTTATTCAGCAGGATGAAAATTTATCTGCTGAACATAAAAATGCTATTACAAAATCATTAAAGGATGCTGATAAAGAATTAGAAATAACTGCTTTTAAACTCGACAGAACTGAAAAGGTAAAACGCACCACAGCCATTCTTCTTGAAGAAACAATACAAGAGCTTGAGTTAAAAAGAAAAGCCATTGAAGAAACAAACACTGCCTTACAAAAAACCCTTGATGAATTAAAAGCAACACAGGCACAGCTTATTCAATCTGAAAAAATGGCTTCGCTTGGAGAACTAACTGCCGGCATTGCTCATGAAATTCAAAACCCGCTGAATTTCGTCAATAATTTTTCAGAAGTGAGTAATGAACTCATTGATGAAATGACAGAACAACTTGACAAAGGAAATGCGGAAGAAGCCAAGGCGATAGCCAATGAAGTAAAGATGAGTCTGGAAAAAATTAATCTTCATGGAAAAAGGGCTGATGGTATTGTAAAAAGTATGCTGCAGCATTCCAGAACCAGCAGTAATAAAAAAGAACCGACAGATATAAATGTATTGGCTGATGAATATCTAAGACTGGCTTATCATGGCTTGCGGGCAAAAGACAAATCATTTAATGCAGCCCTGAAAACCGATTATGATGAGAACATTGGTTTGATAAAAATTATTTCGCAGGACATCGGCCGGGTAATATTGAATTTAATTACCAACGCATTTTATGCAGTTATGGAAAAAAAGAAATTGGAAGTGGAAGGATATGAACCAACGGTAACAGTATGTACCAAAAAGATCGATAACAAAATTATAGTTAACGTAAAAGATAATGGTACCGGGATTCCGCAAAAGGCATTAGATAAAATCTTTCAACCTTTCTTTACCACAAAGCCGACAGGACAGGGAACGGGGCTTGGTTTATCATTAAGTTATGATATCGTTACGAAGGGGCATGGCGGCGAATTAAAAGTGGAAACAAAGGAAGGAGAATACACCGAATTCATCATTATTTTAACAGTATAAATCATATATTCATCAAATGAAAATTTTAGTAGTTGACGACGAAAAAGATGTCCAGGTGCTTTTCGAACAGCGATTCAGAAAAGAGATCAGGGACAAGGAAATGGAATTTGCATTTGCCTATTCTGGCGAAGAAGCATTGAACTACCTGAATGATCTCAGACACGAAGCCGTATTGATACTTTCTGATATCAATATGCCCGGCATGAGTGGCCTTGAGCTGCTAAGGCATATAAAAGAAAAACACCAGCAGCCGCCACCGGTAGTAATGATGATCACCGCATATGGCGATGCTGATAATTATAATACAGCGATGAAATTGGGTGCTGATGACTTTCTTACGAAGCCTCTGGAATTTAGTTTACTAAAAGAAAAACTAAAAGCAATTCACTAATGGCAAAGATATTAGTGGTGGATGACGAAACGGATCTCGAAGTGCTGATCAAACAAAAGTTCAGGCAAAAAATTCGTGAGCATAAATATGAATTTGTATTTGCTATTAATGGCAAACATGCATTGGAACAATTAGAGCTAAATGCCGATGTAGATGTTGTGTTAAGTGATATCAACATGCCGGAGATGGATGGACTTACTCTTTTATCAAAGATCAATGAACAAAATACCTTGATGAAAGCGGTCATCGTTTCTGCTTATGGCGATATGGAAAATATCAGAACGGCTATGAATCGTGGCGCTTTTGATTTTGTGACCAAGCCGGTAAATTTTGAGGACCTGGAATTGACTATGGAAAAAACCATCAATCATGTTCGCCAGATGCGTGAAACGATGAAGGCAATAAAAGAAAATAACATACTTAAAATGTATGTAGATGAAACAGTGTTGAATTTTATGGGTGGTCGTGAGTTTGAAGCATCGTTGATGGCAAATGAAACGGTTGAAGCCACAGTGGCATTTCTTGATATCTGCAGCTTTACCACCATCAGTGAAAATGAACAGCCTGATACTGTAGTCAAATTGCTGAACAAATATTTTGATGTGATGGTAAAGGAAATAATTGCGCAAGGAGGATACGTTGATAAATTCATTGGTGATGCGATCATGGCTGTTTTCCGTGGCGATTATCATTTGGACCGGGCAATGGATGCCTGTCTCACTGTACGGAAAAAAATAAATGAACTGCCAAATGAATCCGGCAACATATTCTTTACACCAAAAGTTTCCATTGGCATTAATAGTGGCGAAATGATCTCCGGCAATATTGGCTCAGCTAATTTGAGGCGACTCGATTATACAGTTATCGGCGATGCTGTTAACATTGCTCAGCGATTGCAATCCGCGGCTAAAGAAGGACAGATCATCATCAGCGGATCTTCTTATGAAAAAGTAAAAGAATCCTTTAATTGTAAAAAAGTTGGTGAGGTGAGTTTAAAAAATAAATTACACCCCATAATGATCTATGAGGTGCTTGATTAATAAAATTTCCCTTTTTAAAGAATGATTGGAATCCTTGTTCAGCTTGCACTTTCCTGGTTACTCATCTGGGTTTTTGAGAAAGGTAACTTAAATGTGCTGGGGCTATTTCCAACAAAAAGAAGATTACTCGATTTTGCAATTTTCTTTTTTATTACTGCAGCTTGTTGCGCTTCAGATTTTTTAATGAGAATGTTGTTTGCAGAACAACAATGGAAATTAAATCCGGCACTTTCATTTAAATTAATTCTCGATGGCATTTGGTGGAATATAAAATCGGTGATGTTTGAGGAATTAATATTCCGTGGTGTGTTACTTTACATTCTTATCAAAAAATTGGGCGCATTACCGGGGATAATCATTTCTGCGATCGCTTTTGGCATTTATCATTGGTTTTCTTTTGAAGCCTTTGGCAATCCTTTGCAAATGATCTTTGTATTTCTAACAACAGGTATTATGGGCTTGCTTTATGCTTATGGTTATGCAAGATCATTTTCACTTTATATTCCAATCGCTATTCACCTCGGATGGAATTTGACCCGCAGCGTAATTTTTTCTCAAACAGTGATCGGTGATCAATTACTGGTGCAGGAAAAACCCATACCACAGGTACAGGTTTCCTACTTCATTTTTTTCCTGATAACATTCTTTCCAATGCTTAGCGCTTTACTTATAAATTTCTTTTTATTAAAAAAGAAAAAGCAGGTTGAGCTTTCGGCCACGCAACCTGCTTAGGCAATTATTTTATTGGCTTATCTTCTTATGATTATATTTCCTCTTCCACCTGGTCCACCTGCGTTGGCACTCATTTTATTCAGACTATATGTAAAGCTGAGTAAAAAGAAACGCTTCAGTACCCGGTTATTCTGATCTTCGATGTAATTTGAATTTGTATTGCGAACGATGGCCTGGTTTTCATTCAGCAGATCATATACACTTATTTTAATTTCGCCCCGATTATATTTTAAGAATAGCTTGCTGAACGATGCATTCCACAAAGGAACTTTTGCATTGAACCCTGCTGAACGCTGGCTGCTGATCGTATAACGGAAATCAGTTGACAGGTAAAAATTCTTTGGCAGCTGCCATCCGGCATCAATACTATAATCTTGTGTAAAGTATTCATTGTTGAGCGATGATTGCAAAGAATATTTTGCTTTATTATAAGTAAATCCGCCGCTTAGTGTCAGGTCAAATTTATCTTTAAAGCTTTTTGATATCTCAACACTTGGATCAACACTCATATTATAAATGTTATTCCGGACAGTATTGATGAATTGGATCGTTTTACTATATCCAAAACCTGTATTGAAATTCAATGACGCCTTTATAAACTTCAACGGCCAGCCAATACTCAGATCATTACTTAAATTATATACACCATCAACATTCACTGGCTTGGTTGTTTTTCTTCCAAAAGAATCGATGAGATCAAAATTCACTATCCTGTTATTGGTGAACGAATAACTGCTGAACCAGAAAAAGCTTTTGTTACGGAACGGATTCATGCCGGTATAATGAACATTGACCCGATGAGTATATTCCTGTTTTAGATCTGGATTACCCACTCTTATGTTCAATGGGTTACTTATATCAGGTATTGGCTGTAGCTGTGATACCGTAGGCTGGGTTGTGGATGCACGATAATCCAATTGAAGATTTTTAAACCTGGTAAAGTTGTATTGGAATCTTGCATTTGGTAAAAGATTATAGAACGATTGAGAGATAACAGAATCTTTTAACCCGGTATTTATTGTTCCTTCCAGGTCAGCATTCTGCCAGGTAACACCCAATGAATAATTATATTTCTTTCTTTGTGTACGCAACCTGAAACCTGCTGTTGCAGTTCCGTAAACATTCTCATAGTTGTTTGTCAGCAGCGGATTGATCGCATCATGTTTACCCGAAGTTTTATTGTAATCGTATGTTATTTTATCCGAAACGGAACGGCTTTCATTTTTTGAAATGCTGAATTCCATCAACGATCTTTTAAATAGCGGTTCTGTATAAACGGCTCGTGTATTATATCCCCTTACTTCGCTTTCAGAAAAGCTTCGCTGGTTGATCGAATCTGTTTTTACCAATAGACCCGACCTGTTATAGAATTGATTCACCGATTCAAGTTCGCCATTTCCTTCGCTGTCATTCAATGTAGTTCCAACGCTAAGCGAGAATGTTCTTCCCTTTTTCTTAAATTTCTTTCTGAATAATAATGTTCCATTGAAATTATATCCATCGCTTGCAGAATAATTATCGCTAAAGCCTTTATTGCTGCGCAGCAATTGTTCTGACAATGTTTCATAATTGCTCATTGATCCGTTCCTGGAATTTTGTAAACTAAGCGTTGGTGTGAATTTTAATGAATGTAACGAGTCGATCAGATAATCATAAGTAAGATTAAAGCGATGTGAATTGCTAAGGTTATTCGTTCTTGAATTCTGATTATAGAAATACGTTGAATCGGGTAAAATATACTGGCGACTCAGCTTTTGATCAGTAACAGGATTATAACGGCTGAAAAAATAATTGCTTTGCGCCTCCATTTTAGTGCCTATAATGTTATTGTAATTGGCGCCGCCAGCCCAAGATGTATTGATGGCATTATTATTTCCTCCACCCATCGCACCAGATAATGCATCACCTGCACCAATATTTATATTGATATTTCCTCCATTTCCGCCACCTAATTGGTTCATGCCACCGCTAAAACTAAGAATATCCATGAATGAAAATCCTTCTGCATTTGTATTGTTGCCCATACCAATTACAGACATCTGTCTTGCGCCTTTGAAAGAGTTCACATTAAATCTTCCCTGGTAACGACCTTCCGTACCTCCGCCAGCATTTACTTTTCCAAACACTCCTTTCTTTTTATCTTTTTTCAGTTTGAGATTAATTGTTTTTTCACTTTGTCCATCATCAAAGCCTGTAAGCTGCGCCATATCGCTTTGCTTATCGTACACCTGCACTTTATCCACCGCATCTGCGGGTAAATTTTTGGTTGCGATTTTTGGATCGGTTCCAAAAAATTCTTTTCCATCTACCAAAACTTTTTTCACTTCTTGTCCCTGGGCTTTTACTGTGCCATCTTTTTCTACTTGTATCCCCGGCATTTTTTTCAAAAGATCTTCAACAACTGCATTTGGTTTTGTTTTAAATGAACCTGCATTGTATTGCACCGTATCGCCAATCAATGTTATTGGCGGAGCTTCGGCCATCACAACCACCTCTTCCAGAACTTTGTTTTTATCACTTACTTCAATATTTGACAGATCAATGTTCTTGTTGGCATCGTTAATTGAAAAATATTTATTGACGTTATGAAAATTAACATGTGTGACAAGCAAGCGGTAATCGCCATAACCAACATTGGTCAATGAAAATTCACCCTTGTTATTTGTCATGGTAAATGTTACAAGAGAAGAATCGCTTCTTTGTAAAACAGTAATCGTAGCTGCCGGGACGGGTTGTTTCGCAATTGTATCAAACACTATTCCTTTAACGCTGCCATTTTTTTGAGCAGTTGAAGACATCCAAATAAATCCGGATAACGCAATCACTAAAATTTTCTTCATATCGGTTGGTTTTTTCCGATTACGAAAATATTCTTATAAGTACAGATAAGCGGTTAAGCAGAGTTGAAATTAGGTTAATGAAGGTTAATGCGATAGGAAATCACAAAAAACAAATACCAAATTCCAATAACCATCCTCAGGTTGGAGTTTGTTATTTGGGCATTGAAATTTTTGAATAGTCATTTATCTATTTCACGACCTCTGTCCTTATCATCCCTTTCTTTTTCGTATACCTGGATCCTGATCACCCATTCAAGCATTTCGGTTTCAAGAAGCAAGGCGATCTTTAATTTACTTAACTCAGGTGTTTCGTCATTTGCATTAAAAACTATTGTTGTAAATTTTATAGATTCTGTTGGCTTTATATAATCACCTTTAAAAACAACATTTACTCCATCAATATTCACCGAAAGATGCTGAAGGGAATTATAAAAGGTTTTGAATTTTTTTGATGCTTCTTCAAAATCATCTGTCTTTAGCATCTCTGCTTCCCATGAATAAATATCTTTTGTGTTTGAATTATATTTTATCACACGGCACTTAACTGCATCCTTTACAGAAACCTTGCAATCGAACTCGATCGCCTGTGGATTCTGCAATATTTGTTCGCCAGAGATGTTTTTAAATCCATAAGGATAATCACTTATTACTTTTGCGATATCCGTCTGCAAAACATTTTTAACCGGAATAACCTGTGCTGAAAGTGTAGAAATAAATAAAATAAAAAGAAAAATGGTGGTTAGTGGCTTCATAAGATGGAATTTTAACAAGAAGTATTGCAATATATAGTAGAATTTTTTAACTTTATAACATACTATATCTGAAAATTAATCGTTTAATTAAAAAATCCGTGTATGAAAAACAGAGTAATTGTTCATGGACATGAGGAGGCAAAAATTTACAAACATAATTACAAGCCTTCTCTGAGTATTGCAAGGTTGCTTCGTTCTGTGCTCGGTGTTATAATCACTGGTCAGTCACTGGCTGCTCATAAATACCATTATCGCAGAAAGTAGTTTCCGCACTAACCCCCCAAAATATAGAAAGGCGTGCTGAATAAGCCGCCTTTTTAATTTACGCTTTTACTTTTATTAATTCCTGAATTGCCTCATTCCTCTCTCCATCATCCGCTGCATATTCTGTGGCATCTGCATTTGTTTACCCGCCATCCTGTTCACATTGTAAATAAGACTTATCATAAAATACCGGCGAATAACATTGGTGCGATTGTCTTCAAAATAGTTGTCACCAATAGTTCTTGTTATTGATTTATTCTGGTTAAGAATATCAAGCACCGTAAGTTTTACCTCCGCTGCTTTGTTTTTTAAAAATTGTTTTGACAGGCTGGCATTCCACATCGGGATGCTTTGATTGAAACCATCGGTTCGTCCTGAATTAATAAGGAGATCAAAATCGGTAGAGGCTATAAGATCTTTTTTGAAAGTATAGCTGAAATCAGCCGTATAAACCTGAGTAAAATATTCTGTGTTCAGATTTTCCTGCAATGTATAGCGGGCACTGTTATAGGTAAGGCCGCCAGTAAACCCCATATCAAATTTGTTCTTGTTATAATTAAACCCGAGTGTTTGGGTAAGCAACCAACGATGTGTAAGATTCTTTTCTTTATAGATCATGCTGATGTCGCGGTTGTAATTGATGATCGTCGAAAGGTTCACATTACTGCCTTTGAGTTTCTTTATAGGGAAACCGATCGAAGTAAATCCATTCACATTATAAACGCCATCAAGATTCACCGGTTTTGTTATTGTTACTGCCTGGTTCAAAGAATCAATGCTGTTAACGATCTTATTACCGGTTGTGCTTACACTGAAATTTGATGTGAAAAAGCGAAATGACAGCATATTGAATGTGCTGTAATTAATATTAAAGTTGTTAATGAACTCCTGTTTCAACGAAGGATTACCAGTTTTTACTTGTAGCGGGTTGCTTACATCCGGCACATCCTGCAACTGAGTAATGCCGGGTGCATTTGTTCTGCCGCGATAATTGAACCTGAAATTTTTTGTCCGGTTAACGCTGTAAGTAAAGCTGGCGGCAGGAAAAAAGTTAGTAAAGTTTTGAGTGATCATTGTGTCCTTGCCTGTTGCCGCCCTTATACTCCTGCTTCCCAATTCTGTAAACTGCATACCAAGTCCAAGCTGGTAATTATATTTCTTTTCCTGCAAACGATAATTAAATCCAATACGGTTGGATGTATTTGTGTTCTCAAAATAATTTGTCTGCAATAAATTCAATGCGTCGTATTTGCCGGATAGAGAATTGTAATCATAGGTTTCTCTATCAGAAATATTCCTGCTATGATTATATGCGTAATTCAACTCAAGCACTTTATTTTTCCCCAATGGCTCGGTGTAAGAAGAACTCACTGTATTATTATTTGCTCTTGTATCCTGATCACCCCGCTGATCCTGGCTGCGAGAAAAAAGCAAGCTGCCATCAGCTTTATAAAATTTGTTGGGAGCAATGCTATTATTCTCCGCTTCACTTTCATTATATCCATTTCGCCAGCCAAGGGTAAATGTGCGGCCAATCTTTTTAAACTTTTTCCGGTATAATAACTCTCCGCTGTAATTCATTCCGTCCCTGTTATTGTTATTTGCAGTTTTGCTTGTTACGGCCAGGTAATCATTTACCCCATTGGAATAGGTGTAGGCGGTATCGTTATATATTCCGTTTGATTCCTGCAGGTTCAGGTTAGCTGTATATAAAACTGAATTCATTGAATCGATCGCATATTCCCATCTTACATTGAAACGATGACTCTTATTCCTGTTTCTTGATTCGCTTTCTGTATATGCATCAGAAGTGGAGTCATTGGGAAAATATGTTTGCCTGAAACTGCTTTGCTTTAAAAGATTATCTGTTTGTGAAAAGAAATAGCTGCTTCGAAAATCGATCTTCCTGCTCCATTGATCATTATAATTTAAACCAATTGATTTAGATGTGGTAATTCCACTTCCTGTTCCACCGAAACCACCGGAACCACCCATCATTGCCATCATACCGCCGCCACCCGTATTACCACCACCAAATCCACCACCCATTGCGCCACCTGCTGCACGACTGAACTGCGCCATTCCTCCCTGCGAAGCGATAATATCACTGAAACTGAATCCCTGTTTGTTTGTATTATTTGTAGCAGCCAACAAAGAAATTCTTTGGTTACCGCGAAAATGATTGAAAGATAAATTGCCTTCATAGCGGCCATTGCCACCGCCACCAGCTGTTATTTTTCCAAAGTCTCCTTTGTTTTTATCTTTCTTAAGTTTAATGTTGATCGTTTTTGAACGACTGCCATCATCAATCTTGGTAAATTTTGCCTGCTCACTCATATCATCAAACACCTGTATCTGGTCTACCATATCGGCAGTGATATTTTTTGTTGCAAGTTTGGGATCATTACCAAAAAATTCTTTGCCGTCTACCAATACTTTCTGAACATTCTCACCCATGGCGCTGATCGTTCCATCTTTTTGTACCTGAATACCAGGAAGTTTTTTCAAAAGATCTTCTGTTGTTGCATTTGGTTTTGTTTTAAATGCATCTGCTTTGAATGAAACTGTATCACCATTCACTCTTACCGGCGCAAGGTCAGTAACTGTTACGCCGGTCAATGTCTTATATTCTTTCTGAAGAATTATTTCTCCAAGATCAGCTGATTTTTTTTCAGCAGTAATTGAAAATGGTTTTTTAAAATTTTCAAAGCCTGTGAAAGAGATCATCAATAGATAATCGCCGGCATCAAGGTTGGTAATTTCAAAATTTCCTTTTTTATCAGATAAAGAAAAGCTTACTAATGAAGAATCTTTTACAAACATTACAGAAACGGTTGCTTCGGATAAGGGTTGTTTTGCTGTTGTTGTGTCAATTAGTTTTCCTTTTACAGAGCCATTGACCTGTGCTTGTGTAACAAAAGCAAAAGAGATTATGCAAATAAGCAGGATAAGTTTCTTCATAAACAGTTAATGAGTGTACGAATTTAGACATAATGATGTGGAAAAACCTGTGGAAATCCTGAAATAAAAGCTAAAACAGAAGAATTATTCTGCTATTTTTTGGAAAAAAATAAAGCATCTCTGAGTAAAGGCTCACTCACAGATGCTTTATTATCTAATGTGATTTACGGCTTTTCTTCCTTATATCTCTTGAAATATTTTAAAACCTCGTCCCTGTTTTCTATGACGATTTCCTTCATCTCTAAAAAATGTTCTCTGGGCGGAAAAGTCATATTAAACTCTTTATAAAATCCTCCACTGGCTTTGACTACTATTTTAACAAGCTTCATTCCTTTTTCATTATCCATTTTTTTTGAAAAGGTTTCTTGTATGTCTTTTAGTTTTTTTGTATAGTAAAAATAAAGGTCGAATTTCTCAACCTGTTGAACAGTGTCTACTGTTGGAGGGTTTTTATAAATTTTTACAATTTCCTCTTTTTTCCTATAAACACTATCGGGCTTGACGTTTAATAATGTATCATATATATCTGATTCAAATCTTTTAAATTTTAATAAAGAATCCTTCTTATACCTCACATTATTAAAAAGTGCTTTATCAGGTTTAATAAGGTATTGATATCCGTAGGCACTGTCTCTATGAGATACAAAATAATAATCTCTATATTCCTGAAAAACTAACTCGTTATTCACCATGGAATCAAATCGATAATTAAGTTTATACATCTCTAAATCGTTATATAAATACACATCATATGTTCCTCCAACAATTGTCGTAGAATTATCCCTATTAATTACCGGGGTCTGCTGCTTTAAAGTAATTGCCCTTATTTTATCAGATTGCTCTTTTATACCACAGTTGAAAAGGTTTAAATCTGCAATGACAATCAAAATCAAACTGCAAATGAATTTATTAATTCTAACATCCATGATTTATTGTTTTAAATGCATTTTAATATTAAGAATCGAAATCTAACTTAGGCTGGTGGTATTAATGTCGCTTCAACCGTACTTGGATCATATCTTGGTGTCGCCCAGGAAAAACAAAGAAATTTAGTTTCTACTGTATAGGAAAGAATTAATTTACCCGATTCTTTATTGCTCGGTACTGATAAATTAGGTGTAACGTCAATACATTTAGAAGATATACAAGGAGGTAATTGCCCACTAGTGGTAATTCCTTGAAAAGACGGTGAAACGGGTGAAGACGAGGTTTTAAATTTCCAAGCTCCTCCGATTTTTTCAAAATTTGCTAACGTTCTACTTACAAAATCCCAGGAATACCAAAGCAAATGATTGCGGTGGAAAGTCCATGTATGTGTACAATTTTTTGTTAGATTACCACTTACAGGATCAGTATTTTCTGTTGAACAATACCACTCTGATTCATTACCAGTTTCAAAGGTTATTTGAGCGTTGGGGTCAGGAATACAACATGGCGTCTCTCCTTCTTGACCTCCACCCCCGCCGCCATTATCCGGACAAAGGGTTTGATTCATCGGATCGTCGCAACCCCCTTGACAAATGCTACCGAGGTAAATAGCTTCTTGATTTACAGGAACACCATCTACCCACCAAGTAAGAATGAGATAATAGTGAGTACAATCTGTCGCAGTTCTTTCCTGTTTATCACCTACTTTTACAAAACCAAATGAACTCAGTTTTCCATTCTTATATTCTCTTTGATACATCCATCTACCTGTTGGGCTAAGAAAGCGGAACAAGCCGTTACAATCCAGGTTTTTTTCACTATACATCTTATAGAAAGTATTATTCGGAATTGTATTCACCTGCTGGTTATGTTCAGGATAATATAGGACAATATTGCCACGAAGAATATTTTCTGCTTTATCCCATACCAAAAGTAATACAGTGGACGTATTCACTTCTATGTTCTTTTTTATTTTATAGGTTTCGTTAATCGGGATAACAATGAATTGTTCGTTTTCGTTTAAATATTCAATTTTTGATGCTGAAAAATTAAGATTCTCTTTCAGCAGATCAATATTAGATGCTTTGTTTGGCTGATTTGGTGATTTTTGTTTATCTAACCAGTTTTTTATTTTAGAAATTAATTGGCTATTATCTCTTTTCTTTTCAACTTCTCTTTGACAAGAAAATAAAATAAGTACCGTTGCCCAAAGCATGGGCAGTAATAAGAATTTTTTTCTCATAACAAATGTTTTTAATGGTTAATGGTCTTACTCTGTTTGCCGGTTTTCAGACAAGATCCGTAGTTCGGTGGTGGGACTATAAATATACGGTAGCGAGGGGGGGGGGTAAACAATACCCCTTCCGTAGTATTTTTTAATGGTCAAACTAAAAAGAAAATTAGCTGAAGAGATATTCCACATCTTCTCTTGTGAGAGATTTCACAAATGTATTGTCATCAGCGATCAGGTCTCTTGCCAATGCTCTTTTCTTTTCCTGCAGTTGAATGATCTTGTCTTCAATCGTATCAACACAGATCATGCGGTAAGCAAAAATATTTTTGTCCTGACCGATACGATGCGTTCTGTCAATTGCCTGCTGCTCTACAGCAGGGTTCCACCAGGGATCAACGATATATACATAATCGGCAGCTGTTAAGTTCAAACCAACACCGCCGGCTTTTAATGAAATTAAAAACACTCTTACACTTTCATTATTCTGAAAACTCTGGATGGCTTTTTCCCTGTCAGGCGCTGCCGTGCTTCCATCAAAATATTCATACTTCACACCAAGCTGATCCAGTTTTTGCCGTATCAATGCCAGCATGCCGAGGAATTGTGAAAACACCAGCGCCTTGTGATTTCCGATGTTCTCCACTATTTCCCGAGACAATTCATCCAGTTTGATGGAATGGTTTTCATATTTATCCGTTTCATTCAATATAGCCGGTGAATCACAAATCTGCCGCAGCTTCATCAATCCCTGCAAAATGGTAAGCTGGGATTTGTGTATGCCCTGGGTTTCTATTGTTCCCAATATCTGGTTGCGGTAATCATTCCGGTACGCTTCGTAAATGCTGCGCTGTTCATCTTCCATTTCACAGTAAAGAATGGTTTCTGTTTTTTCCGGAAGATCTTTTGCCACCTGCTCTTTAGTACGACGAAGAATGAAAGGGTAAAGAATTTTTTTCAAATGCTCTTTACGATCCTGCTCACCAAACTTATCGATCGGTATTGCAAATTCCTGTCTGAAGAATTCCATGCTTCCCAGCATACCGGGATTCAGGAAATTCATTTGAGCAAAAATGTCAAACGTATTATTCTGAAGCGGCGTACCGCTCATGCACAATCTGTGTTTTGCATTTAACAACGAAGCGGCTCTTGTTACTTTACTCAATGGATTTTTTATAGCCTGGCTTTCATCCAGCAACAAATAATCCAACGGAACCGTCATCAGCAATTTTATATCGCTGCGTAATGTACCATAGGTTGTAATGATCACATCTTTACTGGCAAATTTCTCTTTGTCTCTTGACCTCGTAGCTCCATGATGTATATAGTAAGAAAGTTTTGGCGTGAATTTCTTTATTTCATTTTCCCAGTTATAAATAAGAGTAGTGGGACAAACAACCATTGCCTGCAGCTTGCCATTTACGTTTTTAAAATGCTGCATATATGTCAATGCCTGTACCGTTTTACCCAAACCCATATCATCTGCAAGAATGCCGCCCCATTTTACTTCACTTAAATAATTAAGCCAGTGATAACCCGATACCTGGTAAGGACGAAGAACTCCCTGCAATTGTTCGGG
>Ga0209797_10000488_pt1 | contig 19832 bp, 17 predicted proteins | sample DOMMetBare3Fresh_2_FD_187472 | JGI IMG/M metagenome (GOLD analysis project Ga0209797, IMG submission 187472) | Wetland sediment microbial communities from St. Louis River estuary, USA, under dissolved organic matter induced mercury methylation -... | ecosystem: Environmental > Aquatic >... | reverse complement strand
ATTTGCCGACTCTCGATGGCGACGTGCTGTTTGGTGAGGCCGCCCACAACGTCACCGGCGTCGATATCGGTAGCGGCATTCGCCGCCCACCTGTCGCGGTTCTCAAGCCTCGGTCGATTGATGATGTCGTTCGCATCGTCGCCTATGCGAACAAGAACGGCCGTAAGGTTGCGATGCGCGGCCAAGGTCATTCGCTGTATGGCCAGGCCCAAGCCGAAGGCGGCATCGTGATCGATTCGAGCACTTTGAATGCGGTCCGCCCCCGTGGAAACGAAACGCTCGATGTCCAGCCTGGGGCGCTCTGGGGCGATGTGGCAAGGGTGGCCCTTAGCCAAGGTCACACGCCGCCCGTGATGGTGGATGCTCTGATGCTGTCGGTTGGGGGTACGCTGAGCGTTGGCGGAATCGGAGAGACCAGTTATCGGGAGGGCTGCCAAGTCGATCATGTGAGCGAACTCGACGTGGTGACGGCCGCGGGCGATTACGTGACGTGCTCGCCGGAAAACCATGATGAGCTCTTTCGGATGACGCTCGCTGGTCTCGGCCAATGCGGGATCATCGTTGGCGCACGGCTTCGTTTGGCGCGAGCGCCTGAATATGTCGTCTTACGCACGTTGCACTATCCCGACCTGCCAACCCTGGTCTCCGACCAGAGCCGCCTTGCGACGGTCCAAGGTCTTGGCCCGTTAACCAGCCGAATCGTGAAACAGCCGGCGGGTCAGGTGCAGTTTCATTTGATCGCCGGAGGCTTTTCTGCGAATGGCGCAGAGCCGGACCGCCCGCCACCCTTGATGGCGGGACTGCAGCATATCTCGGAGGAGACTCCTGTTCGCCTTTCCTATTGGGGCTATCTGGACCGGCGCACGGCATCGCAGGCGGCTGGCATCAATGCGGTCAAGCGCGGATCAAAGAACCCTTCACTTGCATTCATGCTACCCGAGGCATCGGTCGTGCCATTCGTGACGCATGTCTTGACTATCCCCGAGGCGTTCGTCGGCATCTGGTTGATTGAAGTGTTTCCCATGATCACCGCGCGTTTTACCCAGCCGCTGCAGAAAATGCCGGACGCCGATCTGAGCTTCGGGGTGCGGCTGCACCGCAGGACGTCCGCTAACGACATGCATGACGCGCAAGCAATGCTTGCTGCAAATGACACACTGGTGACGCGGGTGCTGGCCGCAGGCGGCAAGGTCTATCCACCCTACGCACCCGCTCTGTCGCGGGAACAGTGGCGACAGCACTATGGGCCCGCGACTTGGCCACGTTTCGATATCGCCAAGAGGAAGTTCGATCCGAACAACGTGCTCACACCGGGAGCTGGAATTTTCTGACTTGCGCTTTGAGCTGATTCGGGGACCGGCGGTACGAGGTGCTTTGACACCGGCGTTTGGACAATCGTAGAAGTCGGGGGCGTGCCCGAGACCGCGATGGCGTTGGGCATCGCCGAGACCACGGTCAAGACCCATCTGCATCATCTGTTGGCAAGATCTGTTTGGCAAGACCGGAGCTTGCCGCCAGGCCGAGCTCGTCAAGCTCGTCGCCGGATTTACCAATCCGCTGTGTGGCTAGTTCGCCACAGCTTGCCGGCAAATCACTGCCGCCGCCAACAAATCACACCACTCATCCGAACGATCGAGGCGGTGGCGTTGCTGCGCCCTTAGCGTCCTCAGGAAGAATCACAACGGGACTTTGCGGCCTTTGAGGAGCGTTCCAGATGATAACTCCAGCTGATGGGCCAAAAGTTATTCGTGCGACCCATGTAGGACGGGCAACGGCCGTGAAGAGTGCGCTTATCGGTGCTGCGGCTGCAGCCGCGATGATGATCGCGCCCGTCCTCGCAGCCGACATTCCGGCGCAGCGCCCGGTCACGAAGGCGCCGGTCCTGGCGGTTCCATTCTACGGCTGGAGCGGCTGCTATATCGGCGGGCATGTTGGCGCCCTCTGGGGCGAGACCGAGTGGACGTCCGCGCTGCCGAATACACCCATCTTCACGCCCAATCAGGATCACGGCTATTCGAGCGCCGTGGCCGGTGGTCAGATCGGCTGCAATTACCAGGTCAATCAAATCGTCGTCGGCATCGAAGGCGATCTGAGCTGGGCCCGGGTCAACAGGGAAACCTTCGAGGATCTGGATGATGTTGCTGATTTCATCCGGACCAAGTCCGACTGGTACGGCAGCATTCGCGGTCGCCTCGGCATGGTCTTTGGGCAGTCGATGTTCTACGCGACTGGCGGTTGGGCGTTCAGCAACATCGACCTGACTTGGCAGGCCACGACGGCTCATCCGTCATTCACGACGACGGCTCGTTCCGGCTGGACCGTTGGCGGTGGGTGGGAATATGCGCTCACCAGCAATTGGATCGGGCGGCTCGAATATCTCTACTACGATTTCGGCAGCCACCGCCTTCCGCTGCCCTTCCCGGACTTCCTTCAGGATGCCCATCCGCGCTTCCACGTGGCGCGCGTCGGGCTGAGCTACAAGTTTGGTGGTGCCACGCCGGTCGAGAGCTCCAGGTGATAACTCCAGACGATCAAGTCGAGAAACATGCGTGCGACCCTTGCAACACGAGCAAGGGAAATTCGGGCACGAAGGGGAATGTCATGAAAAGATTGCTTGTTGGAGCGACCGTGGCGGCGGCGACGATGACGCCCGTCATGGCGGCGGACATTCCGGCGCAGCGCCCGGTCACGAAGGCGCCGATCGTGGCGACACCGGTCTACGGTTGGAGCGGCTGCTATCTCGCCGCCGGCGGCGGCTACGGCATGTGGAATCAGGACTCGGCCTGGACGACCGACCCGACGTTCGGTCCCGTCACGGTCATGTCTCCGACGATCACCTCGGGCGGGCGCGGCTGGTTCGGCACCGTGGGCGGGGGCTGCGACTATCAGGTCGGCGATCGCTGGGTGATCGGCGCGTTGGCGGATTATGATCTCTCCGATCTCAAAGGCGACTTTCTCAATACGCTCGATGCTCAGTTCGGCCGGGAGAAGCTGCGCTCGTCATGGGCGGCCGGCGGCCGCATCGGCTGGCTCGCTACGCCGGCGATCCTCGCGTACGTCAACGGCGGCTATACGCAGGCGCGTTTCTCCCGAGTGGACGTCTTTATTGCGTTTGATCCGCCGTCGCCGACTGGCACCCATCTTGCGCCGACCACGTACTCCGGCTGGTTCCTGGGCGGGGGCACCGAAGTCATGCTCTCGCCCGGCTGGTTCATCCGCAGCGAGTACCGCTATGCGCGCTACGGCAACGAGTTCATCCCGTTCGTGGACACGGCTACCGGTGCGCGCACCGGCCGTGGCACGGACAGCGAGAAATTCGTGCAGACCATCCGCACGGAGCTGGTTTGGAAGTTCAACGGAAGTCGCCTGGTCCCCGACGCGGCGACCTCCGCGCATGCGGCCGGCATCCCGATCAAGGCGCCGCGTCCGGCGCCGGCCTATAATTGGAGCGGCTGCTATGTCGACGCCGGCGGCGGCTACGGCATGTGGAATCAGGAATCCACCCGCCAGACCGACCCGGCCTTTGGCAACGTGGATATCATCAGTGCAAGGGCTGCGTCAGGTGGCCGCGGCTGGTTCGGCACCGTGGGCGGGGGCTGCGACTATCAGCTCGGCGATCGCTGGCTGATCGGCGCGTTTGCGGACTATGATTTCTCCGACCTCAAGGGCCATTTTGCCGATCCACTCTCGGGTGAGTTCGGCCCGGAGAAGCTAAAATCGTCATGGGCGGTCGGCGGCCGGATGGGCTGGCTGGTTACGCCGGCCATCCTGGCCTACGTCAACGGCGGCTATACGCAGGCGCGTTTCGACCAGGTGGACATCTTCTTTGCGTTCAACCCGCCACTGCGGGAGCCCTTCTATCTGCCAGCAACCACATACTCCGGCTGGTTCCTCGGCGGCGGCACCGAATTCATGCTCTCGCCCGGTTGGTTTCTCCGCAACGAATATCGCTATGCGCGCTATGACGGCGAATTCCGCCCGTACGTGTTGACGACGACCGGTGCGTCTTCTGCCTTGGGCGTGGACAGCGAGAAGTTCGTGCAGACCATCCGCACGGAACTGGTCTGGAAGTGGAATTGGGGCGGCCCGGTCCGCGCGGCATATTGAGCAGAGTTCTGGTATTTCCTGCATGTCGCAAGCTGCGTGCGGATGTGCTGTAGTCCGGCGCGTTGCCCTCGCCTTGGAGGCGGCCATGACAATGCGTTGCGCGATTCGTGTGATCGTCGCCGTTGGACTGTCGGTCGCATGCTCGCACGTCACAGCGGCCAACGCGGCCGAGATCAAAGTCTTGACCGCAAGAGCGATCGCGACCGTGTTGGACAAGATCGGTCCGGATTTCGAGCGCGAGACCGGTCATAAGCTCAACGTGATCTCCGGATTCGGCCCCGTCTTCGTGCGACAAATCAATGCCGGCGAGCCGTTTGACGTTTTTGTCAGTTTGCCCGCGACCATGGAAGGCCTGTTCAAAGACGGCAAGCTCATCGCCGACACGCGCACCAATCTCGTGCGCTCCGGCACCGGCGTGGAGGTGCGGGCGGGAGCGCCCAAGCCTGACATCAGCACTGTCGAAGCGTTCAAGCGTGCGCTGCTCAACGCGAAATCGATCGGCTATCTCAGAGTCGGCGGAGTGCCGGAACTTGTCGATCGGCTTGGAATTGCGGATGCCATCAAATCGAAAGTCACCATTCCGGATACCGATGTGGTGTCCGAGCTTGTCGCCAAGGGTGAGCTCGAGCTCGGCGTGGTCGTCATCACCCAGATATTGACGACGCCCGGCGTCGAACTGGTCGGGCCGCTCCCGCCCGAAATCCAATTTTACATCACGTTCGTCGCCGGCATCAGCGCCAACTCAAAGGTGCCGGACGCGGCGCGAGATCTGATCAGATACCTCACTGGTCCAAAGGCCGTTCCGGTCATCAAGTCGCAGGGCATGGAGCCCGGCTGAGCGCGACCCATTGCGACGATCAGCTGGCGCGCGCGCCCCACTGGGAATCCCTCGATTCACAAAAGGCGGAAAGCTCGCGGCCGTTTCTCAAGCTGAGGCAGGCAAGGCCGATGGACTGAAAGCCACGACGACGGGGACCGTGAAAGCCAACCCATCGCCCGTCGTCCGTGATCATCGCGGGGAGGGGAAAGTGCTCCCGGCCCCGCCAATATCCATGTATTGCCATCGCCCGCCCTGTGTCATCGCCCTTGGGGTGTACAGCGTGGCGCGAACGTTCGCGACCATCGCGGTCCTCGCGTTGTGCCGAAGGAAGATCCAAAGCAAAAATGGTGACTTCCGTTCGCCCGGTGCCGCCGCTTCTCGGTCAAGTGTTGGTAGGGCTGCGCGAAGGAATTGCAGCGGATCGGATCAGCACGCTCACAGTCCCAAAAAAAGGTGCGGCCGCCTCCGGGGGGAGAGGCGGCCGCGCGCGAACCCGGTCTGGGGACGGGGAGGGGTGGGGACGTGACCGGGGTCGCGTAGCTCCTTGTGTCTTGTTGTCTCTTGCTCAGCGCGAGGTTGCGGTGGCGAAGGCCGGGCGGGTATCGCCGAGCGAGACCCAGGCGTTCTGGTCCGACTGGGACTGTCGTTTCACGAAGCGGTAGCTCGTCTCCGACCAGAGCAGGATCTGCTCCTCCTGGTTGTCGAGGATGAACTCGCCCTTGTCGGTCTTCACCGTCAGCACGGCGTGGCCTTCGCCCTTGAGATCGCGCACGACCGTGATCAGCAACGCCTGCCGCGGCCAGCCGGCCTGCATCAGCATGCGACGCTTCAGCAGGACGTAGTCCTCGCAGTCGCCATAGCCGTCGTCCGGATAGCTCCAGCGCTCGATGACACCCCAATGGTCCATGTCGGTCATCGGCTTGATGGCATCGTTGACCCACTTGTTGATCCGCTCGAGGTCCTTCCAGGCCTTCTGCGACAGCACGACATCGCGTGCCTCGAGCGGCCGGCCATCGCACTCGCGCGGCGTCTGGGCGCAGAAATCGGTCCAGCCGATCGGGGCACGCGCGCTGGCGCCGACGGCGATGAACATCAGGCGCTCGTTCGCCGCCTGTGCCGCCGGCAAGCTTAACGCAGCCATCACGGCCACCCAGCCGATGCCCGCGCCCAAGAGTATCTTGCGGTCGAGAAGCATGTCTTGACCCCGTCCCTGTTGTTGGGGCCATACTTCCCACAAAGGTCTTGCAACGCCGCCAATTCAGGCGCGACGTTTTAAGTAAAATTCAGATCAATACTTTGGAAAATTCGTCTAATATTTGAGGCGTACTTTCGTAAAATGCAGAATAGTACAATTTGAATCAAAGGCGCTGCGTTAACCGCGTAAACCGCGCTCGAACGGTCCGTTCGTGGTAGCGCGGATATCCGCCGTTAACCAGGAGGGATTGAGATGCCGGAGGCCGAGAGGGAGGGTCAAGGGGGCCGCGGAACAGGAAATCGCGGCGCCGGCGCCGCCGGCGAAGCGGTCCGCGTTTACCCGCCGGTGACGTTCTCTTCGAGGAAGTCCGCGTGCTGGAGGCGGAGGTACTCGATCGCGAACCCGTCTTCGAGGTGGCGCACCACCCGGCCGGGCGTCTTGCCGATGGTAACAGCGGCCCCGATGCCGGGCCGCTGGTCGGTCGCAATGGCACAACCGGACTGCGAAACGTCGATGACCCGCACGGAAATGTTGTTCCCGCTGGGCAGCGTCAAGCGGCCCGCCTGGTTGCGCGGCGACACGCGGCCATGGCGGCGGTCGTCGATGGTGCCGAGAAGCTCACGGTTGGCGAGCCAGGTGAGCTGGGCGGCGAGCTTGTCACGCTTGCGGGGGGTGGCCGCAATGTTCATGGCGAAGCCATTGTCGAGCTGGCGGGTAATCACGCCTTCGAGCCTGCCCACATGATCCACATAGGCAATGACGCGCTCATCGAGCTTGCCGACGACCGGGGCGACCAGTGTCATGCCGCCCTGCGACATGTCGGTGACCTGGCAGGGATACTCGTGCCGGTCGGTCAGCATATAACGACCCAGCAGGTTGACCTGCACGCGCGGATAGCGCCGACGCTCCTCGCTGAGCGGCAGTCGAGGCGACTTGAGCTGGGGAAGCGCCATTCGCTTCGTCCATTCCTGCAATGTAAATGCTTTGACGCGAGCCTAGGCCCGCATCGTTAACGACGCGTTAGCCAGAGCAGGCGTCATCATGCAGAGATGCAAATTTAGGTTTGCCCGCCGTCATAGACGACTAGGCCGTGGCGCACACGGCCGCCCGGCGGTAGCGCTTCCATCTGTTGCTCCGGCTCGACAGCCTCGTGGTGGCCGAGGTAGCGAAAGGTCCCAAGCGAAAGCCTGCCGACCGGATTCATGCCGAACCAATAGGGCACGTCCCGCGGGGCAAGACCGCCAAGCAGCCGGGCGTCGGCCGCGGTCCGATGACGCAGCGGGAGAATTAGCAGCTCGAAGTCGAGGACGGCTCCTTCGGCGCTCTGGCCGTGGGCGCCTGCGACCACGCCGACACATTCGCGTGTGACCACGCCGAGCAGGTCGTGCATGCGGTGTCTGCTTTCGCGATCCCAGAGCTCGATGAAGGCCGAACCCCGGAGCTCGCGGCCGAACGCCGCGCACAGGCGAGTTCCGGCGATGCGGAACGAGTGCCCGGCGCCGGTATCGTAGGTCAGGATGAAGGTGTCGGCGAGCGCGCGGCGAATGGCGCCCGGCTCGATATCGGAGCGCTCGGGGGCCGCCCGCGGCCCGCGCTGGGCGTTCCAGTAGTCGTAAAGCTCCCGAACCGAGGGGTGTTTCATGAGCGTCCCTGTCTCGCGCGTCGAATTTTTGGGCCGCCGGTGTCTCCATTCGGGACAGCGCGCGGGTTTTGTTCCCGATCTCCCGTTGGGAGCAGCAGGACTCGTGCCGGCCGGGTGGGGAGGAGCGGGCTGCGGACGACGGGTTAGTGTTAAGGCGCGCTAGCGGTGGCGTCCGCCTTCGTCCTCCCGTATGCGTCGCACCTGTTTCCCGGGGCGCCTGTTTGATCCGAGGCTCAATTCAAGACGCGGGGGAGGTGAGGGGATGTGACAGGCGCCAAGAGAAGCGCCGCCTCCAAGTCAGCTGAAGCAAGTGCTTCAGCCGACTTGGGGGTTCAACTTGGGGGTTCAACTTGGGGGTTCAAGAAGAGACCTGGGGGACAACCTCGCATGCAGGCTCAAGGGGAGGCCTCCCCTGTTTCTCTGATCTCGTGCCACTCGTGTCGGGAACGGCCGGCTTCGATCGCGTTCAGTCTCCATTGACGCCGATGTGGTCTCGTTGGCTTGCCACTTCGCACCGCGCAGCCTATCTCCGCTTCTCCCACCTGGAACGACTTCGTGCAGCCAACCCGCGAACGCATCTTCAATGTCCCGGTCGTCGTGCTGTCGCTCTTGGCCGTCATGGGCCTCGTCCATGCGGTCTACGAGCTCGTGCTCAGCGGCGACCAAGCCAATGCGTTCCTGGACTTGTTTGCCTTTATCCCCGCGCGCTACGACTTGAGAATACTCCATCAGTTTCCGTGGACGCTCGGCTGGGGCGCCGCGGTCTGGACGTTCCTGACCTATGCGTTCATCCACGGCAGTCTCATGCATCTGGGCTTCAACGGGGTCTGGCTCCTCGCTTTTGGCACGCCGGTCGCGCGCCGGTTCGGTCCGCTGCGGTTCTTGATGTTCTTCCTGGTGACAGCGGCCGCTGGTGCCGCCGTCCATCTCGCCCTTCACTCCGGCGAGCGGCTGCCGATGGTCGGCGCCTCGGCGGCGATCTCCGGCGCCATGGCCGCGGCGATGCGCTTTGCGTTTCAGCGCGGCGGTCCGCTCACTACATTCAGACGCGACGACGAGCGGGCCTATCGGGTGCCGGCGACGCCGCTATCCGTGATGCTGCGAGATCCGCGCCTGATCGTCTTCCTGGTGGTTTGGTTCGGCGTTAATCTTGTGTTCGGGTTGGGTGTCGTCACTCTCCCCGGCGAGAACGACATGCCAATCGCCTGGGAGGCCCATATCGGCGGCTTTCTCGCCGGCATGGTGGGCTTTGTGCTGTTCGATCCGGCACAACATGATGCGTCATCAGAGGAATCGATGGGCGCGTAACACAATTGCGGCGATTTGGCCTCTTGCGCCTGCCGCAATCGGGGGGGATGCTTCGCGCTTAGTCGGTCCGAGTGCTCGTGGCCCGGATCTGCGCGTCGGCGTTTTGTGTATGTTTTGGCGTAGTGCGTGGCCGCCGCGCTTCCGACGACGGACCTCGGAGCCGAGTAGAAAATGGAAGATGTCAGTGGCTGGCGAGCCGCGACACGGCTATCGCCGGTCCAGGAGGCGACCCATGACGGTGAAGACCATTCTGTCCAGCAAGGGCCGTGACGTCACCACGATCGAGCCCACGGCTACTCTCGAAACCGCCATTGCGCTGTTGGCGCAACGCCGGATCGGCGCGCTCGTCGTGCTCGGGCCCGGGGGCCGCGTGATCGGCATCCTGTCCGAACGCGACATCGTTCGCGTGCTTGCCGCGCAAGGTGCGGCCGCGCTGAACGCACCGCTCGCTCAAGTGATGACGCGCAAGGTGTCAACCTGCTCGGAGAGCGATACCGTGAGCGCCATCATGGAACAGATGACCGACGGCAAGTTCCGCCACGTTCCGGTCGTCGACCAGGACCGTTTGATCGGCATCGTCTCGATCGGCGACGTCGTGAAGCATCGGCTCGAGGAAATGGAGCGCGAGTCCGAAGCGCTGCGCGACTACATCCAGACCGCCTGAGCAAGGCTCAGCGCAAGGACCTGCACGTCGTCCGGCCCCTGCCAAGCGGGCCGGGCGACGCTTCATGCCATGTTGCGCTCAGGGCCGGAAAGACGCATCGTAGGTGTCGCAGGGCGATCGACCCGGCCGGACGATTCCGACAAGACACACCATTGCAAACGGGAGGAACTCATGCGCCAAATCATGCGCCAAGACTTCATTCATGCGGTTCTGGCGGCCGGCGTCGCCGGCTTGCTGCTCTCGGCCACTGATGTGAGCGCGCAAACGCAGCGCTCGCTGCCGCGGTTTGAGGTGGAGGCCGGATGGCCGAAAGTGCCGCCGCAATTTCGCGTCGGTGATGTATCGAGCTTTGCCGTCAATGCCCAGGACCAGGTGTTTCTCCTGCACCGGCCGCGCACCCTCAAGCCGGATCAGGCCGCGATGGCGGCGCCGCCGGTCATGGTGTTCGACGCGGCCGGCAACTATCTCAAGTCGTGGGGCGGTCCCGGCGCGGGCTACGAATGGGTCGAGCGCGAGCACGGCATCCATATCGACTATAAGGGGTTCGTCTGGATCGGCGGCAACAACTGCCCGACCAACAACCTGCCCGGGCTCAAGCCGGTTGCCGACGACCAGCTCTTGAAGTTCACGCAGGACGGCAAGTTCGTGCTGCAGATCGGCAAGAGCAACCAGAGCAAGGGCAACGCCGACACCGCCAACGTGCATCGTGCGGCGGACGGCTGGGTCCACCCGGCCACCAACGAGCTGTTCGTGGCCGACGGCTACGGCAATCATCGCGCCATCGTGTTCGATGCCGATACCGGCGCGTTCAAGCGGATGTGGGGCGCATTCTCCAACAAGCCGGTCGACAAGGACGATTGCGAGATCCAGCGCTACACGACCTTCTCGGATCCGGGCCCCGATCAGTTCAGCATCGTGCACGCCATCCGGGTCGCCAACGACGGCATGGTCTATGTGGCGGACCGCGAATTCCGGCGCGTGCAGATGTTCAGCAACGACGGCAAGTTCATCAAGCAACTGGTGAAGCCCGACACGCTGTTTGCGCGCAATCTGGCGCTGTCCTCTGATCCCGAGCAGCAGTTCCTCTATGTCGGCGACGGCAAGACCATCGCGGTGGTCGATCGCAAAACGCTGACGCTCGCGGGCGCGATCGAGGCGCCGGGCATGGTGGGCGGCGGCCACCACATCGCGACCGACTCGAAGGGCAATCTCTACGTCGCGGCGACCGGCAGCGGCATGCAGAAGCTCGCGTTCAAGGGCATGACGACCGCGAGCCGGTAGCGGCGCGGAAGAGAGTGAGCGATTGGCAGGCGCCGGGCAGTTTGCCCGGCGGCTGCGCATTGGTGAGGCGACGTCCCGTGAGACGAGGTCGCGATGGGGATGCCGCGTCAGAGCACGAAGTCCGCCGCGGTGAGATTGTAGGTGCCTTCGAGGCGGATCGACGCCGAGTTGGGCGTATCGGCGGTGGACAGATAGACATAAGTGTAGCCGCCGTCGTGGCGGTACTCGATCTCGCCGGTATCGCCGTTGATCGAGGGGCCGACGCCGTGCAGGAGATAGGCGCCGAAGTCGTCCAGGCCGTCCCAGAACTCTTCCCACGCGCCGTCGGGCGTCGAGTCGAAAGTGAACGCCTGATTGCCAGCGAGATCGGGGCGGGCATCGAGGGCGCCAAGGTTGATCTTGTCGACGCCCTGCTGGAAGTCCGTGATGGTGTCCACGGTGTTGAAGTCGCCGAAGGACGAATAATAGAAGGTGTCGGCGCCGGCGCCGCCGGTCAACGTGTCGTCGCCCTGGCCGGCCCACAGGAAGTCGTTGCCTTCGCCGCCATCAAGGGTGTCGTTGCCGGCTTCGCCGTAGAGCGAGTCATCGCCGTTGCCGCCGATGAGCGTGTCGTTGCCGGTTTGGCCGTTGAGAAAGTCGTTGCCGTCGCGGCCGTCAAGCCGATCCTGGCCGGACCCGCCATAGAACGAATTGGCCACGGTGCTTCCGAGCAGCGTATCGTTGCCGATGCCGCCATAGGCGCTCTCGATCGAGGTCAGCGTGTCGATGCCTTCCGAGATCGCGAACCCGCTCTGCAGGTCGAGCGCGACGATCTGCTGGCTCAAGGCATAGGAGACCCAGTCGGTGCCGTCACCGCCGTTGACCGTGTCGTTGCCAAGACCGACATAGAAGAAGTCGCTGCCGGCCTCGCCATTCATCACGTCGTTGCCGGTGCCGCGGTCGTAGAAGACGTCATTGCCGGCGCCGCCATTTGCGGTGTCGTCGCCGTTGTAGAGCGTGATCCAGTCGTTGCCGCCGCCGGCATTGACCGTATCGTTGGTGCCCCAATCAACGCCCGAGATCAGGTCGGAGAGGGTATCGTTGCCTTCGGTGCCCTCGATGAGAAAGCCGGCGACCGGGACGGTGGTCCAGCTATTGTTCAGCACGGCGCTGTTAAAGACTGCCATGACATTCTCCCGTGGATGGGCCCACATCGGACCATCCGATGCGGGATAGGGAGCACAATTGTCGGGAAATGCACGATCGCGATGTGCTCGCGGTCACACTCCGGCGCAATTGAATTGTAGGGCGCGGCGGCGAACTGCGGCACGCACCGGGACGGCTGGCGTTTACTCCGCGGCCTGCGCCTTGGCCTTCGCGTCCGCCGGCGCCTGCGGGCGCACCACCGGAATGACCTTGTCGACGACCGCGTAGTCGGCATAGCCGCAGCGCGCGATCGGGCGCATCGCGGCGGTGTCGACGCGGCCGTCCTTGATGAAGCGATCATCGATGTGGATGCCGACCACCTGCCCGAACGCGACGTGGCGATGCGCGGGCTGCCCGTCGAGATCGTTGAGGTCGACGATCTGCAGGAGCTTGCATTCGAGCGCACAGGGCGAGGCCTTGACCCGCGGCGGGCGCACAAGGCGCGAGGGAACCGGCTCAAGCCCGGCCTCGATCATCTCGTTGATGCCGCGCGGATAGGAAATGCCGGTGGTGACCACGGCGGCAATCAGGTCGAGGATCGCGAGATTGCACACGAATTCCCGCGTCTGCGCGATGAAGGCGAGCGAATCCTTGTAGCCATCGCTTGAGAACATCACGATCGGCGGGCCGTCCGAAACCGCGTTGAAGAACGAGTAGGGGGCGAGATTGATCTCGTCATTGGAGCTCATCGAGGTGATCCAGCCGACCGGACGGGGTGACACGATCGCCTTGAACGGGTCGCGTGGCAGGCCATGGTCGTTCTTGCTGGTCTCGTAGAACATGGGTGATCCTTGTTTTGGCGAATAGCGAATAGCGAGTAGAAAGTCGTGTATCACCAGCAATGCTTACTGAACCCTATTCGCCATTCGCCATTCGCTATCTCGCTATTCGCCACTCGTTTCGAATCGCGTCGTGATCTCGGCGAGCGGCGGACGCGGCCGATCCTCGGGGGCTTGGGCGGGCTTGCCGATATGAATAAAGCCGGCCACCTTCTCGTTGTCCTTGAGGCCGAGCGCGTCGAGCACGCGCCGATCGTAGGCGTACCACTCGGTGATCCAATTGGCGCCGTATCCGAGCGCGTGCGCGGCCAGCACCAGGCTCATGGCGGCGGCGCCGGCGGACAGCACCTGCTCCCATTCGGGGATCTTCACATGCGGACCGGCCCTGCTCACCACCGCGATCACCAGCGGCGCGCGGGCGAGCCGCTTGCGCTCATAGTCGACCTGGTCCGGCTTGGCGTCGGGATATTTGATACGGAACGCCGCTTCGATGGCGCGGCCTGCGGTTAGCCGCGCATCGCCCTCGAACACGATGAAACGCCATGGCACGAGCTTGCCATGGTCGGGCACGCGCGACGCAATCGTCAGCAGGGTCTCGATCTCGGCTGTGGAAGGGCCCGGGGCGACGAGTTCTACCGGCTTGAGAGAGCGCCTGGTTCGCAGCAATTCGAGGGCTTCGGGCATTGAGTTGGTTACCATTCTGGTCCCTGTGCCGGGTAGCATACCGCTCCTGTTGTGACAAACGCTGGAGGTGGCTTGAATTTGCCGCGATTTCGGCCGAGAAATGATCCTTGATGAGGATCGCAGCAACCAGCGCGAACGGGGCCAGATTAGCTTTGGCCGTTGGTTTCTGGCTCTCGGCCTTTCTGGCCGAGACCCACGCCCAATTCTTCAATATTTCACCGCTGCCGCGCCCTCCCTCGGAGGTGCCCGGGCAGACCCCCGGTCCGGCCCAGAATATCGCACCGCCAAACAACAACCGTCCTGCCCCGATACCGAAGGGCCCCGCGCTGCAGTCGCTGCCCCCCGCGGGCGCGTCGCCGCCTGCCGCATCCGCCCCGCCAGCCGTTGCGCCAGCCGGACAGGCCTCGCTTACGCTCGGCGCGCGCTTTGGCCGCGAGCTGCCGAATATCACGGGCGGACTGCATTGGCGGGTGTATCCGGGCAAGATCGAGCAGGGCGCGTTGCGTCCGATCAAGGAGGATCGCGGCTCTTCGCCCACCCTCGCTCTGCCGGCCGGTTCTTATGTGGTCCATGTCGGTTTTGGGCTCGCGAGCGCCGTGCGAACCGTGCAGGTGCGAGCCGGCGAGGCGCAGCGCGAGATCTTCGACCTGCCGGCGGGCGGGCTGCGCATCGAAGGCAAGGTCGGTGACGCGCGCATTCCCAATGGGCAGATTTCATTCGACATCTACCGGGGCAGCCAGTTCGAGCCGGGCGACAAGCGCGCGATCGTGCAGGCAGCCCAGACCGGCGACGTGATCCTGGTGCCGGAAGGGACCTATCACATCATTTCGAACTACGGCGATGTGAACGCGATGGTGCGTTCCGACATCCGGGTGCAGACCGGCAAGCTAACCGACGCCACCGTCACCCACCGCGCCGCGGTCATTACCCTCAAGCTGGTCAACGACGCGGGCGGCGAAGCGCGAGCCGACACCCAGTGGTCGGTGCTCACACCCGGCGGTGACGTGATCAAGGAATCGATCGGCGCCTTCCCCCGCGTGATCCTGGCGGAAGGCGAATATCGCGCGATCGCGCGCAACGACAACCAGTCCTACGAGCGCGCCTTCAAGGTGGTGACCGGCGTCGATACCGAGGTCGAGGTGCTCGCCCGTCGTTGATGAGGAGGGAACCAGTTCCCGTTCTCGTTCGTTGTTCCTATTTGGGATCACGAAATCGGGCGGTGGCGGTGCTTATTGATACGATCGACATTCGAACAAGCGCGGTGCTGCTTGATGTCGATGGGACGTTACTCGATCTTGCGGATACGCCGCCCAGTGTCGAAGTCCCGCAGCAATTGAAGCGGGCGCTCAAGGCGCTTGATGAGCAGAGCGGCGGAGCGACGTCGTTTGTCAGCGGGCGCCAGATGGCCGATCTCGACCGGCTGTTTGCGCCGCTCAAGCTTGCGGCGGTCGCCGGCCATGGCGCGGAGCTTCGCACGCTTGGAGGGGCTCCGCCGCATCGGCAAGAAGCGGCGATCCCCGGCAATCTCCGCCGCCGCCTTGCAGAATTCGCCGCCGCGAACGAAGGCGTCATCGCGGAAGACAAGGGCTACTCGCTGGCGCTGCACTATCGCCTGGTGCCGCAGCGCGCGGCCGCCGTGTACGAGGCGGTGGCGGCGGCCTGTGCGGACTATCCGGAAAGCGCACTCGACGTGCTGGCGGGCAAGGCCGTCCTGGAAGTGAAGCCGGGCGGCTTCAACAAGGGGACCGGCATCCGTGAATTGATGAAGTCGCCACCGTTCCGCGGGCGCCGGCCGATTTTCATCGGCGACGACCTGACCGACGAAGCGGCGTTCGCGGTATTGCCAGAATTCGACGGTCTCGGCTTCTCGGTTGGCCGCGAACTTTCCGGCTTGGCCGGCTTCTTCCAAAGTCCGAGCGACGTGCGGGCGTGGCTCTATCGCGTCGCGGACACCGTTGGAGCGGACAAGCCATGATCGATCATGGATTGGACACCAATTATGGATTGGACTTGGCAGTGATCGGCAACGGGCGCACGGCCGCGCTCGTCGATCCCTCGTCGCGAATCGTGTGGTGGTGCTTCCCGCGCTTCGACAGCGACCCGGTCTTCTGCCGGCTGCTCGCGGGAGACGAGGAGAAGGGCTTCGCGGACGTTGTCCTCGACGGGTGCGTCGACATCAAGTCGGAGTACGTCCGTAACACCGCGATCGTCACGACCATCATGCGCGATGGACAGGGAGCCGCGATTCGAATCACGGATTTCGCGCCGCGATTCTATCAGTTCGGACGCACGTTCCGGCCGCCGCAGCTCATCCGGATCATCGAACCGATGGCGGGCCTGCCTCGCGTCACTATCCGGATTCGCCCAACGCACCACTATGGCCAGCCGACCCAGCATGCCATGGGCAGCAATCATATCCGATACTCGGGCGGCTTCACCGCGCTTCGAGTCACTACCGACGCTCCATTGTCCTATGTGGAGCGCGAGGCCGCATTCGTGCTGATGCGTCCAATTCATCTTGTGTTCGGCTCGGACACGCCGATCGAGGGCAATCTGCAAACCGTCTGCCGCGAATTTCTCGATCACACGAAGGGCTACTGGCTGGAATGGGTTCGGCGTCTCGCGGTCTCATACGATTGGCAGGAGGCGATGATCCGCGCGGCCATCACCCTCAAGCTGTCGAACTTCGAGGAGACCGGCGCGATCATCGCGGCGCATACGACCTCGATCCCGGAAGCGCCCGGCTCGGGCCGGACCTGGGACTACCGCTATTGCTGGCTGCGCGACGCCTATTTCGTGGTGCGCGCGCTCAACCGCATCGGCGCGACCCGCACGATGGAGGACTTCATCTCCTATATCCTCACCATCGCGTCCGCGCCCTCCGAAAAACTGCGTCCGGTCTACAGCGTCGTGCCCAGCGACCCGATGGAGGAGCGGATCGAGCCGGGCTTGCACGGCTATCGCGGCGACGGGCCGGTGCGGGTCGGCAACGAGGCCGCCCTGCAGGATCAGCACGACACTTATGGCAGCATCATACTGGCTGCGTCGCCCATGTTCTTCGATCGGCGCCTGCCGCGGATGGGCGATGTCGATCTGTTCCGGCGGATCGAGCCGCTCGGCGAGATGGCGGCCAAGCTGGCGCTGACTCCGGATGCCGGGATTTGGGAATTTCGCGGGCGAAAGCGCGTCCACACCCACTCGGCGGCGATGTGCTGGGCGGGTTGCCAGCGCTTGGAGGCGATCGCGGCGGCGCTTGGCCTCGCCGACCGCGCCAAGGTCTGGGGCGAGACCGCGGCTCGGTTGCAGACCGAAATTCTGTCGCGGACCTGGAATCCCCGGCGCAAGGCGTTCACCGCGGCGATTGACTCCGACGATCTCGACGCCAGCGTGCTGCTGCTGCCCGAGCTCGGCCTGATCGAACCAAATGATCCGAGGTTTGTTAGTACGGTGGAGGCCGTCGAGCGAGAGCTCAGGCGGGAGCAGCACGTGATGCGCTATGCCGGATCGGATGATTTTGGGCTGCCTGAGACCGCCTTCCTGATCTGCCGCTTCTGGCTGATCGACGCTCTCTGGATGATCGGGCGGCAAGACGAGGCACGCGAGCGCTTCGTCGATGCGCTCAAGCTTCGCAACCGCTACGGGCTCCTCTCGGAGGACGTGCATCCGACGACCGGCGCCTTGTGGGGCAATTTCCCGCAGACCTACTCGATGGCCGGGTTGATCCTGACCGCGATGAAGCTGTCGCGCAGCTGGGAGGACCGCTATTGGCGCAGCTCATCATAGTCTCAAATCGAGTGGCCGTTCCTGACGAAGGCGGCGTGCGTGCCGGCGGACTTGAGGTCGCGGTGAAAGCGGCACTCAAGCGGATGGCGGGAACGTGGCTTGGCTGGAGCGGACGGATCGCGCCGCAGTCCAAGATCAAGCCGCGCACGGTCAAGCGCGACAACGTCACCTACATCGTCAGCGATCTCAGCGCGGAAGATCACAAGGAATACTACAACGGATTTGCCAATCGCGTGTTGTGGCCGATCCTGCACTATCAGCTCGAGCGTGCCGAATTCTCCCACCGCGATCTCAGCGGATACCTGCGGGTCAACGACGCCTTCGCCCGGCAATTGCACGATGTGATCAAGCCCGACGATCTGATCTGGGTCCATGACTATCACCTGATGCCGCTCGCCAAGGCGTTGCGCGCGCTCGGCCACAAGAACCGCATCGGCTTTTTTCTCCACATCCCTTGTCCGCCGCCGGAGATCATCACCGCGCTGCCCCACCACGAGCAGCTTCTTCCGGCGCTGTGCGACTACGACCTGGTGGGCTTTCAGACCGGCGACGACGCCTTCAATTTCAGCCGCTACCTGACGCGCGAATGCGGCCTCCCCAGCCGCGACTTCAACTTTCCGCTGGGCGAGCGGACCATGCGAATCGAGGTGTTTCCGGTCGGCATCGAAACGGCAGCCTTCGCGCGCCTGGCAAAGCGCAGCGAGCGCTCGGCCGACGTCCAGCAGGTGCGCCAGAGCCTGGGCGGACGCGCGCAGATCATCGGGGTTGATCGTCTCGATTACACCAAGGGGCTGCATCTGCGCATGGAGGCGTACGAGCGCTTCCTGGCGACACAGCCGCAATGGCGCGGCAAGGTGACTTATCTGCAGATCTCGCCGAAGAGCCGTAGCGACATCCGCGAATACGCCGACATGGCGCAGCAGATCGAATCGTCGGCCGGCCGCATCAACGGCACCTTCGGAGAGGCGGATTGGACGCCGATCCGTTACGTCAACCGCGCCTATGGCCGCTTCATGCTGGCCGGCCTCTACCGCGCCTCGCGGGCCGCGCTGGTGACGCCGCTGCGCGACGGCATGAACCTCGTGGCCAAGGAATACATCGCCGCCCAGGATCCCGAAGACCCCGGCGTGCTCATCCTGTCGCGCTTTGCCGGTGCGGCGCGCGAATGCCAGACCGCCCTGCTGGTCAATCCCTATGATCCCGACAGCGTCGCGGCGGCGATCGGCCAGGCGCTGTCGATGCCGCTCGATGAGCGCCGCGAGCGCCATGAAGCGACATTTCGCGCCCTTCTGCGCGACGACATCGAGACCTGGGCCGATCGCTTCTTGCGCGCGCTCGCCAAGCCGCGCGGGGCGACGAGCGATTTGGAGCGGATAGCATCGGTCGGATTGCACTGAGGCCCGGGACTGCGCCTCATGAGTGCGCTGATCGTCCCGCGATGGTGCGACGGAGAGGAGACGAAAACCCTTAAAGTCTGCTCGGCCAAGAAAATCGCTCGATACCGTCCGGCAACAGCTTCATTTTAGAGGGATAATGCCCATAATGTCAGGTGCCGAGTCTTGCGTCCCGCCCTGGGCCTGGACACGGATCACGTGTGCGATGTCAGGCGTGATGAGCCCGACGAGGTTGACCCAGAAGCCGTTGCCGCCTGGTGCGCCAGGCCTCGGGTCGTTGTCGCCGAGTCCGGTCCAGACCACCTCACCGTCGGCGAAGATGCGCACCTGAAGGGGGACACCGGCCTCGTCGGGGTCGTTTGCCCAGCCGTTCGCGTAGCAATACTCGCTGTCCGCGAGCGGCACGATGGGCCACAGCGACCCATCGTGGTACCCCTCCGGGAGCGTGTTCTCCGGGGTCGGCCCGGAGTAGTTCAGCACGAAGGCCCCGCGGCCGACCGGGTACCACGCTCCGTCGCAACAGGTGGTCGAGCCGGGCTCCGAGAACCCTACGAGGTCATTCCTGGTGCCCTCCCAATCACCGAACACCATGGCGAAGGGCTGGCACGAACCGGCCTGTGGGCCGATGTAGTCACACAGCGAACCGAAGAGGAACGCACCGAACGGACGGTCGTCCGGATTCTCGCTCAAGGGCCAGAAATATGCCTCCAGAACCTGGGCATGGGATTCGCGCACGTCCCCCGAGGCCCAGTAGATGTCCACGGTTCCGGGCACCAGTCGCGCATCGGAGGGCTCCCGGACGCTGGCGACGACATGCGCGACGAGCGCGCCGTCCCATCCGACCATGTCGAAGTCGCCGACGAAGCTGTTCGGCATGCGCCCCTGGGGGGCGGCCGAGACACTCGATGCGGCCAGCGCTGCGACAAGCGCGCCCGCCGAGGCAAGCGCCAGCGGTCCCGCCCACATGCCGAGCGCAAGAAGCGCGACCCC
>Ga0209797_10000487_pt1 | contig 19857 bp, 20 predicted proteins | sample DOMMetBare3Fresh_2_FD_187472 | JGI IMG/M metagenome (GOLD analysis project Ga0209797, IMG submission 187472) | Wetland sediment microbial communities from St. Louis River estuary, USA, under dissolved organic matter induced mercury methylation -... | ecosystem: Environmental > Aquatic >... | reverse complement strand
GCGGCCTCGGGAACAACCCTCCAGGGACAAACAGCTCCTGGACTGGCCCGACCGCTGATTGAGGCGTAAGCCGAAGATGCCGCGTTGGCGCGCCGCAAGTGCCCCGCTTCCGAAGTTCGTCAGTCGTTGCGGCATCCTCTGACACGAACTTCGGAAGCAAAGGGGCACTGGCAACTCTATGATTCTCGTGCCGCTTTTCGATTTGAAGTTCCTAACCGAGCTTGCCGCAAGTGCTGTAGGAACTTCAAATCGGCGGCACGAGCCGCGGGGCGTGACGCTTCACGCCCAGGGCCCGGCGATCCGGGCCCGCTCGGAGGCGACGCACCTCCGGGCCGATCCAGGCGAACCTGGATCACTGCGCCTTGTCGGCGCGCCATCCCCCTCGATTTCGGGGAAAGCAAAGAGACAACACGAAGGGCGCCCCCCTGGCCCAGCGACCGAACAGGGGACGGTCTCCTTTGCCTCAAGCGAACTCGTTCAACTCAACAGGCTATTTGACAAATGAATAGGTGAACAACAGCGAGCAACATTCTCCGTTCGTCCCCACGAAAGTGGGGACCCAATCTTAATGACTGCGATGTTGGGCCCCTGGGTTCCCGCTTTCGCGAGGACGAACGGAAGGAAGCTGGACGAACCCGCCAGGACACAAACGCATTGCATGTCATCAGCACATCTCACGAAACGCGACGCGCTGATGCTTCCCGTCTGCGCCTTGCCTCACGGCCGCCAGCTCATCACATGGACCGGCGCGCCGGATCGCGGGTTCACGTCGTGGCCGGTGATCGCGAAGCCATGCTTCTCGTAGAAGCGGATGGCGCGGGCATTGTCAGCGTTGACCTTGAGATCGAGGCCCGCGGGCGAGAGCCGGCGCGCCTCGGCGATCAACATGGCGGCGGCATCCGAGCCCCAGGCCTCCGGCGCCACCACGATCTGATCGAGATAGCGCGTCTTGGGATCAACGGTGACGAAGCCGACGAGGACATTGTCGCGCTCGGCCACCATGATGGTCGCGGCCGCAACAAGCTCGTTGCGCCAGCGCTCGCGCCACCACGCCACGCGCGCGGCGAAGTCGAGTTGCGGATAGTGCTGCTGCCAGGTCCGCCGCCACAGCTCGATGACGGCGTCCTCATCGGTCGCAAGATAGGGTCGGAGGCTTAGACGTGTGTCGCTCACCGCTCCGTCAGCTTCAGCTCGATGCGGCGGTTGCGGCTGAAAGCTTCGTCGGTGCGCTCTGGATCGATCGGCTGGAATTCGCCGAAGCCGGCGGCGACCAGGCGCTGCGGCGACACGCCACGCCCGATCAGGTGCTGCACGACCGAGATGGCGCGGGCGGCGGAGAGGTCCCAGTTGGTGCGGAAGGTGGCGCCAGTAGTGGGGCGGATGTCGGTGTGGCCGTCGACGCGCAGCACCCAGGCGATCTCGCTCGGGATCTGCCGCTCGAGCTCCGTGAGGGCGGTGGCGAGCTTGTCGAGTTCGGCGCGGCCCTCCGGACGCAGGATCGCCTGCCCGGTGTCGAAGAACACTTCCGACTGGAACACGAAACGGTCGCCCACGATGCGGATGTCGGGGCGGTTGCCCAGGATGGTGCGCAGCCGGCCGAAGAAGTCGGAGCGATAGCGCGAAAGCTCCTGCACCCGTTGCGCCAGCGCGACATTCAGCCGCTGCCCAAGGTCGGCAATGCGGGATTGCGCTTCCTTGTCCTTGCTCTCGCTCGCCTCCAGCGCCTGCTCGAGCGCGGCAAGCTGGCGACGCAGCGCCGCGATCTGCTGGTTGAGCACCTCGACCTGCGCCAGCGCGCGTGTGGTCAGCCGCCGTTCGGCTTCGAGCTGGCCGCCGAGCTCGGCGGCCTTGCCCTGCGCATCGGCCGCGCCGGCGCCCACGCCCTCATAGAGACTGCGGAAACGATCGCGCTCGGTCTCGGCCGACATCAGGCTCGAGCGCAACTGGGCAAGCTCTTCCTCGACACTGAGCTTGCCGCTCTTTTCCAGGGACAACAGGTCGGTCAGCTGCGCCAGCTGCGCGTTGAGGCGCGCCAGCACCGTGTCTTTGCCGGCAACTTCCTGCGTCAGGTAGAACTGCACCACCATGAACACGGTGAGCATAAAAATAATGCCGAGCACCAGCGTCGACAGCGCGTCGACGAAGCCCGGCCAGTAGTTCAAGCCGCTGTCGCGGCGCGCACGTGCAATGGCCATGGGGGGTCCTTAGCTCGCATGCTACTTGGCGTTTTCGCGCACCAGAATTTCAAGCAAGCGGCGGATGTCGCGATGCTGCTCGGCCTGGGAGTCGACCCAGTCGCGAATCATCTGCTGCTCGGTGCGCATGTGGTGGACCAGCCCCTGAATTGCTTCGGCAAGATTGGCCATGGCGGCGGTGGCCGCCCGGCTTCCTCCGCCCTCACTGACCGCCTCCTTGAGGCGCTCGATCGCGCCCCGCAGCTCGGTGGGAAGCCCGGCCGCGGCAGCCCCGACGGCTCCGCCGTCGCCGGCGACGCCGAGGTCGTGCACCGTGGTCGACAGCCAGTCTTCGAGATCGGTGTAGAACCGGTTCTGCGCCTGGCTGCTCTGCAGATCGAGAAAGCCGAGCATCAGCGACCCGGCGAGACCAAACAGCGAGGACGAGAACGAAACCCCCATGCCGGCGAGCGGAGCGGCGAGCCCCTCCTTGAGGGCGTCGAAAATCGCGCCGGCGTCGCCGCCGACCTTGAGCCCCTCCAGCACCTTGCCGACCGAGGAGACGGTATCGATCAGGCCCCAGAACGTGCCCAAAAGCCCGAGGAAGATCAGGAGCCCGGTCATGTAGCGCGACAGGTCGCGCGCCTCATCGAGCCTCGCCGCGATCGAATCGAGGATGCCCCGCATGACCTGCGAGGAGATCGCCATCCGCCCGACGCGGTCGCCCAGGAGCGCGGCCATCGGCGCCAACAGGATCGGCGGGCGCTCGACCGCGAGACCGGGATCGGCGAGGCGGAAGCTGTTGACCCAGTTGATCTCGCGGTAGAGCCGAAACACCTGCCGGAAGGCCAGCGCGACGCCGATGACCATGACCCCGATAATCAGCGCGTTGAGGCCCGGATTGGCCATGAACGCGACCACGATCTGCTTGTACAGCACGACCAGGACGAGCGAGCACAGGATCAAAAATACGCTCATCCGGACCAGAAAGATCCGGGGCGTCGAAAGCTTGTGGGGATCGATGTCTTTCGCCATGGCGTGCGCCGCTCTGTGTCAATCGCCTCACATTATGGCACAGGCGCGGCGGGCGAAAGTATGACCCGCAAGCAATTCGTCGTCCGACTCGTCCGGCCTCCCCCATTCGCCAGAAACTCCAGCGCCGCCAAGGCCGTATTGTGTCGGCGCGCAGCGGGCGCGGGCGGCATGGCCGTCAGGGGTGGCTCTTCTTCTTGGGCGAAACCGACTTGGACGGGAACTTGGACGCCACCTTGGGCGTGACCTTGGGCATCGAGCTGGGCTTCGACTCAGGTGGCGCCAGGGCGCCGATGGCGCCCGAACGTATCGCCGCGATGCCCGCGCGCGCCAGCTCATCGGCGCGCTCGTTCAAAGGGTCCCCGGCATGGCCACGCACCCAATGCCAGCGCACCTGGTGCGGCGCCATGGCGGCATCGAGCTCTTTCCAGAGATCGACGTTCTTGACCGGCTTCTTGTCGGCGGTGCGCCAGCCGTTGCGCTTCCAGCCGTGGATCCACTTCATGATGCCGTCGCGCAGGTACTGGCTGTCGGTATGGAGGTCGACCAGGCAGGGCCGCGTGAGCGCCGCCAGCGCCGAGATCGCGGCCATGAGCTCCATGCGGTTGTTGGTGGTGTGCGCCTCGCCGCCCTTGAGCTCCTTGCGATGGTCGCCGAAGGCGAGAATCGCACCCCAGCCGCCAGGCCCCGGATTGCCCGAGCAGGCGCCGTCGGTGTGGATGACGACGTGCGGCTCGCTCATGCGTCGATCCCGTAGTCGCGCGCGGACTTGACCTGCTGATGGAAACGCAGCTTGCGAAAATACTCCACGGGGTCCTTCCGCCGCACCAGCGCGCCCGGCGGCACGTTGAACCAGTCGGTGAGCCTGGTCAGCAGGAAGCGTAGCGCCGCCCCGCGCGCCAGCATCGGCAGCACCTCGCGCTCCGGCGCGGACAGCGGACGCACTGCCGAATAGGCCGTCAGCAGGCTGCGGCCCTTGGTGACGTTATAGGAATGGTCGGCCTCGAAGCACCAGGCGTTGAGGCAGATCGCAACGTCGTAGGCGAGCGCGTCGGTGCAGGCGAAGTAGAAGTCGATCAGGCCCGACAGCCTCTCGCCCAGGAAGAAGACATTGTCGGGAAACAGGTCGGCATGGATCACGCCATTCGGCAGACCGCGCGGCCAGTTGCGCTCGTGCTCGCCGAGCTCCTTGGCCAGAAACGGCTCCAGATCGGGCTGCACCTCGTTGGCGCGCGCGCCGCAGTGCTCATAGAGCTGCCGCCAGCCGGCGACCGACAGCGCGTTGGCACGCCGAAGCGGAAAGTCGAGGCCGACAAGGTGCAGCCCGGCGAGCGCGGTCCCGAGCGCCGCGCAATGATTGGGCGACGGCCGCCGGATCCACATGCCCTCGAGAAAGGTGATGATCGCGGCCGGCCGGCCTGCGACGGTGCCAAGCATGTCGCCGTTGCGGCTCTTGACCGGCTGCGGGCAGGTGATGCCGCGGCTCGCGAGGTGCTCCATCAAGCCCAGGAAAAACGGCAGGTCGGTCGCGGCCACCCGCTTCTCGTAGAGTGTCAGGATGAAATTGCCCTGGCTGGTATGAACCAGGAAGTTCGAGTTCTCGACGCCTTCCGCGATGCCCTTGTAGGACAACAGCTCGCCGATATCGTATCCGGCGAGAAACTGGGCGAGCTCTTCCGCCGCGACGTCGGTATAGACGGCCATTAGCTGCTCCGGGCCTCTTGCGGCGAAAATGAGTAGCGGGGCGCCGGCGCCGCTAACGCGCTTTGGCCCATCCCGTCAAGAGACTGAATATTATAGGGAAACAAGTCATTGAATAGGCTCGCCGCCTTGCCTATATTACAGGGTGATCCCCAGTTATTCGTGGATGACGACGACAGGCTTCGCCGGGACGGCGGGCGGAGCTGCAGAGGAGACTTGGCCATGAACACCGCACCGCTGATGCCGAAGGCGACCGCCGTCTGGCTGGTCGAGAACACCGCGCTGTCGTTCGATCAGATCGCCCAGTTCTGCAACCTGCACCCGCTGGAGGTGAAGGCGATCGCCGATGGCGACGCCGCGCAGGGGATCAAAGGACTTGATCCGGTCGTGACCGGGCAATTGACTCGCGAGCAGATCGCGCAGGGCGAGGCCGACCCCGAGCTCAAGCTCAAGGTATCGGAGCCCAAGGTCCGGCTGCCGCAGCCCAAGAGCAAGAAGGGGCCGCGCTACACGCCGGTGTCGCGCCGGCAGGATCGTCCGAACGCGATCCTGTGGCTGGTGCGCAACCACCCCGAGCTCAAGGACGCCCAGATCATGCGGCTCGTCGGCACCACCAAGTCGACGATCGAGTCGATCCGCGAACGCACCCACTGGAACGCCGCCAACCTGCAGCCGATGGACCCGGTGACGCTCGGCCTGTGCTCGCAGATCGATCTCGATCTCGAAGTGCATCGCGCCGCGAAGGAAAAGCCGGTCGACCACACCGCGCATGGTGCCACGCTGCTGCCCGCCTCCGAGACCACGATAAGGCCGCGCGAGCCCGAGCCGGTGGAAGAGAAGAAACCGAGCGACGAGCTCAATGTCGACGCGGTGTTCGCCAAGCTCAAGCAGATCGGCGGCGCCAAGGCGTCGGAGGAGTAATAGCAACGGCACGACCTCTCCAACGTCATGCCCGCGCTTGTCGCGGGCATCCACGTCTTGCTTTGCGTGACACAACAAAGACGTGGTTGGCCGGGACGGAGCCCGGCCATGACGATGCTGTGAGTCATCGTCCAACACCGCTGGTATGATATCCTGGACGATAGCGAGTCGCAGGACTCGCGCGCCTACTCCATCGCACCGCGCGCGGTGCCCGCGATGGCGGCGAGATAGCGCGCCACCGATTTTGCCAGCACCTCCTTGGCGCCGGTCGCAATGACCCGGTCGAAGAAGTGGCCGTAGATCGTGTCGAATTGAAACGGCGCGAGCGCAGCCGCAATCCCCTCGACCTCGCGCGCCGAGAGCGGGATCAGGTTCGGATAGCTGCGCATGAAGCTTAAGAACTTGCGGTCGGGCGTCACCGTGGCGATGTCTGCTGAGAGAAGCGCGCCGCGGCCGCCCGCGCCTTGCACCCAATGCAGCATCGTGCCGCCGGGAAAGTGTCCGCCGCCGCGGATGAGTGTCACGCCTGGGAGAAGCGCAAGCGTATCGCCGTCCCAGAACGCAATCGCCTGATCGGGCCGCATCACCCACTGGCGATCGGCCGCGTGCAGATGCACCGGGCAATCGAAGGCGCGGCTCCAGTCCACCATCGTGGTGTAGAAATGCGGATGCGAGATCGCGATCGCCTTGAGGCCGCCGAGGCCCTTGATCACCGCGATGGTTGCGTCATCAATGAGCGAAATGCAGTCCCACAGGACGTTGCCGCCGGGCGTGACGACGAGGATCGCGCGCTGGCCGATCGCAAACGTCGGCAGCGTGCCGATGCCGATCAGGCCCGGCTCGTGCTGACGAAACGTATTGGCATGACGCGCCGCCAGCCGCTCGGGCGTGATCCAGCTCTGCCCCGAAGCCGGCACGTATTGCCGCTCCTCCTCGCAGATGACGCATAGCGCGGGCGGCTCGTCGCTCGGCGGATATTGCGTGCCGCAGGTGGTGCAGATGAAGGCGGGCACTTTGTTTTGCCTCACACCGCCTTGAGATGCGCGTCGCGGCGCTTGTAGAGCTCGTCATCGGCGTAGCCCATCGTCTCCGGCTTGCCGCGGCCGAGCATGACCTGGAAATACACCGGCTCGAGCGAATCGTTCTGGTAGCCGTGGATGACGCCGGCCGGACACGAGATGCATTCCCAGGGACCGAGCCGCGTGGTGATGCGCTTGCCACTCTCATCTTCCACAAAGACGTCGAGATAGCCCTGCAGCACGAAGAAGCATTCCTCGACCTCGTGAGTGTGGGCGGCGTTGCCCTGGCCGGGCGGCACGAACATGATCGAGAGCGTGAAGTTTCCAGCCGGGATCACGGTCGGATCGTTGTGCTTGCCGGAGCCGCCGGCGCCGATGAAGCGGTGCTGGGCGCGCTTGTAGCCCTCGATCTTGGCATCCTCGAACGCGGCCCAGTCGGGCTTCTTCTCCCGAAAGCGGCCGACATATTTGGCCATGATGTCCTCGATCGAAACGCCTTCGAGCTCGGGCGGACGCGGATGCCGGGCGACGCTCATGGGACTACTCCTGTGTGGCCGTAAACCTTGGGCTCCGTTCGGAGCTGATCGACTCTATTCGTCGCGCATGGGACGTCAACGAGGCCCGCGTGCTCATGGATGCCGCTGCCTTGAAATAATGCCGTGACGCACTCGGGCATCGATGGAACTCTGAGGCGTCTCGGCGATTATCGTCATAGTAAACCTGCGTTGATCTAGGGGATATTGCCGCGGGAGGCCGCCATGAATGACGCCGTCCATCAGCTGGTGCAGCTCATAATACAGGGACTGACCTGGGTTTTGCGTACGCTCGAAAAACTCTGGGTCTGGTCCATGGCCCAGATCACCGCCGCGTTCAGCATATCGTGGGACAATTTGCCGGCCTGGAAAGTCCTGGTCGCGTTGATCGCGATCGTGACACTGATCGTATTTCTCGTGCTCCTGGTGATGCGGGGCATGCACATGCTCCGTCATGTCGCGCATGCGTTCTGGACCATCGCCATGGCGGCGTTCAGCATTGTCGTGTTCGTTGTCGTTGCCGGATTGTTTTCACGCGGCTTCGTTTGGGTGATGGAAAGCGTGTGACCCGGCGAGGCTCGCGCCCGGCTACCGGTTCTGCACACCGAGCAGCACGCGCGCGCGTTCGACCACCGGCATCGGCGTGCGCAAGATCTCCTCGACCAGCGCCGCGATGGCGGCGGGTTCGGTCAGCTGGATCTCCATGTTGATGCGCTGCGTCTCGGCGATGAATTGCGGATCGGCGACGGTCGCCTTGAGCGCCGCGCGCAGCGCCGCAACGCGATCGGTGGGCGTGCCAGGTGGCGCGAGCAGCGGACGTCCATACGCCCAGGGCCCGAAGATCAGCCGGAACAGCGCGCGGTCGTCATCCTTGGTGGCGAGATCGTAGGCGTTCGGCACATCCGGAAATTCGGGATGCTTCTGCAACGCCATCTGCACCGGCACCGCGAGGCGTCCGGCCTTGAACGCGTCCCACACGTCGGTCTTGAGCGCGGAAACGAGGAGCCCGCAATGGCCATCGACCTCGCCGCGCTCGGCCGCGAGCCGCACCTCGGTCAGGCCCGGATAGCCGGTCACCACCTTGAAATTGATGCCGGCAAGAGGACCGAGCACCTTGGCGTCAATGGTGGAGCCCGACGACGGTCCGGTCGAGCCCACCACGATCTCGCGCTTCTTGAGATCGGCGAGCGTCTTGAGCTCCCTGTTCCAGAAGCCGCAGGTCGAGATTTCGGAATTGAGGCTGCCGAGCCACTGGAAGGTACGCGGATCGAACCGGGTCTTGCCCGGGTCGATCAAGGGCTCGGTGGTGTTGACCGGATTGATCATCCCGATCACCGAGCCATCCTTGGGGGCGGCTGCCGCGAGATGCGCGGTGGCATTGAGGGAGCCGGCGCCCGGCATGTGCTGGACCACGATGTTGGGGCTGCCCGGGATGTGTCGCCCGAGATGGCGGGTCAGCGTGCGCAGGTAGAGCTCGAAGGTCGAGCCCGGCGTATAGCCCACGACCGCCTGCACGGTGCGGCCGCGATAGAAGGCCGCGACCGCGTCCGATTGCGCGGCAGCCTCGCCCGCCAGCGCCCATTGCGCCGCCGCCAAAGCGATCAGGCCGCGCCTCCCCAAACTGCAGGCCGTCTTGCGCATTCGCTCTGGCATCGGCGCCTCCTCTCGCTGGCAAAGGCCGAAGACCCGTAACGATGCGTGATCGCGAGGCGGCGGACAAGTCTGCACAGGCCATCGTTTCGGCCTATCCGCGGCCATACTCTCGTGGCACCATGGTTAAAGGTCCAAAGGGAGGCAGGCATGCGCGCGCAGACCTCGCTGATGTCGTTCCTTGCAGCCGGCACCATCATGGCGCTGGCGCTCGCCGGTGGCGTTGCGGCGCCGACACTGCGTTACGCCGACCGCAGTCCGAATGCCATTCCGGTCGATACCGAGTTGGTGATCGCGGTCGATGTGTCGAACTCCATGGATCCTGAGGAGCAGGAGCTGCAGCGCGAGGGCTACATCGCAGGCCTCACCTCGCGCGAGTTCTTGACGGCGCTGCGCGACGGCACGCATGGCAAGGTGGCGGTGGCCTATTTCGAATGGGCGGGCCTCTACGACCAGAAGATCGTGATGCCGTGGCGCGTGATCGACGGCCCGGAATCGGCGGATGCGGTCGCCAGCGAGATTGCGCGCGCGCCCTACCGGCGCGCTCCGCGCACCTCGATCTTCGGCGCGCTGCAATTCGCCAAGCCCTTGTTCGATGCCTCAGGCTATGGCGGGCTGCGCCGCGTCATCGACGTCTCGGGCGACGGCGTCAACAACATGGGACCACCGGTCACCATGATGCGCGACGAGGTGCTCTCCGCCGGCATCACCATCAACGGCCTGCCGATCATGCTCAAGCGCGGGGTCGGCTACGGCATGTGGGAGATGCAGTTCGAGAACCTCGACGTCTATTACGAGGATTGCGTCGTCGGCGGACCGGGCTCGTTCGTCATCCCGATCAAGGAGCGCAGCCAGTTCAAGGAAGCAACGCGCCAGAAGCTGGTGCTCGAGATCGCCGGCCGCACGCCCGAGCGCCGCGTGATCCCGGCGCAGGCGAGGACGCCGCGGGTGTTTTGTTCGTGAGATCGTAGGATGGGTTGAGAGACGCAGCCCGGATGGAGCGCAGCGACATCCGGGCTACGGGTTTATTTTTCCCTCCGCTACCGCCACGTAGAACTCCCACGCGCGCAGCGGCTCATGCACGCGGTCGTCGCCGTGGCGGCGCGCGGCGTCTTCCGCCGAATAGAAGCGCGGCGTGAGGCCTGCGCTTGCGGCAAGAAGCTGGAGCTGCGCAGTCTCCTCCAGGAACAGCGCCTGCACGCAGGCATGCTCGATTGACTGTCCGACCGCGAGCATGCCGTTGGCGCGCAGGATGACGGCGCCGGCCTCACCGAGCGTCTCGACGATGCCGGCCGCACGCTCCGCGCTCGTGACCAGCACGGGCTCGCCGAACACCGGCACCACGTGACCGAGATTGGCGCCAAAGCCATGCGCGATGCGCAGCGGCTCGCCCGCGCACGCGAAGGCTGCAACATGGCGCGGATGCCCGCGTGCCATCGCCATGACATCGGGTCGACCGCGATAGACCGCGAGATGCATGGCGGCTTCGAGCGGCGGGCCGCCCTCGCCTGCCACTTGCCGGCCATCGGGATCGAGCTCGACCAGCTCCGCCTCGCTGACGAGGCCAAGAGCCTTGCGGGGGGTGATCAGGATGCGCTCCGCGCCCGCAATGCGCGCGCTGACATGGCCGAAGCCCTCGACGATGCGAAAATGCGTCAGCACCCGGCAGGCGGTGAGCACCTCGGCGCGCAACTCCGGCGACGATGCAAATGCCATTCGTCTACTCGTCCTGTCCAATGCGCCCGAAAGCGTCCCACAGCCGGCTATGCGGTTCAAGCCACGGCCCTGCGGCGATCCCTCCAGGCAGATGCTTCGGGCAGATGCTGCGGATGCTGCGGATTGCCAGCTCCCGGGGTTCTGCCTATCCTTTTTGCCAAACCGGTCAGGAGCAAGCGCGTGCAGTTTCCAAAGAACGCCTGGTATGCCGCGATCTGGTCGAAGGACCTTGCCGATAAGCCGATCGCGCGCACGTTTCTGGGCGAGCCGGTCGTGCTCTATCGCGGCAAGAGCGGCAAGGCGGCCGCGCTCGAAGACCGTTGCTGCCATCGCGCCGCGCCGCTGTCGCTCGGCGAGGTCGAGGGCGACCACCTGCGCTGCGGCTATCACGGGCTCACCTTCGCGGCCGACGGAGCGTGCGTCGCGATCCCGAGCCAGGCGACGGTGCCGTCAGGCGCGCGCGTGCGTAGCTACCCGGTGGTGGAGCGCTGCAACACGGTCTGGATCTTCATGGGCGAGCCTGCGCGCGCGGACGCGAGCCGGATTGTCGAGCTGCCATGGCTTGACGATCCAGGCTGGACCGCGACGCCCGGCTACCTGCGCATCGACGCCAATGCGCAGCTTCTCGTCGACAACCTGCTCGACTACACGCACGTGGCACATCTTCATCGCGCCACCATCGCGGGCGACCCGCGCGAGGCGTCGACGCCGACCAAGACCGAGCGCCTCAACGACGGCGTGCGGGTCGGCCGCTGGATGATCGACTTCAAGCCGCCGCCTCTGTTCGCCAAGGTCGGCGGCTTCGACGGCAACGTGGATCGCTGGCAGCACGCCACCTGGCGGCCGCCCTCGATCGTGTACATGGACGTGGGCGCCGCGCGCACCGGCACCGGCGCGCCCGAAGGCGACCGCAGCCAAGGCATCTCGATCTGGTCGACACACCTGGTGACGCCGGAGAGCGAGACCTCGTGCCACTATCACTTCGGCTTCGCGCGCAACTTCAAGCTCGGCGACGCAGCGATGTCGAAACTGCTTTACGAGGGCTCCTACAACACCTTCCTGGAAGACAAGGTGATGCTGGAGGCGCAGCAGAAGCACCTCAAGGGCGGCGCGATCGACGGCCTTATTCACATCACCGCCGATGCGGCGCAGCTACAGGCGCGCCGCATGCTCGACGAGATGGTGCGAGCGGAGCAGATGTGATTCGCCACACGACTCGTCGGTCGCGTCACGAAGGATATTTGGACGCGTACTCATGAATTGCGATTGTCAGGGGGGTTGGTCAATGCCGACAAAGCCCTTTTGGTGTGTGCTTTCAATTGCAAAAGAATGTAGAGATGGAATCACATTTGGCACCGACGGAGAATTCCGATGCTGAGGAACCGATACGGCTTTGCTGTTCCTATCTTATTTCTTTTATCCGCACCGGCGGATGCTGACAGGCTCGATGTGCTGCAAGGGAAATTTGCATTTAACTGGCACGCGGAGCCGAGTCGCGAAAAATGCATCAGAGTTGCAGGGCTATTGCTGGCTGACTTCAAATCAACCAGGTATCGTTGCGACTTGAATGCCAAATCAAATACTTCGACCGGCGCGAGCGCTCGCACCTGCACCGAGGTAAATGGTCGTAAGGAATATTTGATATTCGACACGCTGCGAGCATGTGAAAGTGAGCGGAAGACACAGGCGTCGAATGAATGAGATAGAACTTGATTAGACTTTGTCCATTGAGGGGCGGCAACGCTCATGACTGTTTGGGGCATTCGATCGGTCAACGCCGTACATCGATGCTCGTCCGCTTTGCCTCAAAAGCGGGCCTCTGCGCATGAGTGAGCGTACGCCCTTCGCAGCTCATGGAACTCCTCGTGCCGCTTGGTTTGGAACTTCGCCATTCCGCCTAGCCGCGAGAATGTTGCGGGGTCTCTGGAGGGCCGCGGGACGCAGCCGCAACGGCGACTGCGTCCGCGTCGTGCGCCCGGCTCAGCCGTCCGTTAGCGCATTGTTCTCCAGGCCGCTGATCTGCACGTCGTAGCCGAACGGATCGTCCATGTGCAGGCTGTAGGGCCCGCCATCGCGCACGTTCTTCACGCCCATGGCGATCAACTCGGCCTTGGCGCGCTCGCGATTGAAATCTGCGACCGTGAAGGCGACGTGGTCGATCACGGCTTCCGGCTTCGGACGGTCCACATATCTGGGACTAACCTGCGTCCTCGTGCGGCAGATGATGAAGGTCAGCGGCACATCCTTGGCGGTGACGCCATAGGGCTGCTCGCCCATCTTGCCGAACGGCACCGCGAGCTCGTTGTCCTTGAAGTTCGCCTGCTCGAGGTTGAACACCTTGGAGAACCAATCGCCGGCCTGCCGGAAATTCGGCACGGTGTAGGAGATGTGGTTGATGAGCGCGACCTTGAGCTTGGGATCGGCCTTCTGAGCGCTCGCCCCATCGGCCACATAGGCCGTGGTGGCGGCCAATGTCAGGGTCTCGATCAACCGGCGCCGGCTGATCTTGCCGTGCTCGAACTCATCGAGCTTGGTCGCGATGAAACCTTGCATGACGACCTCCCTATTTCCACGGGTTCTCTTCTTCGATATTGGCGAGCTGTGTCGGATAGTTGAACGGATCGAGCACGTTCACGTTTCCGGGCCGCGCCACGAATGACCGGCCGGTTTCTTTCAGGCCAGCCGTCACGCGCGCCTCATCCCAATTCGAGATGGTGTAGCAGACGTGATCGATGAAGCCGGTTGCCGGCGGTCGCGGATTGGCCGGGGCCCTGGCGTTGCGTGCAACCACGAACTGGCCGCCTTTTCCCGGCTCCGGGCCGAACATCAGATTGGCGCGGCTGCCGTTGTCCTTGCCCGGTGTGCTCTCCATGCCAAGATGGGTGACGCAAAAGTCACGCATCCTGGTGTAGTCCGCGCAGGTGTAGGAGATGTGATTGATGCCGAGCATCTTGAAGCCGCGCGACGGCTCCGCCTTGGCGGCATCGCCCGCCGCGTAGACGGTGGCGGCGAGCGTGACGGCTTCGCAGAATTGGCGGCGGTTGATCCGGCCGCTCTCGAAGTTTTCGACGAGATCAGCGATGAAGCGTTCCATGCTGGCCCTCCCTGTTTTTGAGGCGCCTCGATGCTACGCTTGAAAAACGCGGCTCACAATGCACGTGGGCCGCACCAGCATCGCGACGCTAATCGGTGAGAACGAGCAGCCGAACGACTGCGCTGACGTCGCCGGCTCAAGCAGTCCAGCGCAGCCGTTCGACAATGGAACGCCCCATGATCCAATCCTTGTCCTCCTCGGACAAGAACGCGAGCTCCTCGGTGAAGTGCGTCACCCGCTGCCGGTAGGTCGCCTTGTTGAACGAATTGGTGACGTCGGTGCCCCAGTGGCAGCGGCGCGGACCGAAGGCATCGAACAGACGGCGGATATGCGGGGTCACGTCGCGCCAAGGATAGGGCTCCGACGAGAACAGCGGCGCCGACGACAGCTTGACAGACACGTTCGGATACTTTGCGAGCGCCGCCGACTGCTCGATCGTCTCCGGCAATTTCCCGCTCCGCATGGTCGCCGACGACACGCCCATGTGGTCGATGATCAGGCGAAGCTGCGGATGCCGCTCCGCGATGGGACCGAACAGCGAGGTCTGACCGCTGGTGAGAAACATGATCGGAATTTGCGCCTTCTCGGCCGCCGGCCAGAACCAATCGGTGGTGCCGTCGGTGAGCCAGTGCGCCTGCTCGGCCGCGATGTTGAGCCGCACGCCGAGCACGCCTTGCTGCTCGCGCCAGGTCGCAAGCCGCGCGGCGCGATCCGGCTTGTCGAGCGCGATGCGCGCCATGATGGCGAAGCGGCCCGGATAGCGGCGCACCGCCTCCTGGGCATAGTCGATGCGCTCGCCTTCGAGCGTCGGCGGCACGATCACCACGCGCTCGACGCCCGCTTCGTCGATCATCGGCACCACCCGCTCGATCGTGAACGGCTCGGGAATCTGCGGCTGTGCGCCCGGCACCCACGGGCGGTCGGGCCGGTTGGGCGGCCACATATGAATCTGCGAATCCACGATCAGCCGGCGCGCCTGAGCGACGGCGGGCTTCAAGCCGACCGTCGCCAGCGTCAGGCCGGCGCTGGCGGTCCCCGCGAGAAACCTGCGGCGTGAAAGCATCGACATACCCTCCCTGTGAGCCTTTGGCGACCCTTCTCGGCGCCCTTCCATACCACCTTACGGGCCAATCCGCCCACGGACTCATGCTCCAGTCGGAGGATTCAACCGCCCCGAAAGTGACCGCGATCACAGACCGCCCCTCATGGCCGCGCCATGCTGCGACCTATGGCCGGCCCAGAAATGATGGAGAAGACCATGACCATGGCGAGTGAGTTTGTTGCGGACTCCACGCTGGCAGGGCAAATTCCGGCGGATACCGTCAGCACTCCCGAGTCGTCCCCCCGGCTGTCGGCAAGGACCTCCCGCATGGCCCACGATGTGTACATCAGCTACTCGCATGTCGATAAGGCAGCCGCCGACGCCGCCTGCGCGACACTCGAGAAGGCCGGGATCCGGTGCTGGATCGCGCCGCGCGACATCACCCCGGGCGACGAATGGAGCGCCGCCATCATCAAGGCGATCGATCAGTGCCGCGCGATGGTCCTGATCTTTTCCCAGAACGCCAACAGTTCGAGGCAGATCCGCCGCGAGGTTGAGCGCGCGATCACCGTCGGCATTCCGCTCGTTCCGGTACGGATCGAGGATGTCGTTCCGACCGAGTCGCTCGCCTACTTCATGGGCACGGTCCATTGGCTCGACGCGATGACGCCGCCGTTCGAGAACCATCTCGTCAAGCTCGCGGACTCGCTCAAGGCGCTGTTGCAAGTCGGCGCGCCATCACCGCTCGCGAGCACCGCGCCGTTTACGGGGCCGGCCGGCACGGTCGATAGCGGCCCGCGGCGCGCCGCAGCGGCCGTCCATCCCTTCGCCTTGTCCGGCACGGAGCCGCAGGGCAAGCGGCGGATGTTTCAGGAGATCATGAATTTCAGCTACCAGCGTTCGCCGCTGCAGGCGTTTGGCTGGTACCTGATGTATCTGCTGATCGGCATCGTGATCGGGCTGCTCTCCGGCTACATCGCCGGCATCGCCGCCAAGGATTTCTCCGAAGGGTTCAATATCGGCCGGATGGCGGGGCAGCTCTCCGCGATCCCGTACCACATCGCGATCGGCACGCTGCTGATCTGGCATCGCAAGAAGGACGCCGCGAACCTCCTGCTGGTGATTGCCGGAGTCGTGCTCTCGACCGCGCTGGGCGCGCTCGGTGGCCTCATTCCGTTCGCCTTCCTGACCTGCCGCAAGTAAGGGCCCCGTCACCCGCCCACGCCGCGGCCCTTCAGCGCGGTGCCGATCTCGTCAGTTCGGCAAGATCATGGGCTCGGTGGGCGGTCTTCGGGCAGAAAGGTTGTCAACGTCTCAAGAACAGCAACGAATTGGTCAAGCTGGTTTTCATCAACAGCCAAGTCAACGCGCCCATGCACGGCTTCATTGCGTGATGAGATTGCGGGCCGTAGCAAGTCCGCCTCTTCCGGCGTGATGTAGCCCGCCTCCGCAAGAGCCTCGACCAGCCGGCGCGGCGTTTGCGGCCGTCTAAGTTGTTCGGGCAAGAGCGCGCGTCCAATGCCTTCGAGGGTTGCCCATGCCATGATCAAGGCGGGCAGCAAATGGCCGACGGATTTGAGATTGCGCACGCGCTCTATTGAGCTGCGGATTGCAGCACGCGACACGACTTCCAGGCCCTTGTCGGGCGCCAAGGACGAAATATAGAAGACCCGGAGCTCCCAGTCGGCATGAGCAGCGAATAGCGACTTGAGGTCCCGTACTTTGCGGTCCGAAGTCTCGGTCGGCCGCACGACTTCAATCGCGATCTTCCTATCCGGTCTGAGCGCGACGGCATCGGGCCGATACTCCTGCATGAACGGCGGGAGAATCGAAGGAGAGGGATTCACGTAAACTTCAAATCCCTCGGCCTGGTATTGAGGCAGGAGGTTCTCAAGCAAAACGTCCTGAGTGGAAAGGTCGCTCATCTAGATCAATTCCTCGAATGGATCGTTTGAGAGGCGAATATAGAGCACCGGCCTCGGCCTGTTTAGGGCATCCTGCAGGGTCGCGCTAGGTGAGCCAAACTCGAAGACCTTCTCGGGCTCAAACTTTTGGATCACGATTCGCTGAATTTGCCGGTCGTCCATATAGATATGCCTGCTCAGCGCGTCGAGGATCGGCTTTACAACGTTATCCAGGTCGCCCTGCATTTCGGCGGCGGGGAAATAGAACAGCGTGATGGCAAGCGGAGCATCCGTGGCGAAGTGTCCCTCCGGCAATAGAGGCCGGCTTGCGTCAACGATCCGGGACTTCCACCGGTCAATTGATTCGCGCCGCGTCGCCTGCAGTGACACCGCAGTGCCTTCGACAACAAATTCAAACGGGAACTGGATTTCCACACTCATGACGTAGAATTGACGTGACGGCCCTCGACGTCGGTATGGTGGTTGGAGTACGTCCCCGGCCGTCACCCGCCCACGCCACGGCCCTTCAGCGCGGTGCCGATCTCGTCGAGGATCGTCGGATCGTCGATCGTCGCCGGCATCGTCCACGGATCGCCGTCGGCGATCTTCTTGATGGTGCCGCGCAGGATCTTGCCGGAGCGTGTCTTCGGCAGCCGCGCCACCGTGATGGCGAGCTTGAAGGAGGCAACCGGGCCGATCTTGTCGCGCACCAGCGCGCAGCACTCCTGCTCGATCTCGGCGACCGGGCGGTTGACGCCGGCCTTGAGCACCACGAAGCCCGCCGGCACCTCGCCCTTGAGCGCGTCCTTGACGCCCACCACCGCACATTCGGCGACGTCCTGGTGGGCGGCGAGCACCTCCTCCATGCCGCCGGTCGATAGCCTGTGGCCCGCCACATTGATGATGTCGTCGGTGCGGCTCATCACGTAGAGATAGCCGTCCTCATCCTTGAAGCCGGCGTCGGCGGTCTTGTAGTAGCCGGGAAACTCCGCGAGGTAGCTCTCGTGGAAGCGCTCGTCCTGCTGCCACAGCGTCGGCAGGCACGACGGCGGCAGCGGCAGCTTGACCACGATCGAGCCCATCTTGCTGGGCGCCATTTCCTGGCATTGCTCGTCGACGATGCGCACGTCGTAGCCCGGCATCGCCACCGTCGGCGAGCCGTGCTTGACCGGGAGAAGCCCAAGGCCGAGCGGATTGCCGGCGATCGCCCAGCCGGTCTCGGTCTGCCACCAGTGGTCGATCACCGGCACCTTGAGGAGGTTCTCGGCCCATTTCACGGTGTCGGGATCGGCGCGCTCGCCGGCGAGAAACAGCGCGCGGAAATGCTTGAGGTCGTACTGGCCGATCAGCTTGCCCTGCGGGTCCTCTTTCTTGATGGCGCGGAACGCGGTCGGCGCGGTGAACAGGGTCGAGCAGCGGTGCTCGCTGATCACACGCCAGAACGCGCCGGCGTCCGGCGTGCCGACCGGCTTGCCCTCATAGAGGATGGTCGTGCAGCCGTGAAACAGCGGCGCATAGACGATATAGCTGTGGCCGACCACCCAGCCGATGTCGGACGCCGCCCAGTACACCTCGCCCGGATTGACGCCATAGAGATTCTGCATCGACCACTTCAGCGCGACCAGGTGCCCGCCGTTGTCGCGCACCACGCCTTTCGGGCGGCCGGTGGTGCCGGACGTGTAGAGAATGTAGAGCGGGTCGGTCGCCTTGAGCGGCACGCACTCCGAGGTCTTGGCGTAATTCATCGCCTCCTCCCAGCGCGTCCTCCAGTCATGGTCGCGACCGGAGATCATGCTGGCCTCAAGCTGCGGCCGCTGCAGGATCATGCAGGCAGCGGGCTTGTGTTGCGCGATCGCGATCGCCTCGTCGAGCAGCGGCTTGTAGGCCACGATGCGGCCGGGCTCGATTCCGCAACTCGCAGACAGGATCACCTTGGGCTTGGCGTCGTCGATGCGGGTCGCAAGCTCACGCGCCGCAAAGCCGCCGAACACCACCGAGTGCACCGCCCCGATGCGCGCGCAGGCGAGCATCGCGAACACCGCCTCCGGCACCATCGGCATGTAGATGATGACGCGGTCGCCCTGCCCGACTCCGAGATCGCGCAGGATGGCGCCGAGGATCTGCACCTCGGTCCACAGCCGGTCATAGGCGATGACGCGCTTGCTGCCGGCGAGCGGGGAATCGTACACCAGCGCCGGCTGCGCGGCGCGCCCGCGCAGGACATGGCGGTCGACCGCGTTCCAGCAGGTATTGACGACACCGTCGGGAAACCAGCGGCCATAGACGCCGGCGTTGGGGTCGAACACCGTCTTCGGGGTCTCGTACCAGTCGATCTCGCGCGCGGCCTCGCCCCAGAAGGCCAACGGGTCGCGCTGCCAGCGCGCGTAGACTTCGTGATAGCGGCTCGTGCGGGCGTCCATGGCATTTCCTCAATGTCGTCTTGCGCCAATTCCGGTTACTTAAGGCGGGGCGAGCCTACTGTTCGTTGACTTTGCTCATGTCACTTTCGGCCGGCCGGCGCCCGCCATCAGCGGTATGCACCTCATTGTGAGGCAGTCCGACGTGTTTGCAAGCGCGCCCCTGCCGGTCATGCTATACTTTAGTTGGCGGCCTTGAGGCTCGAATACCGCTCGCCCCGCGCAACACCTGAGTTGAGACGCCGTTGGCGGGAGGCTTTAGCATCGGGAGCCGGCGACCGCACGGCGGCAACCAAGAACAGCGGGAGGAAACGATCATGCTTTTTCGAAGCTTGATTTATTCAATCGCGCTCCCAGCGGCCTTGTGCCTGGCGATCGAAGGCTCAAAGGCCTTCGATGACGCAACCTATCCGGACTGGAAGGGAGCGTGGTTCGGCACGGGCGGCGGCCGTTACGATACGTCGAAGCCTCCCGGCCTGGGGCAGCAGGCCCCTCTGAAGCCCGAGTTTCAGAAGATCCTTGAGGCAAGCATCGCCGATCAGGACAACGGCGGCCAGGGTGAAAACCCCGGCTATCGCTGCGCTTCCCACGGCATGCCGCGAGTCATGATCGCAAACGTTCCGATACAGTTCGTGATCATGCCAGAGACCACCT
>Ga0209797_10000486_pt1 | contig 19877 bp, 11 predicted proteins | sample DOMMetBare3Fresh_2_FD_187472 | JGI IMG/M metagenome (GOLD analysis project Ga0209797, IMG submission 187472) | Wetland sediment microbial communities from St. Louis River estuary, USA, under dissolved organic matter induced mercury methylation -... | ecosystem: Environmental > Aquatic >... | reverse complement strand
GGCGGACGCTGAGGGCCTCTTGGCTGGTTGCCCTGCGGACGGTTAGGATTTTGTTGTGGTCCCTGTTGCGGTCCTCTTTGTTGTTGTCCTCTCTGTTGTTGAGACGGGTGTTGTGGTTTTTGTTTCTGCTGTTGTTTCTGTTTTCTTTTTCTATCAGCTTTCTCAAGTGATTGTAAACTTATTTGTCCAACGAGTTCTACAAATTCAGGTTCCACTTCTTTAACTTTTGATGAAGTCACTTCGGCAATTTCCAATTCCTCAGGAATTACTCCCTGCGCATTCAAAGATTTTATTTTTCTTACTCTTTCAATTGTTACCGGGTATTGCTTGTTGCTGTCGGGCAATACATACCACATCAGGTTTTTAAAAATATCTTTTTTTATCAGCGAAGCATTTCCTTTGGCTACCTGTATCGTGTCACAATTATCAGGGAAACCCTGAAGTGCATCAAGGTAAGTATCCAATTCATAATTCAAACAACACTTCAATCGTCCGCACTGGCCGCTGAGTTTTGTTTGATTAATAGAAAGATTCTGATAACGGGCTGCCGTTGTATTCACTGATTTAAATTCAGTGAGCCATGTGCTGCAGCAAAGCTCACGGCCGCAACTGCCAATACCGCCAACCTTTGCACTTTCCTGTCTTGCACCGATCTGGCGCATCTCCACTTTCAACTTGAATTCTGAAGCGTATATTTTTATCAGTTCACGAAAATCAACACGGCCATCAGCAATATAAAAGAAAGTTGCCTTGCGGCTGTCGGCCTGAATTTCTACCTGGCTTATTTTCATTTCGAGTTTGAGCTGCTTTGCAATAGCCCGGCTGCGGATAACAGCCTCTTTTTCCCGGCTCTTACTGTGCCGCCATGTATCAATATCACGGTCGCTGGCGCGGCGAAGCACTTTTTTCATTTCCGCATTATCTTCTTTCACCTCATGCTTCTTCATTTGCAATCTCACGATCTCACCAGTCAGCGACACTTCACCAAGATCAAAGCCGCTTACACCTTCCACACATACGAGGTCGCCTTTTTCAAATTGCTGCAATGTTGTGTTGCGGAAGTAATCTTTGCGGCTACCCTGGTTAAAGTTTATCTCTACCACTTTACATTCATCGGCAATATCGGCCAGGGGCATATTCATCAGCCAGTCGAATGCATTCATGCGGTTGCACCCGCCGGTACTGCATCCGCCATTGCTCTTACATCCGTTTGGTTTACCTGTTCCGCAATTGTCGCAACCCATGCTATTAATTAAAAATTAAAAAGTAAAAAATCAAAATTGAGGAAGAGATAATTATGGAGCCGGCTGAATTACTACTATCATCGTCTGTTGTGTCACTCACTTGTACGTTCTTATCGTTACTCAGCTTAAAGTATTAAGACTGAAGTTTGCCGATCAGAATTACAGGTGTTAAAGTGTGCGACGCAACCATAGTTGAATATAGATCAGGAAGATGACTCAATAATTATACTCACATTTCCCCTTCTCACTTTCCGTTTCCCACTTGCCTTTTCCTCAGGTTGCCAAAAATACAATTTTGTCCTGAATGATGTGATAAAGCTTAATAGTGAGGGCATGAAAGAGGATCTTGGCGTTGGCGTTTCGTTCTATATAATAGGTAGCCCGGTCGAGTTCTTCGATAATTGCCTGCTGCTGACTGATATCGGCAAGGCGGTTCAGCCGGTCGGCAAAGTCTTTTTCGTTCTCAGGCAAGTAAACATTGCTGCCCATAATCTTTGAACGAATTGACTGTTCAAGCAAATGATTAAAATAGCGAAGGAACTGTTTCTGCTTCTCACGACCAAGCCGGCTCGTTTCTTCCACCCATTTGGTTTGTGCAATAGGGCCGGTTTTAATTATTGAGTTCAGCCAATCACGGAGCAGGGCCTGCCAGTCCTCTTCTGCATGTTGCAGCAGTTGCAATGCCTCCCGGTAATTGCCCTCAGCAGTAGCAGCCACTTGTCTTGCTTTTACCGGGTCAATTTTATTTTCGATCAAAGCGTTTTCTATATCTGCCATTTCAAGCATTGGAATTTTTATCATCTGGCAACGGCTTACGATTGTTGGCAACAGCAATGTTTCATTTTCTGCTACCAATATAAATAAGGTATTCGGTGGCGGCTCTTCGATCAGTTTAAGCAATTTGTTTCCTTCAGTGCCAAGATATTCCGGCATCCACATGATGAGCACCTTATACTCGCTTTCAAAACTTTTAAGGCTCAGCTTGTGAATGATGTTATTACATTCCTGGGCAGTTATGTTTCCCTGTTTGTTTTCTGCACCGATGAATTGAAGCCAATCATACACATTTCCGTAAGGATAATTTTTTACAAACTCTCTCCATTCGCTTACATAATCAACACTCAACGGAGGGGTGCCGGGTTTTTTTGTAACGACAGGATAAGAAAAGTGAATATCGGGATGAATTAATTGACTTGCTTTAATGCAGGAAGGACAGATGCCACAGGAATCGCTTTGAGTCGTGAGTTGTGAGTCGTGAGTTGTGGGTTCTTCTCCAAATAGAGAAGCGTTGGAATTTGGAATTTGTTTTTTGGGATTTGCACTTTCGCATGTCAAATATTGAGCTAAAGCAAGTGCCAAAGAAAGTGCCCCGCTTCCTTCTTTACTTAAAAAAAGCAAAGCATGACTGAGACGGTTGTGCTGGATCAATTCAACCAATTGTTGTTTAACTTCCTGCTGGTTTATAATCTTTGAGAAATGCATTGGGGCGAAAATAAACTTTCTTAAAATAAAAAAGCGTCCTGAAAACCAGAACGCTTTACTTCATTAGTAGGACTTCTATTTAATTTAAATACTTTGTCACTTCTTCACTCATCGGGCTCACTTTATTATGAAACACAGCAACTAATTTTCCTTGTTCATCTACAAGGAATTTTGTGAAGTTCCAGTCAACAGGATTTTGCAAATATCTTTTCCAGACAAGATCCTTTGAAGTAGTTCCTTTTTCTGCTTTAGCTAATTCCCTTGATTGTTCAATTAACCATTTATAAATAGGCGCTATATCGTCTCCTTTAACTGAAACCTTTTCAGCCATTGGAAAAGAAACACCATAATTCTTTTTACAGAATTCTTGTATTTCCATATTGCTGCCAGGCTCCTGCTCGCCAAAGTTGTTTGCAGGAAAACCAACGATAACAAGCTTGTCTTTATATTTTTCATATAATTTTTCAAGATCAGCATACTGTGGTGTGTTACCGCATTTTGAAGCTGTATTCACTATCATTATTTTTTTGCCTTTGTAAGCAGAAAAATCAATTGGGCTCCCGTCAAGTCCCGGCACTTTGAAATCATAAATAGCGGGTCCTTCAAGTGTGACTGATAATATCAGTGCGAGCAAAAATATTTTCATGATCTTCTTTTTTTAGGGATAGTAAAGTTAGTGAAGTTCAAAGTTCAATGGTTTAGTTTCTTCAATTCATTTCACAATTGCAAATTATTTGGGTTGTGTGTCGGTAAGCCCCCTTTAGGGGGTTTGGGGGTTATTTATTGTTTTTCATAACAGCCCAGATCGGGAGCAATACCAACAGGTCTTGGCTTTCCATCTAAATCGATAGTAACACCGGCATTGGTTGCTTTGTTCTTCGCAGGAGAATCATCTTTTAGTCGAAAACTATAAAGACGCTTTGTAGTGTTGATGCTGTCAAACACCGGATTTTGATTATTGATGATCCCGGTTGAAGTAATATTGGCAGGGGTGTTCAGAACCTTCCAGAGATTTTCATTAAAACTTACATTAAATGTAGTGTTACCATTTTTTGCAACCACTACTTCATCTTCTACAGTTCCATCCTGGCCCCAAAAAATACAATTGCGGAATGCAGCGGAAAGATTTGCTGTAACAGGAATATTATTTACCAGAATGTAATTGCTTACAAATAAAACCGGATCACGATGAAGGATATAACTATTAGAAAAACTTGCAACAGTACAATGGGTAAATTGATAATCGCCGCCTTTCGCAAGGATCACATTTTTACCACAATTGCTTACCAAACAATTTCTTGCTCTTATGCTGCTGTTTATTGCAATGATACCTGCATCATAAGCATTATCAACTATACATTCATTCAAAGTCAACTTTGGATTAGCATTTACTGAAGGATCCTGAACTGCCAATGCCTGGTATGCATTTTTAATAACTGCATAATTAAATATGTTATCCTTGCTCATACTTCTGAAAAATATACCGGGCCAGCCAGCGGGGAAATCATTATAAGGTTCGTCAAGACGATCGCCACGAAACTGAACACGGTCAACTGTGTCTTTGTCACCGTTTATTTCTAAAGTACCATCAACAAGTATCGGTGCATCGGCATGTACATAAATTCTGCAACCTTTATTAATAGTAAGTTTTTTGTTGGGATCGACTGTTAATGAGCCAAGAATGACATAAGGCAGATCGTTGTTCCATATTTCATCAGAAGTAATTTTTTTATTACGGAAGAAATGAGCATTCTGCCCCCATGCTTCTAAACTTACCTGTCGCTTAGTTCCGTTATAATTTACCTGAATACTATCCTTTATTATAAAAGGAATATTGGCAGCACTTTGATTGATGCTTACAGAAACAAAAACATAAACACTGTCATTTGCTTCCATCTCGATATTAGAAACCTCAGGCCCAACAAAGCCATCTGCATTTATTTTAAAATAAGATGCGCTTCCGCCCATCAGTTTAATAGATGAAATGCGAAGCTTTTGATCGTTCTCATTTATTATTTTAAAAGATTGTGTGATGGAGCCTGCGGTAGTAAAAACAGTATCAAATTTTATTTCTTCAGCAGAAATGGTTATCTCGGCATCAGGACTGGTGATAAAAGAATCCTTTTTGCAGGAGTAAAAAAGGATAAGAATGGATATTGAAACTAAAAGGAGGTTCTTCATTGACATCAAAAATAGAACGAAGAGTTGAAAGAAGGAAATGATGAATAAAATAAACTAAGAGGGTAAAAGAGAAATTACGGGAAAAAGATAGATTAAAAATATTGAAGCAGGAATTTCAAAGCAACTCTTTGTCTCTTTTTCTCCTTTATGCCCTTAGCAATTTAGCGGGAGGCAACACAAAGAGTGGCAAGAGATAATTTTACATTACCGGCAGATAAAAGTTCAATTCCGCATGCTTCCAATGTTGCACCGGTTGTAACGACATCATCCACCAAAAGCAAATGCTTGTTTTGAATAGCCTGGTGATCTTTCAGCAAAAACTTTCCTTCAATGTTTTTCCATCTTTCGATCCTGCCTTTTTTGGTTTGAGTTTCTGTATGCTGTGGCCTGGTAATTACATTTGTTAAGACAGGCAGGTTTAAAATTTCAGCTATTCCATCGCAAAGCACTGTTGCCTGGTTAAAGCCACGTTTCTTTTCTTTTGAAGGGAAAAGCGGCAAAGGCACCAGTGCATCAATATTCTTAAAACGATCAGAAGATATAAGATCATTGCCCATCATTCTGCCTAATTGCAAGCCAAGTTCTTTATTGCCTCTGTATTTAAACTGATGCATCAGGTGTTGCATCAATGATTCTTTTGTAAAATAAAAATGAGCTGCTGCATTTACGATCAGCATTCGTCCCCAAAATAATTTTTCTACAGGATTGCCGGCATGTTGTTCAAAATTCGTTTCTGGCAACGAAGCAACACAACGAATACATAAACAGCTCTCAATATTTACCAGATCACTGCCGCATCCATCACATACATGAGGAAAGACAACATGAAGAATAGATTCTTTTATTTCCTTGAACCGGATCATTTTTAAAATAAGTATCTGTATAGTTCTTCCACTTGCCCCATTGTCACTATTTCAATATTGAATTTTTGTTTAGCCAACCCTTTTTGATTATATTTTGAAACAATAATTTTTTCAAAACCAAGTTTTTCTGCTTCGGCAATTCGCTGATCAATTCTGTTTACTGCTCTTATTTCTCCGCTTAAGCCTACTTCGCCGGCAAAACAAATATGATGTGGTAACGGTGTGTCTTCATAAGAAGATAGAAGGGCGCATAATACTGCAAGATCGATCGATGGGTCTTCGATCTTTAATCCGCCGGCGATATTGATGAAAACATCTTTTGTTCCAAAATGAAAACCACCTCTTTTTTCCAACACTGCTAATAAAAGTTGTAATCTTCTTAGGTCAAAACCACTTACTGTTCTTTGCGGTGTTCCATAAACAGATTGTGTAACCAATGCTTGTATTTCTATCAGCAATGGCCTCATCCCTTCGATAGTTGCGGCAATTGCTATTCCGCTTAACTGATCTTCTTTTTGTGTAATTAAAATCTCACTTGGATTTGTAACTGCTCTCATACCCACATCTGTCATTTCATATATGCCCAGTTCAGATGTGCTGCCGTAGCGGTTTTTAAGGGTTCGTAAAATTCTATAAGCATAATGACGATCACCTTCAAATTGCAAAACTGTATCAACCATGTGCTCAAGGATTTTCGGACCCGCAATAGCTCCTTCTTTTGTAATATGGCCAATTAGAAAAACAGGAGTGTTTGTTTCTTTTGCAAAACGCTGAAATTCGGCAGCGCATTCTCGTATCTGCGATATACTTCCGGGTGATGAATCAATATAAGGTGTTTGTAAAGTTTGAATTGAATCAATAATGACAACATCAGGCTTTAACTTTTTTATTTCCTGGAAAATGACCTGTGTTGAAGTTTCAGTAAGTAAATAAAAATTTTCATTTTTAATATTCAACCTGTCGGCCCGCATTTTGATTTGCTGCTCACTCTCTTCGCCACTTATATAAAGAATTATTTTACCTGTGAGCTTTAACCCATTTTGTAAAAACAAAGTTGATTTGCCAATGCCAGGTTCGCCTGCAACAAGAATAATACTTCCGGGAACAATGCCACCACCCAACACCCGATTCAATTCTTCGTCAGCAGTCATCATTCTCTTTTCTTCGCTGCTATTTATTTCATCAAGTAGTATTGTTTTGTTAGCTCTTTCCGGGTTCTCATGGTAATGTTGCCATCCGTTACTTTTTGATGTTTCTTTTTGTATTATTTCTTCTACAAATGTGTTCCATTGATCGCATGAAGGACATTGACCAAGCCATTTCACAGTTTCATAACCGCAGTTTTGACAGAAAAAAGCTTTTTTCACTTTACTCATAAAATAAAGTTAGCTCTTCAGCAACATCCATTTTTTCTTTTTATTAAAACAAATTTTTAATTGAAAAATAAATTCAATAATTACAAGAATTAAAACGATGAGGGATCGATTAAAAAGAAAAATAGAAAATTGAATAATTTGCGAAGGTGATTAAAAGTAAAAAGGGCCAATCTTGTGATTGACCCTCTTACTTACTAACCCATTAAATTCTGGTACTAAGTTACAATTCTGACTCACATTTCAAAATAATTTTTTCTTCCTGTGTATAACTTTTCGGTTAACTTGTGCTGTTATACGTTTCCAAGAGTTATTGATACAAATATTGGTATAAATAATTGGAAAACAGTAACTTATACACATAGTTTTTAAAACCAGCATTTTGACTTTTAAAAATTCGACTGAGGTTTTCAAAATCTATTTAATGTCAAAAAGACCGTATAAAATGTGTTTAAATTGCCTTTTTTTCATTCAAAAAAAATGGACTCAGTTTTGATATAATCATCCTAAAATCAAAAAAATATGACACCCGGAATTCTCATTGTTTCTTTATTGTTTGTAGGCATTAGTTTGGTAGTTTCTATGATACTCAAAAGCAAGTTTTCGAAGTATAACAAAATACCTCTCGCCAATGGTTTGAGTGGAAAACAAATTGCCGAAAAAATGTTGAGAGAAAACGGTATTTATGATGTTCAGGTCACGGCTTCGCACGGATTTCTTTCGGATCACTATAACCCGATGAATAAAACCGTAAACCTTAGCCCGGATGTTTATAATGGTATAAGCATTTCTGCGGCCGCAGTTGCTGCTCACGAGTGTGGCCATGCCGTTCAGCATTCCACGGCTTATAGCTGGTTAATGATGCGCAGCCGTTTAGTGCCTGTTGTTCAGTTAACCTCAAACCTTGTAAATATTGTATTATTAATAGGTGTAGTAATGGCAGCCTCCGGAAATACCACTTTATTGCTAATAGGGATCGCTATGATGGCCGTTACTGTTTTGTTTACCCTAATTACTTTACCGGTTGAGTTTGATGCAAGCAAAAGAGCTCTTGTTTGGTTAGAAAGAACTAATGTGACAAATAATACTGAATTTCCAAAAGCAAAGGATGCTCTTAAATGGGCTGCTATGACTTATGTTGTTGCAGCACTTGCTGCCGTAGTCACTCTTGTCCAATATATAATGATTTACCTTGGCAGCAGAGACAGGAATTAACAATCGCCTTGACTTGATCGAAGGCAATATTTATTTTTTAAATGGCCGTGCAGCATGATGCACGGTTTTTTTTGTCCTAAGTTGAGCGCTGAATATTTGTAATCTCTATATTTGGCAACACAATCACTTCACAAAACTACACATCATGAGAAAATTAATCGGACTCAGTCTGGTGCTAATCTTATGTATTAACACAGGATGGGCACAAACGACAGAAGTCACTGGTAAGGTAGCTGATGCAAATGGTTTACCTATTCCAAATGCTTCTGTTAAGGAAAAAGGCACTAAAAATGGTGTTTCTGCCAGTTCTACTGGTGTCTTTAGTATCAAAGTAAAAAACAACGCAACTTTAGTTATCAGTGCAATTGGTTTCGAAACACTGGAAGTAGCAGCTACAGCCAATGTGTCTGTGACGCTTACAGCTGATATCAGAGGTCTGAGCGAAGTAGTTGTTACCGGTACCGGCGCAGCTACCTCTAAACGAAAACTTGCCATAGCAGTAGAAAGCATTTCGGCAGATAAATTGCCCGCTGCGCCTACTGCTTCGATAGACCAGGCCCTTGTTGGTAAAATTGCAGGTGCACAGATAAGCTCTGTAAATGGTAATCCGGGTCAGCCAACAAATATTCTTTTAAGAGGTATTAACACTTTAAGAAGTGGAACATTTCCAATGATTTTGTTGGATGGTCTTGAAGTAAAAGCTACCGACTTCAATTCATTAGATGTTAACTCTATAGAAAGAATTGAAGTGATACAGGGAGCTGCGGCTGCTACTATGTATGGTGCCCAGGGCGCCAACGGTGTTATTCAATTATTCAGTAAGAAAGGGAGAAACGGGAAACTGAATATTGATATTTCTTCAAGCATTTCTCAAAATTCATTGCTTAATGTTGGAGATGTTCATAAAGCTTTTAATCATAGCCTTGTTACAGATGCCAATAATAATGTAGTGAATAGTGCTGGTGTGCCATTGACTTTTGACCCGGATCTGAGCCATTATGCTAACAACGTGGTTTGGAACAGCCTGGACCCAACAAATAGTAATGTAAAACAGTACAACAAGAACCTGCAGTATTATGATCACAATAAAATGTTTTTCCAGAATGCTTATACATATAATAATAGTGTATCCATAAATGGTTCAAGAGACAGGCTAGATTTTAACTTTACCGGATCAGATACCCGCCAGGAAAGTATTTTTAAAGGCAATGGAAAATATAGCCGGAGCAATTTTATATCCAACATCGGGGTCGAGCCAATAAAAAATCTTAAGATCAGGGCGGTTACTCAATTGGTGTACACCAAAAGCTCATTACTGGATGAAACAGGAAGGACAATTATATATGCACTTAATAACTCAAGGCCATTTGCAAATTATGATTACAGAAGCCCGGATGGAAATTATGGTGCTTATTTTGGTGATGCCGTGGGTGTAAATGGCTATAATCCCAATTATCAAAACCAGTATGGTCATCCTGATGATCAGAAAATTGATATAGTACAAAGTTTCAGCGCTAATTATAAATTTTTGAAATTCTTTGAAGCAGATGTGAAATATGGAATTAACTACCAAAACCAGGATATTACTTATCGAATAGATGCGCAGGACAATAATTTGAATGCAGATTACTGGCAATACTGGTTGGAGTATTATTCTCCACGCTACAGCGCTGGTGCTCCTGCTTTAGCAACTGAATCGGGAGAAATTAACAGGCAGGTTTATAAAACAACATTCCAAAACTTTTTGCCTTCTCTTACAGTAAGATTAGATGCAGAAAAAGATTTTGGTATCAAACTTCCTATCAAGTCAACTACTTACGGCGCTTTTGATTATCGCAAAAATATTTCCACCGCTTTTCTTGCTTATGGTGTAGATGCTCCTTCATTTACTCCATTTACAATGTCAAATATGTCTACTTACAAAATTGTAACTGATACAAAAACTCCTTTTGTTACTTACGGATATGTAGTTGATCAGAAATTTGACTATGGAGAATTAGGTGGTATATCAGGGGGATTCAGAACAGACTATTCATCTGCATTCGGAAGAGGCTCCAAGCCTTTTACTTTCCCACACTTTGGCGCTTATTTAAGAGTGTCTTCATTTAATTTCTGGAATGGCGGTAGTCTTGGAAATATATTCCCTGAGTTTAAATTAAGGTCATCTTATGGAAAAGCAGGTATTCAACCTGGCGCATTTGACCGCTACATTACATTAAACACAAATAGCATGGGGGATAATGTAGCATTTGTATTTAAAACAACCAATCCTAATCCTGATCTGAGTGTTGAGGTTTCAAGAGAAACAGAAATTGGAGCTGACCTTGTTATTAAAGGATTTAAAGGAAATTGGTTTAGCAATTTTAATTTATCGGGAACTTATTGGGATAAGCAAACTGATAATGCAATCTGGCCTACAGATGCTGCCCCTTCTACCGGCACTGGCAGCATAATTGATAATGCATTTGGATTAAGTGCAAATGGATTGCAGATTTCTTTAAATACATCTGCTTATACTTCAAAGAATGTAAAGTGGAATTTCACTGTTAACTTCAGCAGGCAAACTTCTGAGATCACTTTTGTAAAAGACAAACCAGTTGTATTGATCTCTAATGCCGGAAGTTCAGGTTATGTATTGGAAGCAGGTAAAAAGATCGGTCAGCTTTTTGGTTATTTCATGCTGCATGCAGTTGATGAGATCAATCCTGCTACCGGCGATTATTATATTCCAAAAGCTAACCAGGGCGACTTTGCAGTAGCGAGTAATGGATGGGTTGTTTATTCAAAGCCTTCAGACCCTAACTACAAACAACCTTATGTTACTCCAAACCAATACAGTTTTGGCGACCCTAACCCAAAGTTCAACATGTCTTTCATCAATGAAGTAAATATCAGCAGTTGGATAGCTATAGGAATGCAATGGGACTGGGTCTATAGAAGTCATTTATATAATCAAACAAAGGAATGGATGTATCGTGACGGTATTCATGGCGATTATGACAACCAAATTACGATCAATAACGAAACAGGCGCATGGACCGCATTCTATCGCGGCGTATATGCACAGGTATCAAGAAATGGTACAAAGAATTATTTCTATGAGAATGCAGGATTTGGCCGTTTGAGAAATCTTTCTCTTGCAGTTGATCTTGCTAAGTTCGTCAACGTAAATGGGATCCGTAAAATTCAGTTGGTATTCACTGGAAGAAATATTGCAACGATCACCAATTACACTGGCATGGATCCGGAGATCAGTTCAGGTGCTTATAATTCAGCATGGGATAGAGGAGTTGATCATAACTCAGTTCCAAATATCAAATCTTACCAGGTTGGACTTAATCTTGGATTTTAATTATTAAATGAAACTATTATGAAAAAAATATTTTTAATTTTTATCGCATCATCAGTTGCTTTTGCTTCCTGCAAAAAACAACTCGATGTTAAAAATCCCAATGAGCCTACACCCGAGGCTTCTACCAATGAGCAGGGTATTGTTTCATTGGCTCAGGGCGGGATTTATGTAAACGGGTTCAAGGATCTGAAATATGGCGATGGAGTTTTCGGATTGTACTGGTCCGGAGCCATGGGCTTTCATGAAATGCTGGGAGATGTGATCGGTGCAGAAGCAGCTAACTCATTCGAGAACCAGATCGGTTGTCCTGATAAAGTAACATTGGATAATGGAACAACCGTTATTTTAAATCCTAATAACCCAAATAAATGGTACACTTTTCACCGTACAGTAAATCAAAATGATCAGCAGGGTTCTAACTTCATATTTTATGAGTGGGCTTATTCTTACAATACAATTGCAGCCGCCAATAAAGTCCTTGCGATATTACCCGAAGTTAGTTTTTCCGGAAATGCTGCTACAAAGCTGGCTACTATGAAAGCATGGTGTCATTTTTGGAAAGCCTACGCTTATGGACGACTTGGTTCTATTTTCTATGCGGGCATCATTAATAATGATGCAAGTGGAAAAACAAATGGAAATTATGTAACCAAAGAAGCATTGATCGTAGAATCAAATGCACAATATGATCTGGCTGTTGCTGATCTTGGAGCGGCAACAAGCACTGCAGATTATAATGCAGTTATTGGAAAACTGATCCCTTCATTTTGCCAGGTTGGAAAAGGATTGCCTCCAACAACAGCTATGTGGATCAGAAATATCAGTACACTAAAAGCACGAAATATCCTGGTGAATAAAACAGTTGCAAGTATGACTGCTGGTGACTGGAGTTCTATCTTAGGATTAACCAATGCCGGTTTGTTGGCTGGCGATTATATTTTCACAGGAAGAACTACATCAACTGGTGATTTTCTGCCGGCTTCTGGTGCTACAGTTTCATCAAGAGTTCAAAGCAGTGCTCCGGGTGGTGGGGGTTTTAAACTAAGTGAACGTTGGGTTCAGGACTTTAAAGCGGGAGACCTTCGCTATACAAATAATGTAAAAACCGGTTCAACATGGATTGGTAACAGTGACAGGGGTAATGCCTTTAATACAAGGTTTACATTATGGAATGGCGGTAATGGGGTAGCCGGTACTTATGTTTATGCAAATACGGCTCCTGGTGCATTTGAACTTCCTTTAACCGGTACTTATGAAGAGAATGCATTAATGAAAGCAGAAGCGCTGATAAACCAATCACAAATTGATCCGGGTCTTGCACTAATTGATGCAGTTCGAACTTATATGGGTGCTGGTCTTGCTCCTGTTTCAGGTACAGGATTAACACTTGCACAAGCGAAAGAAGAACTGCGCAGAGAAAGAAGAATTGCTCTTGCATTCAGAGGATTGTCTTTCTATGATGCACGCAGATTAAAGATCAGCGAACCGGTTTCACTTGGTGGCGGAAGAACCGGTTGTATTGTTATTCCAACAACCGGTGTTGTAAATACAAATGCAACGATTGAATACGGTTATCTTGATTACTGGGATGTACCGGATAATGAACTTGCATATAACCCTGCAGCAGCAGGAAGTGCACCGACAAAAAATCCAAAACAATAATTTAGTTTTTAACAAGAGACCCCTTTGAAAAAGGGGTCTCTTTATTTTTGCATAAGATGAAAATATTTTTATTGCTTCTGATATATACTTTGCCTTTTATTTATGCATCGTCACAAACCGTAGATCCTGTTAACTGGGATGATCAGTTTGTGATCGTAGATAAAAACGGCGGAGCGTTTCATTCTTACTATGAGGGAGTAGAGGGCCATCCTTATTTTATTGAAAAATTTATGTATGCTTCCATAAGTCTTAGCACAGGTAAAATGTACAATGGCGTGAAAGCAAGGATCGATCTGTACAAACAAGAAATTCATTTCAGGCTCCCATCAGATTCCGAACGTATTGCACTCCCCGGATTGATAACTGAAATTATATTTTATGATACTGTTGAATCTGGTACGTATTCATATACATTTCAAGCAGGATACCCGGAAATTGATAACTTAAAAAGAGACAATTATTACCAGGTTCTTTCAGATGGAAAGATTACAATGCTGAAATCAATAGTAAAAAAAATAAATAAGTCTAAAAATGAAATGTCCGGAGAAATAAGCAGTCAGTTTGATACGTATGAAGGTTACTATATCTATATAAAATATGAAATGAAAAGAGTAAAAAAGGACAAAGTATATATATTGAACATGCTTTCTGATAAAAGAAAAGAAATGGAAGCTTATACAGCTGATCAAAAGTTGAATTTTAAATCAATGGATTCAATAAGAAAACTGATTGAATATTATAATTCCTTATAATTAAACTGGCCGCTGATGAAAAAGAAAAAATAAAAACTCAAAATGATGACCAAGTTCAATTTTATAAATCCAGCATTCAGAAAGCATAAATATCTCTGATTATAAAGCTATTTCCCAAAAAATTAGTTCTGATTTTCAATTATTTATTTTCAGCTCAAGAGAAGCAATTCTTTTTTTGTATAGCCATGCAGCAAGATGATTGGCAATTTTGCCCTAAAAATGGTAATCGATTTATATAATTCCTATATTTGGAATTACTTTTTCATTTACAAAACTAACAGCACATGAGAAAAATAGCTTCACTTAGTGTGATGTTAATACTATTTCAGGTATTAGCATTTAGTCAAAACAGAAATATTACTGGAATTGTTAAAGATGATGCTGGGCTTATAGTTCCCGGTGCATCCGTAAGAATCAAGGGAACAAGAATAGGTGTTGCCGCAGACAACTTGGGTCAGTTTCGTATTCAGGCCAAGGCAGGTGATGTATTGCTTGTAACAGGGGCAGGAATAGATCCTGCAGAAATAACTGTGGGCTCTTCCGATGCTGTTGTAGTTACAGTCAAAAACACTATTTCTACCGGCAGTGAAGTAGTGGTAACAGCCCTAGGTATCAAGCGGCAAGACAAGGCATTGGGATACGGGGTTTCAAAAGTTGACCCTAATAGCCTTTTGCAAAAATCAGAACCGAATGTATTAGCAAGCCTTGCCGGTAAAGTACCTGGTGTAGATATCAGGGGCGGTCAGGGAGCACCCGGTGCAGCTGCCCGTATCCAAATCAGGGGTGTATCTTCTTTTAATGGAGGTGAGCCTTTGATCGTAGTGGATGGTATTCCTTATAGCAATAACCTCGTTAATACTTCTAGCCCTTTTAGTGGTGGCGGAACTTATGGTTCTGGTTTTTCAGATTTGGATCCCAATGATATTGAATCTATCAATATCTTAAAAGGCGCTGCGGCTGCAGCACTATATGGTTCAAGAGCAGCCAATGGAGTATTATTGATCACTACTAAATCAGGAAACCCAAGAAAAGGACAAAAATCACTGAATGTAACTTATAGAACAGGATATAGTTTCGAAAATATATCTGCACTTCCTGAGTTTCAAAATACTTATGGCGCAGGTGCTAACTTCAGAGTTCAATCTTCAAATGGTTCATGGGGAGGTAAATTCGGAAAAGGTGTTAATTATAATGCAACCGGGGATGTGATCGGTATTTCTGCGTCAGGAATTGATTCTATTCCTGCTACAACATGGGCTACCATGTTTAATTCTTATCCTGAACTTTTTCCTAATGGACGCTTAGCATATAAAGCAATACCCAATAACGTATCTTCTTTGTTTAATACAGGAGCACTGTTTGAAAATTCAGTGGGTCTTAATGGAGGCGAAGGGAATACACTTTTTAATATCACACTATCACGGGTTGATCAAAAAGGATACATTACCAATTCGGCTTATAATAAAAGTAATATCAGTGTTGGTGGACAGACCAGCATAGGTAAACTTACAGTTGGGGCAAGTCTGGCTTATACAAGGTCAAAACAGAGAGGTGGATTTATTGGTCAGGCGCAAAGCTTCTTATCACAATGGGGTCGTACGTTTACAATGGCTAGGAACTGGGATATTACAGGATGGCCTTCACAAAACAGAGCTGGTGCACAAATTGGATTTAATGATGGTCAGTATACAAACCCTGTATGGGGTGCATATCATAATGTAATAACGTCTATTGATGATCGCCTGGTTGCTACATTCAGGGCTACTTATAAATTCAGTAACACAGTTAGAATTGATTATAATGGCGGTGTAAACAGCTATGCACTTTTTAGAGATCAGATCATAGACAAATCATCTTTGGGAGGCACTGATAATGCTTTAGGTAATATTACGGAAGTAGTTAACAGAACTCAGGAAATTCAATCAACATTAGTTGCTGTATTTACTCCTAAGATCGGATCCAACTTTACTTTGGATTTTAAATTAGGTAATGATATTAATCAAAGAGTTGGACGGAGTCAGCAGGTTGTTGGTGTTAATTTTGTTATTCCGGGACTTTATACTCTGACGAATACCTCCACTCAACGTTTCAGTTCAGATAATCAGTCAAAAAGGAGACTTGTCGGCTTCTTTGCTGATGCTTCTATAGGATACAGAAATTTTGCCTTCTTAAACTTAACAGCAAGAGAAGACCTTACTTCTACATTACCATATAAAAACGCCCAATATTTTTATCCGGGTGTTTCCGGTTCATTGGTTTGGACAGATGCATTTAAGATCAAATCCAATGTATTAGATTATGGTAAGATCCGTGCAGGCTATGCAAAAGTTGGAAATGATGCTGCGCCACACAATGGTGAAGCTACCTTTGGTCTTAATGCTGCTGGTTTTCAGGGTCAGCCTTTAGCGTCAAGAGACAATACCAGCTACGATCCGAATCTAACACCTGAATTTACAAGGGAAATTGAGATCGGTACAGAAATGCGATTCTTTAAGAGAAGAATTGGTTTTGAACTTACCTACTACAATAAAAAATCGACTGACCTGATATATTCAATCAGCTTGCCTGGAACAACAGGTTATACATCTTTCTTTACCAACCTTGGTCAAATTCGCAATAAAGGATGGGAAGCTGCTTTGGATGTAAGACCAATTTCTGGAAAGAATTTTCAATGGGATGTAAGAGCAATCTTTACAAAAAATGAAAACACAGTTGAGAAACTCGTTACTGGTATCACAAGGGCTATTGTTGGAGGATTCAACTATGTTGAGGCAGGGTTTCCTTATGGATATTTAAGGGGAAGTCATTCTGCCCGCACAGAGGATGGAACGTTATTGATCAATCCATCAAATGGTGCACCATTCGTTGACCCGAATGATGACATGGTCGGAGATCCTAATGCAGACTTTAAACTTGGTATCAATAATACTTTATCATATAAAGGATTTCAGTTGAATGTTCTTTGGGATTGGACTCAGGGTGGTGATTTTTATTCTGAAACTATTACAAATATGTTGGGAAGAGGAGTAACGCTTGATACGAAAGACCGGGAAACAAGTAGAGTAATTGAAGGCGTTTACGGAAATCCTACTCCGGTTCTTGGTGCTGATGGTAGAAACCATTACCAACCGTTATTAGTTGGTGGTAAGCCAGTACCAAATCAAACAAGAATAACAACCAATGATCTGTTCTTCTCACCAACGGGAACAGGAGCAACTTTTGCTACCAATGGAGCATTTGAATACGCAGTGTTTGATGGTACAGTTTATAGATTAAGAGAATTGGTTTTGTCTTATGCTTTGCCTCAAAGTGCCTTGAAACAACTCAAGTTAACTGCTGTTACATTTTCTGTTAGCGGTCGCAATCTTTGGTTCCTGGCTCCCAATGTGCCTAAATACACACGTTTTGATCCTGATATTAATTCTGTGGTTTCAGGTAATACACAAGGAGTTGAAACCGGTGGTGCACCAAGCACAAGAAGAATAGGTGTTAACTTAAACATTACTTTCTAATCATCACGCATAAATTCTTTATTATGAGAAGGAAAAATCTTTTATACTTATTTACAGTGATAGTAATGGCAATGACTGTTACAACTGGCTGTAAAAGGTTTCTCGATGTAAATAAAAATCTTAATAGCCCTACTGCTGTACCGGTTTCTCTCCTGCTAAGTAATTGTGAGCGGAATTTGGCAGGTAATACGGCATTAGGTTCTGGCCTCGGAAGTACGATGTCTGTTTATACGCATTCAACCACAGGACGTGTAGGAGCAGACAGATATGGTGCAGGCTCAGCTGGATGGGAAGGTATTTATTCAGTTATTACCAATCTTAACGTAATTATCAGGCAAGGAACAGCAGAGGGCCGTTTTAAGTATGCTGGTGTTGCTAAAATATTAAAAGCATATGCGTTTAGTATTCTTGTGGATGTTTATGGCGATTGCCCTTTTTCTGAGTTTGATAAATTTGATGAAGGTATAAGACAACCAAAATTTGATAAGGGTGTTGATATCTATCCAAAACTCTTTGCATTACTTGATGAAGGAATTGCAGATATAAATAATTCGGCGCCTAATGCCTCGGTTCCTGGTGCTGACGACTATATTTATAAAGGGAATATGGCTAACTGGATAAAAGCAGCCAACACAATTAAACTAAAATTGTATACACAGGTAAGACTTGTTCAGAATGTTACACCTCAGGTTACAGCATTACTGGCAACTCCTGCAAATCTTATCAATTCACAAGCGGAAAGCTTCATGATGCCTTACGGACCTTTTGGAACTACCGATGACAGGCACCCTGCTTATGGTGATTATAATGCTACACAACGTGGCGGACAACTTTTTAGCCCATGGTTGTATGAGATCATGAAAGGAAGGAATCCCGATATTTTAAACGGAATTACTGATCCAAGGATTCCATATTATATCTATAATCAGAAATCTGCAACCGGAACTCCCGAGAATTGTACAGAATTCCGCGATGGTGGATTTATTACCATCATATTTGGTTCAAATGGAAATTGCCGCGATGGATCTAACAGCGCAACTTATTCAATGTTGGGTTTATATCCTGCCGGTGGACGTTATGATGACGGTGGAGCTAAATCCATTAATGTAAACGCTGGTTCCATTTCCCCATTAAATGCCGGAACAGGTGCATTACCACATCAATTTATCACTTATGCAGACCGACTTTATCTTGAAGCAGAACTGATACATACAGGAGTGGTTGCCGGTGGTGCCGTTGCTGCAAAAGCTGCATTCAGCAAAGCATTGGATGAATCATTTTTACAGATGGATTATATCATTACTAATTTTATTAAACCAGGTTCTGCAGGAGCTGCACAAACTGTTCCGGCTATTGCTCCACTTTCGGGTTCGTACAAAACTGCTGTTCTTGCGGCGTATGATGCAGGTACTGATGCCAAAAAACTAGAGTATATAATGACTGAAAAGTGGATCAACAGGATTGAAAACCCGGTTGACAATTATACTGATTACAGAAGAACAAAATACCCGGTATTGTTTTCACCAGCACCTGTTGGTACTGTTACAAGTGTAACTGATTACAGTACTCCTCCCAAAGTAACACCTGTTTCAAACGACAGACAATATCCATGGTCATTGCCTTTCAGTACGAATGAGATTGCATTAAACTCCAATGCACCTCCACAAAAAGTACCGGAGAATTATAAAGTATTTTGGCAACCTTAATAAATCTATTCTTACTGATATAATTTTAAAAAAAATTAATAGATATGAAAATCAGAAACATAAACATATTACTGGCAGTTTCCTTAGGCGCTATTATTGCTTTCTCAGGCTGCAAGAAGGACGATGGGGCAGTTACAGAAGATGTGTCAATTGTTGCCGTGCCAACTATGACATCAAACATTGATGCAACAGGATCACAGGCAATTGACCTTCTAAACCTTGCGTCTTTTTCGGGTAAATTTAAAATAGACCAATATTTTCCAGGTACAAAACCACCAACTAAAGTCGATATTGTGGTTAGAAAAAATGGCGCTAATACCAATGTGAAGGTTTATAAAGCAGGGGTTACTACTTTCCCATCTAATAATACTGTTACCGCTGCAGAAATTTCAACCTTATTTGGTGTTCCAATAGCCTTGGGTGACACTTATGATTTTGCACCAGATATTTATGTAGGTGATAGAAAATTTGAAGCTTTTCCAGTTACAGGAATTGGCATGGGTGCCGGTCACAATGGACATCCTGGCTATGGTGA
>Ga0209797_10000484_pt1 | contig 19888 bp, 16 predicted proteins | sample DOMMetBare3Fresh_2_FD_187472 | JGI IMG/M metagenome (GOLD analysis project Ga0209797, IMG submission 187472) | Wetland sediment microbial communities from St. Louis River estuary, USA, under dissolved organic matter induced mercury methylation -... | ecosystem: Environmental > Aquatic >... | reverse complement strand
CATTGGCGCCGCTCCAAGACGCTGGCCGGCGAGATCGAGAAGCTGGGGTTGAAACCCTCTGACATCAAGTTCCTCGCCGTGTCCCACACGCATCCCGACCATATCGGCAATGTCGAGCTGTTCCCGCAGACCATGCTCCTGGTGCAGAAAGCGGAATACGATTGGCCCGCGCCATCCGGCCCACGCTTCAAGCCGACGCATCCGGTGACGAAGCTCGAGGGCGATCACGACGTGTTCGGCGATGGCAGCGTGACCATCATCTCGACGCCCGGTCACACGCCCGGCCATCAGGTTCTGCTGGTCAAGCTGCCGAAGTTCGGCGCGGTGCTGCTGTCGGGCGACGCGGTGCACATTCAGGAAAGCTTTGAGAAGCGCTACGTGCCGTCGAACAACGTCGATCGGGAGAAGACGCTGTCGTCGTATCGGCGCATCGCCGATCTCCTCGCCGAGCACAAGGCGAAGCTTTGGATCAATCACGATGCGCCGCAGCGCGCCACCCTCAAGCTGGCGCCGGAGTTCTACGAATAGACCACGAGGGAGGAGTAACAATGAAACCAAGAACCATAGCGTGGCTTGCCGGCGCCATCCTGGCATTGACCGCTTCGATCGGGCCCGCGCTGCCGCAGGCGCCCAAGTCGGGGATCAAGTCGGGAATCGAGCGGATGTACGTGCTCTATTGCGGCGACATCGCGCTCACCGACATGGGGCGCTTCTCGCCCGGCTATTCCGGCCCCGGTGCGCTGTCGAGCACCTGCTATCTGTTCAAGCACGCGCAAGGTTGGCTCCTATGGGACACCGGCCTGCCCGACGCGATCGCGTCGATGCCGGAAGGCCAGAAGAGCAACGCTGGCGTTTGGCACGTCAAGAAGACGCTTGCCTCGCAGCTCGATGAGATCGGCGTGAAGCCCTCCGACATCCGCTATCTGGCGCTGTCGCATTCGCATGGCGATCATGTCGGCAACGTCAATCTATTCCCGCAGGCGACGCTGGTCGTGCAAAAGGCCGAGTACGACTGGCCCGATCCGTCCGGCACGCCGCGCTTCAACAAGGACATGAAGGTGATCAAGGCCGACGGCGACCAGGATCTCTTTGGCGACGGCAGCGTGCTCTTGATCGCGACGCCGGGTCATTCGCCCGGCCACCAGTGCCTCCTGGTCAAGCTGCCCAAGACGGGGGCGCTGATGTTCTCGGGCGACGCCGTCCACACCCAGGCCAACTGGGACAACAAGCGCACCCCCAACCAGAACTTCAACCCCGCCCAGTCGGCTGCGGCGCTCGACCGCATGGCCGCTGTCCTCAAGCAGCACAATGCTCAGCTCTGGATCGGCCATGAGCCGACCGAAGTGGCGAAGCGCAAATACGCGCCAGCCTATTATGAATGAGGCTGTGACATGACCTGCCGCCTTGCGCCTCGTGTGCTCGTCGTCGCCGTCCTGGCCGCCGTGGCGGCATCCGCCGCAAAGGCGCAGGGACCCTTCCCGTCGCGCCCGCTCACCATGGTGGTGCCGCAGCCGGCCGGCGGCACCGCCGATCTGCTCTGCCGTCTCGCGGCCGAGAAGGCGGGCGCCGTTCTCGGCCAGCAGATCGTGATCGAGAACCGCGCCGGCGGCGCCGGAGGCCGCGTCGGCACCGAGTCGGTGATGCGCTCGGCACCCGACGGCTACACGCTCTTGTGCGCGCCGCAGCTCACCTACAGCATCACCCACCTGGTGTTTACGAACGCCGCTTTCGACACCCGCAGCATGGAGCCGGTGAGTGTCTTGGCCGCCTATCCGTTGACGCTGCTTGCGCGCGGCAACTTCCCGGCCAACGATCTGCCCGGGTTCATCGCCTACGCGAAAGCCAATCCCGACAAGGTCAACTACGGGCATCAAGGCAAGGGCAATACCGGGCACCTTCTTGGCGAGCTCTTGATGCTCAAGGGCGGCTTCCGGATGACCGAGGTGCCGTATCGCGGCAGCGCGCCGGCGATCAATGACTTGTTGACGGGCAATATCGAATTGGTCCCTGATTATCTCCTGGCCAACAAGCAGAACATCGACACGGGGCGTCTGAAGTTCCTCGCGGTCGGCAGCCGCGAGCGGCTTAAGGACTATCCGCGTGTCGCCACCATCGCGGAGACATTGCCGGGCGTCTATGCCGACACGTGGATGGCGGTTGGGGCGCCCGCCGGCACGCCGAAGGAGATCGCGCGCAAGATCTCCGATGCCATCGCGCAGGCGTTCAAGGCGCCCGAGTTGCGCGCGCGCATCCTGTCATTGGAAGCAGAGCCGCTGGGCAATACGCCCGACGAGATGCGCGAGATGATCCGGCTGAGCGAGCGGCAGTGGGGGCCGGTGGTCACCGCTGCCAAGATCTCGGTCGATTGACCAAACTCAAGCGCGGCCCCGACGCGGGCATGGCAAAGCAACAAAAAGGAAACACACCATGAGCTGGAGACACTGCCGCCTCGAGGGGGGGTCCGGCGTCGTTATACATAGCCTCACGATACATAGCCTCATGTTGCATAGCTTGATGGGGGCCGCAGCCTTGCTCGCCGCTATCGCGGTGGCACCGTCCGCCCGCGCGCAGGACTATCCCACGCGCACGGTCAAGATCATCGTGCCGTTCCCGGCCGGCGGCTCGGCCGACGTGGTGCCGCGCGTGGTCGGAGAGTGGCTTTCTCGCAAGTGGGGCCAGCCGGTCGTGATCGAGAACAGGCCGGGCGCGGCTGGCAATATCGGGTCCGAGCTTGCCTACAAGGCGGAGCCGGATGGCTATACGCTTCTTTCGGCACCGCCGCCGCCGCTGGTGATCAACCAGAACCTCTATCCGCGGCTCAATTTCGACCCCACCCAGTTCGAAAAGATCGCCGTGCTGGCGCGAATACCGAACGCGCTGGTGGTTACACCGAAATTTACGCCCAGGACGGTTGCCGAGGCGATCACCTATGCCAAGGCCAATCCCGGCAAGATCAACTCGGCCACGCAGGGCAACGGCTCGACCTCGCACCTGACATCGGAGATGTTCCAGATGATGGCGGGCGTGTCCTTCCAGCACGTGCCCTATACCGGAACGGCGCCGGCGCTCAACGATCTGGTTGCTGGATCGGTCGAGATCATGTTCGACAACCTTGGTGTTTCGCTTGCACTGGTGAATGGCGACAAGCTGCGTCTCCTCGCGGTCGCGAGCCCCAAGCGCATGGCGTCGCTGCCCAATGTACCGACGATCGCCGAGACTTTGCCGGGTTTCGAGTCTGAGGCGTTCTACGCGGTCGTCGCGCCGCCGAAGACGCCGTCGGCGATCGTCAACAAGATCAACGCCGACATCAACGAGGCGCTGCGTCAGCCGGAGCTTGCGCCGCGCTTCGCCACGCTCTCGGCCGAGACCGTTGGCGGCACGCCCAAACAGACCGCCGACTACATGCAGGCTGAGGTCGAACGCTGGAACAAGGTGATCAAGGCCGCCAACGTGAAGCTGCAATAGGCAGCAGCTGCGTGAATCCCGCAGCCGATCTCGGTGTTGCCCGCATGCGCGTGGCCGCGCCCGCGCAGGTCTATTTTACGACCGGCAGGCCTTCCCCGTTCCATTCCTGCATGCCGAGGGCGTAGTAATAGACATTGGTGTAGCCGAGTTGGACTGCCTTTTCGATTGCTTTGGCGGCGCGGCCGCACTTGACACCATTGCAGTAGAACAGAACCGGCGTGTCCTTGGCCGATATGTGCTTTGCGAGTGAGTCGGGCGACACCTCGGTATCGAGCAGCCGAATGGCGCCTTCGATATGACCCGCCGCGTAGTCCTCTTCTTTGCGATTGTCGAGGATCACGAGATTCGGCTTGCTTTTGAACAGATCGAATATCTGCCGCGCGTCGACTGTCCTGGCGCCTTCGATCTGCATCGGTGCGTCCTGGGCCGCCAACGTCGATATCAGGCCGAGCAGAACGGCGAGTGATAAGAAGATGCTACGAACATACATCATGACTCTTCTCCAGTTTGATGTCCGACGATCACCCCGGCGCCGATCATTCAGGCCCGGACAGTGCGCAAGAATCGTTCAACCTCGTGATGCAGGCTGTCGGCTTGACGCGAGAGGTCACGCGAGATTGTGAGCACCGTTTCGGCAACCTCGCTGGTCTCGGCCGCCGCGTTGTCGACACCGCCAATGTTGGCGGCCACATCGTGCGCACCACCGACCGCCTTGTCGACGCTGTGTGCGATTCCCGCGGTTGCTGTGCTTTGTTGATTGATGGCGACCGTCACGTTCCTTGCGATTCCGCTGATCGCGTTGATGGTCTGGCCGACGCGCTCGATCGCCGCAGCCGCGTGTTGGGTTGATGACTGGATGGCCTCGATTTGGGAGTTGATTTCTTCGGTTGCCTTGGCGGTCTGCGTTGCGAGTAATTTGACCTCGCTGGCGACGATGGCGAACCCCCTGCCGGATTCTCCCGCGCGCGCAGCTTCAATCGTGGCATTGAGGGCAAGAAGATTGGTCTGGCTCGCGATAGCCTTGATGATGTCCACTATATTGCCGATCTTTTGCGCTGCCCCGGCAAGGTCGCGCATTGTCTCGCTGGTCTCGCTGACCTCTGCCACTGCTCTGCCCGCAAATCTGGTCGACTGAGTGACCTGGTGAGTTATTTCGGTGATTGAACCCGACAAGTCCCCGGATGCGGCTGCGACCGATTGAACATTCGTGAATGCCTGATCGGAGGCCTCGGCTGCTGCTCGGGCAAGCGTCGATGCGCGTTGCGCCACAACGACCAGCGACTCCGCATTGGCGGTTGTTTCAGCCGATGCCGAGGAGACGAATTGAGCTACAGACTTGACATTGGCTTCAAAGGTGTCGGCCAGGCGCAACAGGTCCGCGCGTCGTTTCGCCTCGGCGGATTCCTGGGCACGCAGGTTTGCTTCGTCTGTCTCCAGCTTTTCCCGCCGTTGACGTTCGAGCTCGTTCTGTGTAGCCGCCTCGCGGCGCTTGACCTGAGCGACGTACAGCGCAACGACCGCTACGCCTCCGGCGCAGATGCCCCCACAGATGACCACGAAGATGCCGAGCGACCACAGTGCGACAGAGTTCAGCGCACGGGCGAGATCGGTGACGTCCTGCGTCACGCGCGCCTTGGCGATGGGTTGTCCTTCCGGGTCGTGCACGAGAAGGGTGATTTCGCGCACGTCGGCGCCGGCTGTCATCCTGAAATTCTCTGGCGCCAGAAGGCGCCGGCCGCTGCCGATCGAAAGAATTTCAATGGCCATGCCCAGCCGCTGGTCGAGGGTGGTGAGCGCGTGGATCGGATCGGCATGAACGCCGACATAACCGATCAGGCGCAGCCCCCCGACAGGCACAAAGGCGGTGAGGCGCGGCTGGTCACCGTCCTGCCAGACACGCCAGAGGATCTTGAGACGATCGATCCCCTCGCGCTTGGCGACGACGTCACGCACGGCGAGCGGCAGTGCGGCGACATCGCCTTTCCAGGCCTCGCCGACCGGATTCATCGCGGCATCATAAAGCGATAAGCCCAGAACTCTAACTTGGCCGCTCGAAATAGCACCGCGGTGGAATTCATCCTCGAGGCTGGTCCGAATCTCCGCCGTATTCTTATCGATCAACATTCTGGGCAGCGCCTTGCCCTGGGCGACATGGCGTCCGACGTCGGCGACGAGTTGTGCATATTCGCGCCAGGCAAGATCGTTGATGCCTACATTGGCGATCTTCTGCGCGTTACGCGCGTTAAAGGCGTAAACCAGGTCGTCATAGCGACGCGTCATGTCCCAACCGACGCCAGCGGCCGTCAGCAACAGCACGCTGCTGGCGATCGCAAGAAGAGTGACGATATTCAGCTTAGGACGCATGACCGGATCTGTCGGATGGCATCGTCAGGGAATGTTCGCGGGCCGCGGCCCTGCTGGCCAAGTCCTTGGCGTCCGGTTCTCATCGGCTGATCGAAGCGTTCACTCCATCGGCTCTGAAACCGACGTTTGGCAATGCGAAATCCGGCGTGTTCGGGAGCATGTTGCCACCAAGCTTCTTGTTGCCAGCGATGGTTGTGAAGGCGCCCATCTGATCATCTGGTTCAGTCTGGGGAGCGAGTACGCGATTACCCCCAATTCACTGATAATTTCAGTAATTAGTTACCAAAGGGTCAAGCGGGGCAAAGATGCGTGCGCGGCTCTCGGGGCGCCCGGATGGCCCGAAAAACTGCTGGTTCTCAACAGCCGCCTGATCGACACGCGCTTGGCGACCCCGCTATAACGCGGGCAACGATGTCCACGCCCGACCATGTGCCGAGCCTGTTCCGGCACCCCTCATTCGTGATGTTCTGGTGCGCGCGGACCTCGACCACCGGCGCGTTCCAGATGCTGGCGGTTGCGGTCGGCTGGCAGCTCTACGACCTCACCAACAATCCGCTCGATCTCGGGATCGTGGGGCTGGTGCAATTCGTGCCGCTGGTCTCGCTCGCGGTGTTCGTCGGGCAGGTGGCCGACCGCAGCGACCGGCGCGTGGTGATCGCCGTCACGCAGGCCGTCAAGGCGCTGGCGGCCATCGCGCTGGCGCTCGGCTCACTCGGCGGCTGGCTCACGCGCGAGCTGATGTTTGCGATCATGTTCCTGATCGGCATTGCGCGCGCGTTCGAATTGCCGACCATCCATGCGATCCTGCCCGACATCGTCCCGCAATCGGTGCTGCCGCGCGCGATCGCGGCGGCCGCGAGCGCGCAGCAGACCGCGATCATCACCGGGCCTGCGATCGGCGGCGCGCTCTATCTGCTAGGCCCAGCCACGGTCTATGGCTGCTGCGTGGTGGTGTTCGTGGTGGCCGCCGTGCTGGTGAGCCTCGTGCAGACCGCGCTGGCGCGACGGGAAAAAGCCCCGTTGACACTGGCGACGCTGTTCGCGGGCTTCGGCTATATCCGCAGCCGCCAGGTGCTGTTCGGGGTCATCTCGCTCGACCTGTTCGCGGTGATGCTCGGCGGCGTCACCGCGCTGTTGCCGATCTTTGCGCGCGACGTGCTTGAAACCGGGCCTTGGGGCCTCGGCCTGTTGCGCTCAGCGCCCGCGATCGGCGCGCTCACCATGTCGGTCGTGCTCTCCCACCACATGATCACGCATCGCGCCGGCACCTACCTGTTCGCGTCGGTCGCCGCCTATGGGCTTGCGATCGCGATGTTCGGGCTGTCGAACTCCCTCATTTTCTCGATGATGGCGCTGGCGGCCTATGGCGCCGCCGATTCCATCAGCGTCGTCATCCGCCATTCGCTGGTGATGTCGCGCACCCCCAACGAGATGCTGGGCCGCGTCACGTCGGTGAATACGATGTTCACCGGCACCTCGGGCATGCTCGGGGATTTCCGCGCCGGTGCGATGGCGGCCTGGCTTGGCGCCGTGCCGGCGGTGCTGATCGGGGGCGTTGGCGCGATGGCGGTCACGCTGTTGTGGATGCGGCTGTTTCCCGAGCTGCCGAAGATCGACAAGCTCACCGGCGATCATTGATGCGCGAACGCATGCGTCGGCCTTGTTCAGCTGGGCTGGTGCCGCACCACCAGGACGGAGCATTTGGCGTAACGCACGACGTGGCCGGCGTTTGAGCCGAGGAAATAAGTGCGCAATCCCGGCTTGCTTGGCCGATGCGAGCTCATGACGATGAGATCGGCCCGGATGGCGGTTGCTTCCTCCAGGATTTCCTGGTGGATGCCGCCCTGGCGCACGACCGACGACACCTGCGTGGCGTCGAGGCCGGTTTCGCCGGTGATGATCGAGAGCGCATCCTCGGCCGCTCTGCGCTGCTGTGTTTCAAAATCGGGCGGCACGTATTCGGCGAGCATGACTGGTGTCAGCGGCAGCACGTTGATCAGCCGCAGCGTGCCGCCAGACTGCTGTGCCATCAAGACCGCAGTCGCGATCGCGGGCTTGGCAAGCTCCAGATCGGTCAGGTCAATCGGAACAAGAATGTGCTTGAACATGGTCTCTCCCCCGGATCGGCCTGCCGAATTTGCTGCAAGCGTTGTAGTAACTTCAAATCGGCGGCACTAGAGCCATGGCCGATACTGGCACGATTTCACGGGTTGCGGGAACCCGCGTTGTTGCTGCGGGTCTCAGTCCGCGTCCGTCCGCAGCAGACGAGGCGTGATGAAGCGCTCGAGCCTGCCGCTGCGCGGATGCAGCTTGTGCCAGTCGCCTCCCACGAAATCGATCACCAGCAGCCCGGAGGTTGGCAGTCCCTCGTTGAGACGCTCGCGAGCGCCGACGTCGCCCGACGCGATCAGCAGCTTTGCAACCTCGTGGACCCCGGGATTGTGAGCGACAACCAGCACAGTGCCGGCTCGGCCCGAGTCCTCCCGCACCAGGTCGAGAATGGTGTCAGGCGTCGCGTTGTAAAGAGAGGCCTCGTAGGTCACGGGGGGAGGCGTCGGCCAGACCTTGCTCAGCCGCTCCCAGGTCTCGCGCGTGCGTCTTGCATCCGATACCATAGCCAGATCCGGCTTGAGCGCGTGAAGGGCCATATAGGCCCCGAGCTTCGGCGCATCGCTGCGGCCGCGTGCATCGAGCGTGCGGTCGCGATCAGACATTCCGAGCTCGATCTTCTCGGACTTGGCGTGTCGGAGCAACATCAGGCGCATGGCAGACAGATCTGGCAACCGGATCGATTTCTCACGTTCAACAGTCTAGCATGGCTAGTTCCCCTTTGCTTCCGAAGTTCGTGTCAGGGGGGCTGCGACGACTCGCGAGCTTCGGAAGCGGGGCACTAGGCGGTGGAACCGTGACATTTTCAGGAAGGTAACGTGAGCGCGTCCGAGGGGCCGGCCTACGCGCCGAGCTGGTACACAGAAACAATGGTGTCGGCGCCCGAGCGTGGGGCGCTGACGACGAGCCTTGATGCAGAGGTCTGCGTTATCGGCGCAGGCCTTGCCGGCCTCACCACCGCGCGCGAGCTTGCGCTGCGCGGCTGGTCGGTCGCGGTCGTGGAAGCGCGGCGCATTGCGTGGAATGCTTCCGGGCGCAATACCGGGTTCGTGCTGCCGGGCTTTGCCCAGGACATGGATGCCGTCGTGCGGCGGGTGGGGCTCGAGAGCGCCAAGCGGCTGTGGCAGCTCTCCGACGCGGGGGCCGAATACGTCCGCGCGACCATCCGCGAGCTGGCGATGCCCGGCATTCGCATGCTCGAGGGCGGTTGGCTCAAGGTTGCCAAGACCGACGACGCCGAGAAGGATCTGGCGCAGGTTCGCCTGCTCGGGCAGGACCTCGGCGCTGTCGTCGAGGGTTGGCCGATCGAGCGCGTACGGGACTTGCTGCGCACCGACCACTATTTTCATGGCGTCCATTATCCGACTGCGTTTCAAATTCATCCCCTCAACTATGCGCTCGGGCTCGCCAGCGCCGCTGAGCTCGCCGGTGTGCGGATATTCGAGAATACGCCGGCGCTCTCGGTCGACGCCGCGGGCGTGCGCAAGGTGGTCGAGACGCCGTCGGGGCGATTGCGCGCCGCTCACATCGTGCTCGCCGGCAATGTCCATCTCGGTCCGCTGCTGCCGCGCGTGTCGGGCACGCTGCTGCCGGTCTGGACCTACGTGGCGACGACCGCCCCGCTCGGCGCGCGGCTTGGCGATGCCATCGGCTATCGCGGCGGCGTGAGCGACACCGATTTCGCCGACAGCCATTACCGGATCGTCGGCGGCGACCGGCTGATGTGGTCGGGCGGGATCACCACATGGGAGGGGAGCCCGCGCCGGTTCGCGTCCAAGCTCAAGGCCGACATCGAAAGCATCTACCCGCAGCTCAAGCCGGTCGATATCGAGCACGTCTGGACCGGGGTGCTTGGCAACACGCTGCATCGGATGCCGCAGATCGGCGAGCTGTCGCCTGGCTTGTGGCTCGCGAGCGGCTTCGGCGGGCATGGGCTCAACACGACCGCGCTCGCCGGCAACATCATCGCGCGCGCGATCGACGAGGGCGATGACACCTGGCGGCTGTTCCTGCCGTTCGAGCTGGTGTGGGCCGGTGGAGTTCTGGGCCGCGTGGCGGGTCAGGCCTATTACTCGTGGTCGCGACTGCGCGAGGGCATCCTGGCGCGTCAGTCGCGGCGTCGCGAAGAGGAATATCGCCTGAGCCAGGAACGCCAAGGTGCGCGCCAGGGCGCGCGCCAAGGTGCGCGCGAAGGCGCCAGCGCCCCGCGGGCATCCTCGGCCTATCCGGCCGCGCGCAGCAGCGCCCGCAAGGCCTCGCAATCGCAGCCTGCCAGCCAATCGGCGAGCGTCGCCGCCGAGCCTTCGGATGAGCCCGCCGGGCAGGGCGCGCCGCCCCGCTTCGACTGGCGAGACCTGCTCGCGCCGACCCGCACGCGGGCGTCCGAGCGGGAATAGATCAGTTGAGTCGCGGCTTGTGCGGCGCCGTTCGGGGCCGACCCTGATGACGACCTATCTTAAGACTTCGGAAACCAATTGCTACGTGGCCTTGGCGCGCGACGTCGACCTGCGAACGTTGGCGGCCGGCAAGGACGTGGCTGCGGAGATCCCGCCCTGCCGCTGAGGCCTGCCGGGAGCCCAACGGACCGCATTTCCCAACTCAAACTAGATCAATTGTTAAATAAAACTGTGGGCGATCCATTGAAGGGTTTCCAACGCGCTTTCGGTATGGATGTCGACGGGTTGCATACCTTCGACGTGTCGATACTGGGAGGCGTGATCATGGATACCCCTAGGCAACGAGCCGCCGGCGCGCGTGTCGTATCCTTCCCCGGGGCCGCAAGAGCCGAGCGTGCCGCGGCGGACGAGGGCCGGGAGCGGCAGCTGCTCGACATGATCCTCAACAACATGTCCCAGGGCGTGTTGATGTTCGACGCGGACATGCGGCTCGTGTTCTGCAATCAGGGTTACGTCGAGATGTACGGGCTGTCGCCCGCGATCGGCGGCGGCTGCACGCTGCGCGATCTCATCGATCATGGCACCGCAACCGGGACGTTCACCGGCGAGCCGGACGAATATATCGAGAAGCTGCTGGGCGATCTCGCCAAGGGCAAGACCTCCAACGACATCGTCAAGTCGAAGGATGGCCGCACCTTCTCGATCGTGAACAAGCCGCTGAGCAGCGGCGGATGGCTCGCCACACATGAGGACATCACCGAGCGCCAGCGCACAGAGGAGCGGATCGTCCACATGGCGCGCCACGATGCGCTGACCGATCTGCCCAATCGTATTTTGTTGCGCGAGCGGCTGGAGCACGAGCTCAAGCGCGTGAAGCGCGGCGAGATGCTCGCCGTGCTGTGCCTCGATCTCGACCGCTTCAAGAGCGTGAACGACACGCTCGGCCATCCGGTCGGCGACGAGCTCCTGAAGGTGGTGTCGGACCGGTTGCGCGCCTGCACCCGGGAGCCGGACACGATCGCGCGGCTGGGCGGCGACGAATTCGCGATCATCATGACGGCGATCCAGCAGCCGACCGATGCCGCGGCGCTCGCACGGCGCATCCGGGACTCGATCGTGAAGCCCTTCCACCTCGAAGGCCATCAGATCGTCGTTGACATCAGCATCGGCATCTCGGTCGCGCCGATCGACGCGACCACGCCGGATCAACTGCTCAAGAATGCCGACATGGCGCTCTATGGAGCCAAGGGTGACGGCCGCGGCACCTACCGGTTCTTCGAGCCGGAAATGGACGCGCGCATGAAGGCGCGGCGCGACCTGGAAATGGACCTGCGCAACGCGCTCGTCAACAACGAGTTCGAGCTCTACTATCAACCGCTGGTCAATCTCGAGACCAACGAGATCACCTCATTCGAGGCGCTCCTGCGCTGGCATCATCCCGAGCGCGGGACCATCTCGCCCGCCGAGTTCATCCCGATCGCCGAGGAAACCGGGCTGATCATCCCGGTCGGCGAATGGGTGCTCCGGACCGCCTGCATGGAGACGGCGAAGTGGCCGCACGACATCAAGGTTGCGGTCAATCTCTCTCCGGCGCAGCTGAAGAGCCGAAACGTTGTGGAGGTGGTGCTGAGCGCGCTCCAGGAGTCGGGCATGGCGGCAAAACGGCTGCAGCTCGAGATCACCGAGTCGGTGCTCATGCACAACACGTTCGGGACGCTCGCGACGCTGCACAAGCTGCGTGAGCTGGGCGTGCAGATCGCGATGGACGACTTCGGGACCGGCTATTCGTCGCTGAGCTATCTGCGCAGCTTCCCGTTCGACAAGATCAAGATCGACCGCTCCTTCATTCAGGACATCTCGAGTGCGGCGGAGCCGCTCGCCATCGTGCACGCGGTCGCGGGCCTCGCCAAATGCCTCAACATGGTGTCGACCGCGGAAGGCGTCGAGACGCAGCAGCAGATGGAGACGCTGCAGAATGTCGGCTGCACCGAGATGCAGGGCTACTTCTTCAGCCAGGCCAAACCCGCTGCCGAGATCGTGCAGACCTTCCTGCAGCCCGGCATGAAGGTGGGCGGGCAGATCCCGACCCTGGTCACGAAACAGCCGACATCCGATCAGGTTCATCCGTGAGCCGGTCAACCCGCGTCGGTCCTGTAGGGTGGGCAAAGGCGCGGGCCAAGTGCACCAGCCTTTCCACCTGTACCGCGCAGCGCCGTGCCCACGTTCGACAGCTCAGCGCTGACACGGAACGACGCGCGGGCACGGCGTACGAGTGACATTGCCGCGCGGAAGCGCCGTGCCAGCGCCCATAGCCCGTCGAAGACGGGCGTAAACGCCCTTATGGCCCACCCTGCGGCGCTGAATGCCCGCGTCAGCGGCCTTCGCGTCTCGTCATAAACGCCAGCCGCTCGAACAGGTGCACGTCCTGCTCGTTCTTGATGAGCGCGCCGTGCAACGGCGGGATCAGCTTCTTGGGGTCGCGTTCGCGCAGCGTTTCGATGCTGATGTCCTCGACCATCAGGAGCTTGAGCCAATCGAGCAGCTCCGAGGTCGATGGCTTCTTCTTCATGCCTGGCACGTCGCGGATCTCGTAGAACAGCTTGAGCGCCTCGCCGACCAGGCGCTGCTTGATGCCGGGGAAATGCACCTCGATGATGGCGCGCATGGTGTCGGAATCGGGAAAGCGGATGTAGTGGAAGAAGCAGCGGCGCAGGAACGCGTCGGGCAGCTCCTTCTCGTTGTTCGACGTGATGACCACGATCGGCCGCCGCCGCGCCTTGACGGTCTCGCCGGTCTCGTAGACGAAGAACTCCATGCGGTCGAGCTCCTGCAGGAGGTCGTTCGGAAACTCGATGTCGGCCTTGTCGATCTCGTCGATCAGCAGCACCGGCCGCTCGTCCGCCGTGAAGGCCTCCCACAGCTTGCCGCGCTTGATGTAGTTGCGGATGTCGTGGACGCGGCCGTCGCCGAGCTGGCTGTCGCGCAAGCGCGACACCGCGTCGTACTCATAGAGCCCCTGCAGCGCCTTGGTGGTCGACTTGACGTGCCATTCGATCAGCGGCGCGCCGATCGCCTTGGCGATCTCGATCGCCAGCACGGTCTTGCCGGTGCCGGGCTCGCCTTTGACCAGGAGTGGCCGCTCGAGGGTGATGGCGGCGTTCACCGCGACCTTGAGGTCGTCGGTCGCCACATAGCCGCTGGTGCCTTCAAAGCGCATGTTTTTCCGTCGTGTTGCGGGGCTGCCATGGCGGACTAAACACGGCAATCTTGCCGCTCACAAGCCGGCAACGTACCATTTCGGCCAGCCCTGCCGGGAAGGGATCTATCGGGAAGGCATCTGTCGGGAAGGATATGGAGCGTAACAATGGACAAGACCTGGATGAACCTCTGCGCGGCGGTGGGTCTGATCCTGCCGCTGGCGGGCCTCGCTTCGGCCGACGCTTCGGCCGACGAGCGCAAGGACCTCGCCTTCGAGGTGATCGAGCGCAACGCGCAGCAGATGACCGACATCAGCGACTCGATCTACTACTTCGGTGAGCTCGGCATGCAGGAGTTCGAGGGCTCGAAGCTCCTGAAGGACACGCTTGAAGCGGCTGGCTTCCGCGTCGAGCTTGGCGGCGCCGGCATGCCGACCAACGTCTGGGCGGAATACGGTTCGGGCCGGCCGAAGATCGCGATCGTGACCGAGATCGACGCACTGCCCGGCGGCTCGCAGACCCCCGGTGAGTTCGGACGCAAGCCATTGGTGCAAGACGGGCCCGGCCACATGGAAGGGCACAACACCCACGGCGGCGTGGCCGCCATGGCGGCCTTCGCGGTCAAGCAGGTCATGCAGCGCCACAACATCCCAGGCACGGTCGCCATTTCGTACGGGCCGGCCGAAGAGCAGTTGGCGAGCCGGCCCTTCATCGTGCGCGCCGGCTATTTCAAGGACGTGGACGCCGTCATCTATCTGCACATCCGCGATACGCTCAATACCGGCTTCGGCATCGGCAACTATGCGGCGATCAGCTCGGTGTTCACCTTCCACGGCAAGACCGCACATGGTGCGGTCAATCCATGGGACGGCAAGGACGCGGTCGACGCCGTGGTGCTGATGGACATGGGCTTCGACAAGCTGCGCGAGCATCTGCGGCCGAGCTACCGGGCGCACCGCACCATCACGGCCGGCGGCATCCAGCCCAACATCATTGCCGACAAGGGCCAGATCTGGTGGTTTGTGCGCGACGCCTCGATGCCGGCCGCGAAGGAGACGTACGACAAGCTGCTCAAGATCGCCGAAGGCGCCGCGCTGATGACCGGCACCACCTTCGACGTGAAATACTCCGCCTCCGCCTGGCCGCAGCTCGTCAACAAGACCTTGGCCGAAGCGATCCAGAAGAACGTCAACCTGGTCGGCATGCCGAAATGGACTGAAGCCGAGCATGAGCGCGCCCGCGAATTTCAAAAGACGCATGGTCTGCCGGTGGTCGGGCTCGTGACCGCGGTGACGCCGCTCGGCGGGCGGCCGCAGGCGACCTCGTCGAACGACAATGGCGACGTGTCCTGGGTCGTGCCGGCCGGCAGCCTCAACTTCCCATCGGCGATCCCGGGCGTCGGGGCGCACGAATGGAAAGCCGCCGTGTTTCCGACCAGCTCGATCTCGCACAAGGGGCAGGTGGCCGGCGCCAAGACGCTCGCCGCCTCGATCATCGATCTTCTGACAACGCCCGAGCTGATCCAGAAGGCGCGGGCCGAATTCGAGGTGGAGTCGAAGAGGACGCCCTATTTCTCGCTGGTGCCGCCCGACGCCAAGCCGGACGTCGAGCTCAACCGGGTGGAGATGGAGAAATACCGCTCCGACATGAAGAAGTCCTATCTCAACAAGACGCCGCGGTTTAACTGAGCGGTCCTCACGGCGCCATCGCGAGAACGTGAAGCCAGGGGAGGGGTGTTCGTCGCCGGGTGATGTAACGTTGCCTCCGCTGCTCCGTAGAGTGATTGGGGCAGAAAGGATCCTGATCATGGCGATGGCGATGCTCAACCGGCGGACGTTGCTCGGCTGCGTGGGTGCGGTCGGGCTTGCGGCGGGGCTGCGCTGGCTCACCGAGACCGACCACGCGCGGGCGGGGCTTACGTTCGAGATCGACAAGCCCGACAGCGAGTGGCGGCGTATCCTCACAAAAGCGCAGTACGACGTGCTGCGCCTGCACCGCACCGAGATTCCCGGCTCGAGCCCGCTCAACCATGAGAAGCGCCGAGGGGCTTTCGCTTGCGCCGGCTGCGACCTCCCGCTCTTCTCCTCCGACACCAAGTACGACAGCGGCACCGGCTGGCCGAGCTTCTGGCAGCCGCTTGCGGGCGCGATCGGCACCTCGACCGACTATGTCTTGCTGATGCCGCGCACCGAGGTGCATTGCGTCCGCTGCGGCGGTCACCTGGGCCATCGCTTCGAGGATGGGCCGCCGCCAACGGGACTGCGCTACTGCATCAACGGCGTCGCGCTGGCGTTCAAGGCGGACGCACCGACGGCGGCTTGACGGTCACGCACGCAGCCGCGGAAGCAGCCGCAGCGCATTCTCGCGCGCGATCGCCTGCAGTCGCTCCGCCGCGAAACCGAGGCCGTTCATCGGCTCGATCGTGATCGGCGGTTGCAGGGATAGTCGGTGCCGAACAGGATCTGCGTGTCGGGAACAAGGTTGAGCAGCGCGCCGAGGTTCTCAGGGTCCGCTGACTGCGCGGTGTCGTAGAAGAGCTTCCTGATCTCGGCCATGGCGCCGCTCGGCACCCGTTCCTTGAGCCTTGGATTGCCGTCCACCGCGCGGGCGAGCCGTCGCATCTGCGGCGTGAGCGCGCCGCCCGCGTGACAGAAGATGCACGTGAGGTCGGGGAGGCGAAGCGCAGCCCCGGCTGCGTCAGCGAGAGCACGGTCTTGTCGATGCCGTTGCGCTCCATGGTCTCGAGTGCGCGGGCCGGCGTCCAGTGCACAACGTCCGCGAAGGCTGGCGCATTGCCGATGAGGCGCTCGCGCCCTTACTCCACATAGCGCGGCGGCAGCATGTGGTGGTGCACGTCGATGCACGAGGAGAAGCCGCAGCGGCAGCCGGCCTGTCGATTGGCGGCGGCCGGCGCCGCTGTGAACGGTGTTGAGCCCATCGCAGATCCCAGTTGCGCGCATGCTCCCACACGGTGTGCGCAGACGGAAGCGCGGCCGGGCAGGGCGCCGGCTGCCGGCAGAAATTGCCGGCAGCGGCCGCTGTTGCCGGGCGCTGGTTGGCTCGGAAACACCTAACTTATTGATTTATATAAATAAAAATATTGGCGTGCGGCTTGCAGGATGAGCCCGTGATGGGCCGGACGGGGTTGCCCGGCGCGCAGTTGGAGATCAGGTCATGGGTATCTTTGGGGCTCTCAATACGGCGGTCACGGGATTGCGCGCGCAGTCATACGCGCTCGAGAACGTGTCGGGCAATATTGCCAACTCGCAGACCACCGCGTTCAAGCGCATGGACACGAGCTTCGTCGACCTCATCCCCGACCAGGTTCCGTCCAAGCAGCTGGCCGGCAGCGTGGCCGCCAATTCGCGCGCGACCAATACGGTGCAGGGCGACATTCAGTCGAGCTCGATCGGCACCTTCATGGCGATCAACGGCGATGGATTTTTCGTGGTGGGCAAGCCGTCGAGCTTTGTCGACAACCGACCGGTGTTCGACGGAGTGGAGCGCTACACGCGCCGCGGCGATTTCCAGCCGGACAAGAACGGCTTCCTGGTCAACGGCGCCGGCAACTACCTGATGGGCATTCCGGTCGATCCGACCACGGGCAACCTGGTCGGCAGCATCCCAACGCTGCTGCAGTTCCAGAACGACTTCCTGCCGGCGCAGGCGACGACCCAGGTCGAATATCGCGCCAATCTTGCGAGCTATCCGTTGACGCCAAGCCACGACCAGAATATCCCGGGCTCCGAGCTGCTCAATCCGGTGGCGTTCTCGGCCAATCCCATCGCAGGCGCCTCGGTCGCCGCCAAGATCACGGGCGTGGGGGCGGATCTTGCCGACGTGATCGCCTCCACCACCGGGACCGGCACCTTCGCAACCGCCGCCACCGCGCTTGGGGCAGGCAATGGCGGGCTCTTGCGGATTACGGTCACGCCTTCGGGCGGGGGCCCGACCAACTACGATCTCACGTTTCTCGCCACCGACACGCTGACCGACGTCATGAACGACATCAACGGGCTGGCCGGATTGTCCAGCGCCGTGGTGGCATCGATCGATACATCGGGCGGTACCAACAAGCTGGTGCTGACCGCGACCAGTGCGGACTATGATTTCGGCGTCGCTGGTTTTTCGACCGACGCTCTCACCACCCGATTGGGACTGGCCGAAACCAATCACGCCTCGTCGAATCTCTTGTCGTCGGGCGTCTCCCAGGGCGAGGTGCTGACCGTCACGGTCGGTGCGAACAACTTCACGCTGACGTTCGGCACCGGCGTCGGCGAGATTTCCACGGTCGCCGAACTGAACACAGCGCTTGCCGCCTATCCGGTCGCGATGGGTACCGCCACCGTCGATACCAATGGCAATCTCGCCTTCACCGCCAGCGGCACCAATACGATCTCGGTGAGCCCGACATCGACGGCGACCAAGTTCGGGATCAACGTCTTCAACGCCTATCCGGCCAATGGCACCGTGTTCGGCCAGGACACATCGGCGTTCCTCGATCAGTCGCTCGGGGGCGGCGCCATCACCGCCTTCGACATCTCGGGCTCTCCGGTGAATATCCAGCTGCGCTGGGCCAAGACCGAGAGCTCCGCGTATGGCGGGACCGATACCTGGAACCTGTACTATCTCGTCAACTCCAATGCCACGGGCACGCAGACCGCCTGGCAGAATGCGGGCGTCAATTACACTTTCGGGCCGAACGGGCAGATGGACCCCGCCGTCGGCACCCTGACGTTGAACAACGTCACGGTGAACGGAATCGCGCTCGGCGACATCCAGCTCGTCCACGGATCCGGCGGCATCACCCAGTTCGCGGATCCCAATGGCGGGGTGAAGGTCAATCAGCTGAAGCAGAACGGCTTCCCGGCCGGCGAGCTGCAGCAGGTTGCGGTCGGCGATAACGGCCGCATCATCGGCAGCTATTCGAACGGGCGTACGCTCGAACTTGCCGAGATCACGCTCGCGGATTTCAACGGTCCCAACTACCTCAAGCGCATCGACGGCGGCGCTTTCGAAGTGTCCGACGGATCGGGTCCCGCCATCTACGGGGCTTCGGGCAAGATCGTGGGGTCATCGCTCGAGGGCTCCAACACCGACATCGCCGACGAGTTCACCAAGCTGATCGTGACCCAGCAGGCCTACTCGGCCAATACCCGGGTCATCTCGACCTCCAATCAAATGGTCCAAGACCTGTTGAACATGCTGCGCTAACGGCGGCGCGCACCAAGGACGCTAGCGACCCATGAGCCTCTCTCAGGCGCTTTCGACGGCGGTGACCGGCCTGCATGCCACGCAGGTCGGTCTCTCCCTCGTTTCCAACAACGTCGCCAATGTGGGAACGCCGGGCTACCTGCGTAAGACCCTGTCCCAGGACGCAATCGCGACCGGCGGCGTTCACGTCGATGCCATCAATCGACAGCTCGACCAGTACATCCAGCGCCAGCTGCGGGGCGAAAGTTCGGGCGCCGGCTACGCCGATCTGCGCGCACAGTTCTACAGCCGCCTGCAGTCGATTTATGGCACGCCGGGTTCCAGCGCGGCGCTGGAAACGCTATTCAACAAACTTACGACCGCGACCCAGGCGCTGTCGACCAGCACGGACTTGCCGGCAGCGCGCAGCGCGGTATTGAACGCCGCCCAGGCGTTGGCGCAGCAGCTCAACGGCACGACCACCGACATCCAGGGGCTGCGCAGCGACGCCGAGCAGGCGCTCGGCGATGCTGTGCGCCGCGCCAACGAGGCAATGCAGCGGATCGCACAGATCAACCGGCAGGTTGGCGTCGCCAACGACGCGACCACCGCAGGTCTCCTCGACGAGCGCGACCGGTATATCGACGAACTCGCGCAACTGATGGATATCAACGTCGTCGCAGGCGATCACAATCAAGTCTCGGTCTTCACGGGTTCCGGTATTCAGCTTGCGGGCGTCACCGCTTCGAACCTGACCTTTGACGGTCGCAGCCCGCTCGATGCGATGTCGCGATGGAGCGAAGATCCAGCACAGCGGTCGGTTGGCACGATCCTTTTGACGGGACCGAATGGCGACAGCATCGACCTGATTTCCAGCCGTTCGATCCGCTCGGGCCAGATCGCCGCCTATCTTGAAATGCGCGATCACACCCTGGTGCAGGCGCAGGCGCAGCTCGACGAGATCGCCGCGGGTCTGGCGCGCTCGCTCTCCGATCAGACCATCGACGGGACTGCCGCCACCTCCGGACCGCCAGCCGCCGCCCTGCCGCCGCTGCCTATGAAGCTCTCGGGCCTGGAGCCGGTGACCATCGGCGACGGCTCGCTCTTCGTCAACATCGGCGAGCGCACCAACGTCACGGGGTCGAAGGCCTTCGCGCGCATGAT